>QFCS01004574.1_pt1 | contig 25240 bp, 23 predicted proteins | sample 3576561 | NCBI WGS metagenome assembly QFCS01 | reverse complement strand
GGTCTATGTCGCGGTGGGCATTTCCGGGGCGATCCAGCACCTTGCCGGCATGAAGGACTCCAAGACCATCATCGCCATCAACAAGGACGAGGACGCGCCGATCTTCCAGGTCGCCGACGTGGGCCTGGTGGCGGATCTGTTCACCGCCGTGCCGGAGTTGGTGGGCAAGCTTTGAGGGTGTAAAACGCTCAAGGTTTCCACCACCCCCAAACCCCCTCCTCTGAAGAGGAGGGGGCTTTTTTATGTCCCCCTCCCGCGTGCGGGAGGGGTTAGGGGAGGGCATGTTACCCCTTCCTCACAAAGCCAGCGTCAGGCACTGGCTGAAATCATCCACCACATAATCGGCAAACGCCGCGCACGGCACGAAGCCGTGGGCGCGATAGAGCGCGATGGCCGGTTCGAACGCCGCACCGCGCCCGGTTTCCAGGCTGACCCGTGCCATGCCCCTGGCCCGCGCGGTGTCCAGCAGATGGCGCAGCATGGCCTTGCCGATCCCCTGCCCCAGCCATTGCGGTGCCACGCGCATCGATTTGAGTTCGCCGTGATCACCCGCCAGCACCTTGAGCGCACCCATGCCAGCGAGGTTTTCCCCCACCCAGGCGGAATAGAACGTGACGCCGGGCGCGCGCAGCGCCTCGAGCGGCAGGGCGTGGACCTTGCACGCCGGAGAATGGGCATGCATGCCGCCCAGGTGCAGCGCCACCAGGGCCTGGATCGCCGCACCGGAAAGATCATCCTGGCGTATCGTCACCTCGGGCATTGCACGCGCTCCATCTGGCCAAACCGGTTGCATCTGCTATCGCCTGCGGCATGACCGAAGCAACGCATTCCTCGTCCCGCTGGAGCCTGGCCATCCATGGCGGCGCTGGCGCCATGTCTCCTGAAATCATGGATGAGGCCATGGCGGCCGACTATCGCGCGGCGCTGGCCCAGGCGCTCGACGCCGGCACAGCCGTGCTGCGCGCCGGCGGCACGGCGATCGATGCGGTTACCGCCGCGGTCTGCGCGCTGGAGGACGATCCCCATTTCAACGCCGGGCGCGGCGCGGTGTTCACCTATCACGAAACCAACGAACTCGACGCCGCGATCATGGACGGGCGCACCCGCGCGGCCGGCGCCGTCTGCGCGGTCACCCGCACGCGCAACCCGGTGCGCCTGGCGCGCACGGTGATGGAACAGGGGCCACACGTGTTCCTGGCCGGCAGCGGGGCAGAGGAATTTGCCCGCGACCACGGCATGGAAGAGGTGGACCCAGCGTGGTTCGCCACGGACGAGCGCCGCCGCCAGCTGCACGAGTTCAAGGCCCGCAAGGACGGCTGGTTCGATGCCGATCTCAAGTTCGGCACGGTGGGCGCGGTGGCCTGCGACGCGCAAGGCAACCTCGCCGCCGCCACATCCACCGGCGGCCTGACCGGCAAGCGCTGGAACCGCATCGGCGATTCGCCGGTGATCGGCGCGGGCACCTATGCCGACAACCGCGCCTGTGCGGTGTCGTGCACCGGCACTGGCGAAGTGTTCATCCGCGTGGGCGTGGGCCACGAAATCGCCGCGCGTGTGCGCCTCGCTGGCGAAAGCCTGGCCGAAGCGACGCAGGCCGTACTGGGCGAAGTGGGCGCGTTGGGCGGCGTGGGCGGCATCATCGCGGTGGACGCGCAGGGCAACCTGACCCACGCGTTCAACACCAAGGGCCTCTATCGCGGCTTTGCCGACCACACCGGCCGGGCCGAGGTGGCGATCTTCACCGGCGAATAACCGCTCTTCACGAAAACTTGTCGGCCTTGCGCTGGCCAAAGCGCATGCCGCGTTCCAGGCGGGCGCGCAGCTGGGTGTAATAGGCTTCCAGAAACGCGCGCTCGTCTCCCCGGCCACTGTTCCAGCCGATCTTGGTGCAGATTGCCTGCGCCACATCGACCAGGGCCTCTTCTTTGTTTTCGCGCAGCACGCGTTCGAGCACCTGCAGTTCGTACTCGCCATAGATCGAGAGTTCCGCCTCGCCGAATGCATAGCGGCTCTCGGTCAGCGTGCTGCGCCCCTGCGCGCCCGCCCCGGTGGACAGCGCCGCTTTCAACCGGTCGCGCCCGGCTTCCACCACCCAGGTGCCGGCCACCACGTCTCCGGCGCGCAGGGCGTCACGGTTGAAGAACGGAAAGAACGCGAAGATCAGGAACCAGGCCGCCCCGGCCCAGCCGGCAACGGTGGCATCCTCTCCCTGGATCAGCGCGGTCGACACGAAGATCACCGGCAAGGTCAGCTCGATATCGCGCAGGAAATTGCGCGCCACCACCGCTTCTGTCGTCAGGCGCCCGCCATCGCGCGCCGCCACCCGCAGGCCCAGCGCGCGCTTGCCCGGCGTGGCCCCGCGCGGGCCGAGTTCGAAATAGAGAAACCAGATGTGGCGGAACAGGAACATCACCACCACCCACACCACGACCACCGCCTGGCCGAGGAAATCGCCATTGGCATTGGCCTTGAGATTGATGGCCTTGGCCAGCGAGAACAGCAGGTACGACAGCCCGGCCATGGTCGCCACGATCAGGATCTGGTCAAGCAGCAGCGCCAGCGCCCGCGCCCCGCGCGCACCGATGGTGAAGGGCAGCGGCACGCCTTCGGGCGTGGTCACCTGGCGCCGGCGGCGATCGGGCGCCGGGCGATGCGGCACCTGGCCGGATGCGCGCGAACGCCGCGCCATCAGCCGCCCACCCGTGCCCGCGCCGGGCGATAGGCAAAGAAATAGGCATTCCACAGCGCCAGCATGGCGCCTCCGATGGCCAGCCGGGTCGTGGTCGAATCGATCAGCTGGCGGCCAAAGCCTTCGAGCAGCGCCGCCAGCACCAGCATCAGCACCACCCCCACCATGACCTGCGCGGCGCGCCGCCCGGCCACCGCGGCCGCGGTCAGCACGGGCAGATCGCCGGGAAAGGCCATGGCGCGGCCGATATGGATGCCCGCCGCCCCCGCCAGCAGGATGGCGAACAGTTCCGTCGTGCCGTGGATCGCCAGCCAGCCGATCAGTTCCAGCGTCAGGCCCTGCCCGTGATAGAGCCACAGCAGCGCGCCCAGCCCGGCGGTATTGTGGATCAGCAGCAGGATCGACGGCACGCCAAAGGCAAAGCCCAGGGCAAAGGCGAACAGCGAAACCTGCGCGTTGTTGCTGAACAGGAACGCGGCAAACATCGACAGGCCGTTCTGGTCCTGCTGGCCGAACAGGGTTTGGCGCAAGGCCTCGCGCGTGGCGCCTGGCACCCGCACATCGTCGCCCATGCCGCCCAGGCTGTAGAACCAGTCGGGGTTGCTCGACACCAGCAGCCAGCCCACCACCGTGCCTAGGACCATGACTGCCAGCGCGATCAGCAGGTCGCGGCCCAGTTCGCGCACTGCCGCGCTCCACCCGCCGCGGAAAAAGCGCGCGAGCCAGGCGCCCAGCCCTTCACGCGGGCCATAGACGGCAAACCACGCGCGCCGTGCCAGCCCTTCCAGATAGCTGATCAGCGCCTGGTCGAGCGAGGTTTCCCGCGCGATCGCCAGGCTGGAAACCACCGTGCGATAGAGCGCCGGCAAGGCCAGCAGATCATCGTCGGACAGCTTGCGCAGGCGCCCGCCCTCGATCCGCGTGACGATCGCGTCCAGCCGCTGCCAATCGCCCTCGCGCGCCTGGCGAAAGCGATCGGAGCGCAAGGCGGCCGCTTCGACCGCGGCATCCTGCCCGGCGTTCCTGCCAAACCAGCGCGCGATCATCCCAGGCTCCCTTCGCGTTTCACGCCCAGATAGGCATCGATCAGCCGCGTGCCGATCTGCTCGTACGGCGCCTCGACCACGCGCACGCCCATCTGGCGCAGGCGCTGCAGCACCAGCGCGCGCTGGCGTTGCAGCGCCGTTGCCGTTACCGCGCGCGCAATGGCATCGAGCGTATCGGGGCTGGCTGTGGCAAGGCCCGCCAGTTCGGCATCGGCCATGACCACGAACAGCACGCGGTGCCGCTCCATCAGCCGGCCCAGGCTTTCGATCATCAGTTCGGCGCTGGTCGGATCGGTGAAATCGGAAAAGACCACCACCAGCGAGCGGCGCTGCAGGCGCGTCGCCAGCGTGGCCATGGCAAAGGTGAAATTGGGCTCTTCCCCATGGTAATCAAACCCGGCAGCGCTGCGTTGCAGGCGGGCGAAATCGCGCGTGGCGGTAACGAACGGCGACAGCGCCAGGGGCCGCGCGGCAAAACCATAGACCGCCACGCGGTCCTGCGCCTTCAAGGCCACCCAGGCCGTGGTCAGTGCCGCGGTGATCGCGCGGTCGAGCCGGGGCAGCCCGCCCAGTGGCTCGATCATCGCCTGTCCGCAATCGAACGCGAACACGATCTGGTTGTTGCGCTCGGTCTCGTATTCCTTGGCAAACAGGCGGCCATGGCGGGCCGAGCTTTTCCAGTCGATGCGGCGGCGGTCCATGCCTGGCTCGTAATCGGCCAGGGCCTCGAACTCTGTCCCTTCGCCGCGAATGCGCCGCGCCACCAGGCCAAAGGCGGCGTCGCGCAGGAATATCTGCAGGGCCGGGCTGCGCACCGGGGCAATATCGGGCCAGACCCGCAACGCCTGGTCAAGCACGCGGCGAACCTGGCGATGCCCCAGCCCGAGCGGCCCGCTCCAGCGCAGCCACAGCGTATCGATCCGCGCCGTCCCGCGGCGTGACGGAAACAGGCGGCCCTGTGCCTGCCAGGCGCCCGCGGCGGCGGGATCGCGCACCAGCGGCAGCGCCAGGCGCCCGCCATCGGCCAGGCGCGGATCGCAGGCAATCGCCGCCATCGGCGCGCCACGGCTACCCGGCAGCCTGGCGTGCAGGGTAAAGCCCACGTCCTGGCCCACTTCCGCGTCGCCAGCCAGGTCCAGATGCGCCGCATCCAGGCGGCCGGCCATCAGCGCATCGAGCAGGACCAGCGCCAGCAGTGCGGCACCGGCGGCCGGTGCCACGATCCAGGCCTGTGGCGCCAAGCTGGCGAGCAGCAGGCCTGCCGGCGCGGTCAGCGCCAGCAGCAGCACCGCCCGCGCCGTCGGATAGACGGCCAGGCTGGGCCAGGCAGCAGGGCCGGAGGGGCGCAGGCGGGGAAAGCGCAAGGTGGGCATGGGGCCGCGTCAGCCGGGCCGATCAGCGCGGCGCCGGGGTGCGCTGCACCAGGTCCGCCACGATCGCTTCGGCCTGGCGTCCCTCGATCTCGGCCGCCGGGCTCAACACCATGCGGTGGCGCAGCACGGCCGTGGCCAGGGTCTTGATATCGTCAGGAATGGCGTAGTCGCGGCCGGCAAGCGCTGCGCGCGCCCGGGTCGCCCCGGCCAGCAAGACCGCCGCACGGGGCGAGGCACCGGCAAGCAGATCGCCATTGTCGCGCGTGCCGCGCACCAGCGCGACAATGTAATCGACCAGCGGCTCGGCCAGGGTCACGGACCTGAGCGCGGCCTGCGCGCGCGCCACGTCATGGGCATTGGCCACTGCCGCAACCCCCATCTGTGCCGGATGCAGGCCGGTGCGCCCCTCGCCATAGCGGGTGACGATCCGCGCCTCTTCCTCGGCCGAGGGGTAATCGACCAGCAGCTTGAACAGGAAGCGATCAAGCTGCGCCTCGGGCAAGGGATAGACCCCCTGGCTCTCGATCGGGTTCTGCGTCGCCACCACCATGAAATGCGCGGGCAGCAGATGGGCAGTGCCATCCAGCGTCACGCGGCGTTCCTGCATCGCTTCGAGCAGGGCGGCCTGCGTCTTGGGCGGGGTGCGGTTGATTTCATCGGCCAGCACGATGTCGTGAAAGATCGGCCCGCGCGTCAGCGTGAACTGGCTGGTCTGGAAATTGAACAGGTTCGAGCCCAGGATATCGCCCGGCATGAGATCGGGGGTGAACTGGATGCGCCCGAAATCCAGGCCCACCGCCGTGGCAAAGCTTTGCGCCACCAGGGTCTTGGCCGTGCCCGGCGGACCTTCCAGCAGGACATGCCCCCCGGCCAGCAGCGCCACCAGCAGGTGATCGACCACGCTGTCTTGGCCGACCACGGCCTTGGCCACTTGCGCGCGAATCGCATCGGCCAGCGTGCGCACGTCTTCCAGGCTGAACGCGCCGGGTTCGAAAGCTGCCTCGGTCATAGGGTTTCCTTGGTCACGCAAGATCCTTTTCCAGGGTGTGCAGCGCCTGGGCCGCGCGCACGGCATCGGCCGGGCGATGCGCGGCGGCAAGCTGGGCCGCCGCGATCGAGAAGGGCACGGTATCGGGATGCAGCCGCGCCAGATGGGCATCGATCAGCGGATCGACCTGCTCTGCCGCCGCCCCGCGCCGCAGCCCCAGCCGCGCCACCAGGCGCTCGCGCAGGGCATCGACAAACGGCACGGTCAACAGGTGCAGGCGCCCGGCGCGGCGAATCAGCGCCGCGCTGTTGGCCACCAGCGTGGTCTTGCCCGGCGGGATCGATGGCGGCGCGGTGCGCGGCGGGCCAAAGCGGCAGAATGCGCGCCACCCCACCGCCAGCAGCGTCAGCAACAGGCCAACCGTGGCCGCCAGGAACGGTGGCTCGAACGCCAGGGTCAAGAGATTGGGCCGCCCGCCCAAGCCGGCCAGGCTCAGGTCGAAGGTGATCGCCCGGCTGCCCGAATCGGCCGCGGCGGCATGCAGGATATCGAGCGCCAGCAACGCGGTTTGCCGGTTGGCCAGGCCATAGTTGTCCATCAGGTCAGGCTCGAAAACCAGGATCACCGGGTGCAGATCCATGTTGCGCCCGCCGTCTTCGCCGTCAGGGCCGGCCGGATCGACAGTGGGCGGTTCGACATCCGCCAGGCGATCGAGCGAGGGGTAATAGCCATTGTCATCACGATAGGCGGCCAGCGTGCGCCCGTCTGACGTGGTGACCAGCGGCACCAGCGCCTGGCCCGTGCCCGAAACCACCAGCTTGTCGTTGGGCAGGGGGCCGCTGCGCCCATCGGCGGTGCGCCAGCCGTGCCCCTGCACGCCCTTTGCACCGTTGAGCGACACGCTCACGTCATCGGCAAAGCCGGGCCATTGCGCCAGGCTGATGCCCTTGATCCGGGTCCAGCCGCGCGGGCGGTGTTCCTTGCGTTCCAGCAGGCCGGCCTGCCACTTGGGCGTGATGATCACGGTGGGGCCGATCGTGCGGCGCTTGTTGACGATGCGGGCGATCGCCTTGCCATCGGCATCGGGCAGCGGGGTGAGTACCAGCACGCCGGGCTGTTCCATCCCGCTCTGGCTGCGGGTGCGCGCCACGGTAAAGCCATCTGCCTCGGCCAGCGCGGCCAGCGCGGCATAGCCGTTGAGCCCGCGCCCGCTGGCATGGCCGCCGCCATTGTTGGCCGGCGAGGCGGCATGGCCGAGAAACCACAAGAGCCCCACGAACAGCGCTGCGCCGACCAGCAGGAGGGCAAGCACGGTGCCACGCGCAAAGGGTGCGCTGGCGCCGCCCGCGCTCGATCCAACGACCTGCGCATCGGCCGCACTCATGCTTCCGCCTCCAGCGGTTGCAGGGCAAAGGCGGCATAGGCGCCGCGGGCACGCTGCCATTCACCCAGGCCGGGCGCGCGCAGGGCATAGCGCGCGCGCTCCACCTCGTCGGCCATGGTGGCAAAGGCCTGGCGCGCCGCAGCCGGCAGCGCGGGCAGCACGGCGATTTCGCGCGCCGTGCTCGATGGGGCCAGCCAATCGGGCCGCGCCGCGCCGATATCGGCCACGCTGCGCTGTAAGAGCAGGTGCACCGCCTCGGCATAGCGGCCCTGCGCGGCCAGGGCATCGGCATCTTCCAGCAGGGCCAGCGCGGCCTGCGGCGTCGGGCTCCATTCCGGGGCGGTTACCCCGGCGCGGGCGCGGCGGGCGCGCAGCCAGGGCGCGAGCAACGACCACGCCAGCCAGGCCAGCGCCGCCAGCCCGACCACGCAGATCAGCACCAGCAGCAGCTGTCCAGACCGGGCCAGGACCAGGCCCAGCGGCAGGAACACGTGCAGGTTGATCCATTCGAGCACCTGGCCCAACACATCGACCAGCTTCTGCAACCAGTGCGGCGGTATGTAGGGTGGATCGGCGGGTGGCGGCGGCACCGGCGCAAACTGGATATCGCCCATGCCCCGCACCGTCTGCCAGGCGTGCTCGGCACGGGCAGCATCTGCCTGCGCCGATGTGGCGGGGCCTTGCGCGGTGGCGGTCACGGCCCTTGCGGCCGCTGCAACGGTGCTCACATCTCCGTTCGTTGCATGCCGCCGCGCGCGCCGCAAGCGCAGATTGGGCCGCTTGCCCGAAGGCTGCGCCTAACCCCGGCCGCGCTCCAGCGGATAGGAGCCGAGAATGCGCAAGTCCTTGGCAAAATAGGCCAGTTCATCCAGCGCGCGGTCCACTGCGGGATCGCCCGGCGCGCCCACGATATCGGCATAGAACATCGTGGCGGCAAAGCTGGCGCCCTTCTGGTAGCTTTCCAGCTTGGTCATGTTGACGCCATTGGTGGCAAACCCGCCCAGCGCCTTGTAGAGCGCGGCAGGGATGTTGCGGACCTCGAACACGAACGTGGTCAGCGCCTGGCCGGCGCGCGAATCCCCGTTGAGCGTGGCCGGATCGCGCGGCGTCTTCGCCAGCAGCACGAACCGCGTGGTGTTGTCGTGCGCGTCCTCGATGTCTTCGGCCAGCAGGTCCAGCCCATAGAGTTCGGCAGCGATGCGCGGGGCGATGGCGGCAATGCCGGCCTCGCCGTTTTCGGCCACCAGCGCGGCGGCGCCGGCAGTATCGGCATAGGCCATCGGCACGATGCCGCGCTCGCGCAGGTAAAAGCGTGACTGGCCCAGCGCCTGGGGATGGCTATAGGCCGCGCCGATCTGCCCGGCACCCGGCCGCGCCATCAGGCAGTGGTGAATGTCGAGGAAATGCTCGCCCACGATCGACAGCCCGCTTTCGGGCAGCAGGAAATGGATATCGGCCACGCGGCCATGCTGCGAATTCTCGATCGGGATGATCGCCTGGCCGGCGCGCCCGTCCTTGACCGCATCGAGCGCGTCCTCGAACGAAAAGCATGGCAGGGGCAGCCCATCGGGCATCACTTCCATCGCGGCACGGTGCGAATTGGCACCCGGCGCCCCCTGAAACGCCACGGCGCGGCCCGGATCGGCCGCAGCAGCGGCACTCATGCGATCGACAAGCAGGCGGGCGGGTTCAGGAAAACTTTGCATGGCTGCTGCCGTTAGGCGCAATTTCGGCCCCGGGGCAAGCGCAATCCCGCGTGAATCCGGGCCAGAATGCGCATCGCCAAGGCCAGAAATTTGTTCTGGATCACAGACGGGCTTTCCCTTGCGGCTTTAATCGCACTTGCGCCGGCGCGGGGGGCTGATTATCCCACCTGCAAAAGGTGCGTATCGGCAGCGGGCCGAAAATGCGTGCGATAAATGGGGCTGGGAATGGACGACCGTTTCAATACGATCGCAGGATGGACCTTGTTTGGTGGTATCGTGGCCCTTGGCCTTTCAACGTTGTCCGCCCATTATTTTCTTGCTGACAAGCACGAGCGCCCGGAAAAGATGGGCTATGCCATTGCCGGGGTGGAGCCGGAAGGCGGCGCCGCGGCGGCCGCTGCGGTCGAGCCGATCGCCAACCGCCTGGCCAAGGCCGACGCTGCCAAGGGCGAGGCGATCTTTGCCAAGTGCAAGGCCTGCCACACCATCGACCAGGGCGCGGCCAACGGCATCGGCCCCAACCTGTGGGGCGTGGTGGGCGATGCCCGGGCCGAAGGGCGCGGTGGCTATGCCTTCTCCGATTCGCTCAAGGCCAAGACCGGCAAGTGGGATTTCGCCTCGCTCGACGAATGGCTGACCAATCCCAAGAAGTTTGCCGACGGCACCAAGATGTCGTTTGCCGGCCTGTCCGATCCGATGGATCGCGCCAACGTCATTCTCTATCTCAACTCCAAGGGCTCCAACCTGCCCCTGCCCGCGCCCGAAGCGGTGCCGGCAGCCGGCGCAGCCCCGGCCGGCGCAGCGGCCCCGGTGGCGATGGTCGGTGATGCCGCCAAGGGCGAGAAGGTCTTTGCCAAGTGCATGGCCTGCCACACCATCGAGCAGGGCGGCGCCAACGGCATCGGCCCCAACCTCTATGGCGTGGCCGGTGATGCCATTGCCGAAGGCCGCGGCGGCTATGCCTTCTCTGACGCGCTCAAGGCGCACAAGGGCGTGTGGGACCAGGCCACGCTGGACCAGTGGCTGAGCGGCCCGGCCAAGTTCGCGCAGGGCACCAAGATGACCTTTGCCGGCCTCACCAGCGCGCAGGACCGTGCCGACGTGATCGCCTATCTCAACAGCAAGGGTGGCAAGCTGACCCTGGGCGCAGCACCGGCGGCCGCACCGGCCAAGTAAGCCCCGCTGATCGAACGCTGATCTGGAAACCCCGCCTGCCCACCAGGCGGGGTTTCTTCTTTGGCGCTGATGGCTAAGGCTCCCAGCATGTCTTCGCTTGCGTCTCTGGCCAGCCGCCTTTCGCTGCCCACCACCGCCACGGCCCCGTTCTGCCCCTCCGAAGTGCGCGGCACCGTGGCCGTGGCCAGCAAGGGCCCGTGGTGGCGCGTGCTGTGGCAAGCGGCCGGGCCCGGCCTGCTGGTGGCCGTGGGCTATATGGACCCGGGCAACTGGGCCACCGATATCGCCGCGGGATCGCAGTTCGGCCATGGCCTGCTGTTCGTGGTGCTGGCCTGCGGGCTGGCGGCGATCGTGCTGCAATCGCTGGCAATGCGGGTGGGCCTGGCGAGTGGCCAGGATCTCGCCCAGCTGGCCCGCCGCCACTATTCCCCCGCCGCCTGCCGCGTGCTGTGGCTGCTGGCCGAACTGGCGATCATTGCCACCGACATTGCCGAAGTGCTGGGTGCGGCGCTGGCGCTGCATCTGCTTCTGCACGTGCCGTTGTGGCTGGGCGTTCTGCTCACCGGGCTTGATACGCTGATCGTCCTGGGCCTCAAGGGCCATGGCTTTCGCCAGCTTGAAGCGATCGTGCTGGGCCTCATCGCCACGATCACCCTGTGCTTTGGCGTGCAGCTGGCGATCGTGGGGGTGGATGGCGCCGCACTGGCCGCCGGCGCCGTGCCCGATCTGACGCGCCTGGCCCAGCCTGGCGCGCTGGTTCTGGCGATCGGCATCCTGGGCGCGACCGTCATGCCGCACAATCTCTACCTGCATTCCAGCGTGGTGCAGACGCGGCTGGGCGATCGCTCAGAACAGGGCACGCGCCGCGCCCTGCGCCTGGCCGGCGCCGATACCGTGGTCTCGCTGCTGCTGGCGACCCTGGTCAACGTCGCGATCCTGGTGCTGGCGGCAGAGGCATTCCACGGCCATGGCCATCGCGATGTCGGCTCGATCGAGGATGCTTGGCGGCTGCTCGCGCCGATTACCGGGGCGGGGCTGGCGCCGCTGCTGTTCGGCGTGGCGCTGCTTGCCGCCGGGCAAAGCGCGACGTTCACCGGCACGGTGGCCGGTCAGGTGGTGCTGGAAGGCTTTCTCGACCTCAAGATTCCCTGCTGGCAGCGCCGCATCCTTACCCGCGCGCTGGCGATCGTGCCGGCGCTGGCCGGGGTGCTGTGGCTGGGCGAGGGCGCGGTCGGGCAACTGCTGGTGGCCACGCAGGTCGTGCTCTCGCTGCAATTGCCGTTCGCGATCTGGCCGCTGCTGCGCTTTGCCGGCAACCGCCAGGTCATGGGCCGCTTTGCCGCGTCAAAGGCGATGCTGGCGATCGGCTGGCTGCTGTTCGCGCTGATCCTGGCGGCCAACCTCGCGCTTGTTGCCGGGCTGTGAAGGGGGCGCACGGCCCCCTTCATCCCTGCCTTACGCGGCCGAGGCGTTGACGCCCATGCTGGTGAGGTAGCGCTTGATGTTGCGCGCGGCCTGGCGCAGCCGCTGTTCGTTTTCGACCATGGCGATGCGGACAAAGCCCTCGCCATCCTCGCCATAGCCCACGCCCGGCGCCACGGCGACTTCGGCCTGGGTCAGCAGCTGCTTGGAAAACTCCAGGCTGCCCATGTGCTTCAACGCAGGCGGCAGCGGCGCCCAAGCAAACATCGAGGCCTTGGGGCTGGGAATCTCCCACCCGGCGCGGCCGAACGCCTCGACCATCACGTCGCGACGCTTCTGGTAGAGCTTGCGGTTCTGCTCGACGATGTCCTGCGGGCCATTGAGCGCGGCGCAGGCCGCCGCCTGGATCGGCGTGAACGCGCCATAATCGAGGTAGGACTTCACGCGCGTCAGGGCGGCGATCAGCTTCTTGTTGCCCACGGCAAAGCCCACGCGCCAGCCGGCCATCGAAAAGGTCTTGGACATCGAGGTGAATTCCACCGCCACGTCCTTGGCGCCGGGCACTTCCAGGATCGAGCGGGTGGGATTGCCGTCGAAATAGAGTTCGGAATACGCGAGGTCCGACAGAATCCAGACCTTGTTTTCCTTGGCCCAGGCCACCAGGCGTTCGTAAAACGCCAAGTCCACCGTTTCGGCGGTGGGATTGGACGGATAGTTGACGATCAGGATCGACGGGCGCGGCACGGTGAAGGCCATCGCCCGATCGAGCGATTCCCAATAGCGTTCATCCGGCGTGGTCGGCACCGAACGGATCGTCGCGCCGGCGATGATGAAGCCGAACGTGTGGATCGGATAGGACGGATTGGGCGCCAGGACCACGTCACCGGGCGCGGTGATCGCGGTCGCCAGGCTCGCCAGGCCTTCCTTCGATCCCATCGTCATGACGACTTCGGTTTCGGGGTCCAGCTCCACGTTGAAGCGGGTGGCGTAATAGTTCGCCTGGGCCTTGCGCACGCCGGGAATCCCCTTCGACGCGGAATAGCCGTGGGCCGATGGCTTCTGCGCCACTTCGCACAGCTTTTCGATCACGTGCGCGGGCGGCGGCAGATCGGGGTTGCCCATGCCCAGGTCGATGATGTCCCGTCCGCTGGCGCGGGCTGCGGCCCGCATCGCGTTGACTTCGGCGATGACATAGGGCGGCAGGCGCTTGATGCGGTAGAACTCTTCTTCCACGGGCATGACTCGTAATGCTTGCCGGCAGGATTGCCGGGACCGCCCCCTTACGCCAATCGATCCGCTTCGCCAATCACGGGCTGCACTGCGTGCCTTGTTCCGCCGCCGCTCTCGCGCTTTGCGACGCGAAGCGGCTTGCCGCCCGTGCCCCCGGGGCGCAAAAGGGCGAACGTCGATGGTCCGGGTATGCCACGGTGACCGGCGCCAGATGACAGGGACCGAAAGTCACAGGGGAAAGTTCGTCCATGCGCGAAACGGGTAATGCCAAGACGCCGGTTGCCACCGACAACGCGGTATTCGAAGACCTTTTCCGCCTTCAAGCCGAAGCGATGCAGGCCCTGGCCGCGCCGTTCCTGCCCACTGCCCATGCCAAGGCCCCCGATCCGGGCGATTTCCAGCATTGGGCGATGTCGGGCGCCAAGCTGCAGAAGATGTGGCTGGATTTCATGGCCGAACAGACCGCCGTGGCAGAGCCCGCCTGGCTGCGCATGGTCGATGGCGGCCGCTGGAAGCAGATGTTCGACGAATGGGCCGGGACCATGCCGATCACCCAGGCCGAAACCCAGGCGCGGCTGTGGGACGAAAGCCTGCAACTGTGGAACCGGGTGATCGAACTCTATGCCCCGCAAGGGGCGGTGCCGGCCAAGGCCCCGGCCGACGTGGCGCCCGACGCCCTGCCGCGCCGCGATCGCCGCTTTGCCGATCCGCGCTGGCGCGAACAGCCGTGGTTTGCCCTGCTCCACCAGACCTATCTGTTGCTGGCCGAACGGCTGGAAGACATGGCGCAGGAGATTTCCGGCCTCGATCCCGAGCGCCATGGCCAGGTGCGCTTCATGACCCGGCTGATCACCGAGGCGCTCTCGCCCGCCAATTTCCCGATGACCAACCCCCTGGTGATCGAGCGCACGCTGGCCAGCCGGGGCGAAAACCTGGTCAAGGGCGTGGAGCACCTGCTGGCCGACCTGCGCCGCGGACAATTGAGCCACACCGATGGCGAGGCATTCGAGGTGGGCCGCAACATCGCCACCACGCCGGGCAAGGTGGTGCACGAAACGCCGCTGTTCCAGCTCATCCACTACACCCCCACCACCGCCCAGGTCGCGGCCGTGCCGCTGCTGATCTTTCCGCCGTGGATCAACCGGTTCTACATCCTCGATCTCAACCCCAAGAAAAGCTTCGTGTCGTGGGCGCTGGACCAGGGGCTGAGCGTGTTCATGGTCTCGTGGAAATCGGCCGACGCCAGCATGGCCGACGTGACCATGGACGATTACGTGCGCGCCCAGAGTGAAGCGATCGACGTGGTGCGCGAGAAGCTGGCCGTGCCCACGGTGCACACCATCGGCTATTGCGTGGCCGGCACCACGCTGGCCGCCACGCTGGCCGTGCTGGCCCGGCGCGGCGAGGCCGACAAGGTCGCCTCGGCCACGTTCTTCACCGCGCAGGTCGATTTCAGCGAGGCGGGAGAGCTGTGCCACTTTGTCGACGACGCGCAGTTGCGCTGGCTCGAAAGCCTGGAGACCGATGGCTATCTCGACGGGCGCTATCTCGCCGCCACGTTCAACCTGCTGCGCGGGCCAGACCTGATCTGGAACTACGTGATCAACAACTACCTGCTGGGCGAGGATTATCCGGCGTTCGACCTGCTCTACTGGAACGGCGATACCACCAACCTGCCCGCGCGCTGGCACCGCGCCTATCTGAGCGAGCTCTATCGCGACAACCAGCTGGTGGTGCCCGACGCGCTGAGCGCCGATGGCACCCCGATCGACCTGCACCGCATCACCACCCCGTGCTACATCCAGGCCGGGCGGGAAGACCACATCGCCCCGGCGAACAGCGTGTGGAAGCTGACCCGGCACCTGGCCGGACCGTGGAAATTCGTGCTGGCCGGATCGGGGCACATCGCCGGCGTGGTCAACCCGCCGGCGGCCGGCAAATATCAGTATTGGACCAACCCGGGCGATCCTGCCAGCCTTGAGGCGTTCGTGGCCGGCGCCCAGGAAACCAAAGGCAGCTGGTGGCCCGATTGGCGCGCCTGGCTGGCCGATCTGGACGGTGAAACGGTTCCTGCCAAGGGCGCCCGAGTACCCGGCCGCAACGCAATAGAAGACGCGCCAGGGCGATATGTGCGCATGCGATGACGGCGTCGCAACAAGCCGGCGCGCTTGTTCAAGCAACGTTGCGCAATTACCTCCAAGATGGATATTGTGCACTGCACAAAAACCTTGACTTCTGCCAGCGCATTCCTATTTTTTGCAATGCAGCAGAGGTAAGGCCGTTCTGCGCTTGAGTCGTCGCCATGGTGCGACCCTCGGGTTCATCCGGTCCCTGCCTCGCCGCATTGCAGGAGCCGTAACGCCATGGCCGATCAAACCAAGGACGAAGGGACGCTTCCCGACGTGACGCCCAGCCCCGCCCGCCAGGCGGATGGCGCAGCGCCCGTCGTGGCTGCCGATCCCGCCCCCGCGGTCGAACCGACCGTCGCAGCGGCACACGCGACGGAGCAGGCAGAACCGACAACCGCCGCCCGTCGTGCACGCAAGCTCGTGACCCCTGCAGTGGCATCGGCAGAGCCGGCGCCCGCCACGCCCCCCGCCCCTGCGGCAGAGCCCACCGTGGCTGCGCCCAAGGCCGCGGAAGCAGTGGCAGCGCCGGACGCATCGCCCGTTTCGAAGCCCGTTCCCGCCAAGGCGCGCAAGCCGCTCGCCAGCCGCGTGACCAAGCCCGAACCGGCACCGGCCGCCAAGCCGGTGAAAGCGATCGCGGCCAAGCCGCTGCCGGCCCGGACCGTTGCCACCAAGGTGGCGCCGGCCCAGCCCAAGCCTGCCAAGCCCAAGCCTCCCAAGCCCAAGCCCGCCCCGGTGGCGGCGCGCGGGCCGGGCAGCGCAAAGCCGCCGGTCACGGCACCCAGACCAGGAACCGGCATCCCCCACGCGATGGTGCCGGCCCCGCTCAAGAACCGCGTGAACCATGCCGCCGCGCCCGCGGCTTCCAGGAAGGAACACCCTATTATGACCACCGCCAACGAATTTTCCGACAAGTTCCAGTCCGCTTTCAAGGACGCTTCTGAAAAGGCCAAGGCCGCTTTCGAAAAGAGCCAGGCTGCCTTTGGCGATGCCGGCGAATTCGCCAAGGGCAACGTCGAAGCCGTCGTGGAATCGAGCAAGATCCTTGCTTCGGGCCTGCAGGAACTGACCAAGGGCTATGCCGCCGAAGGCAAGTCCGCGATGGAAGCCCTGACTGTCGAAATCAAGGAACTGGCCAGCGCCAAGTCGCCGACCGAATTCTTTGAAAAGCACACCGCCCTGATGCGCAAGCAGTTCGACGCCGCCGTGGCGGCCAGCAGCAAGCACAGCGAAGCCGTGCTCAAGCTCGCCAACGAAGCGTTCCAGCCGATTTCCAACCGCGTCAGCCTCGCGGTCGAAAAGATGAAGGTCGCCGCCTGATCGGCACCTGATTCGCCCGACTCAGCCCGCCTTGCCCATCAGGGCACGGCGGCTGGATCGGGCCACTATCCTGGACAAGCACCAGCGGCATCAAGGCAGCCAGCGCCCCACCATGGCGGCGTGGCTGCCTTTTTGCTTTGACGCGTGGCCCTTTCCTGGCGCCGCCGGGCCCACTGTGTATCGCAAACAGCGTGCGATTTGCCGTTTCGGTAACGTTTTTCGGGCAGGGCTGCCCGAACGCCCCCTTGTCGCGGGGCGGCTGCGATGCGATATTCAGGGTTCCGATGCACAGATCCGCTTCTCACTCGGCGTCCGCCGCCCCCCTGCCGCGCGCTGCCCGCGCCCCCCTTGGCGCGCGTCCTGCGTCCGCAGCACCGCGCATGGCCGGCGACAATCGCGATACCGACGATGGCGACATGATCGGCCTGGCCACGCGCACCCGCGCCCGGCCCAAGAAGCCCAGCATGTTCAAGGTGCTGATGCTTAACGACGATTACACCCCGATGGAATTCGTGGTGATGGTCCTCAAGCGCTTCTTCCACATGGATCTGGAACAGGCCACCCGCGTCATGCTGCACGTGCACCAACGCGGCGTGGGCGTATGCGGCATTTTCCCCTACGAAATCGCCGAAACCAAGGTGAACCAGGTGATGGATTTCGCCCGGCAGAACCAGCACCCGCTGCAGTGCACGCTGGAAAAGGCCTGACGACAAGGCCTCGCTGACGCCGTGTCGCGCGCGTCAATGCAGGCGGCGTTCCTCGATCATCTCACGCGCGACAGCGCGGAGCAGCGCGGCAAGCCAGGCCATGGCCAACGACTTTGCCTCGCGCGAATGGGCGCCGGCGCCGCTCGGCAGGACGATCTGCGCGGAAAAGCGCCCGTCTTCCAGCCGCCCCCCGCTGAATGCCGCCGCCGGCGGGATCAGCGCCAGCGCCGCGCTTTCATAGGCACCCGAATCCGCCAGCAGGCTGACCCACAGGCTGTCGCTGTCGTCAGCCACGCCTTCGGGCGCGAGGGCGACATCGCCCAGGGTGCGCAAGGTGCGTTCAAAGCCCAGGCGCTGCTCATCGGGCGCAAGGGTTTCGCAACGATCGGCCAGCGCGGTCAATTCCTCGGGCCGGGCGCTGCACCGCGCCAGCCGACCTTGCCACCACTGTGATCCAGACGTCACGAAATTCACGGCGTGTTCCCTTGTCCGTGGCGCCAGCCCGGCAGGAATCAACACGGCATGATGGTGCCTTGTCATCACGCCTTCCTGATCGCCCGGTCCAGCGCGGAAGCGTTGTGTCAGTTCTACGTCCAACGATGTGTCCCGCGCCGCAGGCATTTTCGCCCCGGTGCGTTGTATCTTGGCGGAACCCACCGCAGCCATGGGCGTTCCCGATGGCCGGTGGCAACCTTTGTGCCTCGTGCCAAACGCCGCGCCAGGAGGCTCGCGTGGCAGCACTATAATCAATCAAGGGGACAGGCAATAACTTTAGTTATTAAATGCCCCATTGTCATGGCAGGGGCAGCCAGCCACGCTGGTGCGGCATTTTCGCCTTTCGCATCGCCGCGAAGCGGGCTAACCGACACGGACACCGGCACGGCGCCCCCGGGCGACGTTGCCTGCCCCTTGACGCCCACACGGTGAAACGCCCGAACGTGAAATTCCTCAGCGCCATCGACAGGTACATCGCCCGCCTGGTGATCGTGCCCATGCTGGCCGTGTTCGTGCTGGCCGCGTCGCTGCTGGTGCTGGACAAGATGCTGCGGCTGTTCGACTTTGTCGCCACCGAGGGCGGGCCGGTCACGGTCGTGTTCAAGATGCTGCTCAACCTCTTCCCGGAATATGCGAGCCTCGCCATTCCGCTGGGGTTGATGCTGGGCATCCTCTTCGCCTTCCGCAAGCTGGCGACGAGTTCGGAACTCGACGTGATGCGCGCGGTGGGCCTGTCCTATACCCGCCTGCTGCGGGTGCCCTATCTCTTCACGCTGGTGCTGGCAGGGGTCAACCTCTTGATCGTGGGCTATATCCAGCCCCTGAGCCGCTATTACTACGAGGAATTGCAGTACGAGCTGGGCTCGGGCGCGCTGGGTGCCTCGATCAAGGTGGGCGAGTTCAACGCGTTGCAGGATCGCACCGCGCTGCGCGTCGATTCCAGCCGCGACGACGGACGCGACCTGGAGGGTATCTTTGCCCGCCTGGTCACGCCCAAGGGCCAGACCATGACCATTTCCGCGCGCGAGGGGCAGTTCTTTGCCAATCGCGAGAACCGCGACACGATCATCCTGCGCCTCACCGATGGCCAGATCGTCCAGGATGGGCCCGACCTGCCCTCGCCGCGCGTGCTCACCTTTGCCTCGCACGATCTGCCGATCGACCTGCCCAAGATCGCCCAGTTCCGTCAGCGCGGCGACAAGGACCGCGAATACATCCTGCCCGAACTGCTCAAGATCGGCTGGAACAAGGCCTATTCGCAGGACATGCGCAACAAGAGCAAGGCCAGCCTCAACTACCGCCTGGTGGAAGTGGTGATGATGTTCCTGCTGCCGCTGCTGGCCGTGGCCCTGGCCGTGCCGCCCAAGCGGTCCACCTCGGCGCTGGGGGTGTTCCTGTCCATCGTGATGGTCGTGGCCTATCACAAGGTCAACGAATATGGGCAGGACGTCGCCAGCCTGGGCCGGCTCGATCCCGCGCTGGCGCTGTGGGGGCCGTTCGCGCTCTTTGCCGGGCTGATCATCTGGATGTATTGGCGCCTCGCCTATGTGCCCGGTGGCCAGCCGATCGGCGCGCTCGAAACCGCCTTTGCCAAGGTTGCCAGCCGCGTGCGCAAGCTGTTCGCGCGCCGCCGCCGTGGCGCCATGACCGACCCGGCAGCACAGGACGATAGCCTTGCAGCTTGATATCTTTCCTTCCACCACGATGACGCGCTACATCGCCAAGATGTTTGCCGCGCGTGTCGTGGCCGTGCTGCTGATGCTGGTGCTGGTGCTGCAGATGCTCGATCTGCTGGGCGAAAGCGGCGAGATTCTGGCCCATCCCGGCAATGGCCAGGCGCAACTGCTCACCTATGTGGGCCTGCGCGCACCCCAGCTGGTGGCCAAGTTCCTGCCCTATTCGGTGCTGCTGGCCACGATCATCACGCTGTTCACGCTCAACCAGAACAGCGAAGTGATCGCGATGAAGGCCGCTGGCCTGTCGGCGCACCAGGTGCTGGCGCCGCTGTTCCTGGTGGCCGGCGTGATCGCGATCGGCAATTTCGCGTTCAACGAGCGGATCGTCACGCGCTCCACCGCCACGCTCAAGGCCTGGCAGGCCGCGCAATATGGCCCGCTGCCCACCGACACCCAGGTGCGCAGCAACGTTTGGCTGCAGGATGGTCCCAACATCCTCTATGCCCGCACGGTGACCGGCGAGGGCAACGCCATGCGCATGACCGACGTGACCTGGCATCGCCGCGATCCCACCGGCATTGTCACCGAGATCGTCCGTTCGCCATCGGCCACGTATGCCAATCCCGGCTGGCGCCTGAGCCGACCGACCACGTTCGACGTGCAGAGCGCGCGGCGCACCCAGGACAATGGCGACGCCGTGTTCGCCACCGGGGTTACGCCGACGCAGATCCTGATCCGCAAGGCCGATGCCGATGCCGAATCGCTGTGGCACCTGACCGGGTCGATCCAGGCGATCCGCGCGGCCGGGCACAGCACCAGCGAGCTGGAAAGCCGCTGGTGGCACAAGATTTCCGGCCCGCTGTCGGCCATGCTCATGCCGCTGCTCGGCGCGGTGGCCGGGTTTGGCCTGGCCCGCTCGGGCCAGCTGTTCATGCGCGCGGTGATCGGCATGGCGCTGGGCTTTGCCTATTTCGTGGTCGACAATGCCGCCCTCGCCATGGGCAGCTTTGGCGGATACCCGCCGCTGATCGCAGCCTGGGCGCCGTTCGTGCTGTTCTTCCTGATCGGCGAGGCCGTGCTGATCCGCACCGAGGAATGAAAAAAGCCCCGCGCCGGACAAGGGCCGGCGCGGGGCTTTTTCAGGCCACGACTGCTGGCGAAACGTCAGCCCTTGGCGCGCGTGCCCATGGTCGAGCGCACCAGCCGCGCGAGCAGCGGGAACAGCCCGGCATAGTTGGCCCGCTCATAGGTGGACTGCAGCCCGAGATGGGCACGCAGGCGGCGGTGGCATTCGGCCAGCGAGTGATAGGGCATCGACGGCAGCAGGTGGTGCAGCGCGTGATAGCGCAGGCCCACCGGCGCCCACATCGCGCCCCACACCCCCGGCGGCGGCACGTTGACCGAATCGAGGTATTGCCCGGTCACGCTCATCTGCTCGCCTTCGTTCTCCCACAGGTGAGCCACCAGCGTGCGCACCTGGTTGAGCAGCGCGGCCAGCGCGATCACGCCCAGCGCGATCAGCAGCGGCAGCCAGCCATGCGTGGCCGACCAGCCCAGCACGGCCCAGGCCCACAGCGTGGCACCCAGTTCCTGCCAGAACACCATGCGCGCCATCGCGCCTTCGGGCTTGCGCCGGCGAAAGCCGGGGTTGATCGAAAGCGACGAGGCGCGCTCCCACACCAGCGTGCGCAGCGGCGGCACGATCACGCCCAGCGGCACCAGCACGGCCGAACGCAGCAAGAGGCCGATCGGCAGCAACAGCGCGGTGGCGGTGAACAGCGGCAGCGACCAGGGCTTCATCAGCGCCAGCGGCAGGTATTCCGGGTCTTCGCTGGTGCCATAGCGGATGCGCGAGTGGTGCAGCGAATGGACGCCTTCATACATGAACGAGGGCATCAGCACCGGAATGCCGACCACCAGGTTCCAGACGAAGCGGAAACCCGGCAGCGCGTCGCGATGCATATGCGTGAGTTCATGGATGAACAGCAGCGCGCGATAGAGCGCGAGCGCCGAGAACACCCCGAGCGCCACGACCACGCCCCAGCTGCCACCGCGCAGCGCCGTGGCGATCGCCAGGCCCAGCGCGCCATAGCCCAGCAGCGCCGAACCGAGCATGTCGGGCCAATAGATTTCCGGCCGGGCGCGGGCGATATCCCGCGTCAGGTCGGCCGCGGCGCGCAGCATCGCCTTGTCTTCGGGCGTGCCGGCAAGGCCGGGCGCGCGATGGACAGGCGTGGACGTCGCCGCGAGGGGCGTGGCAGCTGGCGCAGCCGGGGCCGCAGCAGCAGGTGCGTCGCTCTGTTCAGCAAATTCGGTGACAAGCATGGCAAAAACGGTTCCCAAGAAACCCATGTTACACCAGGCAAAAAACCTGCCTGGCGGGTGATTGCCGGTCCGCCTGGGCTCGTCCGGCTTGACAAGTCACCGGATAGCACCGCAGGCATCCGGGACAGCGCGCGTGTAACTCAAAACAAAGGCGATATCGTGGCAGGCGAAATAGTCATCACCCCCGTGGCAAACAAGGCCGAACGTGCCGCCTTTGTCGATCTGGCCTACAAGATCAACGCCGCTGACCCGAACTGGGTGCCGCCGCTGCGCATGGAAGCGCTGGAACTGGTCACCCCGGGCAAGAACCCGTTCTTCGAACATGCCGATGTGCAGCTGTTCCTGGCGCGGCGCGAAGGGCGCATCGTGGGCCGCATTTCCGCCCATATCGATCACCTTGCCGTGGCGATGGACCCGGTACAGGGCATGGGGCCGGGCACCGGCAACTGGGGCCTGCTGGAAGCGGAAGACGAAAGCACCGCCCACGCCCTGATCGCGCGCGCCGAAGAGTGGCTGCGCACCAAGGGCATGACCCGCGTGCTCGCGCCGCTGTCGATGTCGGTCTGGGAAGAGCCGGGCCAGCTCACGCTGGGGTTTGACCATCCGCCTACGGTGATGATGGGCCACCAGAGCGAACGCTACCAGCATTATATCGAGGCCTTGCCCTATACCCCGGCCAAGCAGCTGCTGACCTATGAGTTGGACATCACCAAGCAGTTCCCGCCGCTGATCCAGCGCATCGTGCAATCGGGCGAGAAGAACGCCAAGATCCGCATCCGCAATGTCGACAAGAGCAAGTTCGACAGCGAAGCGGCGATCATCCTCGACATCCTCAACGATGCCTGGTCGGACAACTGGGGCTTCGTGCCGTTTACCCAGACCGAGATCGGCTATGCCGGCAAGAAGTTCAAGCCGATCGTGCGCGAAGACCTGATCATGGTGGCCGAGTACGAGGGTGAGCCGGTGGCGTTCATGATGACGCTGCCCGATCTCAACGAAGTAATGAAGCCGATGGGCGGCAAGCTGTTTCCGTTCAACTGGATCAAGCTGCTGCGCTGGCTGAACAAGCCACGCTGCCGCACCATGCGCGTGCCGTTGATGGGCGTGCGCAAGAAGCTGCAATCCTCGCGCCTGGCCAGTCAGCTGGCCTTCATGATGATCGAATATATCCGGCGCAACTCGGTGCAGCACTATGGCGCATCGCGCGGGGAAATCGGCTGGATCCTGGATGACAACCAGGGGATGATCGCCATTGCCGACGCGATCGATAGCCACGTCAACAAGCGCTACACGATCTACGAACGCGCGCTTTGATCCACCGCCCGCGCCTGCGGAACGCGCGGGCGCAACGGGCGTTGTTCCCGGCGGGTTAGCCTTGCATAGGCCAAGGCCAGCCCCACTTGGGCGCCAGCCCTTGCACCCGCGTGCAAGACGGCCGGAGAAGGGAAAGCAAGGCCATGCAATTGTTCGGTCATCCCGGCGCGCCATCCGGCCCGGCCGGCGGCGGGTTGGGCAGCGCCTTGGTGGTCGAGGACGAGGCCATCGTGGCGCTGGCCATTGCCGACAGCCTGGCCCAGGCTGGGGCGGACACCGTGGCCACCTGCCATACCACCGCCCAGGCCCTGATCGAGATGCAGCGCCTGCGTCCCTCCATCCTCGTGCTCGACGTCCACCTGGCCGATCGCGACGACGGTTGGGCCCTGGCGGAACTGGCCATGGCGATCAGCCCGAATCCGCCGCTGATCATCTTTTCCACCGGCACGCCGGAAAGCATCCCGCCGCACATTGCCGAACTGGGCCACGTGCTGGCCAAGCCCTTTCCGCCCGATGCCCTGGCCAGCCTGGTGCAGCGCCATGGCCGCCAGGCCGGCCTGCTCGGCCGCCTGCGCAACGCGCTGACACGCTGATCACGATAAGGGGTTGCGCCCGCCTGGCGCATCCCGTGCGTCGCCGTTGGCGCGCGCCCACGAAAAAGGCCCCCGCCGGGGATTGGCGGAGGCCTTCGGGATCGTATCACCAGCCGCTTGGACGGGAGGGGGGGTCTCGGCGGTGACATGCCTTTAACGGGGCGCCCCGAAATCGGTTCCCGCCCCGCCGAAAAAAATCGGCATTATTTTGCAGTTTCGCCGCAATCTCCCAAAGCCTCCTGCCTAGCACCTTAGATGTAAGGTCTTTTCGGCAAGCCCTGGGGATCGAAACCGACCATCGCCCGCACATCATCCAGCCGGGGAATATGAATCGCGGTGCCCAACCAATCCACCTGGCCCGCCTTGCGCAGCGCCTGCAACGTGCGGTTGGTATGCACCAGCGACAGGCCCAGCATATCGGCCACCTGTCCCTGGGTGATCGGCACGCGCAGCGTGGCAGACGGGCCGATCTGTGGCGCGATGCCGGTCTGCAAGCCACGTTCCACCAGCCACAGCGCCAGATAGGCCACGCGCTCGCGCGCCGGGCGCTGGCCCAGCGCCACCAGGTGCTGCTCCAACGCATCTTCCTCGCGCGCCGAAAGCCAGATCACGTCATAGGCAAAGCGGGGTTGCGCCGTGACCAGTTCCATGAAGCGATCGCGCGGGAACATGCACAGCCGCGTATCGGTCAGGGCGGTGACGCCATGGCTCATCTCGCCATCGAACGCGGCCTGCAGGCCGACCAGATCGCCCGGGAACATGATGTTGACCACCTGCCGGCGCCCATCCTCGAGCAGGCGATAGCGCATCAACACGCCTTCCAGCACGGTGAACAGCCGATCGCCCGGCGCGCCCTGGCGCAGCACTTCCTCGCCGCGCGCCACGCTGCGTTCGCCACTGCGATGGCGCTCGATCCATTCGCGCTGCGCCGTATCGGGGGCCACCAGCCCGGGCCGATCGCGCAGCGGGCAGGTGCGGCACGGTTGATTCAATTGCCGGATATCCACGGCGCCCTGGCCGCCGCCGGCGCTTCCGCCTCCTCTGTGCACGCTGTCTTACACTCCTGCCTACCCGGCAACGGCCACCCTGTTGGGCGCCATGATCGGGCATGTCCGGCCCCACGGCTATGTCAAATGACATAAACGAGTTCCCGGTTCCCGGATAGAGCGCGCCGCCGCAGGCCAGCCAATCCCCCCACCCGCTGCCTGTGCGCCGGAGCGCGTTGCAATGATTGCCGATTATATTCTGGTGCTGGAAGACAACGTGCTGGTTGCCATGGAAATCGAGGATGAACTGGCCGAGCGCGGGTTTCGCGTGGCCGTGGCCGTGGACATTGCCGAAGCCGAAGCGCTGCTTGCGCAAGCAACGCCACGCGCGGCCCTGCTCGACCTGCGCCTGCCCGATGGCCATTCCGCGCCGCTGGCCCTGCGCCTCATGGCGCAAGATTGTACCGTGGCGCTGATTTCCGGCGCGGATTCGGGCATGATCCCGGACTCGCTCGCGGGCGTGCGGCGCTTTCCCAAGCCGGTCGGCGCGTGGGAACTGGCCGATTGGGCCAGCGACGTGTTCGATCCACAAACGTGAGCGGCACCGCGGCGTGCTGATCTGCCCGACGCCTCCATTCCTGCAAAATCGCATGTTGGTTCGGGAACCGAAACCGGCGTAAG
>QFCS01002065.1_pt1 | contig 25275 bp, 25 predicted proteins | sample 3576561 | NCBI WGS metagenome assembly QFCS01 | reverse complement strand
TCGATCTTGGTCGGTTCCTCCAGCTGGACCTTGGGGAACCTGATCGAGGTCGACACGACGAAGCTGGAGCGCACGAGGTCACAGGCAGCAGCGAGTTCTTCGGCGCTGAGCGGATCGAGAGGATGCGACATGGACGTCTCCTGTTGCTCCACGGCGGTCCGTGGGACGATGCCAAGCCTGGAACGTAGGAGGCGAGTCTGGCCCGCCGTTATCGAAATCCGGCAAATCGCGCCAGCCAGCATCGACGGTGCGCGGGAATTGGTGAGTGGCGCGTGGATTGCATGATTGCCGATGCGGGACCCGCCATCCTAACCTTCAAGAGACCATTGCTGGCCGTGCCGACCGCCTTGCCCTCGTTTGCCACCGACACCCTGCGGCCTCCGCCCGGGAAGCGCGCCTTGTCGCGGTTCCACTACGAGAGCGCGGACGTCCACGAATATTGCGCCAATCTCCGAGGCTGGAACCTCGACTACGATCAGCTCAGCACCGGGCGCTTCCAGGGCAGCCTCACCACGATGGGGCTGCCACGCCTTGAAATTTTCCGGGAAGTGACCAGCCGAAAGCTCCGTCAGTGCGGCACTCTCGGCGCTGACAGCTTCACCCTCGGAATCCCCTGGCGCGCCTCGTCAGCGGCGCGCTGCAACGGCATCAGCCTGTCTGGCTCCGATGCCTTCCTTCTCAACGTCGACGGCGAAGTCGAGTTCTATACGCCGGACGATTTCGAACTGCGTGGTGTCAGCGCCAGTGCCAGCCTGATGGAGCGGCTGGCCGTCGAACTGGAGATCGACTGGCCGCCTCATCTCCTGGGTCGTCTGCTCGCCATCCAGGTCGATTCCGGTCGGATGGCCCGCTTGAGGCATCTTCTGTCCGTGGCCGCGACGATGTCTCCGACAGGGCTGACCGACGGCATGGAGACGCCTGCGACTCGCGCGCTGGAAGACAGCCTCCTGTTGGCGGTTCTCGACCTGGTCGCGTGTGGACAACCGGTCAGCCTCCCCGGTGCATCTGCCCGCAAGCGGACCGTGGACCGCACCTGCGATCTGATGCTCTCGCTTGACGGGAAGCCGATAACGCTGCTCGACATATGCCGAGAGATAGGGGTGAGTCCGCGCAAGCTCACCTACTGCTTCCAGGAGCAGCTTGGCGTCAGTCCTGCACAATTCTGGAAGGCGATCCGCCTGAACCGGGTGCGCAAGGAGCTGCTGGCGCCGATCGCCGGCCGCGGCAACATCTACGATGTCGCGACGCGGCACGGCTTCTGGCACTTCAGCCAGTTTTCTCAGGACTATAAGAGGTATTTCCTCGAGCGTCCGTCGGACACGATCGCGAAGTCGCGATCTCGGCGTGCGGCGCCTGTCGTCGTTGTTCGGCAATGACACTTGCCTAATTTCGATAACGGGACGGGCGCGGCAACGGCTACTCTGCGAGCGGTCCGGCGCCGTCGGACCGAATCCGATTCCAGAGAGTGGATGATGCGGCCGACCGATCTCATGCGAGGAAGCCCTCCGGCGCCGGAGGCCCTGGTGACACGCGCGAACTGGCGAACCTACCCGGCGATACGCTGGGGCTTTACTCATGCGCGCGAACTGCTGCCGACGGCAGCAATCCGGCGCTCGTCGGCACCGTCGCCGCTACCGGCAGCGCAGCGGGAGCTGCTGCGGCTCGCCTTCACCGCGCCGGACGGGACGCAGACGACGGTAGCCGAAACGATCGGCGCCACCTTCGCCGATGCGCTCCTGGTCATGCACCGTGGCCGCCTGACGACGGAATGGTACGGAGACGGGATGACTCCGGTAACGCCGCACATGCTCTGCTCGGTCAGCAAGTCCATCGCCGGTACGCTGGGCGGCATCCTTATCGAGCGTGGGCTGCTGGATCCGGCGGCGCAGGTCACCGATCTCGTGCCGCAGCTGGCCGGCTCGGCCTATCACGGTGCCACGGTCCGTCATCTGCTCGATATGCAGATTGCGATCGCCTTCGAGGAGAATTACGACGATCCGGCCGGTGACGTGGCGCGCTATCGCTACGCAACGGGCTGGGACATTCCTCCGCCGGGAGTTGAGGCGGGCGATCAGCGCTCGATGCTCGCGAAGATGCGTGGCACGGGCGCGTCGCATCGCCAGGTCTTCCACTATGTGTCGCCCAACACGGATGCGCTGGGTTGGGTCTACGAACGCGCCTGCGGGCGGCCCTACGCGCAGATTTTGTCAGAGTATCTGTGGCAGCCGATGGGGGCGGAGGAAGACGCCTCGATCACGCTCGACGCTTGCGGGGCAGCGCGTGTGGCGGGTGGCATTAGCGCCACGGCGCGTGACCTCGCACGGTTCGGCGAGATGATCCGCTGCACTGGCCTGTCCAATGGACGCCAGGTAGTGCCAGCGTCGTGGATCGACGACATCTATCGCAATGGCGACGCCGCGGCCTGGGCTTCGGGCGATCTGGCATGGATCTTTCCCAACGGGCGCTATCGCAGCAAGTGGTATGCGATCGATCCGGAGCGCGGCGATCTCGCGGCAATCGGCATCCATGGCCAGTGGATCTACGTCGACCGTTCGACGGACACGGTCTGCGTCAAGCTTGCTACGCAGCCTCGTGCGATGGAGATCGCGCTGGACCATCGCTGGCTCGCAGCGTTCCGCGCCATTGCGGCGGCGCTTTAGCGACCGAGGCCGCCCCCTGTGGGATTGATGTCGCGGCCGGGCAACGAACGATGGCCTGATGCATTGGCTGCGACGTCACTCAGGGAGACCGTGCTGCTCGCCGGGGGCCGGCCTGGGCGGACGACCGGCCCGTGACCGATCAGGAGCGACCGAAGCTCGAAGCGGCCGTTCAGGCCGCGGGCTGCAGCGGGGGGAAGATGGAGTTCGACGCCGACAAATCGACGGCGCATCCGTCCGGCAAGTTCGAAGTCGATGATGCGATGCGTAACGGCAAGAATCACGATCTCGTCTTCGATCCTGGGTTCAAGCTGGTGTAGAGGAAGCTCGACTGACGAAAGGTTCCGCGGCTTTTGCCCAGCGGTCTGCCCAATCTGCGTTTGTTGGGCAGAATTGGTTCCCGCCGTACAATGACTTACCGAAATCCGGGGAGCATATGACCGCCACGACTCTCTTCACGCCGATCAGCCTCGGCGGACTTTCCTTGTCGCATCGCGTCGTCATGGCGCCGCTCACGCGTATGCGGGCCACCGTACCGGCCAATGCAGCGAACGATATGATGGCACGCTACTATGCGCAGCGCGCAAGTCGAGGCGGACTCATCATCGCCGAGGCGTCGCAGATCTCCCCAGACGGCAAGGGGGCACCCTGCACGCCCGGGATTCACTCGGCTGAGCAGATCGCCGGCTGGAAGCTGGTCAGTGATGCGGTTCATGCCGGTGGCGGCAAGATCTACTTGCAGCTCTGGCACATGGGCCGGCTGTCACATCCGTCGCACCAGCCCGACGGCGGTCAGCCGATCGCTCCCTCCGCGATAGCGGCCAACGTCGATATCACGACGGCGGATTTCAAGCGCGTCCCCTGCCCAACGCCGCGGGCGCTGGAAACAGATGAGATCCCCGCACTGGTCGAGCGCTATGCCCAGGCTGCCCGCAACGCAATGGCGGCGGGCTTCGATGGTGTCGAGATCCATGCGGCGAACGGTTATCTGCTTGAGCAGTTCCTGCAGTCGCGAACGAACCGGCGGACCGATGCCTATGGCGGCTCGATCGAGAATCGCTGCCGGCTGGTGCTGGAGGTGACGCGGGCAGTCGGGGCGGTGTGGGGCCCCGGCCGGGTGGGCATCCGCCTGTCGCCCTTCGGCATTGCCAACGACAGCGGTGAAGACGAGCCGATGCCGCTTTACTCCCACCTGATCGGCGAGCTCGACAAGCTGGGTCTGGCCTATCTTCACCTGATCGAGCCGCGGGCGAGCGGGGCCGGTCAGCGCGAGGTCGATCGCAAGGACGTGCCGTCGGCGGCGCAGCTCTTCCGGCCGATGTGGCATGGCGTGCTGATCGCTGCCGGCAATTTCCGCGGTGACAGCGCTGATGCCATGCTGGCGACGGGCGACGCCGACGCGATCGCGTTCGGCCGCTTCTTCATCTCCAACCCGGATCTGCCCGAGCGCCTGCGGACCGGAGCCGCGTTCACCCCCTACAACCGGGCGACATTCTACAGCCGGGGGCCGGAAGGCTATATCGACTATCCGACGCTGGAAGCCGCCGCCGCGGACTGATCGTCGGCGCACGGTCCAACCCAAGCGCTGCAGACCTTGACGTGCATCAAGTATCGCCAGGCATGGAAGTGGAACAATGCTGCAAACTCGAGCCATTGAGGCCGACGATGGAGCAAGCGATGAGGGAACTCGATCTGAAGCGCGCGGCGGATGCCTATGCGAAGGCATGGGCCGATGCGAGGAAGCATGGCGATGATGCCGTCGACGCGCTGAAGATGGTCGAGAAGGCATCGTCCGAAATTGCGAAGAAGGCATTTGCCGAGCGTGCCGAACGCGCCCTTGCGGCTTCCGAGAGCTACCGCAGGGCTGCGGAAATCTGTCTGAAGGTCATGGACAATATGGACCGCAGGCTGCATCCCCATTCGGGCTGACGACGGAGTCAACGCAGGAGCACCGACTCTCGAAAGAAGTCATATTTTCGAAAATATCTGGCCGCGGCAGCATCAGGTGTGCAATAAGAGGCCGCCTGAAAGAGCCGAGTGGCGGAGGTGGTGAGCAATAGCCCTGTCACGCAGGAGCGGCAGGCATTCGCGAAGCCCATTCTCGACCACCGAGACCTCCATCATGGCGAAGATTCTGCAGCTGCCCATCGCGACGACGGCCCCTCAGAACGTCCTGTCGGAGGATGCGGCCACCTTCGACGTACTGCGGCAAATGCGCGACGACATCCTCTGCTGTGCGCTGAAGCCCAACCAGAAGCTTCGCTTCGGCGAGCTGCGCCAGCGCTACGATACGTCGGTCGGCACGCTGCGCGAGGCGCTGTCGCATCTCGTCTCCGAAGGGCTGGCCCGCACGGAGGCCGGCCGCGGCTTCCAGGTCGCGCCAATCTCGCTGGCCGACTTCCTCGACCTGTCGGAACTGCGGGTCTACCTGGAGACCAAGACGCTGGCCGATGCCATCCGCAACGGAACGGATGCCTGGGAGGCCGAGATCGTCAGCGCGTACCATCTGCTGGTGAAGCTCGGTCCGCCGAAGGCCGACGATGCTCCGGAGACCAAGCGCGAATGGTTCAAGCGCCACAAGCGCTATCACAATGCCCTGGTTGCCACCTGCACGTCGCCCTGGTCGCTGCATTTCCGAAGCGAGCTCTTCGACCAGGCGCAGAGATACCATTGGCTCACGATGATCCATGGTCGTTCGCGTCGACAGAACGAGCATCTGGCGCTACGCGACGCGGTGCTGGCGCGCGACGTCGGGCTTGCCTGCGAACTGATCGAGAAGCATATCCGGACGACCGTCGAGCAGGCCGCCTCGGAGGTGCCCGGACTGACCATGAATACGGCACGGCCGGTGAAGCGTCGCAAGGTTTGAGACGACGCGCCTGGGAAGCCGGGTGCCGTAACGGCCCAGCCCTTAGTCCCTAATCCCTGGGCCGTCCGTAGTGCGCCGCGATCAGCCGGGCAGCGGCCAGCGTGACGCGCTTGCCCGTCGGAATGTGCAGGAATTCGTTGGGACCGTGCGCATTGGAATGCGGACCCAGCACGCCGGTAATGACGAACTGCGTGTTCGGGAACTTCTCGCCCAGCATGCCCATGAAGGGGATTGATCCGCCTTCGCCCATGTAGGCCGGCGGATGGCCGAACGCCTCCTGCGAGGCCTGCGCCACCGCTTTCTCCAGCCAGGAGGCAAGCGGCGGCGCGTGCCAGCCGCCCTGGCCTTCCTCGCCGTCGAAATGGACCTCCGCCCCATAGGGGGGATCGGCTTCCAGCGCCTGCCGGATCGCCCGCGTGGCGTCCGCTCCATTGAGCGTCGGCGGGATGCGGATACTGAGCTTTGCCGTCGAGTAGGGTAGCAGCACGTTGCCGGCGTCGCCCGGTTGGGGATAGCCGTCCATTCCGGTCACGGCGAGCTGCGGCCGCCAGGTGCGGTTGAGCACCATCTGACCGATGTCATCCGCCATTGGCCTGGTGGAGCCGGCAAAGGGGAACTTCGCCCAGACCTGGTCATGCAGGACGCGCGCGGCCTCTTTGGCCTGCTCGATGCGCTGCGGCGGGATCTGGACATAGAGGTCGGGCAGCTTGATCTCGCCTGTTTCCTCGTCCTCGAGGCGGGACAGCAGGCCGCGCATGATCCGGAAGGAGGAGGGCACGATGCCCGAGGCATCGCCCGAATGCACTCCCTCGGTCAGCACGCGCACGGTGAGAGTGCCGGCGGCGATGCCGCGCAGCGACGTCGTGAGCCACAGCCGTTCGTAGTCGCCGCAGCCCGAATCCAGGCAGACGACGAGGGAGGGGCGGCCAATGCGATCGGTCAGATGGTCGACGTAGAAGGGCAGGTCGTAGCTGCCCGATTCCTCGCACGCTTCGATCATGATCACGCAGCGGCCACGCGGCACCTTCTGCTCCTTCAGGGCCAGTAGGGCGGCGAAGCAGGCATAGATCGCGTAGCCGTCGTCGGCGCCGCCGCGGCCGTAGAGCTTGTCGTCCTTCCGCACTGGCACCCACGGGCCAAATCCGTCCGACCAGCCCTTCATCTCCGGCTGCTTGTCGAGATGGCCGTAGAGCAGAACCGTATCGGCGTTGTCGCCCGGCACGTCGATGAAGATCAGCGGCGTGCGGCCAGGCAGACGGACGACCTCGAGCGTGGCGCCGGCGAAGGCGTCAAGCAGCGGCCGCGCCCAACCTACCATCAGCTTCACGGCGTCTTCCATGTAGCCGTGCTCGACCCATTGCGGGTCGAAGGCGGGCGACTTGTTCGGGATGCGAATGTAGTCGGTGAGGGAGGGAAGGATCGAATCTTCCCAGAAGGCCTCGACGAAGTGCTTCACGCGGTCGGTATCCATGCCGGTATGTTAGGTCAAATATTCCTTCCTGTATCGCACGCGCTGCGGTGGTCCGCGGGTCTGCTAGGATGTCGCCATCTTGGATGCCATCAGCAGAGGATTCGGAGAATGAGCAGCTCGTCAGATTACACGCCGCCGAAGGTCTGGACCTGGAACAAGGCCAGCGGTGGGCGCTTCGCCAACATCAACCGCCCGATCGCCGGTCCGACGCATGACAAGGAACTGCCGGTCGGCCGCCACCCCATGCAGCTCTATTCACTGGGAACGCCGAACGGGCAGAAAGTCACCATCATGCTCGAGGAGCTGCTTGCCCTCGGCCATGCCGGCGCGGAGTACGATGCCTGGCTGATCAAGATCGGCGAGGGCGACCAGTTCGGCAGCGGCTTTGTTGCCGCCAACCCCAATTCGAAGATCCCGGCGCTGATGGATCACAGCGGACCCAAGCCCATCCGCGTATTCGAATCGGGAGCCATCCTGCTCTACCTCGCGGAGAAGTTCGGTGAATTCCTGCCGAAGGAAGGCGCGGCCCGCGCCGAATGCCTGTCCTGGCTGTTCTGGCAGATGGGCAGCGCGCCCTATCTCGGCGGCGGGTTCGGCCATTTCTACGCCTATGCCCCGACCAAGATCGAATACGCGATCGACCGGTTCGCGATGGAGACGAAGCGGCAACTGGACGTTCTCGAAAGGCGACTGGCGGAGAGCAAGTTCCTTGCGGGTGACGATTACACCATCGCCGACATCGCCGTGTGGCCATGGTACGGCGGCCTTGCGAAGGGTCTGCTCTATGGCGCCGGCGAGTTCCTGTCGGTACAGGACTACAAGAACGTCCAGCGCTGGGCCGATGTCATCGGGGAGCGCCCGGCGGTCAAGCGGGGCCGCATCGTCAACCGCCTGCAGGGCGATCCGGCCAACCAGCTGCACGAGCGGCACGATGCCAGCGATTTCGAGCTCCGCACGCAGGACAAGCTGACGACGGTGAGTTAGCCGGGAAAGCCTTCCGGCGGGTCGTCTTCATGTCGGCAGCCTGGTTTCGGGGCTGCCGACCCCGAGCGGCTACGTGGTTGTGACTATGCGACGCGGTGCAATCGCGGGATTGGGCCTTTTCCGCTGGCGAGCGTGGCGGCAGGGCGATCAGCACACTGATGAGCGATAGGGCCGGGGGCCTGCGGTCGTCGTGGTGACTATGCTAGTGTTTGAGAAAGTGTCGCTGTGATGTCGCACCCGGTCTGCTTATCGAGTACCCGGGTTCAAGGAGGAAGCAGATGAGCGTGCGTGCAGGCCGCGAGTTCCTGGCCATTCCGGGGCCAACGACGGTGCCCGACGAGGTGTTGCGGGCGATGCACCGGCCGGCGGTCGACATCTACGCGGGACCGCTGCTGGCATTGACCGACAGCCTGCTGCGTGATGTCGCCCGTATCTTCAACACCAGGGGCCGCTCCTACATCTACATTTCCAACGGCCACGGCGCATGGGAGGCGGCGCTTACCAACGTGCTGTCCAAGGGCGACAGGATCCTCGTGCTGGAGAGCGGTCGCTTCGCCATCGGCTGGGGCGACGCCGCCCGGCGCATGGGCGTCGAGGTCGAGGTGCTCAAGGGCGACATGCGACGTGCCGTGCGGCCAGCCGAGGTCGAGGCGCGCTTGAAGGCTGATCGCAAGGCCGACGGCGGCGGCACGTTCAAGGCGATCCTCGTGACGCAGATCGATACCGCCTCCGGCGTGGTGAACGACATCGCCGCGATCGGCCAGGCGATTCGGGCTGCAGGGCACGACGCATTGCTGATGGTCGATGCGGTGGCGTCGCTCGGCTGCATGCCCTTCGATATGGACGAATGGGGCGTGGACGTCGCCATGTCGGGCTCCCAGAAAGGCCTGATGACGCCACCCGGTCTGGCCTTCGTGGCGGCCAGCGACCGGGCGCGCGAGGTGCACAGGAAAGCGGGCCTCAGGACGCCCTACTGGGACTGGACCGAGCGCGAAGGCGACCTGCACTATCAGAAGTATGCGGGCACACCGCCGGAACATCTGCTGTTCGGTCTGCGCCAGGCGTTGGACCTGCTGCTGACGGAGGGGCTCGAGAATGTGTTCCGGCGCCACTATCTGCTGGCGGAAGCGGTACGCCGGGCCGTTGGCGCATGGGCGGAGGGTCAGGCGATCGGCTTCAACATCATCGAGCCCAGCGAGCGCTGCAACACCGTCACGGCCGTCCTGCTGAACGGCCATGACCCGGAAGCGCTGCGCGCCTATTGCGACCAGAAATGCGGTGTCATCCTCGGGCACGGCATCGGCGAACTTTCCGGCAAGGCTTTCCGCGTTGCGCACATGGGCCACGTCAATGCGCCGATGATCATGGGCACGCTCAGCGTCATCGAGATCGCGCTCGGCGCCCTCGGTGTCCCGCACGGCAAGGGCGGTGCCCAGGCCGCGATCGACTGGCTGTCCGCCGAGGTCAAAGCATAGAGTCCCGCTGCAAAGCCGGACGTCGGTTGCGCCACGGCGTCGCCTTCTCGTAGGCGTCGCCGACGCGCAGCACGGTGCATTCGTCGAACAGCCGGCCGGCGATCTGCAGCGAGAAGGGCAGGCCGCGCGCGTCGAAGCCGCTGCACACCGAGAGCGCGGGATTGCCGCCGACATTGAACGGTGTGGTGAGCGACGGTCGTGTGAACAGGCTTGAGGGCGGCACGGGCTCGAGCTTCCCGGCCGGATCGGCGGTCGGCAATATGAGGACATCGACCACCGACAGTACGGCCTGCAGGCCGCGCGCCAGGTCGGTCCGGAGCCGCATGGCGCGGATATAGTCCTCGGCGCGCACCAGGCCGCCGGCGATGATGCGATAGCGCAGGCTCGCGCCGAAGAGTTCGGGGCATGCGCGCAGGTCCCCACCATGGATGGCGAACAGCTCGGCGACGGCGATCGTCTTCTTGGCATCGTCGAACTGCTGAAGCGGCGGCAACATCACGGGGCGGACGGTCGCGCCCAAGCCTCGAAACACATCGAGCGCCGCTTCGAAGGCCGCCATCGTCGGGGCGGTGAGGCGCGCTTCCTCTTCCAGCCATTTCTGCGGCACGCCGATCGCGAGACCCCTGATGTCGCCAGTGAGGGCGGCCGTGTAGTCGGGTATGTCCACATCGGCAGATGCCGGATCCTCGGGGTCGTGTCCCGCAATGGCCTGCATCAGGATGGCCACGTCCTCCGTCGTCCAGGCCAGCGGACCGGCGTGATCGTGGCTGAAGCAGTTGGGGATGACACCCCGGCGGCTCACGAGACCGTAGGTTGGCTTCAGACCGGCGATGCCGCAGGCGGCGGCCGGCCCGCGGATCGAACCACCGGTGTCGCTGCCCAGCGTTGCGGGAGCGAATCCCGCGGCGACCGCGGCAGCGGAGCCCGAAGACGAGCCGGCCGGGGAGCATGTCGGGTCCCAGGGATTGCGCGCGGGCGGGAAGAGCACGTCCCATGACGGGCCGCCATGGGCGAATTCCCACGTCGCATTCTTGCCCAGCAGCACGGCGCCCGCGGCGGCCAGCCGCTCCTGGCAGAAGGAATCGCGTGTCGGCACGTTGTCGGCCAGTAGCTTCGACATCGCCGTCGTGCGGATACCGGCGGTGTCGAAGATGTCCTTGAGACAATACGGGATGCCATGCATCAGGCTCATCGGCCCGTTGGACATGATCGCGCTTTCCGCGGCCCTGGCCTCGCGGCGCGCCCGTTCAGCAGTCAGGGTCACGAAACTGTCCAGCCTGGCATCGAGAGCATCGATGCGGCCGAGGCAGGCTTCGGTGAGGTCGATCGGCGAGAGTTCACGACGGGCAATCAGCCGCGACGCTTCGGCGATGGTCAGGAAAGTGAGCTCCGACATGCGCTACTCCTTGGCCGGTGTGAAGGCTGTCGGCACGAAAACATGTGCCGGCTCGTCGCCTCGCGGCCGTGCCGATGGCAGGCGGTCGACCATGCGCCGCACGTGTCCATAGGCCTCGATGAGTTCCGGAACGTACTGCGCCGGCAGGTCGAGTCCCGCCTGGCGGGCAAGCCGGAGGACGTCTTCGTCGGAAGGTATGTCGGTCATGATCCGCCTCCTCGTTGTTCGTCCAGAGACTGCAAGCCCGATGCCAGCCTTCGGGTGCAAATAGATTTCGGCTGCACGGCAAGAATGGCGTTGGCGGCGCGGCTCCCCTAGTGTGCACGCCCCGTCAGATTCCCAGAGGCGATTGTTCCAATGAATGCCGGCCCCTTCACCATCTTCCGCGCCCGTCGCATCCTCACGATGAATCCGGCGCGACCCGAGGCGACACATGTCGCTGTCCGGGAGGGCCGCATCCTGGGCGCCGGGCCGGTCGAAGAACTGGCGGGTTGGGGCGCCCATACGGTCGACGAAACCTTTGCCGACAAGGTGCTGATGCCGGGCCTGGTCGAGGGGCACAGCCATGCCAGCGAAGGCACGTTTTGGCGCTACACCTATGTCGGACGCTTCGACCGGATGGACCCTGAAGGCAAGGTCTGGTCGGGGGCCGGTTCCATCGAGGATGTCGTCGCCAGACTGCAGCAGGCGGAGCGCGTGCTGGAATCCGCAGGCGAACCGCTTTCCGGCTGGGGGCTCGATCCGATCTACTACGGCGACCGTCGGGTCGTGCGGGCCGACCTCGACCGGGTTTCGGCGAGCCGGGCCATCGGCGTGATGCACGCAAGCGGGCACATCTTCAACGTCAATAGCCGCGCCCTCGAGCTGGCGGGCCTGCTGCGGTCTGGGGTCAATCATCCCGGCGTCCCGCTTGGTGCCGACGGCCTGCCGACCGGCGAGTTGAAGGGACCCGAGGCGATGACGCTGGTCGGCGCACACATTGGCTTCGATCGCGAGCGGCTCGCCAACGACGAGCCTGGGTTGCGCCGGTTCGCACGCCTCTGCGTCCGGCAGGGCGTCACGACGGCGACCGATCTTGCCAACCTTCTGCCGCCGGACGCGGTGTCGATGATGCAGCGCGTCACCGGCGAGGCACGCTTCCCCGTTCGCATCATGCCGTTCCGTCGCTTCCAGGCGATGACTGCGCAACAGGCGGTCGACCATGTCCTCGCCTTACGCAGCCAGTCGACCGACCGGCTGCGGCTCGGTGCGATCAAGTTGTTCGTCGACGGCTCCATCCAGGGCTTCTCGGCGCGGCTGCGCTGGCCTGGCTACTACAATGGTGCTCCCAACGGCCTGTGGTACACGCCGCCCGAATCGATCGGCGAACTGTACGCGCTGGCGCTCCAGCACGGCGTGCTCGTGCATAGCCACACCAACGGCGACCAGGCGACGGAGATGGCGCTCGATTGCCTGGAACAGGCGCTGCTCGGCCAGCCGGCGCGCGACCACCGCTTCACCCTGCAGCATTGCCAGCTCGCGGACGCGGCGCAGTTTCGCCGCATGAACCGGCTCGGCATGTGCGTGAATCTATTTCCCAACCACCATTTCTACTGGGGCGATCAGCACTACGAGACGACGGTCGGGCCCGAGCGGGCGATGCGCATGAACGCCTGTGCGACTGCGCTGGCAAGCGGCGTTCCCATGGCGATCCATTCCGACGCTCCGGTGACGCCGCTCGGGCCGTTGTTCACCGCCTGGTGCGCCGTGAACCGGCTGACGGCGAGCGGCCGCGTGTTGGGCAGCGGCGAACGCATTTCCGTGGCCGACGCGCTGCGCACCATCACACTGGGGGCCGCCTTCACTCTCCGGCTCGACGGCGAGATCGGCTCGATCGAGTGCGGCAAGCGCGCCGACTTCGCCGTGCTGGAGGACGACCCGCTGGAGATCGCACCCGAGCGGCTGAAGGACGTCCGCATCTGGGGGACGGTGCAGGACGGCAGGTTGTTCCCGGCGACCGAAGCATGAGCGAGACGCCGCTGGCTTGGCGGGGACGCCTGCCTGTCACGGTGATCGGCGGCTATCTGGGCGTCGGCAAGACGACCCTGGTCAACCATGTCCTGCGCGCTGCGGCTGGACGGCGGCTCTGCGTACTGGTCAACGACTTCGGCTCGGTGCCGATCGACCGCGATCTGATTGTCGGATCGAACGGCGACACGATGGAGCTGTCGGGTGGCTGTGTGTGCTGCAGCTATGGCTCGGACCTGATGGAGGCGCTGGCCGCGCTTCCGGCGCGCCTGCCGCCTGTCGATCACGTGCTGCTGGAGACGAGCGGCGTCGCGCTGCCCGGGCAGGTGGCGTCTTCGGTGATGTTGCTGCCGTCCTTCCGGATCGACGGTGTGGTGGTGCTCGCCGATGCTGAAACGGTAATGGCCCGCGCCGCCGACACCTATGTCGGCGACACGATTCGGCGTCAGCTTGCGGCGGCGGATCTCGTCGTGGCCAATCGCTGCGACCTCGTCGACGAGGCGACGCTCAGGCAGACCATGGCGTGGCTCGAGACGCAGGTATCGGCTGCGCGTCTGGTCACGGCGCGGCGAGCGTCGGTGGCGACGGCCCTGGTTCTCGGACTACGGGATGGGCCGCAGCGGCATATCACGGGTTCTCAACCGGAGCGGCTCGACGATGCCGCCAATCTGTACGAAGCGGTTGATATCGATGTGCCGCCGACCGCGGCGATCACCGCGCTGGCGCGCCGGCTGACGGCTCCCGAGATCGGGCTGCTGCGGGCGAAAGCGATCATGCAAGATGGGCAGGGTAGACGGTCCGCGCTGCACATCGTTGGCGCGCGCGCCGAGATCGACGACGCACCTCCAGAAGCGAGAGCGGGCAGGCTGGTAGCGATCGGCCTGCGTGGCCGCCTTGATCATGCAGCGTTGGCCAGGGCCGTCGAAGCGACGTCGTGATCGTACACTGGCGGTGCGACGGTCGGGAACGGCCGGACTACACGCATTGGCGGGCCATGAGGATCGGCAGCCCGATCCAGATCGTCGAAACTAAAGCTGCCCCGTTGGCTGCGATCTCCAGCTTCCGAAGGAAGGGCGAGGCTTTTGCAGTTTCGCTGCCAGCGGCTTGCATCCTCCGCCAGGAAGCCATGACGATGAGGGCGGCTGCGGCGATGGCGCCGATCCAGAGGCCCGCCAGAAGTGCCCTGAGGAGTGACAGCGGTCCCCAGCGGACGTCCTGCCAGTCGAGCAGGCAACCGACGGACACAAGCCCGTAGAGCGCGACGAAGGCGATACTCCAGGAGATGAAGCCGGCCGCCGGAGCGAGGCTCGTTGCGAGCCGGCCGCTCATGGCCCGAAGAGTCCGGGAATTGCCTGGACGAAGGCCAGGCCGATGACGCCGGTGGCGGAGCTGAAGAGCTGCCATAGCCAGGCGATCTCGACCTGGAGCGACAGGGCAGACGGCGTCCGGCCGGATCGCGACTTCACCCAGGTATGGACGGCAAAGACAATAGCGATGGCAGCATGCAGGGCGCCGTACGCGAGGAGGACGACGTTGACGGCCGCATAGGCGTGGCCGGTGGCGGGCGGGAGCGCCTGGAAAAGCATGACGATCGCTGCGAGGACGGCGACGTTGGCGAGGGCGGCACCCAGAAGAGGCGTCGTCGTTACTGGACGTCCCCGGGCAGCGTTCATCAGCCAGGCGGCGGCACACCAGCCGGCCAGGCCGACCGCAGTCGCCAACCAGCCTCCCTCGATGAAGTCGGGAGGTGGCCAGCCGGACGCGGAGACGACGAGGAAAAGGACACCGAAGATCAGGGACGCGAACAGCGTCGCGTCCGCGGTGATGGCCAGCAACGTGGCCAGGCGTGCCGGAGGATTGGCCGCTTCCGGATGGACGGGGAGGTCAAGACCGTGCCCGACTGGGAGCGGACCATATTCCCGTCCGAGACCCGACCGTTCGGCCCAGAACAGAAAGCTGACGAGGACGGCTCCCGCACCGGCCAGCGCGACAAGATAGAGCTTCAGCAGAACGGCCCCGAAGAACACGCCTGTCGCCAGCGCGGAGAGGAGGGGCCACAGCGTCGGGCCCGGCAGAACGACGATCTGCTCCGGCTTGCCGGTCACAGAGTCGACGCCGAGCGTTTCCAGCCAGCCGTTGCGCGTGAAGCCGAGATAGCCGCGTCCGGCGGCGAGTTCCCGCGCGACATGATTGGCGTCTGCGAGCGGATCCCGGTCCGTCACGGTCGGCAGGGAAGCGAAGGTGTAGCTCGGCGGCGGCTTTGTGATCGCCCATTCCAGGGTCGTCGCGTCCCACGGATTGCGCTCGCTGCGGCGGCCGAACCGGGCCTGCACGAACAGGTCGATCAGCGCGGTCGCGAAGCCGATGGCCATCACGAAGCTTCCCATCGATGAGACCAGATTGGGCCATGCCCAGCCGAACTCGGCGTCATAGGTGAAGATACGCCGCGGCATGCCCAGCAGGCCGGTGAAATGCATGACGAGGAACGTTGCATTGAAGCCGATGAGGATCAGCCAGAAGCCGACGCGACCGATCTCGCTCGAGGCCGATCGTCCCGTGAACAGCGGCAGCCAGTAGTATGCCGCGGCCAGCATGGGAAACAGGAAGCCGCCGACGAGCACGTAATGGAGATGAGCCACCACGAAATGCGTATCGTGTGCCTGCTGGTCGAAGGGCACCGCGGCGACCATCACGCCGGTCAGTCCGCCGGGCACGAAGACCAGGAAGAAGCCGATCAGGTACAGCATCGGCAGGTTCATGCGGGGACGTCCCGACATCAGGGTGCCGATCCAGGCGAAGATCTGCACGGCGGTGGGCACGGCCACAAGCATGCTCGCTGCCGAGAACAGGCCGAGCGCGAGATGCGGGATGCCGACGGTGAACATGTGATGGACCCAGAGCCCGAAGCTCAGGAAGCCCATGGCAATGATGCTGACGACGATCCAGAGATGGCCGATGATCCTGCGTCGGGCCATCACCGGCAATATCGTGGATATCGCGCCGGCTGCCGGGAGGAAGATGATGTAGACTTCCGGATGGCCGAACAGCCAGAAGAGATGCTGCCAGAGCAGCGGATCGCCGCCGCGATCCGGCACGAAGAACGGCAGGTCGAAGGCGCGTTCGATCTCGAGCAGGATGGAGCCCAGGATGAGCGGCGGAAACCCCGCCAGCATCATGAACGCCGTCACCAGCAGGTACCAGGCGAGCAGCGGCATCCGGTCAAGCGACATGCCCGGCGCCCTCAGCTTCAGGATCGACACGATGATCTCGATCGCGCCGCACAACGCCGAGATCTCGACGAAGGTGATGCCGATCAGCCAGATGTCGGCGTTGATGCCGGGCGTATAGGGCTGCGAACTCAGCGGCGTGTACATGAACCAGCCGCTGTCGGGGGCGATGCCGAGAAGCAATGCGCCGATCACGATCGAGCCGCCGAACGCGTAGCACCAGTAGCCGTAGGCCGACAGGCGCGGAAAGGCGAGGTCGCGGGCGCCGAGCATCTTGGGCAGGAGATACATCGCCATGCCTTCGAACATCGGCACGGCAAACAGGAACATCATGATCGTGCCGTGCATCGTGAAGAGCTGATTGTAGACTTCCGCTCCCACGAAGGCGCCTTGCGGCGAGGCAAGCTGGGTCCTGATCAGCATGCCGAGCAGGCCGCCAATGACGAAATAGACGGCCGCCGTCAGGATGAAGCGCCTGCCGATCGTCGTGTGGTTCACGGCGTAGAGCCAGCCGAAGCGGCCGTGGGTGCCCCACAGCGCGTCGAGATCCTTGTGCAGGGCGACGGACGAGCGGGGCGAGTTCATCGCAGCGCACCGGTTTGACGGTGGCGGCCGATCTGCGCCGGATCCACGTCTTCGAGCGTCTCGAGGATTTGCCGGTAGCCTTCCGGCGTATGAACCTCGACAGTGATCATCATCTGCGTATGGCCGGTGCCGCAGAATTCCGCGCACAGCGCGCGATAGCGTCCCGGCTGTCGGGCCTGCAGGCGGTGCACCACCGCATGTCCGGGCGTGGCGTCGATCTTCCCGCCCAGGCGGGGGATCCAGAAGCTGTGAATGACGTCCAGGCTGCTGATGTGCAGGTCGATGGGGGATTCGCTGGGCAGGTGCAGCAGGTTGTAGGACACCTTCGCGGCTGCGTCCGGACGATGATGGACGAACACCCAGTCCCATTGGCGGCCGATCACGTCGATTCTCTCACCACGGCCGCCGATGGGGAGCAGGCGCTCGCCGACGGCCATGGCATGGCCGAGCAGCACGGTGAGACACAGGAGTGGCAGCACGATTCCGCCGCCGAGGAGCCAAAGACGGGTAACCTCGGGCGTCGGTCTGCGTTTGAAGAACGCTGCTGCGAGCAACGCCGTCACCGACGCGAAGATCAGGGTGCCACCGGCGAGCATCGCCCACCAAAGCGTGGCGATCGCCGAGGCGGCCGGTCCCGCCGGGTCGAGGACAGAGGCGGGACCGCTGCAGGAGGCCAGGCCGAACACCAGGAGAGGCCCGGAAACCAGGAGAGGAACGCAGCGATGGTACGTCCGATCGTCGAAGAGGTAGCGCAGCACGACATCAGCTCGACGGTCGCCGTCGCCGGCCATCCGATCCACGCGATGCTGGTTCACTTCCCGATTGCCCTGACCGTGATCGTTCTGGGCTGTGACGTCCTGTACTGGTTCGATGCCGATACGTTCTGGGCGCGGGCCGCGCTGTGGGCGAGTGGCGGCGCCTTCTGGGCTGGCGTGATCGCCAGCATCGCGGGCCTCGCGGAACTCCTGCTGGTGACCGGGATCCGCGTCCGAGCCGCGAGCTGGTCGCACGCCGTCGTGGCGGTGATGCTGCTCTCCGTGCTCGGTGCCAATTGGGGCGCGCGTCAGTGGGGTGACGAGACCAATCTCCTCCCGGCAGGACTGTTCCTGTCGCTGCTCGGGATGCTCAATGTGGCCTTCGCCGGGTGGCATGGCGGCAAGCTTGTCTTCGATCACGGTATCGGCCTGATGGTGTCGAGCAAGGATTGAAGGCCGCCCGGCTGGCGGGCCCAGTATGGCAGCGCCGAGAGATCGATGATGGGCTTTGCAAGCACCAGCCACAGAGTGGTGGTAACCACGATGGTCGTCGCCAGCGTCGCGAGCGTCTGGCGCATTCGACCATAGGACGCGCCGAGACGGGTCGCCGTTGCCAGCCGCCCCGCCAGGAGGTGAATCAGGACGAGCGCGCTGACCGCTCCTAGCTTGGCGAACATCCAGGGCGCGAACACCCCACCGTACAGCAGCAGCACCGTGCCGGCCGCGATTGCCACCACCGCCGCCGGTGACATCACCTGGATGAAGACGAGGCGGGTCAGGCGGTGCAACCTGTCCGTCGCGCGGGGATCGTGCAATCGGCCGCCAGCCGCCAGCAGTCCGGGCATGGAGAACAGGCCCATGCACCAGATGCTCAGGGCCGCGATGTGAAGGACCTTGAGAGCAATGATCATCGACGATCATCGACCCAGCGGGCGGTCATGAAGTGCATTCGCCCACAAGCTGTCCCCCGTCGAGCCGCAACGTGTCGCAATGAAACGCGTGAGGCGGGTGCAGGTTTCAACAGCTGTGAGATTTACGGAACGCCCGCGATCGTCGGCTCCCGACTTTGTGATGCGTCCCTACACCATCGGATAGGCAGACGCCGCGGTGCCCTCCTGCGAGAAGGACAACTCCCAATTCCAGCCTTCGCGAGGAGAGAAGTCATGGTGATCGCGACCATCAACGGCGTCGACCACACGGTCGATGCCGACCCCGACATGCCGCTTCTATGGGCGATCCGCGATCTGGTGGGGCTGACCGGAACCAAGTTCGGCTGCGGCGTGGCGCAATGCGGTGCCTGCACGGTCCATGTCGATGGCATGCCGGTACGCTCCTGCCAGACGGCTATCGGCGACGTCGTCGGCAAGTCCGTGACGACCGTCGAGGGCATCAAGGGCCGCGTCGCGGAGACGCTGCAGGCCGTGTGGGCCGATCTCGACGTGCCCCAATGTGGCTACTGCCAGTCGGGTCAGATCATGGCTGCGACGGCCCTGCTGACCACCAATCGCAAACCAAGCGATGACGACATCGACGCCGCAATGGCCGGCAATCTCTGCCGCTGTGCCACCTACCAGCGCATCCGCGCCGGCGTCCACGAAGCAGCCAAGCGTCTGGAGGCCTGACCATGTTTCCCAAGCTCCCGAAGCCGCCACTCGCCGCTCGTACCCTTCATCTCGACACGTCGCGCCGACGCTTCCTGCTGGGGGCAGTCGCGGCCGGCGCAGGTCTCGCCGTCGGGTATCACCTAGCCGGTCCCCGCGCGGCACTGGCTGCACCCGACGCCAAGCCGACGCGGGTCACTCCCGTGCGACCCTTCGCAGCCTATCTGACGATCGACGCCGACGGAAAGGTGACGGTGCTCTCATCCCAGTTCGAGATGGGGCAGGGTTCCTACAACGGACTTGCCACGCTGGTGGCTGAAGAACTTGGCGCCGACTGGTCGACCATCGACGTCGTCGGCGCTTCGGGCGATGACAAGCTCTACGGCAATCTCGCCTTAGGCGGTGCCTTTCAGGGGACTGGAGGGTCGACGTCGATGGCGTCGTCATGGGACCGCTATCGCACGGCCGGCGCCGCTGCGCGGATGATGCTGACGGCAGCCGCAGCGGCCGAGTGGGGCGTCAAGCCGGAGGAGATTCGCGTCGAGAATGGGCTGCTGTCCCACCCGTCGGGCAAGCGGGGCGGCTTTGGCTCCTTCGCCGCCAAGGCGGCGGCGATGCCGGTACCTGGCGCGGTGACCCTGAAGGAACCGAAGGACTGGACGCTGATCGGCAATCCGAAGCTCAGGCGCTACGACAGCGCGCGCAAGGCCAACGGCACGGAGCACTATACGATCGACGTCAAGCTGCCGGGCATGTTGACGGCAGTGATGATCCATCCGCCACTGTTCGGCGCCAGACTCAAGTCCTTCGACGCTTCGAAAGCCAAGGGGATCAAGGGCGTAGTCGACGTGGTCGAGACGCCGCGCGGCCTCGCCGTGGTTGCCGAACACATGTGGCCGGCCATCAAGGGGCGCGAGGCTGTGAGCGTGACCTGGGACGAAAGCCTCGCCGAGAAGCGGGGAAGTCAGGAGATCATGGCGCACTATCGCGAGCTGGCGCAACGGCCGCCGCAGGCAATCGCTCGAAAGGATGGCGATGTCGTCGGCGCGATGGCCGGCGCTGCCAAAGTGATCGAGGCGACGTACGAGTTTCCTTATCTGGCTCATGCGGCGCTCGAGCCGCTGAATGCAATTGCCCGCAGGAATGCCGACGGCACGCTCGAGGTCTGGGGTGGCCACCAGTTCCCCGATGTCTACCGGATGCTTTCCGCGCAACTCGCCGACGTGGCGCCGGACAAGGTGCGCCTGCATGTGATGAAGTCCGGCGGCAGTTTCGGCCGGCGTGCGGTGTTCGACGGCGATGTCATCGTCGAGGCCGTGTCCGTCGCCAAGGCGATTGGATTCCGAGCGCCAGTCAAGGTGCAGTGGACGCGCGAGGATGACATGCATGGCGGGCGGTATCGCCCGGCCTATGTCCATACGGTGAAGGCCGGACTGGACAAGGATGGCAGGCTGATCGCGTGGACCGATCATGTCGTCGGCCAGTCCATCATGAAAGGAACCGCCTTCGAGCAGGGGATGGTCGTTGGCGGCGTCGATCCGACCTCGGTCGAGGGCGCCAGCAATCTACCCTACGCGATTGCGAATCAGGTCGTCGGCCTCACCACCACTGACATCGGCGTGCCGCCTCTGTGGTGGCGCTCGGTGGGGTCCACGCACACGGCCTTCGTCGCAGAGACCTTCCTCGACGAAGTGGCGGAGGCCGCCGGCAAGGATCCGGTGGCTTTCCGGCTGGCAATGCTCCAGCCTAGTTCGCGTCACGCGGTGGCCCTCAGGTTGGCAGCCGAAAAGGCGGACTGGAACAGGCCGCTGTCGGCCGGCCGTTTCCGCGGCGTCGCCATGGCCGAAAGCTTCGGGACGGTCGTGGCACAGATCGCCGAAGTCTCCGCTGACAAGAGCGGCTTCAACAAGGTCGAGCGCGTCGTCGTCGCCGTCGATTGTGGGCTCTGTGTAAATCCCGACCAGGTTCGTGCACAGGTCGAGGGCGGCGTGGGCTTCGGCCTGGGGGCGGTCATGTCAGAGGAGATCACGCTCACTGCGGGACGCGTCGACCAGGGAAACTACGATGCCTATATGCCGCTGCGGCTGGATGCCATGCCGGCCGTCGAGGTCCATATCGTGCCCTCGGCGACCCGTCCGAGCGGCATTGGCGAGCCCGGCGTCCCCCCGGTTGGCCCGGCCGTTGCCAATGCAATCTACAAGGCGGTCGGCAAGCGGCTTCGGCTGCTGCCGTTCTCCAAGACGCTCAACACTTAGGATCAAACGAGAACGGGGCCGGCTTTGCCGGCCCCGTTCTCGCAAACCGTTTGTCTCGCCAACTAGTGCTGCAGCTGAGCCGTGCCCGGCGTCCGCTCCGGCGAGGCGCAGCGACGTACCGCGGCGATCGCCCCGCGGCCACCTCGCAGGTCGATCACAGCCTTCCCGTCGTACTGCGGGGCTTGTCCAGCTTCTTCGGCCATAAGGTCGAATTTGATCACCATCGTCCCGCCGATTTGCATGGCGTCGACAAGCTCTTCGGACAGTTTGGGATAGAGACCTTCGTCGGCGTCGGCAATCACCGCATAGTCATCGGCAAATAGCAGAGAAACCGGGAATATGCGGCCGTCGATCGCCAACTCGGCGCGGGCCTCGGGCTTCAGGCGGCTCGCGTCTGCTCCCTTGGGTCGCAACGGACCTTCGTCGGTCAGGTAGACCTGCAACTGAAGGACGGGCCTGTTCTCGGCCTGCTCACAGCCCAGCACGACAACATCGATGTTGAGGTCCGTTTCTTCAGGAATTGCGGCGACATAGCTTGGGACGTCGACGCCGTGTTCCATACGCCAACCGTCCCACGTATCGATGCCGCGGCCAGCAAAGGCAGCACTTTGGCTGCAGAGGACCACCACCGCGGCGATCAGCAGGCTGGGTAGGGCTTTCGTGGACACGCGGCCGCGGAACATCTGGACCTCCGACTGGTCTTCGCCTTCGCACCCTAAGGAACATGGCGCCGCGCTACTTGATGTAGGTCAAGGAGTCGGCGACTTCCAGACGGCTTCATGGAAAACGTTAGTTTCCCCCGAAAGTTGCCCCAAACACGAGGTCCGGTATGAAGAAGGACCACATCATCAATATCGTGTATTTCGCTGTGGCGGTTGTCGCCATAACCCTGTTGCGCGACCTCTGGGTGCAGCAGCAGAAGGTTGACCAGATCCCTTACAGTCAGTTCCGCGGCCTGCTGGAGGCGGGAAAGGTATCCGAGGTCGTCGTCGGCGATACCTATGTGCGGGGCAAGCTGGCGCAGCCCGCCGAGGGCGAGAAGCCGGAATTCATGGCCGACAAGGTACCGCTCGACATTGCCGACTTCCTCGAGAAGTACAAGGTCCGATTCCGGGCGGAGCACGATTCGGGGTGGCTCAAGGCGATCCTGTCCTGGGTTGTGCCGACAGCGCTCTTCCTCGGCATCTGGCTATTCATCATTCGTCGTCTACAGGGTGGAATGGAGGCGGGCGGAGGGCTGCTTGCGATCGGCAAGAGCAAGGCGCGGATCTATCTGGAGCGCAGCACCGGCGTGAACTTCGACGACGTCGCCGGCGTCGACGAGGCCAAGGCGGAGCTGCAGGAGATCGTGGATTTTCTCAAGACCCCGGAGGCGCACAGCCGTCTCGGCGCCCGGCTGCCCAAGGGCGTCCTGCTCGTCGGCCCGCCCGGTACGGGAAAGACCCTTCTCGCACGCGCGGTTGCCGGTCAGGCCGGTGTCCCGTTCTTCTCGATTTCCGGATCGGAGTTCGTGGAAATGTTCGTCGGCGTCGGGGCGGCACGTGTGCGCGACCTGTTCGAGCAAGCGCGTCAGCATGCACCGTGCATCATTTTCATCGATGAACTCGACGCGCTGGGCCGTGCGCGCGGCAGCTTCATGGCGGGCGGCCACGACGAAAAGGAACAGACGCTCAACCAGCTTCTTGCCGAACTCGACGGCTTCGATCCGAAGACCGGCATCGTCCTGCTCGCTGCGACCAACCGGCCGGAGATCCTCGACCCGGCCTTGCTCAGGGCCGGGCGCTTCGATCGCCAGGTGCTGGTCGACCGCCCCGACCGGAAAGGCCGCATCGACATTCTGCGGGTGCATGTGCGGCGGATCAGGCTGGCGGCGGACGTCGAGGTGGACCGGATCGCGGCACTGACACCCGGCTTCACCGGCGCGGATCTGGCGAACCTCGTCAATGAGGCGGCGCTGCTTGCCACGCGCCGCGGCGGCGAAGATGTCACCTTCGCCGACTTCACGCAGGCCATCGAGCGGATCGTCGGCGGCCTGGAGAAGCGCAGTCGTATCCTCAATGCAAAGGAGCGCGAGCGAATCGCCATCCATGAATCCGGCCATGCGCTGGTGGCGATGGCCATCCCGGGAAGCGACCCGGTGCAGAAGATCTCGATCATTCCCCGCGGGATCGGCGCCCTCGGCTACACGATGCAGCGTCCAGTTGAGGATCGCTTTCTCATGAGCCGCGACGAGTTGGAGGACCGGTTGACGGTCCTTCTTGGAGGTCGGGCTGCAGAGGTGCTGGAGTTCCCGTCGGTTTCGACGGGGGCGGTCGACGACCTGCGCAAGGCCACCGACATTGCCCGCAGTATGGTAGCCAGGTTCGGCATGATCCCGGAGGTGGGGCCCGTCGCCTATGAGGCCGAGCCCTCGATGCTCCTGACGCCAGTGCCGGGAATGCCGACCGGCTCACGCTGGTACAGCGAGGCCACGGCGAGCCGGATGGACGCCGCGGTCGTGGGTCTCATCGAGCAGAGTCTCGAACGTGCCAAGACGATCCTTGAGCGAAACCTTCCACTGCTTCGCGAGACCTCCCAGAAGCTGCTTGAGCGCGAAACGCTGACAGAAGAGTGGCTCGGTCCACTTGCGAGGCGCGTCGAAGCGCGAGAACTGCAGCCTCAGCCCGGCCCTGGAAATCTTCGTCAGATCGTCTGACGTCGGTGAACCGGTGGCGGGCGGTTGTCGTTAGCATTGCAAGTGGTACCGGTCTAAATTCGTCGGGTCCCGAGCTAGGGCGTGCGAAGGAGGAACGCATGGAGCAGTTCATCCGAGAGCAGAATATCAGGCTTCTTCTCAAGGCGCTCGACGGTGAGTCCGACCTGGAAAGGCGTCAGATGCTGGAGATGCTGCTCGCGCAGTGGCGGGGAGAAATCGCCAGCGAAGCGAAGCAGGAACTTTCGGCTGACAACAGTCGCGCCCCTTAGGGCGTAGCCTCGGGGACGTTGACGCAGATCAAGTACGGCGCGCCGGCGCCCGTGCAGTATGCCTCTTGCCTCAACCCGAAGGAGCGGCCATGGGAACGACTGGCCTCGATGTGTTCGACAAGACCGTCCAGGAAACGAATCTGTGGCTCAAGGACATCATGGGCGAACTCGGCACTGATGATCGGCGAGTGGCCTTCGGTGCACTGCGGGCGACGCTTCATGCAATGCGGGACCGGATCGGACCGGAGAACGCCGTGCATCTCGGAGCTCAGCTTCCGATGCTGCTGCGGGGCGCCTTCTATGAAGGCTGGCATCCGGCGGCGACCCCGACCCGGGAACGTCATCTTGCCGATTTCATTGAACACGTCGCGGCCGAATTGCCCCGCGGCAGCAACAGCAATCCGGCCGAGGCCGCCCGGGCCTGCTTCGCCACCATGGGGCGCAGCCTGGATCGTGGCGAAATGAAGAAACTTCGCGGTCTGCTGCCACATGAGATTCTCAATCTTTGGCCTGATGCCCTGCTGGAGGAATGACCATGGCTAAGCGCCCGAAGACCTGGATCGTTGTTGCCGACGGTGCCCGGGGCCGTTTCTTCCAGCCCGACAAGGAGGCGCGCAAGCTCGCCTCGGTGGGGCCGGCCGACCTCGTCGCGCCCCAGAGCCGTCAGCGGCCACGAGAGCTCAAGAGCGACAAACCCGGCCGGAGCTACAGTTCCGCTCGCAATGGCGTGCGTCACGCACTCGAACCGCCGCACGATCCACACAAGCTCGAAAAGCACCGGTTCATGGCAGTCCTGGCCGACGCGCTTGACGAGGCCTGCGGAAAGGGTGCGTTCGAGGAACTCATCCTTGTGGCGCCCCGACGCAGCCTGGGAGAGCTGCGCGGACTGCTTTCCAAGCGCGTCCAGGGCCGCGTCCGCATCGAGGTGCCCAAGGATCTGACGAACGAGCCCCCGAGCAGGCTGTGGCGGCGCTTGGCGCCAATCCTAGTGCCGATTGCGGATAAGGCCGTACGCCCCCGCTGAGGTCG
>QFCS01002064.1_pt1 | contig 25403 bp, 23 predicted proteins | sample 3576561 | NCBI WGS metagenome assembly QFCS01 | reverse complement strand
CTTTGGATTCCGGCCTACGATCTCGGCGACCTCACGATCCATTCGGGCTTCTCGCCGCATTTCACGACTGGCTACGGGACTTGCACGGACCGTTACAGCCTTGAACTGCGGGCGATTGCTCGCCGTTCCGCCCCCGTCGGATATCTCGATCCGGCGGTCTGCGTGTCCCGGCGCAACGGCGTGCCGACCATCGTCGAGGTCATCGGCTCCTTTGATGGTGAGGTGCGCAGGTTCCTCGATACCCTCGAGCGCGCGGCGCTCGCTGCCTGAGCGCGATCGTTCCTGGCGTCAGACGGCCGAGAACCGCTGCATGTTGTCTTTTTCGACGAAGGTGGCGCGCTTGTAGGCGCGAGCCACTTGAGCGACGTCGCCCGCCTCGCGAACCCGCCCGTTGTCGATCCACAGGGCGCTTTCGCAGAGCTGGGACAGTTCGCTCGGAGAGTGACTGACGAACAGCAGGGTGCCGGTACGACGGAAATTGTTGATCCAGTCGAAACACTTCTTCTGGAAGGCAAGGTCGCCGACCGACAGCGCCTCGTCGACGATCAGGATCTCCGCGTCGACATGGGCGCAGATCGCGAACGCGAGACGCGTGCGCATGCCCATCGAATAACGCTTCAGCGGTTGGTCGATGAAGGCGCCGATTCCGGCGAAATCCGTGATGGCGCCGAATTTCTCAATGATCTCGTAGCGTTTGAGGCCGAGGACGGCGCCGCCGATCAAAACGTTCTCCCGGCCTGTCGCCTCGAGGTCGAACGTCGCGCCGAGAGCCAGCACCGGGGCAACTCGTCCCTTGACCCAAATCTCGCCTTTGGTCGGCCAGGTCATGCCGCATACGATCTGGAGCAGTGTGGACTTGCCGCAACCGTTTCGACCGATGATTCCCAGGCTCTTGCCGCGTTGGACTTCGAAGCTGATGTCCTTCAGTGCCCAGAAGGACTTGTAGTAGGTCTTGGCGTCGGACCCCAACAGCTGCTGCTTCACCCAGTCCTTGGGATCATTGTAGAGCTTGTAGGCCTTGGCGAGGTGTCGGGCGCGTATCACGACCTCGGTGTCGGATGACGCCAAGGTCGGAGACTGCGGCGGATTGCCGGATGTCATCTGGCTTTCGGATGCTATCGGGCTGTCAGATGACATCGGCGATCGTGTCCCGCTGACGGCAGAAGAACCAGTAGCCGAACCAGAAGGCGAACATCGAGACGAAGAGGGTCCAGGCCACGACGAACAGGTTCGGGATCTTCCCGAAAACGACCAGATCGCGAATGATCTCGATGAAGCCGGTCAGGATATTGCCGTACATCAGCAATTTGACGTTCGGGCTCAACGTCTCGTGAGAGAAGAACACCGGTGTCGCGAACATCAGGACGGGGGCGATCGTCATCATCAGATAGGCAGTATCCCGCGTGAATGCACCCATTGCCGACAACAGCCAAGTGATGCCGACCAGGAATGCCAGAAACGGAATGTACCACAGCGGCAACAAAATGACGGTCCAGTGCAGAAACCCCGTCGCGATGAGCTGGGTCGCCAGCATCAGGACGAGGCCGATGGTGGCATAGGTGGCCGCCCGAAGCGTCGAGATGATGGGCAGCATTTCCGCTGGGAACATCGTCTGTTTGATGTAATGCGCGTACTCGTGCAGCAGGGAGGGAGCCCGATACGCCATTTCGGTGAAGAAATTGAACGCCACCAACCCGCCAAATACGAACAGCGCATAGTCCATCGCCGAATGTGATTCGGCATTGTTGGGCAGTTGCGCGCGTCCGCCGAACACAAGCGTATAGGTGATGAGCGAGATGGCCGGCGCGGTCACCGCCCAGACCCATCCGGCCATCGAGCCGCTGAAGCGCTCCCGCAGCTCGCGACGCAAGATAGCGACGATAAGATCGCGGTGGTGCCAGCTGGAGATGAACGGCTCCAGCAAAAAAGCAAACACCCGCCCCAGCCATGTACGGTGCAGGGCGACAACGGTCTTGCCGTCGACAATGTGCATAATGCGTGTTGCCGGCGGACGCCTCGGGAGCTTCGAGCGGAACATTTAAGGAGCGGCAGGGCGAATCAGGACAGGAGCTCGGATAAGCGGTGGCGACGTTGTCATCAGTGGCGTGGAGGGCCGCATAGCATAGCGAGGTCAGCCGAGATAGCCTTCACCGTGGCTACAGTCCAGTTTTCCACCATGGCCGGTATGGAAATTTCCGTGCGCAGCAGTCACTTAGGCGCAGATTCCTGTGGCTGTGTCGGCTTGACGCTCCAGAAGGGTTGGGCTAGCGGGACGCCTATCCTGAGCTGACCCCCCCTGCGCAGCAGCACTGACGGCGAAAGTAACGATCTTGACCGCCTGGAATGACAATCCTACAGCCCGTGCCGACGGTTGCGGCGCGTGTGGCCCCAATAGAGCCGGCCCCTCCGCCAGGGGAGGTCGCACCTTTGGCTGATATCGGGATATTGCGGGCGGCGATCGCGCCGATGACACGGTTCTGGCGTCGCTCTGGGGTGCTTGATGTGACCGAGCAGCCGATGGGTGATGTCGAGCAACAGGCCCGGGGGCAGTTCCGTAGCGGGCTGTTGAAGATGCGCGGCGGCGACACCCAGGGAGCCTTGGAGGCTTTCGACAAGGCCATCGCTCTGCTGCCTGATCTCGCAGATGCCGTGATGGCGCGGGCCGAGTTGCTCGACCGTGTGGGACGATGCGAGGAGGCCCGGGGCGAATACGAACGGGCACGTCGACTCTGGGCGGAGGCGCCTGCGGGGGCAGCCGACCGTCGCTACGTGTTCCGGCGGCATGGCTACTACGCCTTCGAGACCGTGGCCTACGAGCTCGTCCGGAGCAACGTGCGCAGCAAGGTCCTGCCACAGATTGCGCATGGCAACGCGCAGTTGGCACGCGGCAAGCCGGCAGAGGCGCTCGAAAGCTACGAGCAGGCCCTCAAGGTCAAGCCCGGACTGCCCGAAGCGATGGCGATGAAGGGCGAGGCCCTGCTCGGCCTAGGCCGCTACGAGGAGGCCGCTCAGCTCTTCGACGGCGTGCTCGCCGCCAGCCCGAACGACACGGAGACGCTCAACAGCCGCGGCATAGCGCGGGCAGCCATGGGGAGGCTGGCGGAGGCGAACGACGACTGGCGGCGCCAGCTCGAATTGATGCCTCCAGGGAAGGCTGCTGCACGCGGCTGCGTCGCAATGCGGCAAGGGAACTATGCCGCTGCTTTCCATGAGTTCGAGCTGGCTCGGGCGAAGGATCCAGCCAATCTCTATTGGCAGCTCTACCGATTGACTGCGGCGCGTCTGGCCGGTGTACAGGCGGAACCCTGGACGGGGGCCGACGTCGGGGGGCATTGGCCTTCTGTGCTGATCGCTCTCCATGCCGGCGCTGCCGACGAGGAGGCTGTACTGAAGAAGGCCGACTCGCGCTGCCGGAATGTCGAAGCGCGCTTTCAGCTCGGTGTGGTCGCGCTGGGAGCGAATCCGGCAGCGGCTCGCCGTCACTGGCAGGCAGCGGTCGAGGCCAGGGCGGTCACGCTGATCGAGCATGCCGCCGCTTCCAACGCACTGGCACGGCTCGGCAGCTAGCCACCGGCAAACGAGGGTCCATGTTCTCCGTCATCCTCTACGGTCGAAACGACAGCCACGGCTACAACCTCCACAAGCGCGCTGCGATCAGTTTCAACGCGCTGGCCGAGGTTATGTCCGATCCCGACGACGAGATCCTGTTCGTCGACTACAACACGCCCGATGACCATCCGACGTTTCCCGAAGCGATCCACGATACGCTGACCGACAAGGCCAAGAAGGTCATGCGTATCCTGCGCGTACGGCCGGATCAGCACGTCCAACAGCGACTGAAGACCCATCTCGTGGCTCTTGAGGCGCAGTCGCGAAATGTCGCCCTGCGCCGCTCCAATCCGCGCAATCGATGGATCCTCTATACCAACACCGACATGCTGCTCGTGCCGCGCAACGAAAAGGAGTCGTTGAGCGACATCCTGGGGGCAATTCCAGACGGTTTCTACCAGGTGCCGCGGTTCGAGATTCCCGAGATGCTCTGGGAAGCGGCCTTCGACCGCCGCGACCCGGTCGGCAACCTTGCCAAGCTGCGCGACTGGGCGGTCAGGTTTCACCTGAACCAGGTCGTCCACAACTACATGCCCATGAAGTACGACGCCCTCGGCGATTTCCAGGCCGCGCTGCGCGAAGACATGTTCGATATCCATGGTTTCGATGAGGATATGATCCTCGGCTGGCACTGCGATTCGAACCTGGCGGCCAGGCTGGCGCTGTATCGCGGTCGCGTGGACACGCTGATCGACAAGGTGTTCGGCTACCATTGCGATCACACACGCGTCGCCGCGGCCAACAACAAGGGGCGGGCGACCCGTATGAACGACCAGGATCAGTTCATCTGGAACGTCTCGACTCCCTATGTGCCCAAGCAGGCCGATACCTGGGGATGGCCCGATATCGAGATCGAGGAGGTCCGGCTGGACCGCGACACCGCCTATCAGCGTTTCACGGCGGGCCTGGAGAAGGCCGTCGAGCCGGCGGCCACTCCTTTCGTGGAGACCAGCCTCGAATGGCAGCTCTATGAGGATCTGACCTACGACCTGCCGCACACCCTGCCATTCGTGTGCGATCAGGTCGTGACGTTCCCACGTACGACGGCGCTCATGATGGTCGCCACGCGGCCGGATTTCGTCAGCGGGTTCGTCAAAGCCTGGCACGGCATGGGCTTCACCGGTCCGATCCTCATTCCGGAAGAGTGCGAGGGACTGCCGGCGGATCTGCCGGGTGTTCAGCGGGCTCCCTTTGCCGACCAGCTGGCGACGGCCGATCTGTTCATCTTCGAGTTCGGTCTCGCGACCCAGAGCGCTACCGAGCCGGTCCGTGCCGGTCGATCGATGACTCCGGTCGACCGGAAGAGGCTGAAGATCGTGGAGCGCCTGTTCAAGCGCGCTGCGGCCACCGAGGCCGAGACCCGGCCCGGCAAGCGTCGCACACCGCGCCGTTTCATCGGCGTCAACGTGATCTACAACAAGTTCTGGACGACCTTCACGAACTACGTCGGCGCCAACATCAACCCGTTCTGCAGCCAGGTGCTGGCCGGTCGGCCCCGCGAGGACGAATCGCTCAAGGGAAAGGTGCTGAAGTTCCGGGGGCGGCACGCCCTCTGAACCGGGCCTGCAACCACCAGAGCCCGGCCAGTTGCAGAGCCGGAAGTTCAAGCGTTCCCGCCTGGACCTGTTCCATGAAGTCGGCGAACGGCATCTCGTAGGCGCGGATGACCTCGCCCTCGTCGGGATCCTGGAGCGCGACGTGGCGCACGTCGAGCGCCAGGAACGAGTAGATGCGATTGGTCTGCAGGGCCGGGCAGACGGGCGCGCTGCCCAGGAGGCGCCACGTATCGCTGCTGTATCCGGTTTCCTCCAGGAGCTCTCGCTTGATGGCGGCGAGGGGAGTTTCGCCAGGGTCGACCGTGCCGGCGGGGAATTCGATGCGGGCCCGCCTTACCGCGTGCCGATACTGCTCGACGAGGACGATGTCGCCCCCCTTGGTCAGGGGGATCACATCGACCCAGTCGGGATGTTCGAAGACGTGAACGGGTGATGGGCCGAGGCCTCCGGGCGTCTGGACGACGTCCGTTCGCAGGCGCAGCCAGCGATCTGCGAACGAGTAGCGTGTCTCCAGGACCTTCGGCGGCGGAACTGGAGACGCCTCAGCCACAGCCTAGCGGCCGGAGCCGAGATACAGGATGTCGGCCACTTCGGCGAACTTCTCGGCCGGCAGAGTACGCCAGAGGTCGAGTACCGTGAGGCGCTGGCCGTCTCGCTTGCACCAGGCGGCGTCGATCGCCTTGTATTCGGGCCAGCCGGTAGCGACGATCAGCAGGTCGCATTCGCGAATGGCGCCTTCGATGGAGGAGGCGCCGACCACCTTGTCACCCAGTACGGCGATGGCGGAATCCTGGGCCAGTGGATCGTGCACAGAGACGACGTAGCCGGCATCGGCGAGCTTGGCCGCGAGCTTCACGCTGTGACTTTCCTCCACCACCGGGGTCTGCGGCTTGTACGACAGGCCGAGGAGGGCGATGCGCGTTCCGGCCTTCGCGAACTTGGCGACGAGGTCGGAGAGCCGCTCGATCTGGTGGTTGTTGATGCGATCGGTCGCCTCGGCGACATCGGCGCGGGCGCCGATCTTGCGGGCAAGGGATGCAAAGGCGACGTTGTCGCGCGGGAAGCAGGGGCCGCCATAACCCATCGCGCCCTTGAGGTACTTCGGTCCGATGCGCGTATCCGCACCCAGCGCCTTCGTCACGACATCGACGTCTGCTCCCGGCAGGCGGTCGCACATGTCGGCCAGCATGTTGGCGTAGGAGATCTTCGTCGTGACGTAGGTATTCACCGAGATCTTGGTCAGCTCGGCATTGACGAAGTTCATGCGCTGCACCGGCGGTTTGTGCTCGCACATCTGCAGGTAGATCGCCTGCAGCATGTCGCCGGCCTTGGAATCGCTTTCGCCGATCAGGATCGAATCGGGGTAGAGCATGTCGCGCACGACGCTTCCCAACGCGATGAATTCGGGATTGTAGCAGAGGCCGAGTTCCGGCCCGACCTTGCGGCCGGACGCTGCCTCCAGCGCCGCCTTGATCTCGCCGCCGGTCGTTCCCGGCATCACCGTACTGGTGATGACCACCATGTGGTAACCGTTCTTGTTGCGCAGGGCCTTGCCGAGCGACTCCATCGCCTGCAGCACGAAGCGGTTGGAGAAGAAGCCGGTGCTATCGGAAGGCGTCGGCACGATCACGAAGCTGGCGTCGCTCTTCTGCACGGCTTCGTTGGGATCGAGGGTCGCCGACAGGCGGTCCCTGTTGGCGGCGATCAGTTCGTTGAGCTGCGGCTCCACGATCGGCATCTTGCCGGCGTTCAGCGCATCCACCAGGGTCTTGCTCACGTCGAGGCCGATCACGGTGAAGCCGCGGCTGGCCAGGACTGCGGCGAGCGGGGCTCCGAGCTTTCCGAGACCGATGACCGAAACGCGAGGGAGGGTTGCTGAAGTCATTTCCTTGTCCGCTTTTGAGGGCCGGTACTGATACTGTTCGGGGAAGGCTGACGCCACCCTGATTTTTGCGGCAATGCGCGGCCATTTCGCGGCTTGCGCCGTACCGCCGCAGGGGTGAAAACAGCCGCCACGCGCGCTCCAGGAGGCGGGAATCGGAATGAAAGTGAAATTTTCGGCCTTTCCAAAGGCATTTTCGGGCAACGTCGCGGCCCTTGTCGCGGCCGACAAGCAGCTTCTTGCCAGCGCCGAAGCCTTGGACAAGGAACTCGACGGTGCGATCCGGCGCAGCATCGAGGGCAGCCGCTTCGGCGGGGGAAAAGGACAGACCCTGACCCTGCTGGGACAGTCCGGGGATATCGACCGCCTCACGCTGCTCGGGACGGGCAAGCCCGCTGAACTCGACGCGCGCGCCGCGGAGACTCTGGGCGGGGCGCTGGTATCCGATGCGAATGCCGCTGGCCTCAAGACCGTGAGCGTCATCGTCGATCCGGTGAAGGGCAGCAGCCTGACGTCAGGTGAGATCGCGGCCCGGCTCGCGCTGGGGGCGAGCCTGCGCAATTATCGATTCGACCGCTACAAGACGAAGGACAAGCCTGAGCAGAAGCTGTCGCTCGGGCAGATCACCATCTATGTCGCTGATCCTGCCGAGGCGCGTCGGGTCTACGAGCGTCTGGAGCCGGCGATCGATGCGGTGTTCTTCACCCGTGATCTGGTAAGCGAGCCCGCCAATGTCCTCTATCCGGCGGAATTCGCCCGCCGGGCGCGCGAGTTGGGCAAGCTCGGCGTCAAGGTCGAGGTGCTGGGCGAGGCCCAGATGAAGAAACTCGGCATGCACGCTCTCGTCGGCGTCGGCCAGGGCAGCGAGCGCGAATCCCAGCTGCTGGTGATGCGCTGGATGAACGGACCCAAGACACAGAAGCCGATCGCTCTGATCGGCAAGGGCGTGTGCTTCGATACCGGCGGCATCTCGCTGAAGCCGGCGGGCGGCATGGAAGACATGAAGTGGGACATGGGCGGTGCGGGGGCCGTGACCGGCGCCATGCGGCTGATCGCCGGACGCAAGGCGCGCGTCAACGTCGTCGCCGTCTGTGCTCTGGTCGAGAACATGCCCGACGGCAATGCGCAGCGGCCGGGCGATGTGGTCAAGAGCATGTCGGGCCAGACCATCGAGGTCATCAATACCGATGCCGAGGGGCGCCTGATCCTGTGCGACGCGATGTGGTACGCCCAGGAGAAGTTCAAGCCGCAGGCCATGGTTGAGCTTTCGACCCTCACGGGCGCCATCATCGTGTCGCTGGGACATGAGCGCGCCGGCCTGTTCAGCAACGACACGGATCTCTCGAACAAGCTGCGGGCGGCCGGTTCGGCGATCGGCGAAAAGCTCTGGCGCATGCCGCTCGGGCCCAAGTACGACAAGCTGATCGATTCCGATATCGCCGACATGAAGAACGTCGGCAGCGGCCGGGACGGCGGCTCGATCACGGCAGCGCAGTTCCTGCAGCGCTTCGTGCAGGACGGCGTCGCCTGGGCCCATCTCGACATCGCGGGCGTCGCCTGGTCGAGCAAGGGCGACAACACGACGCCGAAGGGCGCAACCGCCTTCGGCGTGAGACTCCTCGATTCCTGGATTGCCGAGAACTACGAGCGCTGACGGCGACATGGCGACCGAGGTCAATTTCTATCACCTGACCCGATCGTCTCTCGAGGACGCCTTGCCCCGCCTGCTGATGAAGACCCTGCAGGCGGGCGAACGCGCGGTCGTCATGCTCGGCTCGGCCGAGCGCGTCGATGCCGTCAACACGTACCTGTGGACCTTCGACCACGACAGCTTTCTGCCACACGGCGCCGCGCGGGATGGGGATGCGGACCGGCAACCGATCTGGCTGACCCATCTCGACGAGAATCCGAACGGTGCCGGATTTCTGTTCCTGGCCGACCGCGCGAGGTCATCGCGGGTCGCGGACTATCGTCGCTGCTTCGAGCTGTTCGATGGTCGCGACGATGCCGCGGTCGCCGAATCGCGCGGACGTTGGAAGGACTACAAGGCGGCCGGGCACACAGTGGTCTACTGGCAACAGACGGAAAGCGGTGGCTGGCAGAAGAAGGCCTGAGCGCCATGGCCCGCGCCACCCCCGACCTTGCCTAGTGCCGTTTCTCGCGCGGATACCAGTAGGCGCGCCATGCTGATCTGAGCCGCTCCCAGGCCGGTATCGGCCCCTCCGGACGATAGAACGAAGCGGCGTCGGCCTCGAACGTCGCCATGTAGTCGCGGTACGACAAAGGCCGGCGGCGTTGTGGCTGTGTCTGTGCCGCAAGCTGGTCGAGACCGGTATCGATATCGAGCAGGCGGGCCAGCCGCTCGCGCCGGGCGAGCAGCAGCTCGGCGGCGAGGTCGGGGATGTCCCAGGCCGAAAACACCGCCGCCAGCTTGGCAAGCTTGGCGTCGCCGAGGGCCTCGCCCGCCGCGACTCGATGCGGGGCGAGGACGTCGCGTGCATAGTAGGCCTCGCCCTGGAAGGGGCGGCCTGTGACCGTCTCTGCCGGGGTCGGCCAGATGTAGCGCGCAGGCAGGGCACGCGACGAGAAGTTGCGTACGTCGAGCCGCATCAGGTCGAAACCCTGCCGGCGCATGAAGCGATCGGTGTTGTGGAAGGTGTGGTCGTCGGGGCTGTCTGTGCCGACGAAGTTCACCTCGAGCTGGACCGCAATCACGCCCAGCGCATCGAATCGTCCGTCGAACGTCTTCAGGAGCCCGTAGTCCGCCCCGTCGACATCGATCTTGAGGTAGTCGAGATCGGTCCAGCCACGCTCGGCCAGCAGCATCGGTGCGACGACCGGCTTCTTCGGATCGGCCAGCCCGGTCATCTCCCAGGCGTTATGGCGCAACTGCTCTTCCGTCGAGGCCTGCTTCAGCCGGCTTTCCCGAATCTCGCGGGTGCGCATGAAGCTCATGCGGTCGCGCATGGCCATGATGAGGGGAGCCGCGGGGCCGGCCGACAGGTCGATGGGCTTGTCGACTGCACTGCTGGCGAAGGCCGCGACATAGGAGACATCCGGGTTCTGTTCCAACGAGGCCAGGCGTCGGCACTCCGTCTCGCTGGCGTCGATTCCGATGGCGCGCAGTCGAGCACCGAAGGCGCGCCACTTCGGATCGATGCCACCCGAGCAACCGATATCGAGCAGCGAGAACCGTTCCGCCCCGAGTGCATCGGCGACGAGGGCCGGAAACGATGAAGCCATCGGCTGCCCTAGACGGTCGCCACCGGCGTTGCCGGCGAGCCGACAGCGCCGGGCAGACGCAGCGGCGGCGCCGTCAGCAGGAAGCGTGAGCGTTTCCTGTCGCGCAGCCACAGGGCCAGGTCCTTCAGCCACCATATCTCCCCGAGATTGAGGCCGAGCTTGAACAGGCAGTGATTGTGGAGCGGCAAGGAAGGATGCTCGGCATTGTCGGGTCCGGGCCGGGCGGGCACAGCCTCGACGCCGTAATTGTCAGCGATCAGGGCTGCGATCTGGCTGTCCGTGATCCACTGCAGCAGCCGTTCGTCGCGGCCATCGAGGACGCTGCACATGGCGTGGGCGCGGGCCGGGTCGACCTTCTTGTCCATCTTCACGATTTCGTCGGTGAAGCCCGTATGGAGCAGCAGCATGTCGCCTGGCTCGACGACGACCTTGTCGGCTTCCAATACGCCACGGAAGTCATCGTAGCTCACGTACTTGTGGTCGCGGCCGAAGTGCTTCTCGAGATCGACGAGAACGCCGCGCCCCTGGATCGCCTTGGCCGCCATGTTCTCGACGCCGAGCTTGTGGGCGTAGCTCAGGTGACCGCAGCCGTCGCGGCCCGCATCGGGCTGCGGACCGACCACGTCGGTGCCGGCCTTGAACCCGTTGTAGTACAGAGCTTCCGGAACCCCATCGCCGTCGGCGTCGAACATCCCACCGACATGGGCGAGCGTGTCCCATTGCGTGGAGTATTGCAGCGTCAGGATCACGCGGTCGTCGCTTGCCACGTCGGCAAACAGCGGGTTGAGCGAATTGGTCAGGAAGTTGAAGCGCCAGCCATTCTCGTCGCCGGTCGGCGACAGGACGGGCGGCAGGCGCCTGGAATTGAGGACATTGCCGCCGGGAAGGTCGAGTGGGAGGCTGAGGCAGAAGGACAGGCCTTCCTTCACCTCGGCGATGCCCTCCATGACTTTCTTCGGCGTGATCAGGTTGAGCCGGCCAAGTTGGTCGTCGTCGCCCCAGTCGCCCCAGGTAGAGCCTTCCGGGCGATGCTTCCAGCGCTTCATTGCGAATCTCCCTCGAACGGGCGGGGAGACTACCTTGCAGAGCCGTCGCGCGTCACCACGCACGCATGGCTCCTACGCGGAATTCCGCAAACGCCCGCTCCGCCGATCGTCTAGTATTTCCCAATGACCGCAACCGCTGCTCCTCTCAATCGCGATGTTCGCGTCATCAGTCTGATCGGTGCCGCGCACGGCGCCAGCCACTATTATCAGCTCGCCTTCGCGACGATGCTGCTGATCGTGCGTCAGGAGGCAGGCCTCGAATTCGAGGATGTCGGATTGCTCGCGGGCATCTTCTACGGCGCGTCCGGCATCTGTCAGACGGCAGCGGGCTTCGCCGTGGATCGCTTCGGGGCGCGCCCGATTCTGGCGGCAGGACTTGCGATCGTTGGTACTGCACTCGGTCTGATCTCGGTCACCCATTCGTTCGTCGGCTTCGCCGTCATCGCGGTCATCGCCGGCATCGGCAACTCAGTCTTCCATCCCGCCGACTTCGCTCTGCTGAATGCATCGGTCAACCAGAACCGCCTGGGCCGGGCCTTCAGCATCCATGGTGTCGGCGGCTCGCTCGGTTGGGCCGCAGCGCCGGTAATGTACTTCCTCGACAGCATGTTCGGTTGGATCGGTGCAGCATTGATCGGTGCCATTCCCGGTCTGGTGCTGGCTGTCCTGGTCTGGGCCAGCCGTGCCGACCTTGTCGATCATCGGATCAAGGTGCGGGCGGCGGACGCGTTGAACCGCAGTGTCCCGACGGCAAGGTTGTTCCTGCAGCCGGCCATCCTGCTCTGCCTGGTTTACTTCGCACTCATCGCCGCCAACACCGTCGGCATCCAGCAGTTCGCCGTGCCGGCGTGGACGAGCATGTTCGGCGTCAGCGATAACTATGCGGCGCTGTGCCTGATCGTCTTCATTGTCGGGTCTGCTGGGGGCGTGCTGATCGGCGGCTTCTTCGCCGATCGCGTCCGTCGCCACGACCGCGTCGCCACGCTCGGGCTGCTGGTCGCCGGTGCGCTCACGCTGCCGATCGCCACGCAGACCGTGACGCCTGAGCTTCTGTTGCCGTTGCTGGCGCTCGCGGGCGCGGCCGGTGGAATCACCGGTCCCTCGCGCGACATGATCGTCCGCGGCGCCACGCCACCCGGTGCATCGGGCAAGGTCTTCGGCTTCGTCTATTCTGGCCTCGATATTGGCTCGTTCCTGGCGCCGCCGATCTTCGGATTCCTGATGACGGCCGGCATGCCGACCGCGATCTTCTGGATCGCCGTCGTGCTCTACGTCGTCAATGCGGGCCTGGTGATGGCCATTCGCCAGAACAGCGCCCCGGCAGCGTCGCCCGCGGCAGCGGAGTAAGCCGTCAGGCGGCTTCGTAGGCTTCCTGCGCCACCAGCCAGTCGTGCTCGGCATGGGCGATCTCGCGTTCCAGGCGGACTTTCTGTTGCTGCAGATCGGCGACGTTGATCGATGCGTCGTTGTAGGTCGCCGGATCGGCCAGCTTCGCCTCGATCTCGCCGCGCTGCTTGCCGAGCTTGGCGATGTTCTTTTCCAGCGCCTCGAGAGCACGCTTGAGCGGTGCACGCTTGGCGCGCGTGTCGGCGGACTGCTTGCGGTTTTCCTTCTTTGAAGCCGGCTCGGCGGCGGGCGCCGGGGCGTCCTCGCGTTTGCCGGACTTGCGTGTCTTGCCGCCACTGCGCTCGCGCAGCAGCTTCGTCTGGTAGTCGTCGATGTCGCCGTCGAACGGCGTCACGTTGCCACCCGCGACCACCCAGAGCTGGTCGGCCACCATCTTGACGAGATGGGTGTCGTGGCTCACCAGCACGACCGCTCCGTCGAAGTCGTTGATCGCGTCGACAAGCGAGGCGCGTGCATCCATGTCGAGATGGTTGGTCGGCTCGTCGAGCAGCAGCAGGTGAGGGGCGTTGCGTGTTGCCAGCGACAGCAGTAGCCGCGTTTTCTCTCCTCCCGACAGCACGCCGACCTTCAGGTCAGCACGGTCGCGGGAAAAGCCGAAGCGGCCGAGCTGGGCGCGCACCTTGGTTTCGCCGGCGCCGGGACCGAGCGCGCTGCTCATGTGCTGGAACGGCGTCGCCTCGTAGTCGAGCCCTTCCTCCTGATCCTGGGAGAAGTAGCCCATCCGCAGCTTCGAGGTGCGTCGGATTCGTCCTTCGCGCGGCTGCAGACGGTCGGAGAGAAGACGGATGAAGGTCGATTTGCCGTTGCCGTTCTGGCCAAGCAGGGCGATGCGATCGTCCATGTCGATGCGCAGGTCGAGCTTGCGCAGCACCGGCGGACCGTCGCCATATCCGACCGAGACTTCGTCGAGTGTCTCGATGGGAGAGGCGAGTTGTTCCGGCTGCGGAAAGTTGAAGGCGATGCGTTCGTCGACCGCTACCGTCGCCACGGGTCCCAGCTTCTCGATCATCTTCAGGCGCGATTGCGCCTGGCGTGCCTTGCTGGCCTTGGCCCGGAAGCGGTCGACAAAGGCCTGCATGTGCTTGCGCTGCGCCGCGACCTTGGCCTGCTGCGCGGCATCGTGCTCCAGCCGTTCGGCGCGTGTGCGCTCGAAGCGGTCGTAGTTACCCGTGTAGGTAACCAGCTTCTGCTGGTCGATATGCACGATGTGGTCGCATACGTCGTTGAGCAGGTCGCGGTCGTGGCTGACCAGCAGCAAGGTGTGGCGGAAGCGTCGCAGATGCTCGGTCAGCCAAAGCTGAGCTTCGAGGTCGAGATGGTTCGACGGCTCGTCGAGGATCAGCAGGTCCGGATCGCTGAACAACGTGCCGGCCAGCGCCACGCGCATGCGCCAGCCGCCGGAGAATTCGCCACAGGGTCGTGCCTGGGCGGCCGTGTCGAAGCCGAGGCCATGGAGGATGGCGGCCGCTCGCGCTGGTGCCGAGGACGAGCCAATTTCCTCAAGCCGCGCATGGATATCGGCCAGCCGCAAACCGTCGTCGCAGCTCTCGGCCTCGGCGAGGAGCGACGTGCGCTCCCGGTCGGCGGCCAGCACGGCATCCAGGACGGGGATGTCGCCACCGGGAGGGTCCTGTGGCACCGTACCGACGCGCATGCTGCCCGTCATGCTGATGCCGCCGCCGTCGGCTTCGAGCTGACCCTGGATCAGGCGCAGCAGGGTCGACTTGCCCGCCCCGTTGCGGCCGACGAGGCCGACCTTCCAGCCATCAGAAATGGCCGCCGAAGCGCGGTCGAACAGGACCCGTTCGCCGTGGCGGAAAGATATGTCGTTGACGTGCAGCATCGGGCCGCGGCGTTTAGCATGCGGGAAGGGCTGGTCCAACCCGCTTGCCGGGCTCGGACCCCGCCTTTATAAGGCGCGCCCATTCACCAAAGCTGCACGCCCAAGGGGATTTCATGGCCGTCGAACGCACTTTCTCGATCATCAAGCCGGACGCGACCCGCCGGAACCTGACCGGCAAGATCAACGCCCGGTTCGAGGAGAACGGTCTGCGCATCGTCGCCCAGAAGCGGATCTGGATGACCCGTCAGCAGGCAGAGCAGTTCTACGGCGTGCACAAGGAGCGGCCGTTCTTCAACGATCTGTGCAGCTTCATGACCTCGGGGCCGGTGGTCGTCCAGGTTCTCGAGGGTGAGAACGCGGTGGCCAAGAACCGCGAGATCATGGGCGCTACCAATCCGGCCAATGCCGCCGCAGGGACGATCCGCAAGGATTTCGCAGAGTCGATCGAGGCCAATTCGGTGCACGGCTCGGATTCACCGGAGAACGCCGCGATCGAGATCGCCTACTTCTTCGCCGGTGCCGTACTCGTCGGCTGATCGAGGTCGCTGCCAAGAACGTCAAAGCGGCACCTCGGGGCCGGTTTTTGCTTTATGGGCCGTTTGCGCGTCAGCCCGTGACGGCAGCCGCGACGATCAGCGCCACCGTGCCGCCGATAGCGAACAGCAGAGCCAGGACCGGTACGTTCGCGAGCAGGCCAAGTGCCATGCTGACGAGCACCAGCACCACGAACAGCGCGGCGAAAAGCACGAGCTTGTTGAAAGCCTCGTAAGTATGCATATGCGCGGGGTAGTCGTCGTTGGCTTCGGCCATGGCAAATCCTCGGCAAATCCTTGTCGAAATCGTCGGTTATATAGCGGACTAGGGCGCCGCCGAGAAGAGCAGCGTGGAGCCCGGCGCCACGCCTGCGACCGCGACCCGGCCGCCGGACGTCGACAGGCGACCCTCGGCGAACCAGCGTACGACCATCGGATAGAGACGGTGCTCCTGCCTCAGGATGCGGGCTGCCAGGATATCGGCTGTGTCGTCCGGCAGGATCGGCACGGCGGCCTGGGCGATGATCGGCCCGGCATCGAGCTCGGCGGTCACGAAGTGGACCGTGCAACCGCTGATCCTGGCACCGGCATCGATCGCCTTCTGCTGCACGCGCAGGCCCGGGAAGGCGGGCAGCAGGGAGGGGTGGATGTTGATGATGCGGTTCTTCCAGCGCTCCGGGAACCAGGGGCTCTGGATGCGCATGAAGCCGGCGAGCGCCACCAGTTCGACGCCCTGCCGCTCCAGTTCGGCGGAGACGGCGCGGTCGAAGCTCTCGCGGTCGGGATAGCCCTTGTGTGGTATCGCTGCCGTGGGGATCCCGGCGGCCTGTGCGGTCGCCAGTCCGGGAGCGTCGGCCACGTTGCTGACGACGCAGGCGATCTCGGCGGGATAGTCCGAGGCTTTTGCCGCCTCGATCAGCGCGGCCATGTTGCTGCCGCGTCCCGAGATCAGGACGCCGACCTTCAGCTTCGCCATAGCGTTTCGGCGTGATCGACCACGCAGTCGGCTTCCCTGTCCGGGATCGCTTCCACGGCGCCGACTTCGACGACGCTCTCGCCGGCCTCCGTCAGGGCCTTCGTCACAGTGGCGCTGTCCTCGCGGGCCACGACGACGATCATGCCGAGTCCGCAGTTGAAGGTGCGGAGCATGTCTTCGGTCGGCACGCCGCCGACGTTCTGCAGCCATTGAAAGACGCGGGGAGCGGTCCATTGCCGCGCGTCGAGGCGGGCGCGCATACCGTCGGGCAGGCAGCGCGGCACGTTGCCCGGCAGACCGCCGCCGGTGATATGGGCCAGGCCTTTCACCGCGCCGGTGGAGCGGATCGCCGCCAGGATGGGCTTGACGTAGATGCGCGTCGGTTCGAGCAGCGCTTCGCCCAGGCTGCGGCTGTCGAACGGCGCGGCAGCATCGTAGGCGAGGCCGCTGCGCTCGACGACGCTGCGGACCAGCGAATAGCCGTTGGAGTGCGGGCCGCTCGAGGCGAGGCCCAGCACGACGTCGCCGGCGGCAATGTCCGGTCGCGGCAACAGGCCGTTCCGCTCGGCGGCACCGACCGAGAAACCGGCGAGGTCGTAGTCGGCGCCGGCATACATGCCCGGCATCTCCGCGGTCTCGCCGCCGATCAGAGCGCAACCGGCTCGGCGGCAGCCCTCGGCGATGCCTGCAACGACACGCCGGCCGGTCGCCACGTCGAGGCGGCCGCTGGCATAGTAGTCGAGGAAGAACAGCGGCTCGGCGCCTTGCACGACGATGTCATTTACGCACATCGCCACGAGATCGATGCCAACCGTATCCGGGATCCGGGCTTCGATCGCCACCCTGAGCTTGGTGCCGACGCCATCGGTCCCCGACACCAGGATCGGATCCTTGAAGCCGGCGGCTTTCAGGTCGAACAGGCCCCCGAATCCGCCCAGCCCCCCCATCACGCCGGGACGGTCGGTGCTGCGGGCCAGCGGCTTGATCTGCTCCACGAGGGCGTCGCCGGCATCGATATCGACGCCGGCAGCCTTGTAGGTCAGGGGCGGCCGGTTATGGCCCTGATTCGCGTCGGAGGGGGCGTCGGGCTTCAAGCCAGGCTCATTCGTGCTAATAGGTGGCGCGAACATAGCCAAAAACCGGACCCCCGCAATGCCGCCAGTCCGCTGGTTTTCCACGATCGTCGTTGTACTGCTGGCGGCCGCAGCCGCCTGTGGCGGTGCGCTGGCGCAAGGTACCAACACCTATACGGTGACGGGCGTCGATGTCGACGCGACGGCGCCGGATGCCGTCCAGGCGCGGCAGCAGGGGATAGCCGAGGCGCGGCGGAAGGCCGCAAAGATGCTGGTCGACCGCGCCGTGGCGCCGGAAGACCGGGCCCGCGTGACGGTCCCGAGCGACGCCGCTCTCGAGAACATGGTTCGCGGCATCGAGTTCGTTCGCGAGCGTACGGCCCCCGGTCGCTACATGGCGACGCTCAATGTCGTCTTCTCGCCAGACCAGGTGAAGGCTTGGCTTGGTGATGCAGGCGCGAAGATTGCCGAGACGGTGACACGGCCGGCCCTGGTCGTGCCGCTCTGGAAAGGTCCGGCGGGCGTCGAGCCGCTCGACAGCCACAATGCCTGGCAGGATGCCTGGCGGGCACTCGACACGGCCGGCAGCGCCGTGCCGGTAACCGTGCTGCGTGGCGACGGCCTGGACCAGAACGCCGCGGCTGCGGAGGAGGTCTATATCGGCGATGTATCGGCGCTCGCCCGCCTCAACGAGCGCTACCGGGCGCCCACCATCATCGTTGCGGTGGTTGAGGGCGACAAGGACGCCGGGCCGCTGACCGTCAGTGGTCTGCGCTACGATGCCCAGACGGGGGCTCGCAGCGATATCCCGCGAACGACGGTGCCCGACGTGAGCCAGCTCAATGCAGCGGCGAAGTCGATGCATGCTCGGCTCGAGGAGCAATGGCGCGGCCTTGCCGTCGTGCGCCGCGACTCCCAGGATGCCATCGACGTCTTCGTGCCGTTGCGTGCCTTGGGCGACTGGGTGCAGGTGCGGCAACGGCTGGGCAGCGTGCCGGCGGTGAAGGGCGTGGTCGTCCGCAATCTCGAATCAGACCGCGCCGAGCTTCGTCTGGAGTATTTTGGCTCGACCGAGGACCTGCAGCGTACGCTGTCCCTGGCCGGACTGTCGCTCGATCGGGACGCCGACAAGTGGCGCCTGCAGGTGCGTTGACCGCGGCAGCGGGAACTTGGGCATGAGTGCGACGGGGCAGCCGGCCCATTGGCGATTCTGGGCTGCGGTGGCGGTCGTCTTCGTTCTGCTGCTGTGGCTGCTGAACGACATCCTCTTGCCATTCGTGGTCGGCATGGTCGTGGCCTACTTCCTCGACCCTCTCGTGGCACGCCTGCAGCGCTATGGCATGTCGCGCATATGGGCCACCACCGCTGTCACGATCGTCGCGGTGATCGTTGCCGTTGGTGCTGCCACGGCGGTGCTGCCGCCTCTGTTCGGACAGGTCCAGGCGCTGGCTCTCAACGTGCCGCAATACGTCGTGAAGGTGGCGACCCAGATCCAGCCGCTGATCGAGCCGTTGCGGCTTAGGCTCGGCATGCCTCCGCTCAGCCTGCAGGAGATGCAGTCGGAACTGACACAGTGGGCCGGCCAGTTGCTGACGATGGCGGGCTCCCTGGCCGGCAAGCTGGCGGCGGGCGGCCTCGCGATATTCAACCTGCTGTCGCTGCTCTTTCTCACGCCTGTCGTGACTTTCTACATCCTGCGCGACTGGGAGAAGGTACTGGCGGCGATCGACGGGGCCCTGCCGCTGGAATACGCGGACACGATCCGCAAGCTGGCGGCGGAAGCCAATGCGGCCATAGCGGGGTATGTCCGCGGCCAGGCCTTGGTCTGCATCGCTCTGGGCTCGTTCTATGCCATCGGCCTGTCGCTCGTCGGCCTGCAGTTCGGCATGGCCATCGGCCTGATTGCCGGCGCCATCTCGTTCATTCCCTTCGTCGGAACGTTCGTCGGGGCGGTGATGGCGCTCGGTATGGCGCTCGCGCAGTTTCCTCCGGACTGGATAGGAGTCGTAAAGGTGGCCGCCGTCTTCATCGTCGGCCAGATGCTCGAGGGCAACGTGCTTTCGCCAAAGCTGGTCGGCGATCGCGTAGGTCTGCACCCGGTATGGATCATGTTCGCTCTCCTGGCCGGCGGCGCTCTGTTCGGTTTCGTCGGCGTGCTGGTGGCGGTGCCGGTCGCGGCGGTGATCGGCGTCGTGGTGCGCTTCCTCGTGGGTCGCTACCGCCAGAGCGACATCTACCGCGGTACGGAGACGGAGTGAGGACGATGGCGCGCCAGCTCACGCTCGATCTCACGCTCCCGCCGCCAACCTATTCGCGCGCCGATTTCGTGGTGGCTCCAGGAAACCGCGAGGCGCTGGCCTGGATCGAGCGGTGGCCCGACTGGCCGGCCCCGGCACTGGCACTCGGCGGACCGCGCGGCTCCGGCAAGACGCACCTTGCGCGCATCTGGGCGGCGTTGAGCGGCGCCGAGGTGGTGCGGGGGGAGGCGCTCGCGGACAAGAGCGTGGCGGATCTTGCGGATTGGCTCGCGCGGACACCCGCTCTCGTGGTCGAAGATGCCGACCGCGCGCCGGAACGGGCCCTGTTTCATCTCTACAATCTCGCAAAGGAGGCTGGCGGATATCTGCTGCTCACAGCGACGGCGTTGCCGGCACACTGGTCGATCACTCTGCCCGACCTCGCCTCGCGTCTGAGGGCTGCGCCGGCCGTTGCCGTCGCGTCGCCGGACGATGACCTCCTGGGCTCGATCATCCTGAAGCAGCTGGCCGATCGTCAATTGCATGTCGGTGCCGGCGTCGTGCACTATCTGGTGTCGCATATGGAGCGATCGGCCGATGAGGTTCGTCGGGTCGTCGCGGCGCTCGACCGGCGAGCCTTGATCGAGGGGCGCGAGATCGACCGTCGTCTGGCGGCCGATGTGCTCGCCGAACTTTCGGCTGCGGGCATCGGGCAAGGGGAGGGAGCATGATGAGAAGCCTGTTGGCAGCTGCGGCGATCATGATCCTGGCGTCGGAGGCGTCGGCGCAGCAATCCGCCGTCATGGGTACCTGGCTGACGGCATCTGGAGTGGCGCAGGTGCGCATCGGCCCTTGTGCCGATGCGGCGAGCGGGCCGATCTGCGGCTTCGTGGTAGGGTTGATCAACCCGAAAGGGCCCGATGGCAAGGCCGTGCCGCCCGAGATGGCGACCGACTTCCGCAATGCCGATGCGGCGCAGCGTACGCGCAAGGTCATCGGCATGCCGCTGCTGTGGGGGTTCAAGAAGACGTCCGATGCGAACAGCTTCGAAGGCGGACAGATCTATAACGGCGAGAATGGCAAGACCTACAGCGCCAACATCAGCCTCCAGCCCGACGGCAAGCTCAGGCTTCGCGGCTATGTTGGGTCGCCGATGTTGGGCGAGACGCAGATCTGGACGCGCGTGAAATAGGGAGCAGCGAAATGGATTTGGGCATCAAGGGTCGCAAGGCGATCGTCTGTGCAGCCAGCAAGGGCTTGGGCAAGGGCTGTGCCATGGCGCTGGCACAAGAGGGCGTCGATCTCGTGATCAACGCCCGCACCAAGGCCGAACTCGATGCCACCGCCGAGGAGATCCGCAAGAAGACCGGCGTGAAGGTGACGCCCATCGCCGTCGACGTCACGACCGACGAGGGACGGAAGCAGGTCCTTGCAGCCTGCCCCGAGCCGGACATCATCATCAACAACGCCGGTGGCCCGCCGCCCGGCGACTTCCGCGACTGGAACCGCGAGGACTGGATCAAGGCGATCGATGCCAACATGCTGACGCCGATCGAGTTCATCAAGTCGACCGTCGACGGCATGATGAAGCGTGGCTTCGGCCGCATCGTCAACATCACGTCGAGCTCGGTGAAGGCGCCGATCGACATCCTGGGGCTCAGCAATGGCGCCCGCAGCGGGCTGACCGGCTTCGTGGCCGGCGTTGCCCGCGTCACCGTCCGTCATGGCGTGACCATCAACGGCCTGCTCCCCGGCCCCTTTGCCACCGATCGCCTGCGCGGCACCTACAAGGCGCGCGCCGCCAAGAGCGGCAAGAGCTACGAGGAGGAGTTTGCCGCCGGTGAGAAGGCCAATCCGGCCGGCCGCTTCGGCACGGCCGAGGAGTTCGGTGCCGCCTGCGCCTTCCTCTGCAGTGTCCATGCCGGCTATATCACGGGGCAGAACCTCCTGATGGACGGCGGCCAGTACCCGGGAACCTACTAGTCGGAGGGCATCCGTCCAGCCGGGCCGCACCATCGGTGGCGTGTGCCCGGCAGAGGGATCATGTGACCGAAAGATCGCGCGGCCGCACGAAATCGACGAGCTGCGCCGCGCCCGGCGCGAGTTCCGGCCAGGGACGCTCGTCCACTCGCAGCACCGCCAGCGTTCCCGTGGGATATTTTTCCGCCAGCCTGGCGAGCGCCTCGGGAGCGCCGCTCCCTGCCAGGGCCCGGGCCAGGTCGGCAATGCCATCGTTGTGGCCGACGAGCAGCACCGTGGAGACGCTTTCGGGCAGCTTGCGCAGTTGGGTCAGCAAGGCTGCCTCCGAAGCGAGATAGAGCCCGTTCTCGAGCGAGATCGGTGGGCTGGGCACGCCCAGCTGCTTGAGGACCGGCGCCAGTGTCTGGCGAGTGCGCATTGCCGTAGAGCAGAGGATCAGCTCGGGCCGCGGTTCCAGGCGTGCGATGTGGTCGGCCATGGCTCTGGCGGCCCGTTCGCCACGGGCGTTCAACGGGCGCTCGTGATCGCTGAGGCGACCGTCGTTCCAGCTTGATTTCGCATGGCGGAGAAGCAGGATCGTTTTCACGGCGCAGCTCGGCAAAATCGTTCCAGAACAACCGCTTATCGAATTGCCATGACACGGTCATGCAGACTGGATACCGTTCGTGTGAACAATCCGGAGGACGCCCGAAGGGCAGACCATGGATACGCTCAGTGCCGGCAGTCCGCAGGTTTCCGCGCTCGAGATAGCACCCGACAGTCCCCGGCGCTTCATCAATCGTGAATTGTCCTGGCTCGCCTTCAACATGCGGGTGCTGGAGGAGGCGTCCAACAAGCGCCATCCGCTGCTTGAGCGCGTGCGCTTTCTGTCGATCTCGGCCGACAATCTCGATGAGTTCTACATGGTCCGCGTCGCCGGGCTGGTAGACATGCTTCAGACGCGCTCGTCACTGTTGAGTGACGACGGCATGACGCCCGCTGAGCAGCTCGCTGCCATCCGCGAGCGGGTCTCCATGTTGATGGCCCGCCAGCAGGAGGTCTGGGCGACGCTGCAGGACGAGCTGCGGGAAGCCGGCATCGCCGTGCTGGATCCGTCCGAGCTCACCGATGCCGAACGCGCCTGGCTCGACCAGTATTTCATCGAGCAGGTGTTTCCGATCCTGACACCCCTTGCCATCGACCCGGCCCATCCGTTTCCCTTCATCCCCAATGGCGGCTTCTCGGCGGTTCTCAAGTTGCAGCGCAGGGACGACCGTCGACCGCTGATGGCGCTGCTGCCGCTGCCGCCGCAGGTCGATCGCTTCGTGCGCCTGCCTGGATCGTCGATCCGTTTCCTGTCGCTCGAGGACCTGGTCGACATCTACCTTCCGCGCCTGTTCCCAGGCTACGAGGTGATCGAACGGGCGGTTTTCCGTGTCATCCGCGACAGCGATGTCGAGATCAACGAGGAGGCCGAGGATCTCGTCCTCCTCTACGAAAGTGCGCTGAAGCGCCGGCGGCGTGGCGACCTGATCTCGATCTCGATCAACAGCGCCATGCCGGCCGAACTGCGCGACTTCCTGTTCGATCAGCTCGAGATCCAGGTCCAGTCGCAGGCCGTCCACGTCTTCCACCTCGATCGCATGCTCAACATCGGCGACGTGAAGGCGGTCATCGTGGATGATCGTCCCGATCTGAAGTTCGTACCGAACGTCGTACGTTTTCCCGAACGTATCCGCGACTTCGGTGGCGACTGCTTCGCGGCGATCCGAGCCAAGGACATCATCGTCCACCATCCGTACGAGAGCTTCGACGTCGTCGTCCAGTTCCTGCGTCAGGCGGCGCGGGATCCGGCGGTGGTGGCGATCAAGCAGACGCTCTACCGTACTTCGGCCGATTCGCCGATCGTCAAGGAGCTGATCGCGGCCGCCGAGGCCGGCAAGACCGTGACGGCGCTGGTCGAGCTCAAGGCGCGCTTCGACGAGGAGGCGAACATCCGCTGGGCGCGCGACCTCGAGCGAGCCGGGGTCCAGGTCGTCTACGGCTTCATCGACCTCAAGACGCACGCAAAGGTGTCGATGGTGGTCCGGCGCGATGCGCAGACGACACGGACCTACGTGCATTTCGGGACGGGCAACTACCATCCGATCACCGCACGCATCTACACGGACCTCTCGTTCTTCACCTGCGATCCGGCAATGGGGCGGGACGCAGCGCGCCTGTTCAACTACATGACGGGGTATGCGCGGCCGGAGCAGATGGAGAAGATCGCGTTTGCGCCGGTCACGCTGCGATCGACGCTCTACGCTCTGATCGACGCCGAGATCGCCAATGCCCGGGAGGGCAAGCCGGCGGGGATCTGGGCCAAGCTCAACTCGCTCGTCGATGCGCAACTGATCGACCGGCTGTATGCCGCGTCCCGGGCCGGCGTGCAGATCGAGCTGGTCGTGCGCGGCATCTGCTGCCTGCGTCCGGGCATGCCGGGTCTCAGCGAGCATATTCGCGTAAAGAGCATGGTTGGCCGCTTCCTCGAGCATGCGCGCATCGTCTGCTTCGCCAACGGCAAGCCGCTGCCATCACCTGACGCCAAGGTCTTCATATCGTCGGCCGACTGGATGCCGCGCAATCTCGACCGCCGCGTGGAACTGTTGTGCCCGGTGGAGAATCCGACCGTCCATGAACAGGTGCTCGACCAGATCATGGTCGCCAACCTCAAGGACGACGGCCAGAGCTGGGTGATGGCACCCGATGGATCCTACAGCCGGCGCCCGGTCGGCAAAGAACCGTTCATTGCGCATCACTATTTCATGACCAATCCCTCGCTGTCGGGACGCGGCAGTGCGCTGAAACTGACCGGCGCGGTTCCCCGGCTGGTGCCGAGTTCCTGGATCCTCCGACGCCCGAGGGGAATAGCGGCGTCGGGCCGCGGCGTCTTCGCCGCTGCAATTCGGGGCGGTTTCGGATACAGGGACGCCAATGGTCGGCGTGACAACCGTAGACAGCCCGGCAGAGAAGGGCCGCGTCGGCATCATTGATGTCGGCTCCAACTCCATCCGCCTCGTGGTCTACGAACGCGCCAGCCGTGCGCCGCTGCCCGTCTTCAACGAAAAGGTGCTGTGCGGCCTGGCACGTGGCCTGGACGCCACCGGACGGCTCAATCCGCAGGGTGTCGGGCTGGCCCTGGCCAATATTGACCGTTTTGTGACACTCGCCCGGAACATGAAGGTGGTGTCGCTCGACCTGCTGGCCACGGCAGCGGTGCGCGATGCGGCGGACGGCGCCGATTTCATGCGCGAGATCGAGCGGCGTCCCGATATCCGGCCCCATGTGGTGAGCGGCCAGGACGAGGCACGCTTCTCGGGCTACGGCGTGATCTGCGGCATACCCGACGCCTCCGGAGTCATGGGCGACCTGGGCGGCGGCAGTCTCGAGCTGGTGGCGCTGGGGGAGGCGTCGCTCGGCGAGTCGACGACGTTGCCGATCGGTCCGCTGCGGCTGATGTCGTCGGGCCGCGGCGACCCCAAGCGGACGGTCGTTGATGCCATCGAGAGTGTCCGATGGCTGCGCGAGGAGACGGACAGGACCTTCTATGCCGTCGGCGGCGCGTGGCGGTCCTTTGCCCGGCTGCACATGGAGCAGGCTGGCTATCCGCTGCACATCATCCACAACTACGAGGTGCCGGCGGAGGATGTCCGGGCGGTGGCACGGCTGATCGCGGTCCAGAGTCCGAAGTCGCTCGAGAAGATGCCGGGCGTGTCTCGGCGCCGCGTCGACACCCTGCCGCTATCCTGTCTGGCGCTCGACCGGTTGCTCGCGACACTGAAGCCGCGGACCGTCGTCTTCTCCGCCTTCGGCCTGCGCGAAGGATTCTACTATTCGCGCCTGAACCAGGCCGAGCGCGCCCGCCATCCGCTGATCGCCTTCGCCGAGGAGCATGGTGCGGGCTGGCGGCGCTTCGACCTCGCGCCGGCCGAGATCTTCGACTGGCTGAGTCCGGTCTTCTCGGACGAGAGCGAGAAGGACCGGATGTTGCGCCTTG
>QFCS01000349.1_pt1 | contig 25412 bp, 25 predicted proteins | sample 3576561 | NCBI WGS metagenome assembly QFCS01 | reverse complement strand
TCCCGCTTGTGGGGCGGGGGTAGGGGTGCCGCGCCATCGAGCCCCGCGTCGCGCGTCGGCCCCGGACCGGCCCCGCCGCCTCTGGCCGCTGAAGCCCGGCCGGCCGCCGGGCTGGCGGCGCAAGCCCGTGCACGAGGTGCATGACGTCCTCGACGTCGTGCATGGCCTCGCCCACTGGGTGCTGACGGCGCCCGACACGTCATGACGGTGGCGGACGCGACAAGCGAAAAACCTGAAGCCACGCCGAATTTTTCCGCTGCGTGGAGCGATTTGCTGCGCCAGGAGGCCGGCCATGGGGACTGGTGTCATCCCGTCCCGCCCACCGCCGTCGCGTTCACGCATCTTCCACCCGGGCACGATGCCGACACGCTCCCCGCATTGCAGGGGCCGCCCGGGCACCACCCCGGCCATTCACCCCTATCCCAACGTCAGCCCCGCCTGGCGCGCCGCGTCGCGCAGGAACGGCAGTCCCACCTCAATGACGTCGTCCGGGCGTTCCGCGACCGGCTTCCACACGGCGAGGCCGCCGGCGATGTCGACGTCGACGTGGTTCATGCTCTCCAGCGTGATCGCGCCGCGGTAGTCGATCTCGGCGATCGCCTTCATGCAAGCTGCCCAGTCGAGCATGCCGCGCCCGGGCACGCCGCGATTGGCCTCCGACACGTGCACGTAGCCGAGATAGGGTGCGGCCGCCGCGAAGCCGGCGGCGAAACTCTCCTCCTCGATATGCATGTGGTAGGTGTCGAGGTGGATGAAGATGTTTTCCGCGCCGACCCGCTCGATGATCTTCGCCGCATCCTTGCCGGTGTTGATCAGATGCGTCTCGTAACGGTTGCACGGCTCGATGCCGAGCTTCAAGCCGTGCGACCGCGCCAGCTTGGCGGCGCGATCCAAAAACCGGCAGACGCCGTCGATTTCCTTGCGCGTCGGCGCGCGGCCGGTCGTCTTGCCGATCGTGCCATAGGTGACGCCGCCGAGGCCGAAGCTGCCGACCTCGGCGCAGACGCGGAACGCCGGTTCGAGGAAATCCAGCCCGTCGCCAGGGTTTTCGACGATGTCCAGGCTTCGCGGCAGGCCGAGCGACGGCACCAGTTCGACGCCGTAGCGGCTGCCGAAGGCGCGGGTGCGCTTCGTGTCGATTTCCTCCGGCCGAAGCAGCGGAATTTCCAGCAGGCCGATGCCGTATTCCTTCAGCCGGTCCATCTGCGGCTCGATGCGCGAGAGATCCCAGACCGGAGCAATGGCGAAGGTGTGCAGTCCGAAGGTGTTCATTCTCAGCCTCGTTGCTCGTGCGCTGCCGCCGCGCTGGTGTCGCCGCCGCCGACGATGCGGCTGACGACCTCGTTCATGGTGGTGTCGGCAGTTACCAGATTGGCCGCGGCGCGGCCGTGGCGCAGCACGACGATGCGGTCGGTGACCGACAGCACGTCGTTCAGCCGGTGCGAGATCAGGATCACCGCGATGCCTTCGGAGCGTAGCCGGCGGATCAGGTCGAGCACGCTCTGCACCTCGCGCACCGCGAGGGCTGCCGTCGGCTCGTCCATGATCACCAGCTTCGGGTTGAAGGTCAGCGCCCGCGCGATCGCCACCGTCTGCTGCTGGCCGCCAGAGAAGGAGCCGACCGAGCGGTCGATCGATGGCAGGTGCGCGCCGAGCCGCTCGATCATCTTGGCCGCCTGCCGGTCCATCAGCGCCTTGTCGACGAAGCCGGGAAACAGCCCGAACAGCTTTTTGGTCGGCTCGCGGCCGAGGAAGATGTTGGAGGCCACGTCCTGCTGCTTGGCCAGCGACAGGTCCTGGTAGATCATCTCGATGCCGAGCTCGCGGCGGGCGCCGGGATCGAGCGGCAGGATATTCTGGCCGCCGAGCTCGATCGAGCCGGAATCGGCGCGGTAGATGCCGGTGATCGTCTTCATCAGCGTCGACTTGCCGGCGCCGTTGTCGCCGACGAGGCCGACCACCTCGCCCGCCTCGACCGAGAGGTCGACGCCGTGCAGCACGTCGACCGCGCCGAAACTCTTGCGGATGCCGGAGAGAACGAGGAGGGTCATACCCGGCTCTCCTTGCGTACCTGGTACTGGTCGATGAACACCGCCAGGATCAGCACCGCACCGATCGCCATCTGCTGGTAGTAGGACTGCACGGCCAGCAGGTTGAGGCCGTTCTGCAGCACGCCCATGATCAGCGCGCCGATCATCGTGCCGAGGATCGAGCCGCGCCCGCCGAACAGGTTGGTGCCGCCGATGATCGCCGCGGTGATGGCGGTGAGTTCGTAGTTGAGGCCGGCGGTCGGGTCGCCGGAGTTGATGCGGGCCATGAACAGCATGCCGGCGAGCCCGGCGAGCGCCCCCGACAGCGTGTAGAGGATGCGCCTGTGCCGTTCGACGCGGATGCCGGCGGCGCGCGCCGCGCTTTCGCTGTCGCCGAGCGCAAGCGTGTGCCGGCCGAACTTCGAATAGGCGAGCACGCAATGCGCGATGATCGCGGTGACGACGAAGATGATCACCGGCATCGGGATGCCGAACGGCCGACCCTGGCCGACATAGACCATCAGCGGCGGCAGGCCGTAGATCACCCTGCCCTCGGAGATGACCAGCGCCAGCCCGCGCGCCAGGCCGAGCATGCCGAGCGTGACGATGAAGGCCGGCACCAGGGCGCGCGTGATCAGCTGGCCGTTGAGGTAGCCGGCGGCCGCGCCGGCGAGGATGCAGGCGGCCAGGCCGACGACCGACGGCGCGCCGAGATTGACCCCGACATAGGCGCCGGCCACGCCGGCCAGCCCCATCACCGAGCCGAGCGACAGGTCGAGGCCGCCCGAGCCGATGACGAAGGTCGCCGCGATCGCCAGCACGCCGATCGTCGAGGTCGCCAGCAGGATGTTGAGGAAATTGCTGACGGACAGGAAGAACGGCGACAGGATCGCCATGGCGGCGCTGAGCACGATCAGCACCACGAAGGATTCCAGCCGGATGTGCAGCCGCTCGACGGATGTCCGCTGCGCCCGCGCCCACCAGCCGGGCTGCGCCAGTTCGGAAGTCATGGGTCCTCGCTAGGGAAAGAGGGTGGCCGACGCGGACACGCCGCGCCGGCCCGGTCCGGGAGGACTACTTCACATATTCCAGCATCGGCTCCGCGCCGGCGTCCAGCACGTCCTTGGTCAGCACCAGGGTGGGGACGGCGATCTCGGCCTCGACCGCCTCGCCGGCGAGCGCCTTCTTGACGTTCTCGACCGCCTGCTTGCCGACGAGGTAGGGAAGCTGCGCCACCGAGGCGTTCAGGCGCCCGTCCTTGATCGACTTGACCGCGTCGGAATTGCCGTCGACGCCGATGATCGTCACCTGCTCGCCCTTGCCGGCGGCATAGACGGCCTCGACGGCGCCGAGCGCCATGCCGTCATTGGCAGCGAAGATGCCGACGAGGTCGGGGTTGCGGGTCAGGATGTCGTTGGTGATCGAAGCGGCCTTGCCGCGATCCCAGTCGCCGGGCAGCGACGCGACGATCTCCAGGCCGGGCGCCAGTTCCTTGAGTTTCGCGGCGAAACCCTGTGCCCGCTTCTGGCCTGTCACATTGCCCGACAGGCCCTCGATCACCAGCACCGGACCTTTTGCGTCCTTGCCGAGCTTGGACACCAGATATTCGGCGCCCTGCCCGCCGGCCGCCACGTTGTCGGAGCCGATGCGGAAGGTGATCTTGATGCCTTCCTTCTCCAGCACGGCCGGATCGAGATTGCCGTCGAGGTCGACGACCTTGATGCCGGCCTCCTGCGCCGACTTCAGGCAAGGCAAAAGGTTGGTCGAGTTGATCGCGGCGGTGATCATCGCGACGGGCTTGCGCTCCAGCATGGTGGTGCACAGATTGAGCTGCGGCTCGGCCGCCTGATCGCTCTCGGCGGCCTGCAGGAAGTAGGTAACCCCGGCCGCCTTGGCGCCTTCCTCGACGCCCTGGCTCATCGCGCCCCAGAACGGATTGGCCAGCGTCTTCATGAGAACGCCGTATTCGCCGTCCGCGGCGTGCGCCGGCATCGCGGCGAAAGCCATTGCCGCACCCAAAGCCAGGGTAAATCGATTCATTTTCAGCATATGCATAGTCTCCTCCACACGTTGAACTCTCGCGTCGAGACAGCGGCGCCGGCTGCCTACGTCAACCCACCCGGGTTCCTCCAAACTGCTTCCCGGGTATTCCGACGGATTCACGCATCAAGACCTTGCACGGCTCGAACCGCGCCCTGGGCGGAGCCTCCTCGCCGTCGATCTTGCGAAACAATACGTCCATCGCCTGCACGGCGATCTGGCGGACCGGCTGCACCACCGCGGCGATCGCCGGCCAGGTCACCTGCATCCATTCGGCGTCGTCGAAGCCGACCAGCGAGATGTCGCCCGGACAATGCCAGCCCTGGCGGCGGAATTCCGACAGCGCGACCAGCGTTCCCTTGAGGAACAGCGAATAGACCGCCGTCGGCCGCTCGCCCTTGGCGAAATAGTCGCGCAGCGCCGTCCTCAGCGGCTCGACATCGCTGTCGCTGAGGATGACGTCGATGCGTACGTCCGGCGCCAGCGCCGAAGCCGCGTTGCGAAACCCTTCCAGGCGCGCATGCACCGTCGCCGCCTGCTCGCCGAGGCCGATCACCAGCATGTGCCGATGCCCGAGCCCGACCAGCGCGCGCGCCACTTCAGCGCTGGCGGCGGCGCTGTCGGCCGAAACCGTGTCGAACGAGCCGTCGGCCAGCACGCGGTCGATGACCACGCCGGTCATGCCGTTCGCCTTCATGTAAGCTGCTGCGGGGCCCTGTTCGTTGCGAACCGGCGCCAGCACCACGCCGGAGACGCGCCAGTCGTGCATGCGCGACAGGATCTCTTTCTCGCGCGCCTCGGATTCGCGACTCGACGCCGCCACCAGCGCGTAGCCGCGCTGCTCGGCCAACCGCTCCAGCTGCGTGATCATCGAGCCGAAGAACTCGCTCTCGAATTCGGGAACGATGGCGCCGATGATGCGCCGCTTGGCCCGCCTCAAATCGGACGCCAGCGGATCGACGCGATAGCCGAGAAACTCCACCGCATCGAACACGCGCTGGACATTGTCCGGCCGGACCGTCGACACGCCCTGCATCACCTTCGACACCGTCGCCGCCGACACGCCGGCGCGGCTGGCCACGTCATGGATGGATGGGCGACGGCGATGAGCCTCCCGCATGGTCAGCACCTCCTCCCAGGGGCCGGCTGCGATTTTCTCGTTGAAGATCGATAAATCGTTTTTTCGTGATTGTAAATCGTTTCATCTTGGATAACTTCGCGTGTGCGGAGACGTCCGCGCCGGGAGGAAAATCATGACCGACACCGCCAAGCCGCTGGTGATCAGCGCGCCGGACCCGCGCACGCTGGAACTCGTCTTCACGCCGGCGGCGCTGGCGGATTTTCGCGCGCGCTACCGCATTGTCGAGACGACGCCCGACGGCATCGCGAGCCTATCCGACGCGGTGCTCGGCGAGGCGCGCTACATCGTCGGACAGCCGCCGATCTCGGCCGAAACGCTGGCGCGGATGAAGGCGCTGCGCTGCGTGTTCAACGTCGAGACCAACCTTCTCAACAACATGCCTTACGACGCGCTGTTCGCGCGCGGCATCCATGTGGTGACGACCGGCCTGGTGTTCGCCGAGCCGGTGGCCGAGATGGGGCTGGCGCTGGCGCTCAACCTCGCGCGCGATGTCGTCGACGCCGACCTCGCCTTCCGCAACGGCAGGGAATTGTGGGGCGGCGACGGCAACCAGTCGGCGCGTCTGCTCTCCGGCTCGGAGATCGGTATCATCGGCTTCGGCGACCTCGGCCGGGCGCTGAACCGGCTGCTTTCCGGCTTCCGGGCAAAAATCAGGGTGTTCGACCCGTGGCTGCCGCCGTCCGTGCTCGCCGAACACGGCGTCGAGCCGGCTTCGCTCGAAGCGGTGCTGTCGTACAGCGATACGGTTTTCGTAGTCGCCTCGGTCACCAGCGACAACCAGGGTTTTCTCGGCGCCGAGGCTTTTGCAAGAATGCGGCCGGGCGCGGCGTTCATCCTTCTGTCGCGCGCCGGCGTGGTCGATTTCGACGCCCTCATGGACGCGGTCCGGCGCGGCCACATCGTCGCCGCCAGCGACGTCTTCCCGGAGGAGCCGGTGGCGAAGGACCACGCGGTGCGCGCCCTGCCCGGCTTCCTGCGTTCGGCCCACCGCGCGGGCGCCCTCGACATCGCCTTCAAGCGCATGGGCGACATGGTGCTGGAGGACATGGACCTGATGGACCGCGGCCTGCCGCCGCTACGAAGCAAACGCGCCGAACGCGAGACGGTTTCGCGCATGCGGTCTAAGCCGGTCGACCGGAATTAGTGAATGCCTATGAGGTTGGCGTCGGTATGTCGGCGTGGCCTCTCATCCCCCCACGCGCCGGGCGGGCGGCCGCGAGGTCGCGAATTGTGCCTAGATTGGCGATCGAGCGGCGGCCCGTCTTTCCACTTTCATCAACGGCCAGGGCGGGCTTCCGCAGCGTGACGACGAAGACCGACGACCTGGCCTTCCTCGAAATCGGGACGGTCGCTTGAGCCGGGGGAATCGCATAAACGGTGACACTGCGTTCGCATCGGCGTGAGAGCGATTCGGGCAGACGTGTAGACTGGCGGGAGAAAGCGGATATGGGCCTGTCCTTCGATCTCGGGCGCGGCGTGGCGTCCTTCGGGCACCGGTTCCTGCTCGGCCTGCAGCCCGGCCATGTCCTCGGCGATCACGACAAGCGGCTGCTTGCCGAACTGCAGCCCGCCGGCGTCGTGCTGTTCCGGGCGAATTTTCTGGCCAACGCCCCTTACGGGGAATGGCTCGCCGCGCATGCGCAACTGCTGAAGGACGTGCGTGAGCATATCGGCCGCGACGAGGTGCTGATCTGCATCGACCACGAGGGTGGCGGCGTGCTGCGGCCGCCGGCGCCGATCACGCCCTTCGCCTATGCGCGCGAGTGGCCGGCTCAGGCCGCCGAGGTCGGCAGGGCCATGGGCACCGAGTTGCGCTCGCTCGGCTTCAACGTCGACTTCGCGCCGGTGGTCGACGTCAACTCCAACCCTGCCAACCCCGTGATCGGGCAACGCGCCTTCGGCACAACGCCGCAGGAGGTGGTGCCGGCGGCGCGGCGCTTCCTGGACGCGCTGCAGGCGGAGGGCGTGCTCGGCTGCCCCAAACATTTCCCCGGCCATGGTGACGCCAGCGTCGATTCCCATTATGCGCTGCCGGTCATCGACGCCGACCCTCAAACGTTGAGGGCGCGCGAACTGGAAGCGTTCCGCCATTTCTGCGACGCCGGCACGCGCATGATCATGACCGCGCACATCGTTCTGTCGCAGGTCGACCCAGGCATTCCGGCGACGATGTCGCGCGTCATCCTCCAGGACATCCTGCGGGGGGAACTGGGCTTTCGCGGCGTGGTCGTCTCCGACGACCTCGGGATGGCGGCGATCTCGTCGATGCTCGAACAGCCGGAGACGACGGCGCGCCTGGTCAACGCCGGCTGCGATCTGCTGTGCATGTGCGCCTATTTCGGCGACACCTCGCGCATCGTGCGCATCGTGGACCAGATGCATAATGGCCTGAAGGACGGCTCGATCGCCGAGACCACGCTCCGGCAGTCGTTCGAGCGCATCGACGCCCTGCTCGCCGACGCCGCGCACCATAAGGTGGCTCCGCTGAGCGACGAGACCTTCGAGCAGCACGCCGCGCTGGCGCCGCTCAGGGCGCGCGGCCTTCCGCCCGCGCATGGCGGCGGCGCGGTCAAGATCTAGGCGTTGCTGTCGGCCGGGCGCGACAGCACCACCGACAGGTAGCGCACCGTCGGGCGAACGATCGTCTCCGGCCCATGCGGCGCGTCGGCGTCGAAGAACAGGCTGTCGCCCGGCTTCATCGCAAACGGCGTCTTGCCGTGCCGGTAGATCAGTTCGCCTTCCAGCAGATAGAGGAATTCGATGCCGTCATGCTGGAGGGCCGGCATGGCATCCGCCGGCCCGCGCAAGGTGACGATGTGCGGTTCAAGCGCGACGCCGTCGAAATGCGAACCGGCATGGCCGAGAAATAGCCGCCGCCCGTCGCGGCAGCCGACCCCCTCGCCGTTGCGGACCAGGACCGCGACGCGATCCTCCTCGTAGCAGCGGAAGAAGGCCGACATCGGCATGGCGAGCGCGTCGGCAAGTGCGCGCAAGGTAGCGAGCGACGGCGAGATGACGCCGTTCTCGATCTTCGACAGCATGCCGACCGAGATACCGGCGGCGGCGGCCAGATCCATGACGGTAGCGCCACGGCGGTGCCGCGACGCCCGCACCTCGCGGCCGATCGCCACTTGCAAATGGGCCTCCCCGGCGCCGCGAGGCGAACGCGAAGCCGGCCGCATCGCCACGGCGGCTTCCGGGCGATTGCGCGCGGGACTGACATTGGCAGCGTGTTGCACCGGCTTTCCTCCGTTTCGTTGCCGGCAAGGTCGTGCCGTCGGGCGGAACCGGGCAGACGCGACGCCGGCGTCGGCAGGCCCCGCCCCCCGGCGACGTCAGATCAGGCCGGTGACCAGCCCGACGCCGGCGACGGCAACGGCAGCTCCGGCCGAGCGGACGATCACGTCGCTCGACGCGCCGCGCCAGCTGCCGACAGCAAGCCCGAGGCCGACGCCGGCGGCGTGCAGCAGCGCCGTCGCCAGCATGAAGCCGGCGCCATAGGCCAATCCGCCGGCGTTTTCCGGCATCTCGGCGCCGTGCGCGTAGCCGTGGAAGACGGCGAAGAAGCCGACCAGCGCCATCGCCAGCGGCACCGCGGCATGCAGCTTGAACGCCACGACGGCGCCGAGCACGACGACGGACAGGCCGATGCCCAGTTCGACGAAGGGCACCGGAATGCCGGCAAGGCCGAACACGCCGCCCAGCGCCATCACCGCGACGAAGCTGGCCGGCACCAGCCAGACGGCGCGGCCGCCGAGCTGGGAAGCGAACACGCCGACCATCACCATGGCCAGGATGTGATCGAGCCCGCCGATCGGGTGCATGAAGCCATGGGCGAAGCCGCTGGTGTCGCCGATGCCTGTATGCGCCTGAGCAACACCCGCGGTGAGAGCGAGAAGCGGTGCCGCGAGCAGCGCGGCCAACGGTCTGGTGGTCATGGACTTTCCTTTCATCGACCGGAGCATGACCCCGAGAAGCCGCAGGCTTCTCGGGCAAGGATCATGCGACAAAACAAAGGTGCGTCGGGCAGGCATGAAACCTCACTTGCGACGGCGTGCCGGCGCGCTGCCGAAGGCGGCGCGCACGCTGGCGGAAAACAGCAGTTCGGCGACACGGCGCGCGGCGACCGCGTCGGCGGCGAGGCAGCGCACGCCCCAGCCGGCACCGTTGGGCAACGCGCTGACGCCGGCAACGGCCCGATCATCAGCTGCGAGGCCGACAAGCTCCTCCCGCGCCGGCAGGCGCGTCGCATCGCCAAGCAGCAGGAAGCTCGCGACGACGCGCCAGCCGCCGATCGGCGAAGCCGGGCGGGCCAGGGCCTCGCCGGCAACGCGAAAACAGTCGCGCAGCACCAGGCGGCCGCCGGCGTCGCGGACGACGACGTCCGAGGCAAGCCGGTCGCACGGCCGCGCAGCACCCTGCGGATCGTGCAGGGCGAAGGAGTCGGCGAGCAGCAGCACCGCGCCCGGCGCCATCCTCGCCTCCAGCCGGCTGACGCAGGATGCGCCGGGAAACAGCACCAGCGGGTCGGGCGTCAGCGCCAGGAACGCCCCCTCCTCCAGGGCAATCTCGACCGTCTGGCGCGCCGGTTGGCCATGGCAGTCATGCACGACGGTGGCCGCTTGGGTGGTGACATGGGCGGCGGCGGCCCTGCCGACATCGTAGCGGCAGGCGAGGCGTTCGGCGCGGTAGAGCCCGCCCGACGAGGATTGCTGGTAGACGGTGAGCAGCGATGGGATGGCGGAATCGAGCGCGAACGGCCGGGTCAGATGGAACGGGTAGGAGACGAACTGGCGGCCGATCGCGGTGCGGGCGCCGTGGCGCAGGAAGGCGAGCTCGAAGCGGCCGGCCGGCACGCCCCGTGCGACCGAACCCACACCGGCCTCGCCCGGCCGCGGCGGCAACCAATGGCTGGTCATCTGAACAGCACGTCGGACAGGATGCGGTCGGCGATGGTGCCGATGCCTTCCGCCTTGCGGCAGTTGGTGAACACCAGCGGCCGGCCGGCGCGCGCCGCCGTCGCCTCCGCCTGCATGCGGCCGAGGTCGACGCCGACATAGGGCGCAAGGTCGGTCTTGTTGACGACCAGCAGGTCGCATTTCAGCACGCCCGGGCCGTTCTTGCGCGGGATGTCGTCGCCGCCGGCGACATCGATGACGAACATCCACCAGTCGACGAGGTCGAGCGAGAAGGTCGAGGCGAGGTTGTCGCCGCCGCTCTCGATCAGGATCAGCTCGACGTCGGGAAAACGCGCCTCCAGCTCGTCGGCGGCGGCGATGTTGAGAGTAGGGTCCTCGCGGATCACCGTGTGCGGGCAGGCGCCAGCCTCGACCGCGGCGACACGCGCCGGGTCGATCAGGCCGGAGCGGCGGACGCGTTCGGCGTCCTCCGCGGTGACCAGGTCGTTGGTGACGATCGCCAGCGAGACGCCGCGTTCGGCGAAGGCCGGGATGAGGCGCTCGATCAGCGCCGTCTTGCCGGAGCCGACGGGACCGCCGATACCGACGCGGGCGGCGCCGACGCGCGAGGCCGCCTTGCCGGGGGGGGAAAGCCGTGCGTCCATGACCTCACCTCAACATGTAGCGCTGCGCCAGCGGCAGCTCGTGCGCCGGCTCGCAGGTCGCCAGCTCGCCGTCGACGAAGACGTCGAAGGTCTGCGGGTCGACGCGGATGTTCGGGCAGGCGTCGTTGTGCAGCATGTCCTTTTTCGACAGGCCGCGGCTGCCGCGCGACGGCAGCAGCGCCTTCTTCAGGTCGAGCTCGGCGGCGAGCCCGCGTTCGATCGCCAGCGGGTTGACGAAACAGGCCGACAGCGCCTGCTTGGCGCGCCCGAACGCTCCCCATTGCGGCCGCAGCAGCAGCGGCTCGCAGGTCATCAGCGAGGCGGCGCTGTCGCCCATGGCGCCCCAGGCGATGAAACCGCCCTTGATCACCAGCTCCGGCTTGATGCCGAAGAAGGCCGGCCGCCACACGACGATATCGGCCAGCTTGCCGTCCTCCAGCGAGCCGATGTGCTCGGCGATGCCGAAGGTGCGCGCGGCGTTGATGGTGTATTTGGCGACGTAGCGCTTGATGCGCTCGTTGTCGCCGAAACCGGTCCTTTCTTCGGGCAGGCGGCCGCGCTGCTTCTTCATCTTGTCGGCGAGCTGCCAGGTGCGGCAGATCACCTCGTTGATGCGGCCCATGCCCTGGCTGTCGGAGCCGAGCATCGAGATGGCGCCGATGTCGTGCAGGATATCCTCGGCGGCGATCGTCTGGGCACGAATGCGGCTTTCGGCGAAGGCCACGTCCTCCGGGATCGCCGGGTTCAGGTGGTGGCACACCATCGTCATGTCGAGGTGTTCGTCGAAGGTGTTGATCGTGTAGGGATTGGTCGGGTTGGTTGACGACGGCAGGCACCACTCGACGCCGGCCACGCGGATGATGTCCGGGGCATGGCCGCCGCCGGCGCCCTCGGTGTGGTACATGTGGATGGTGCGGCCCTTGATGGCGGCCAGCGTATCCTCGAGGAAGCCGGACTCGTTCAGCGTGTCGGTGTGGATCTGGACGGGGAAGTCGAGCTGGTCGGCAACGGTCAGACAGGTGTCGATCGAGGCCGGCATGGTGCCCCAGTCCTCGTGCAGCTTGAGGCCGAGGCAGCCGGTCTCGATCTGCTCGACCAGCGAGGCCGGCCGGTGCGAGTTGCCGCGGCCAAGGAAGCCGAAATTGATCGGCCACTGCTCGGCCGCCTGCAGCATCTTGCCGACGTTGAACGGTCCGCCGCAGTCGATGCCGACGGTGATCGGCCCGAGCGAACCGCCGAGCATGGTGGTGATGCCCGACGCGATGGCATGCTCGCAGAGCTGGGCGCTGTCGAAATGCACATGCACGTCGATGGCGCCGGCGGTGGCGATCAGGCCCTCGCAGTCGCGCACGGTGGTGGCGGCCGAGACGATCAGGCGCGGGTCGACGCCGTCCATGACCTCCGGGTTGCCGGCCTTGCCGATGCCGACGATCCTGCCGTCCTTGATGCCTAGGTCGCCCTTGACGATGCCGACGACGGCGTCGATCACCGTGACGTTGCAGAGCAGGAAGTCGAGAGCGCCCTCGGCGCTGGTGACGCCGGCGGCGAGGCCGGCGCCGTCGCGCAGGGTCTTGCCGCCGCCGTGCAGGCACTCGTCTCCGTAGACGGCGAAATCCTTCTCGACGATGGCGACGAGCTCGGTGTCGCCGAGGCGGAAACCGTCGCCGGTGGTCGGGCCGTACATGGCGGCATAGTCGCGGCGGGACAGGGTTGCCATGGGTGTTCTCCTCTCAGGCGCCGCGGAAGCCGCCGGCGCGGGCGCGTTCGACCGCCGCCGCCTTGGCCGTTGGGTCGTTGGCCTTGCCGTCGGACAGGCCGTTCAGGCCGGACAGCCGCTGCTCGCCGCCGAAGGTGGTGAGCGTCACCTCCTTCTCCTGCCCCGGCTCGAAGCGCACGGCGGTACCGGCGGCGATGTCGAGGCGCATGCCGTAGGCGGCGGCGCGGTCGAAATCGAGCGCCCGGTTGACCTCGAAGAAATGGTAGTGAGAGCCTATCTGCACCGGCCGGTCGCCGGTATTGACGACCCGCAGCGTCGCCTTGCGGCGGCCGGCGTTGAGCTCGATCTCGCCCTCGCCGGTGACCAGCCCGCCCGGCTCCACGGCATCGACCTCGGCGCCCGCGACCGGGCGCAGCGGCTCGTGCACGGTGACCAGCTTGGTGCCATCGCGGAACGTCGCCTCGACCTGCAGCATCGGCAGCATCGCCGCGACGCCCGGCATGACGTCGGCCTGCGTCAGGATCTGCGAACCCGCCGACATCATCTCGGCGACGGATTTTCCCTCGCGCGCGCCTTCCAGGATCTCGTCCGAGATGATGGCGACCGCCTCGGGAAAGTTGAGCAGCAGGCCCTTGGCGCGGCGTTTGCGGGCAAGCTCCGCCGCCGTGTAGATGGTGAGGCGTTCAAGCTCGGTCGGCGTCAGAAGCATGGGAAGCGCTCCTCCTCAATTGGAAAACAGCCGCTGGCCGGCGGCGCCATGCAGCGCGACCGCGATCTCGGCCAGCGGAACGAATGAACGGATCGGTTCGTCGTCGGCGACGGGCCGCTGCGACGCCTCGGTTATCAGCGGCAGCGCGCGGGCGATCTCCGCCTGCGCCTCGATCGCGCCGATGAGGCCGAGCCGCACGGCGGCGGTGGCGAGCGAGGCGGCCGCCTGGTAGCCGGAGATCGCCACCGCGCTCGCCTCCTCGAGGCCGAGCGCCTGCCAGAGCAGGCCCTGGACGACCGCGAGATGGCCGAGCGCGACGCCGTCGCGCAGCATGGCGCGGTAGTCGGACGCTCCGGCCGTGCCGATGCGGGCATGGGTGGTCAGCAGCGCCGCCCCGTTGCGGCGCGAGCCGGCGCGCAGGCCCTCGACGAAGGTCGAGGCCTCGACCTCATGGTCGAGCGCGGCGAGCGCGGCAAGATCGCCACGCAGCCGAAACGCGCGCACCAGGGCGACGCGGTCGGCCTCCGCCCAGCGGTGCGCGATCTGGACGTGCAGGAAGCCCGGGAAGCTGAAGGCACCGAGCCGGTCGACCATCTGCGACGACGCCTCCAGCCCTTGCGAGAAGGCGAAGCCGCCGGACGGAAACTGGCTGTCGCCGTGCTGCAGCGCGACCAGCAGGCCTATGCCGTCGGTGGCGGTCATTCGGTTTCCTCGGAGACGGCGACGCGGCCGCCGTCGATCATCGGCTCGATGCGCGCCACATAGGTCGCGGCCGGGCCGTCGAGCGAGACAAGCAGGTCGTCGCCGTCGAAACGCACCCTCCAGTGCAGGTTGCCGGCGTGGTAGCCGAGCTCCAGCGCGTCACTTGCCGAATGCGGGGAGAGCCGCAGCCAGCGCTGCTCGCCGGCGCGCACGACGATCGCGCGGGATTCGTCGAGCAGCAGCACCGCGCCGTCGAACAGCTTCTGGTCGCGCGGCAAGGTGATCGCCACCTCCTCGCCCTTCTCGGTGCGCGCCAGCAGGCGGCGGCGGTCGAGGTCGACGGTCGCCACCTTCACCACCTCGACGGCGCCGTGGTGCTCCAGGTGGTGCAGTTGCTCGTGCAGGCCGGGGTCGGTGCGGGCTCCGACGAGGTTTTCGACACGCAGCATTCGTTCCTCCTACAGACCCATGTGCCGGTGGATGAGATCGTGGCTGAGATCGGCGGCGGCACCCGCCGCGGCCACCCTGCCCTTTTCGAGTATGGCAAAGCGGTGGGCGGCGGTACGGGCGAAGCGGATCTTCTGCTCGACCAGGATGATGGTCAGCCCATAGTCGCGGTTGAGAGTCATGATCGCCTTCTCGATGTCCTCGACGATGTTGGGCTGGATGCCTTCCGTCGGCTCGTCGAGCACCAGGATCGACGGGTCGGTCGCCAGCGCCCTGGCGATCGCCAGCTGCTGCTGCTGGCCGCCCGACAGGTTGGTGCCGCGCCGGCCGAGATGGTCCTTCAGGAAGGGGAACAGCGTCCATACCAGCGGCGGCACCGACATCTTCCCGTCGGTGCGGGCGTTGCAGCCGAGCAGGATGTTGTCGAGCACGGAGAGGCCGGGAACGATCTCGCGGCCCTGCGGCACGTAGCCGATGCCGCGCCGCGCCCGCTCGTGGGTGAGCGTGCCGCTGATGTCGGCGCCGTCGAACTCGATGGCGCCTGAGGTGCGCACGTCGATGCCGAGCAGGCTGCGTAGCAGCGTCGTCTTGCCGACTCCGTTGCGGCCGAGCAGGCAGAAGGTCTCGCCCTTGCGGATCTCGAGGTCGAGATCGTGGATGATGTGGCTGGTGCCGTAGAAGACGTTGAGCTTGCTGAACTTAAGCATGGCTGAGGCTCGCCGATCCGAGATACGCCTCGATCACCGCCGGGTTGCGCTCGATCTCGGCCGCCGTGCCTTCCGCCAGCACCGCACCCTGGTGCATGACTGTGATGGTGCGGCAGATCAGCCGCACGAACGCCATGTCGTGCTCGATGACCAGCACCGTGTGGCTGCCGGCGAGGTCGAGCAGCAGCGCGGCCGTCTTGTCGGTCTCGGCCGCCGTCATGCCGGCGGCAGGCTCGTCGAGCAGGATGATCTTCGGGTCCTGGCTCAGCACCATGGCGAGTTCGAGCCATTGCAGCTGGCCGTGCGACAGTTCGGAGGCCCTGCGGTTCATCGAGCCGAGCAGCCCGGTGCGTTCGGCCACCGCCGCCTCCTTGTCGGACGGCCGCGACGGCAGCCGGTCGAACAGGTTCTGGAAGACACGCGAGCGCCGGTTGCTGGCGACCTGCAGGTTCTCCAGCACGGTCATCTCCTTGAACACGGTCGGCGTCTGGAACTTGCGGCCGACGCCGCTGCGGGCGATCGCCGCCTCGCCGATGCCGGTGATGTTGCGCTCGCGCAGCCAGATCTCGCCCTCCGACGGCAGGATCTTGCCGCACAACAGGTCGAGCAAAGTCGACTTGCCGGCGCCGTTGGCACCGATGATGACGCGCAACTCGCCGTCGGAGACCGCGAGGTCGACATCGCGCACCGCCGGGAAGCCGTCGAAGCGGACGGTGAGCTTCTTCGCCTGCAGGATCGGCATCGCCGCCACCGGCATCGCCGCCGCTCGGCTGACGTTCGCGACCGCGTTCATGGGTATACCTCCTGGCCGACCGCTCGGGTTTTGCCGGACCGCGCGATCCAGTCCTTGAGTATGCCGGCCAGCCCGTTCGGCATGACCAGCACGACGAACACGAACAGGCCGCCGAGGATGATCGGCCAGACCGGCTGGAAGGTGGCGCTCTCGCTGGCGACCGAACCGACGAAGTTGACGATGAGCGCGCCGATGCAGGCGCCGAGCAGCGATGCCCGGCCGCCGGTGGCGGCCCAGATGACCATCGAGATGCTGAACGACGTCGCCATCAGCGACGGCGAGGCGAACTCGGCGGTGAGCGTGAACAGCATGCCCGCCAGGCCGGCGACGCCGGCCGAGAAGCAGAAGATGAACAGCTTGTAGTTCTCGACGTCGTAGCCGAGGTAGCGGGCGCGCGCCTCGTCCTCGCGGATCGCCTTCAGCACCTGGCCGATACGCGCCGACAAGAGGTAACGCGCCAAAAGCACCACCGCTAGCAGCGTGCCGGCGACGAGGTAATAGACGCTCGGCCCGTAAGGGTCGAACTCGAAGCCGCCGATCTCCAGCAGCGCCAGGTTGGCCAGCCCGTTGAAGCCGCCGGTGAGCGGCTGGTTGTTGATGATCAGCAGCTGGCCGATCAGCGCGAAGGCGAGCGTGATGATGCTGACATAGACGCCGGTGGTGCGCCGCTTGAACATCACGTAGCCAAGCCCGGCGGCAAGTACGCAAGGCACGACGATGGCCGCGACCATGCCGAAGGTGACCGAGCGGAAGGGAATCCACAGGAACGAGCCCGTCGTCACGCAGCACAGGTCGCGCATGGCGTCGGGCTCCATGTTGAGCAGCATCAGCTCGGGCACCGGGTTGTTCTCCGGCACCGCCAGCGTCAGCGACATCGCCAGCATGTAGGCGCCGATGCCGAAGAACAGCCCCTGCCCGAGGCTGAGGATGCCGGCATAACCCCACGACATGCTGATGCCGACGGCGCAGATCGAATAGACCAGGTAGGTGGCGACACGGTTGGTCCAGAAGCTGTTGAGGAACAGCGGAAGGGCGAAAATCACCGCGAAGAACAGCAGATATGCGGCGATCGAGGCGGTGCGGTATCTCATGCGCTCGTCCATGGTCAGCGGCTCTTGCTCACGAACAGGCCCTGCGGCTTGAACAGAAGGATGAGAATGACGACGGCGAACAGCACGGTGCGGCCGTAGACGTCGTTTGCCCAGGTGGCGACGAAGCTCTGCACCTCGCCGAGGATGCCGGCGGATAGGAAGGTGCCGACGAGATGGCCGACGCCGCCGGCGACCACCACCAGGAAGGCATCGACGACGTAAGGCGTGCCCATGTCCGGCGACACCGTCTTGAAGCCGGAGACCAGCACGCCGGCGATGCCGGCGAGGCCGGAACCGTAGGCGAAGGCCAGCATGTTGACGCGCTTGTCGTTGACGCCGCAGGCGGCCGCGGTGTTGCGCGCCACCGAAACGGCGCGCAGCTGGCTGCCGAAGCGCGTCCGGTAGACCAGCCACCAGGTTACCGCGCCGAGCAGCAACGCCACGACGAAGATGAAGGCCCTGTAGACCGGGATGTTGGCGCCGAGGAAATGGATGGTCTGCTGCAGTTCGGACGGCACCGGCACGTTCTGCAGGTCGGAGCCGAGCCCGTCGATATGAATGCCGAACAGGCCAAGGCCGAAATGGATGCGGATCAGCTGCTGCAGGATAAGCGCGATGCCCCAGGTGGCGAGCAAGGTGTCGAGCAGCCGTCCGTAGAGGCGGCGCACGACGGTGCGCTCGATCACCAGGCCGAACCCGGCGGTGACCAGGAACGCCAGCGGCAGGCAGAGATAGAGGTTGAAGCCCAGGTGCTTGGTGGCCAGCACGGTGACGTAGGCGCCGATCATCACCATCTCGCCATGGGCGAGATTGATGACCTTCATCGTCCCGTAGATGATCGCCAGTCCAAGGGCGACCATGAACAGGATCGAGGCGATGCTCAGTCCAATGACGAATGTTTCCATGCCGCTTCCGACCTGACCCGGTGGGTTGCGCCGGCGCGGTGAAACCGCGCCGGCCTGGCTGCCTGAGGACCTAGAGCGAGGCGCCGCCGGTGGTGCAGATGCGCTTGTCCGCCGTCTCGCCGACACTCGAATACGGCAGCGGCAGCAGCGGCTCGGCATACTGGTCGACGATGTCGAGCAGGCCGTCGGCGCGGGTCTTGCCGATGCGCGGCGTCAGATAGCTGTGCAGGTTTTCCGGGTCGATCGTGACCTTGCCTTGCGGCGCGTCGAAGGACAGGCCGCCGGCCGCGCCGACCACAGCTTCCGGCGACACGTCGCCGGCCTTCTCGGCCGCCATCGCCCACATGTTGACGCCGATATAGACGGCCTCCATGGCGGCGTGGGTGACGGCGTCGGCGCCGGCGTAAGCCTTGAACGCCTCGACGAACACCTTGTTCTGCGGGGTGTCGACGGTCTGGAAATAGGGAAGCGACACATAGCTGCCCTGCGCATATTCAGGCCCCATCGCCTTGATCTCCACCTCGGTGGTGGTCGAGGCGCACAGCGGCAGCTTCTCGAAGTCGTAGCCCTGGTTGCGCAGTTCGCGGTAGAAGGCGACGATCGAGTCGCCGACGACGTTGGAGAAGATCACGTCGGCGCCGCTGGAGCCGATCTTCGATACCATCGAGGCCCATTCGGTATGGCCGAGCGGCAGATATTCGTCGCCGACCACTTCCATGCCGATGTTCTGGCAGATGGTCTTGGAGGTCTTGGCCATGCCGCGCGGGAAAGCGTAGTCGGAACCGACGATGAAGAGCTTATTCTTGCCGAGGTTCTTCTTCAGCCAGGGCAGCGAGTTTTCCAGCTGCTGGTTGGGCACGGCCGAGCCGGCGTAGAGCACGTTCTTGGAGCACTCCTCGCCTTCGTACCAGGTCGGCCACACCAGGAGGCCCTTGCGCCGCTCGACCACCGGCAGCACCGCCTTGCGGCTGGCCGTGGTGTAGCAGCCGAAGATCACCGGCACCTGGTCCTCGATCGCGAGCTTGCGCGCCTTCTCGCTGTAGATGCGCGGCTCGGAGGCGGGGTCTTCGATGATCGCCTTCAGCTGCTTGCCGAGAACGCCGCCTTTGGCATTGATCTCGGCAATCGCCATCTGCGCGCACTGGTTCATCGACTTCTCGACGATCGCGGTGGTGCCGGTGAGCGAATACATGATGCCGACCGGGATTTCGTCAGCGGCCCAGGCATTGCCGCCCAGCCGCAGGATCGCCGGGCTCGCCAGACCGATGGCCGCGAGGCCGCCTGCCTTGATGAAGGTACGTCTGCTGTGGCTCATTAACTCCTCCTTCCGCGCCGGTCCGGCGCATCCTTGTCACGGGCCGCCCCTTGCGGCCCCGCAGGATTGTTTCTGGTTGGATTGGACGTTCCGGCGCTGCGATATGCGACAGCTCCGGCAATGCAGTGAAAGCTCTGGCTTTTCTCCCTTCTGCGGTGGCTTGCGGACATGCGACGGCGGCAACAGTCCTGCGCGGACGCGCAGGCACTCGCGTGCTGCCGAAGGCACGGCGTGACGAACTGTTCAGAATGGCGGCGGCCGACAACCCTGTTGGCCCTGCCGAAAAACAAAAAACCCGCCAACTCCGGTAAGGAGTTCGCGGGCTACCCAGCCTCTCGATGCCGACCACGCTGTCGAGCATCAAATCCGTCGACGTTCAACTTCACCGAACGTCAACTAAGTTTCATACTAGTCACGCCTTTCCTTAAAGGTCAAGAGTTCATGTGCGTTGATGATCGCGCCTGCGAGTTCATCCATCGGCACGCGTTTCGACATCGCCTGGCGGCGGATGCTGTCATACGCGTCCTGCTCGCTAAGCCCTTGCGTTTCCATCAGGATATTCTTCGCCCGGAGGATGCGGTTGTTTCCCGCCAGCTTGCGCTCAAGCTTGCGTATGCGTTTGCCGGCGTTCTGCCGCTCCAGCCACAGGGCGCGCGCGATGGTGAGATTGGTGAGCAGGCCGAACGGTCGGATCGGCCGTTCGATCACCGCCAGCGCGCCGCTTTCGAGCACCACCTGCAAGGTGCTGGGGTCCTCGAACGACACGACGGCGATCAGCGCCGGGTCCGACGGCTGCACCGGCCTGAACAGCCGCAGGATCCTGTCACGGTTCTCCTGCTCGATCGAGACCAGCACGACCACCGCCGACTGACTGATCGCGTCCGGCAGCGGCCAGGTGGTCTCGCAGCTGCAGCCGATGCGCCTGAGATGTTCGACCAGCGCCTGGCCTTCGGAATCGGGCGGGTGGATGACCTGCACGCGCAGGCCCTTCAGGTCCTGGAGTATGTTGGTCGCCACCGAACCGCTCCGCTCAGGCCTGGCGTTTCGACGGCTGCTGGCTCATCCACTCGTCATGCGCGGAGGTGACGAAATACGGGTCGGGCTTCACCCGCGTCTCCGACTGCCAGATGACGTCGAACTTGCCCTCGGCGTTGATGCGGCCGATGCGCGCCCACAGTTCGGCGTGGTGGTTGTCGGGGTCGATGCGCACGCGGCCCTGCGGCGCCTCGAACTCCAGCCCGGGCAAATGGCGGGCGACGGCGTCCGGCTCGTCGGTGCCGGCGAGTTCCAGCGCCTTCGCATAAAGATAAACCTGGAAATATGCCGCCTCGGCGCTTGCGGTCACCGGCGCGTCGGCGCCGAAGCGCCGCTTGAAGGCGTCGACGAAGCGGCGCGCCTGCGGCGTGTCCAGCGTCTCGAAGAACGAGGCGGCTGTCAGGTGCCCGGCGGCGATCTCGGGACGCATCTCCGCCACCTCGGCCTCGGTGGTCGACAGGCTGGCTATCGGCATGGTGGCGGGGTCGAAGCCGGCGTCGTGATAGGCCTCGTACAGCAGCGGCGCTCCGGTGCCGACGACATTGGAAACGACGACGTCCGGCTTCAGCTTGGCGATCTGCCGGATGACCCGGTCGAAATCCTTGCGCACGGCTTCGACGGGCACATACATCTCGTCGAGGATACGGCCGCCGCCATGCGTCACCAGGTCGGTGACGACGCGATTGTATTCGTAGGGGAAGACATAGTTCGAACCGACCAGCACGAATCGCTTGCCGAAATTCTCGATCAGGTAGCGGGCGAGCTGCACGGCATTCTGATTGGACGACGAGCCGGTGTAGAAGCAGCGCTTGGAGTATTCGAAACCTTCGTAGAAGGTCGGGTAGAACAGCAGTCCGCGAAACGCCTCGATCTCCGGCAACACGGCCTTGCGCGCCGTCGACATGTAGCAGCCGAACACCGACTTGATGCCATCCTCGGTGAGCAGGCGCACGGTGAGCTCGCGGTATTTCTTTGGTGAGCACTCGGGATCGTAGAATACCGGCCGAAGCAGGCGTCCGAGCACGCCGCCGCCGGCGTTGATTTCCTCCGTCGCCAGCAGGGTCGCATTCGCCTCGGCGATCTCGGCGGCGGCGGTCACGCCGCTGCGCGAAAACAAGACGCCAATTCGCCATTCACCATTCGCCACGTTCACGTCACTCGCTGGCCGGAAGAATAGACATGGGAACCGCCCGTCGGCATGAATGCCGGACAGAGTCTGCACAGACGGAAATTTTGGGAAACGCCACTGTTTCTCAGTCGGACAGAAATATCCCGCCGCCGCCGAAAACGCAACGCGCCGCGTTATCGCCGTGATGCCGATGACGTTCAGGTTACCGTATTGGCCCGCGATGAAGGGCAGGAACAGCGCTGCCCGCCGAACTTTCAGCCGAAAAGCGCCGGCGTCCAGGCGCCGCCGGCGGCGTTGGAGGCAACCGCCGCGGCGACGAACTTCACGCCGCGCGCGCCGTCCTCGACGTCGGGAACGAGCGCCGCTCGCGCAGCTTCGACCGCCGCGCCTGCGCGGTGGGCGCTGATGATCTCGGCGGCATCGCGGTAATAGTTGGCGAAGGCCTCGATGTAGCCCTCCGGGTGCGCGGCCGGCATGCGCGAGACGCGCCGGCTTTCGCCGAACGAGCCGTGGCCGCCGCGCACCAGCGTGCGGGTCTCCTCGCCATAGGGCGAGAAGCGCAGTTCCTCCGGCCGCGCGCCCGACCATTCGAGGCCGGCCTTTTCGCCATAGAGGCGCACGGTGAGGTCGTTGTAATGGCCGGGCGAGGTCTGGCTCGCCACGATCGTGCCGCGCGCGCCGCCGGTCCAGCGCACCAGCACATGCGCGTTGTCGTCAAGCCGCCGGCCAGGCACGGCGGTGAACAGGTCGGCGGCGACCTGTTCGGCCTGGCAGCCGGAGGTGAAGCAGGCGAGGTTGAAGGCGTGCACGCCGATGTCGGCCAGCACCGCCGACTGGCCGGCGCGCGCCGGATCGGTGCGCCATTCCGCCTGCTTGTGGCCGTCGGCGTCGATCGGCTTCGTCAGCCAGTCCTGAATATAGGAGGCATGCACGGAGACGAGGCGGCCGAGTTCGCCGGCCTCGACCATCTCGCGCGCCTGCCGCACCATGGCGTAACCGGTGTTGTTCAGCGTCACCACGAACTTTCGCCGCCGCGCCCGCGTCAGCGCCACCAGCGCCTCCGCCTCGGCCAGCGTCGTCGACAGCGGCTTGTCGCAGATCACGTCGATGCCGGCTTCGAGGAAGGCGGTGGCGACCGGCGCGTGCAGGTGGTTGGGCGTGACGACGACCACCGCCTCGATGCCGTCCGGACGCGCCGCCTCGGCGCGCGCCATTTCGCGGTAGTCGGCATAGCCGCGGTCCGCGGCAATGCCGATCTCGGCGGCGGACAAGGCGGCATTCTCGGGGTCGGACGACAGCGCGCCGGCGACCAGCGCGATGCGGTCGTCGAGCCGCATGGCCAGCCGGTGCACGGCGCCGATGAAGGCGTTGCGGCCGCCGCCCACCATGCCGACCCGCAGCCGCCGCGCCGCGGCTCCATCACCCGTTGCATAAACCATGTCCGTCCGCCTCCCCCGATGCTCTTCCGAAATCCGGAGGCGACTATAGGGTGCCTGCCGCAATTTTCGAAGCATATTTCCATTTTTGCTGTTGTGAAATTCCCGTGCCGCGCTACCGTGTGTCTTGCCGCTGCGGCAACCGCGCTTGGCGAGGCGTGCGAGACGGGCACATGCCCCGGGGAGGAGCGTCGCGCGACAACGGCGACATCATCGGAGGAGGAACGACAGCGTGGCCAAACACGGCGTGCTCGGCATCAGTTTCGATCACATGCATATGGGCGACCTGCTTCGCCAGGTGGCCGACCATCCCGACGCCGAAATCGCCGGCATCTACGATCCCGACCGCAAGCGCATGGAAACGGCGATCGCCCAATTCGGCATACCGGCCGACCGTGTCTTCACGGACCTCACCGCCTGCCTGACCAGCACCAGCGCCGACCTCGCCATCGTCTGCTCGGCCACGGCCGAGCACGCCAGCACCGTCGAGGCGATCGCGCCGCATGGCCTCAACGTCATGGTGGAGAAGCCGTTCGCAGCGAATGTCGCGGACGCGCGCCGCATGATCGCGGCGATGCAGCGCTCCGGCAAGCGGCTCGCGGTCAACTGGCCGCTCGCCTGGTATCCCTCGCACAACACCGCCAAGCGGCTGATCGACGAAGGCATGATCGGCGAGCTGATCGAGGTGCATTTCTACGACGGCAACCGCGGCCCGCTGTTCCATCTCGCCGACAAGGTCGAGGTCTCGCCCGAGGAGGTCGAGGCGCAGAAGCCGAATTCGTGGTGGTACAAGAAGGCCAGCGGCGGCGGCAGCCTGCTCGATTATCTCGGCTACGGCACCACGCTCGGCAGCTGGTTCATGAATGGCCAGGCGCCGCTGGAGGTGACCAGCATCGTCGACCGGACGCCCGGCATCGAAGTCGACCAGCATTCGATCACCGTCTGCCGCTATGCGCGCGGGCTGTCGAAATTCGAGACGCGCTGGGGCACGCTGACCGACCCGTGGACGCAGCAGCCGCAGCCGAAATGCGGTTTTGTGCTCGTCGGCAGCGACGGCAGCATCTCCAGCTATGACTACGACAATTTCGTCACGCTGCAGACGCGCAAGAACACCGGACACGTCGAGGTGCCGGCCGACAGCATGCCGCCCGGGCGGCGCGGGCCGGTCGAATACATGCTCGCCCGCATCGAGGACGGCCAGCCGATCAGCGGCCCGCTCGACCCGGCGCTCTGCCTCGTCGGTCAGCGCATGATCGACAGCGCCGTGCTGTCGGCGGCGACCAGGCGTTCGGTGGAGCTGGTGCCATGAGCGAGACACCCGACCTCGACGCCTACAGCCTGAAGAGCGCCGAGTTGGCCGAGGTGGCGGCGCCCGATCTGCCCTACCGCCCGCCGATGCCCAGCACCTACCGGCCGCGCATCGCACTGGTCGGCGCCGGCGGCATCTCGGCCGCGCACCTCGCCGCCTACCGGAGCTGCGGCTTCGACGTCGCGGTGATCTGCAACCGTACGCTCTCCAGGGCGGAGGCACGGCGCGACGAATATTTTCCCGATGCCGAAGCCACCGACGACATACAGCGCACGCTCACCCGCGACGACATCGCCGTGGTCGACATCACGCCACACCCGGCCGAGCGGCGGGCGATGATCGAGACCGCGCTGTCGGCCGGAAAGCACGTGCTGTCGCAGAAGCCGTTCGTGCTCGACCTCGACGTCGGCGCACGGCTCGCCGACATCGCCGACGAAAAGGGTGTGCTGCTCGCCGTCAACCAGAACGGCCGCTGGGCGCCGCACCTCGCCTGGATTCGCGAGGCGGTACGGGCAGGGCTGGTCGGCGACGTGCATGCGTTCGACGTCAGCATCCACTGGAACCATGGCTGGATCGGCGGCACGCCGTTCGAGGATATCGACGACCTCATCCTCTACGACTTCGCGGTACACTGGTTCGATTTCCTGACCAGCCTGATCGGCGCGCGGGCCACCTCGGTGTTCGCCACCAAGGCGCGCGCCGCCAGCCAGACGGTGCGCCCGCCGCTGCTGGCGCATGCCCAGGTCGCCTTCGACGGCGGCGTGGCATCGCTGCTGTTCGACGGCGCCGCCGGTTTCGGCGCGGAGGACCGCACGGTCGTCGCCGGCAGCGCAGGCACGCTGAATAGCTGCGGCCCCGACCTCGGCAACCAGGCGGTGACGCTGACCACCGCCGCCGGCATCAGCCGCCCGCCGCTCGAAGGCACGTGGTTCAACGAGGGCTTCGCCGGCACCATGGGCGCCCTGCTCAAGGCTGCCGAGGACGGCGGCCAGCCGCTCAACGCCGCGCGCGGCAACCTCGATGCCCTGGCGCTGGTGTTCGCCGCGATCGCCTCGACGCGGCTCGGCGTGCCGGTGACGCCAGGCAGCGTGCGCAGCCTGGCGGCGGCGCGGGGCGGCTAGGGATCGATGAGCGTGCCAGCGTTGTGCTTCACGCAGGACCCCTCATCCGACCGCGCTTCGCGCGGCCACCTTCTCTCACAAGGGGAGAGCGACTGTCTTGTTGGTCAAGCGTTTTGCCACGGTTTTTGATCCCGGACGATGGCGTTGAGGATGAGCAGGAGCTTATGGGCGACAGCGACGATAGCGACGATCTTTGGCTTGCCCCTGGCGACGAGCCTGTCG
>QFCS01002063.1_pt1 | contig 25533 bp, 23 predicted proteins | sample 3576561 | NCBI WGS metagenome assembly QFCS01 | reverse complement strand
GCTGGCTCCTGCGCCTGCCGCCGTGCGGCATATGCTCCCGTTCGATCCGGGCGAAGAATGGGTGTAGAAACGCCGGCCGTGGCGCGTGGCCGTAGTTCAGTGGTTAGAACGAGCCGCTCATAACGGTTATGTCGCAGGTTCGAATCCTGCCGGCCCTACCAGCCGACGTCCCACTTCAGGAGCCGTCGTCACCCATCGGGTCACCACCCCTAAGGTCACCGCCCATCAGCAAGCGCACGAGCTCGGCCTGGCGGCGGACGCCCGTCTTCTCGAAGATGTGGCTCAGATGGGTACGCACGGTGGTCATGGAGACGCCGAGCCGGGCGGCGACCGCCTCCCGGCCGCCGCCGCCGAGCACTTCCAGCGCCACGCCTGCCTCCGCCGCCGTGAGTCCGAAACGGCGGCACAGATAGTGCTTCGTTTCGGCCGGCGTCAGATCGCGCGTGGTCGCCGCCGGCGGGCCGATGAAGACGGCTGCCACCGCCTCGGGCTTCAATTGCGTCCGCAACTCGCTGCCGCTCATCGGCAGGACATGGGCGAAAAGCGGCGGCGCGGCCGTGTCCGCCGTCGAGGAACCCGTCAGGGCAATGGCGAGACCGGCCCGGCCCATCGTCGCCTCGTCCCGGGCCGCGAGCCGGATCGCCTTGCGCAGCTCGTCTGCCGCCGCCGGCGCTGCAGCCCGCAGGACGCCACCGGTGCCCTGCACGGCGTCGCCGTTCCGCAGCATCGCCTCCGCCGCACGATTCGCATGCAGGATGTCGCCGTCGCGGCTGGTCAGGACGACACCGAGGTGCAGCCCGTCGAGCGCCTCGGCCATGCGTGCCCGTTCGACGGTACGGACGTCGAGCACGTTGCTGATGGTCACCGCGCGGCGCAGATGCGGCAGGAGAAGCATGCCGATCTCGATCTCGCGGTCGGTGATGGGTCCGTGCCGCTCGTGGCGGGCGATGACGAGCTCGGAGAAATGCGTCGGCGTGTGCATCAGGAAGAGATGCATGATGTCGACGATGCCGAGCGGCTTCAGGCAGTGCTGCACGTAGGGCGCGGTCGCCAGATAATCCGGCGCAAGCTGGCGTGAGGCCACGAACGGCTCGTCCAGCGAGGGGCGCCTGGCGAACCATTCGTTCAGCCGGGCATGGATCTCGGGAATGTGCTTGCGCCTCTCGGCGATGCCCGACGGCCCCCAGCCGACATTGCGGTCGATGAGCAGGCGATCGTGGCGGAGATCGTTCAGGGACAGGATGCCCGAGTCGGCCGACATCGCCCGCGTGATCTCCAGCAGCGCCGTTTCCCAGCGCGCCGGATCGAGCACGCAATCGTAGATGGCACCGATGACGGCCGACAGGGCCTGCGGCGGCAGTGCATCGCCCCGGCTGCGTGGAGCAGCCCGGCTTCCGGCGGACCTGGCGTCATCGCGCATGACGCATGCTTGCTGTCGTCAGGATCACCTCCAAGCGCGACGTCGATTCCGCGCCCTCGTTCCGGAGCGAGACGGCCGCAGCAGTCCATCACAAGGCGAGCAAATCCAGCGGAAAGCCTATCGGACGAGTGTCCGATGCGCCAGCGCACGATCCGTGGGACCAACGTGGCACGACACGGAAAGCCGTGACCAGCACGAGGGAAGTGACCATGACGCGAGCATCGAGGATGATGTCCTGGCTTGTGGCGGCCATCGCTTCGGCCTTTTCCGCAAGCGGCGCGAACGCGACGATGACGGAGGTGTTCGGCGGACCGGGCGGACGGCCCTTCTCGCTGACCTGCAATCCCGGCCAGTACCTCATCGGGTTTCATGCGCGAACGGGCGGATGGGTCGACGGCATCGGGCTCATCTGCGCGGCGTACAATGCCGGCACCCGGAAGGTCGGACCGGGCAGCCGCAAAGGCTATACGGGCGGCCGTGGCGGCATGGAGCAGGAAGTCTATTGCGATCCGGGCGAAGCCGTGACCAGCGTCGCCCTGGTCCATACGCGCGGCAACGCCCTCAAGCGCCAGTACGTCAACACGATCAGCATCGGATGCGGCCGCGGCGGCCAGAGGAGCCGGTGCATCTCGAGCGGCGAGGGCTGCGGCGGCATACTCAAGAGAGAACGTGTCGGACTCGTCGGCTCGGATCCGCGGCCACTCGATGTCCTGACGTGCCCCGGCAGCGAACTGGCCACCGGGATCCAGGGCCGCTCCGGCAACTATGTCGATGCGATCGGCCTGATCTGCGCACCTCCGCCGGCCGCGGCGACGTCGGTCGGAACGGGAGCGCAGCGCGCCATCCGGCAGCTGGGCAAGCATAAGCCCGCTGCGGATCCCGGCATCGACTATGGCGGTGCGCCGCCGCAGGCGCCTGCGAAGGGGACGCTGGTCAAATGACGCGCGATCCTCGACGAAACGGCGCCGACGGGCGGCACCGGCGCCCGACGCTCATCCTGCTGGCGATTCTCTCAGCCGTCTGCGCCGCGCTGCCGACCGCCACCGGCGCCTGCCCGCAATGGAAGGTGCCACCGGCCTTCATCGCGATCCAGGACAACAGGTACGAGGTGAGCTTCCAGCTGAAGCAGAATGGCGTGTCCCTCTCCGGCTTCGCGCAGTACGCCACGAACAAGCGGACCGTCACCGGCAACGTCGTGCAGGCCGCCCTCAGCGGCAACCGCTTCGGCGCAAGGGTGCTGTGGACCTACAGCGGCGTCAGCAGCATCGGCCAGTATTACGGGATCGTCGATCCGTCCGGCTACCTGCACGGCAACACGCACGATGCGCAGAGCCAGAAGCCGGTCAATGTCGGCTGGCGCTCGCAGCAGCTCATGCGCTGCGACCAGGGGCCGGTCGAGCCGCTGGCCGACCGCGCCGGCGGCGACTATCGCAACTTCGATCTCGCGACGGCGTCCTACGACCAGTGCCGTGCGGCCTGCTCTGCGGACCAGCAATGCCGGGCCTACACCTACGTCAAACCGGGAATCCAGGGGCCGCGGGCCCGCTGCTGGCTGAAGAATACCGTGCCGCCCCAACGGGCGAGCGACTGCTGCGTATCGGGCGTGATCCGCAGCGCCGCTCCGCCTCCGGCGGTCAGCGCCAATCCGGCCCTCAAGGGCGCGGCCCGGCCATCGTCGGGCGCGGTAACGCGCTTCCCCTCGAACCGGATTCGGCCCGTCGACTAGGGTGGGATCGCTAGAGGAAGGCGACCGAGAACCAGGGCACCGCCGCGATGACGGCCAGGCCCGCCATCAGGGCGAGCAGGTACGGCCAGATCGCGCCGATAGCTTCGTCCGGCGACACGTTGCCGATCCGGCACGCCAGATAGAAGCCGATGCCGATCGGCGGGGTCATCAGGCCGATATTCATCGCGGTCACGATGGTCATCGCATAGTGGATATCGTTGACGCCCAGGCTCTTGGCGATCGGGAACATCAGCGGGGCCATCAGGACGATCGCCGGCAACCCCTCCAGGACGCAGCCGAGAAAGAGGAAGACGGCGATGCTGAGCAGCAGGAAGACAATGTAGCCGCCCGGCATGGACGCCATGAACTGGGTGACCTGCTGGGCGATGCCGGCCTGCGTGATCGCCCAGGCCATGGCCGAGGCGGTGCCGAGGATGAGCAGGATAGAGCCGGTCAGGGCGGCCGTCTCCACGAGCATCGCATAGGCCCGCTTGAAGCCGATGCCGCCATAGAGCACCACGCCGATGAAGGCCGCGTACAGCACCGCGATCGTCGAGACCTCGGTGGCCGTCGCGACGCCCCCGGAAACGGCGCTGCGGATCAGGAACGGCAGAACCAGGGCCGGCGCGGCAATCAGGGCCGTACGGCCGATGAGGCGCAGGCTCGGACGCCGGACGCCGGTCATGTCCTCCTTGCGGGCCTTCCAGCGCGCCAGGATGGCCAGGACGAGGAGCAGGACCATCGCGATGGCGAACCCGCTCGTGAAGAGCGCTGCGATCGAGACGCCGGCCGCCGAGCCGAGGACGATCAGGACGATGCTCGGCGGCACCGTATCCGCCATGGCGGCGCCCGTCGCCAGGAGCGCGATCATTTCGGGAGGCTTGTTGCCGCGGCGCTTCATCTCCGGGAACAGGGCCGGCGCGACGGTCGCCATGTCGGAGACCTTGGACCCGGAAATGCCCGACACGACGAACAGCGAGCCGAGCAGGACGTAGGACATGCCGGCCCGGATGTGGCCGAGCCACGCGGCCAGGAAGTCGACGATGGCCTTGCCCATGCCGGTCGCGTCGAGGATGCAGCCGAGCAGGAGGAACACCGGCACCGACAGCAGGATGATGCTGGACATGCCCTCGTCCATGCGGCCGATCACCACCGACAGCGGCGCATTCGTGCCGAACGCCAGGTAGCTGATGGTGCCGACGGCGAAGCAGAAGGCGATCGGCACGCCGCAGGCCAGGCTGACCGACACGAACAGGACGAGGAACAGGAGCAGCTTGGAGTTGCCTGCCCTGACCAGCTGCGGCGAGAAGTGCCAGAGCAGGCCGGCGATCGCGCCGACCAGGACGAGCGCCACCAGCAGGTGCCGCAGGTCGGGCGACCGGAGGGCGTACCGCACCACCAGCACGAGCATCAGGGCGATGCCGAAAGGGATGGCCGCGACCCTGAAGGCGTTGGGAATGCCCAGGGCGGCGGTGGTTATGAACCACTCGTCCATCGTGTACTCGATGGAATGCGGCAGCAGCGAGACCAGCACGACCGCGACGACGACGAGACCGAGAGCGTCGATGAACCGCCGGCTCTTCTCCGGAAAGAGGTTCACGAACAGCGTCAGGCGAAGATGTTCGCTGCGATCGAGCGCCATCGCCGAGCCGAGCATGGCGACCCAGATGAAGCTGATCGAGCAGACCTCGTCGATCCACACCACCGGAATGCCGAAGACGTAGCGCGAGGTCACGCCGGCAAGCAGCAGCAGGACGATGGCCAGCATCAATGCGGCCGCCATCGCATTGATCGGCTCGAGCCACTTCCACCGGCTGCCCGGCGCGGCGTTGCCCAGCGATTCCGACAGGTCGAGGGGGTCAGCCTGCGCGCTCATGACGAATTCCGGAGGGATCTGCAGAAGAAGAAAAAGAAGCGCCCCGACCTGTCGGCGCCGGGGCGCACCACGGTCAGCTCAGCTTGCCCGTGTACTTTTCGAGGATGGACCAGGCTTCGTCGCCATACTTGCCCTTCCACTCCGCATAGAAGCCGGCGGCGCGCAGCTTGTCGCGGAAGGCCTCCGCCTTGGGCTGGTTGATGACCATGCCCTTGTCGGTCAGCTCCTTCTGCAGGCTGGCGTTCAGCCGGGCGACATCCTCGCGTTCCTTGAGGCCGGCCGCATTCACATGCTTGGCGACCACGGTGCGGACGTTCTCGGGAAGGCGCTCCCAGGCCCGGCGGTTCGCCAGGAACCAGAAACCATCCCACATGTGATTGGTGAGCGAGCAGTATTTCTGGACTTCGTACAGCTTCGCGGTCGCAATGATGGCCAGCGGGTTCTCCTGGCCGTCGACGACCTTGGTCTGGAGGGCCGTATACACTTCCGAGAAGTTGATGCTGGTCGGCGCCGAGTCGAAGGCCTTGTACATCGACGTCCACAGCGGCGAGACCGGAACGCGAATCTTGAAGCCCTTCAGGTCCTCCGGACCCTGGATGGGCTTGGTGGACGAGGTCGTCTGACGGAATCCGTTGTCCCAGATCTTCTCCATGGCGACGAGGTTGACCCGGGCGACCTGCTTGCGGACGTATTCGCCCAGCTCGCCGTCCATCGCCTTCCACACCGCCGGATAATCCGGAAAGGCAAAGCCGATTCCGTTGATCGAGGCGACCGGCACCAGGGTGGACAGGATGAGGCCGGACAGGGTGAAGAACTCGATGCCTCCCGAGCGAAGCTGGCTCAGCATGTCGGTGTCCGAACCGAGCTGGTTCGACGGGAAGATCTGGATCTCGACGCGGCCGCTGGTTTCGGCCTTGATCGCGTCCGCCATTTCCTTCGCCCTGAGGTTCATCGGATGGGCGACGGGCAGATTGTTGGCATACTTGTAGGTGAACTCGGCGCCCTGGGCGCGCGCCACCCAGGGGGCCGCGATCGTGGCGGCAGAGAGGGCAGACGCCCCGAGCAGCGTCCTGCGGGATACCTTCATGCTTTCCTTCCTCCGGTCCTCCAGTTCCACCTGGTGGAACCTGCGGATTTATTTTCTCCCGTTCGGCCGGGAGGCCGGCGGAATACTATGAATTCATATCGACTTACATATTCTTGCGCGAGTCACCGCAAACACCGCCGGCGCACGACGCCTCCGGGTGCGTGCCCCGGTCAGCGTCCCTTCCAGTTCGGCTGCCGCTTCTCGGCGAAGGCGCGCGGCCCCTCCTGGGCGTCCTCGCTGAGATACACCGGCTCGAAGAGCTGGCGGCCGGCGCGCAGCGCGGCGGAGCGGCCCATCTCGGTCGACAGGTAGACGAGCTCGCGGGCAGCGCGCACGGTGAGCGGGGCGTTGCGCACGATGGTCTGGGCCAGCTCCAGCGCAGCCGCGCGCAGCCGGTCGGGCGGCACCACGGCGTTGACGTAGCCGAGTTCGTAGGCGCGCTGGGCGCCGAGCGGCCTGGCGGTCAGCAGCAGCTCCATGACGATACGCTGCGGCAGCATGTGGATGAGCGGCGTCGCCCACGGAACGCCGCGGCCGACCTTCGGCTCGGTGATCGCGAAGGAGGCGTTCTCGCTGGCCACGCAGAGATCGCACATCTGCGCGAACAGCCAGCCGCCGGCATAGGCGACGCCGTTGACGGCGGCGATCACGGGCTTGGTGACGTGGACGTTGTCGCCGAGCACCGGGATGAAGTCGCGTGGCGGCACCTTGAGTCCCGTGGCCGCCGCCTCCTTGAGATCCATGCCGGCGCAGAAGGCCTTCTCGCCGCTGCCCGTCAGGATCGCGACCTTCAGGGCGTCGTCCTGCTCGAAGCGCTTCCAGGCGTCGGCGAGACCATGCCGAATGCCGGCATTGATGGCGTTGAGCTGGGCAGGACGGTTCAGGGTCACGATCGCGACCGCCCCTTCGATCTCGAACAGCACGTCGGACACGTTTCAGACTCCCTTCCCTGGACGATATGCCGCCGCGAGCAGCGCCTCGCGGTGCTCGGGTGCGGCCAGCGGCACCATGGCACGAATCCGCTCGCGCAAGGTCAGCCCTTTGAGCCGCGCAACGCCATGCTCGGTGGCGACGACGTCGACATCGCTGCGCGCCGTGGTGACCGGCCCCGACAGCGCCGCGACGATCCGCGGCTCGCCGCGCCTGCCTGTAGCCGGCAGGGCGATCACGGACAGGCCATCCGGCGACTGTGCGGCGGCGCGGACGAAGTCGACCTGCCCGCCCACCGCACCGAAGTAGGCGTCGCCGATCGCCTCGGCATTCACCTGACCCGTGAGGTCGACCTCGAGCGCGGAATTGATCGACACCAGCCGCCGCAGCGCCGCCAGATGCGCGCCGGAATGCGTGTAGCTGCTGGGCCGCAGCTCGAGGGCGGGATTGCTGTCGGCGAAGCGGTAGAGCAGCGACGTCCCGATCAGACTGCCCGTGACGGTCACGCCCGCGTCGATGCCCTTGCAGGCGTTGGTCACGATGCCACGCTGCATCAGCATGGCCACCGAATCGCCGATCATTCCCGAATGGACGCCGAGGTCGCGATGGCCGACCAGGCTTGCCACGACGGCCTCGGGGATGGCGCCGATGCCGACCTGCAGCGTCGCGCCGTCGGGGATCTCGGCCTGGAGATGGGCGGCGATGCGGCGCTCCGTCTCGCCGAACGGTGCCGGCGGCACCTCGATCAGCGGCGTGTCGGTGTGCAGGCAGATGTCGATCTCGTCGGTACGCAGCGGCATCGCACACGGCGTCCAGGGAACCCGTGCGTTGACCTCGGCGACGACGAGCGATGCCCGGGCGATCGCGGCGCGGACATAGTCGGCGATCAGGCCGAAACTGTGCTCGCCGCGCGCGTTCGCCCGGCTCACTTGCAGCAGCACGACATCGCAGGGGATGTCGCCGCGTGCGATCAGGGGCGCGATGGACGAGATGTGGCAGGGGATCGGATCGAGCACCCCCGCCGTCGCGAGCCGGCGCAGGCTGCCGATGCCGCCGATGCCGCGGAAGCGCAGATGGTCACCATGCTCCGGCTGGAAAGTCTGCGAGAATCCCGAGCCGAGGAAGATGCTGCTGCCGCTGATGTCCGCCCGCTGGTCAACCAGCGCCCGCGCGAGCGCCGTGGGCTCGCCCGCCGCCTGTCCCATGACGAAGCCCGCCCCCGGGCGCACATGTTTCGCGAAGTCGAGCTCGGCGGCCGAATGAAGATGGACCGTCATGCGTCGGCCGGCGTCGCCACGATCGCCCGGGCGCGCTTGAGCAGCGGCCCGTCCACCATCTTGCCCTCGAACTCGATGACGCCGACGTTCCGGGCCAGCGCCGCCTCGTAGGCGGCAATAAGCCGGGCGGCGAAATCCCGTTCCTCCGCCGTCGGGGAGAAGACCTGGTGAGCCAGCCGGACCTGGCCCGGCGTCACGCAGGTCTTGCCGTCATAGCCCAGCTCGAGCCCTTCCCGCGCATCGGCCAGGAAGAGCTCGCTGTCGCGGATGTCGACGACGACCTGGTCGATCGCCGCCACCCCGGCCGCCCTGGCTGCCATGACGACCAGCGATCGCGCCGTGAAGACCTCGCCGCCCCTGCGGGTGCGGCGGGCCCCCATGGAGGCGGCGTAGTCCTCGGCGCCGAAATACACGGCGCGCACGCCGAGATCCGGCCGGCAGACCCGCGCCGCCTCCTGGACGCCGCGCACGCTCTCGATGCCGCCGATCACGAAGCTGGGCTGGGTCCGCGGTCGTTCGCCATCCCGGCGAGCGATGTGGTGGTGCGCCGGCCAGAGCTGCGCGGCGTCCTCGAGCTTGGGGATCACCACGCCGTCGATGTCGCAGGCGAAGGCGGCGGCGAGATCCTCGAGGTAGTGCGGCGAGGCCGGCTCGTTGACGCGGACCGTGAGCAGCCCGCGATAGCCGCCGTCACGAACGGTCCGCACGGCCGCCGGAAGGCCCGTGCGCGCGGCCACCTTGTCGTCGGGCGGCGTGCCGTCCTCGAGATCGACAACGCAACAGTCGGCGCCGAAGCGCGGGAACTTCGCCAGCAGGTCGACGCGGTTCGCCGGCGCCAGCAGGAACGAACGGAACATGGGATCCTCGGGAAGATGTGGTCGGTCAGTAGGATTTCGGCAGGCCGAGCACGCGCTCGGCGATGTGCGACAGGATCAGCTCCCGGCTGACCGGGGCGATGCGCGGGATCATCGCTTCGCGCAGGTAGCGCTCGACATGGAATTCGCGCGCATAGCCGAAGCCGCCATGGGTGAGGACGGCCCGCTCGCAGGCGCGGAAGCCTGCCTCCGCGCACAGGTACTTCGCGGCATTGGCCTCGGCCGCGCAATCCAAGCCGCGATCGTACAGCCAGGCCGCCTTGTGCATCATGAGGTCCGCGGCCTCGAGCTCCATCCAGCTCTGCGCAAGAGGATGCTGGATGCCCTGGTTCTTGCCGATCGGCCGGTTGAAGACGATGCGCTCGCCGGCATAGGCCGCCGCCTTGCGCAGCGCCACCTTGCCGATGCCGGCCGCCTCCGCGGCGATCAGCACGCGCTCCGGATTCATGCCGTGCAGGATGTAGCGGAAACCCTGGCCTTCCTCGCCGATCCGGTCCTCGACGGGAATCTCGAGACGGTCGATGAACAACTCGTTCGAGTCGACCGCCTTGCGTCCCATCTTGGGGATCCGCCGGACGCTGATCCGCTGCCGGTCGAGATCGGTGTAGAACAGGCTGAGCCCGCCGGTGTGCGTGCGGCATTCCTCGAGCGGCGTCGTGCGCGCCAACAGCAGGATCCTGTCCGCGACCTGCGCGGTCGAGATCCATACCTTCTGGCCGTTCACGACGTAGCGGTCACCGCGGCGCTCGGCGCGGGTCTTGAGCTGCGTCGTGTTGAGGCCGGTGTTCGGCTCGGTGACGCCGAAGCACGACTTCACCTGGCCGGAAATCGACCCTGGCAGCCAGCGCCGCTTCTGGTCCTCCGAACCGAAGACGACGATGGGCATGAGGCCGAAGATGTTGATGTGGATCGAGGAGCAGCCGGTCATGCAGGCACCGGTCTCGGCGATGGTCTGCATCAGCAGGGCGGCCTCGGCCACGCCCAGCCCCGATCCGCCATAGGCCTCGGGAATGGCAATCCCCAGCCAGCCGTCGCGCGCCATGGCGGCGTAGAACGCCTCGGGGAAGACACCGTCCTCGTCGCGCTGCAACCAGTAAGCCTCGGGAAACGCCGAGCAGGTCCTGGCGACCGCTTCCCGGATGGCGAGCTGATGGTCGTTGAAGCCGAAATCCACGGCCGTTGCTCCTCCTGTCATGACGAAGTACGGAGCGCGCCGGATGGGACGCGCTAGATCACGCCCTCCGCGCGCAGCCGCGCGAGGTCTTCCTCCGAGTAGCCGAGCGCGCCAAAGACGCGGGCATTGTCCTGGCCGAGCTCGCCGGCGCTGTGCCGGATCCCGGTCGGCGACTGGGGGAAGCGCGGCACGACGCAGGGCATGCCGACGGTGCCGAAATCCCGGTCCGGGACCGGCACGATGGCGCGCCGCGCCCGGAAGTGCGGATCCCGCGCGATGTCCTCCGAGGAATAGACCGGCGCGATGGCGCCGCCGGCCTCGGCGAAGGCGGATATCACCTCCGCCGAGCTATGCGCAGCCACCCAGTCCCGGAAGATGGCGTCGATCGCCGCGCCATTCTGAACCCGCATGGAATTGGACGAGTAACGCGGATCGGCGGCGAGATCCTCGCGACCGATCGCGCGCAGGTTGGCATGGAAGATGGCCTGCGTGCTGCCCGCCAGCGACACGTACTTGCCGTCGCGGGTACGGTAGACGTTGGCCGGCGCCGAATAGAGATTGCCGTTGCCGCAGCGCTCGCGCACCTGGCCGAGCTGCTCGTACTCGACGGGCAGCACGTCGAGCAGGCGGAAGGTCGCCTCGGTCATCGACAGGTCGATCTCCTCGCCCTTTGCGGCGGGATCGCGCGCGATGCGCCACAGCACCGCCAGCGCGCCCGCCGCCCCGAACACGCCGCCGATCGGATCGGCCAGCGGATAGGCCATGTGCAGCGGTTCGCGATCGGGATGGCCGGTGATGTAGGTCAGGCCGCTCATCGCCTCGAAGACGCGGGCGAAGCCGGGACGGTCGGCATAGGGACCGTCCTGGCCGAATCCGGTGATGCGCAGGATGACCAGACGCGGCTGGATCGCCCACAGCACGTCGCGCGACAGGCCCCAGCCGTCCAGCGTCCCCGGGCGGAAGTTCTCGATCAGCAGGTCGTAGCCGGCGATCATCTGCTTGAAGATCGCGCGCCCCCGCTCCTTGCGCAGGTCGAGCGAGACCAGGTCCTTGCTGCGGTTGGCGACCTTCCACCACAGGGACTTGCCTTCCTTGAACGGCGGGAAATCCCGGATCGGGTCGCCCTTGCCCGGCAGCTCGACCTTGGTGACATCGGCGCCGTAGTCGGCGAACAGCGACGCCGCGAACGGGCCGGCGATCACCGTCGCGATGTCGAGCACCTTCAGCCCGTCGAGGGGCCCCGCCATGGCGTGTCCCTCCGGCTCAGGTCAGGGAGATGCCCAGGGCGCCGATCAGCTCGGCGTAGCGCTCGTTCTGCATCTTCATCATGTCGAAGAACTGGGCCGCCGACACGTCGAGCGGTGAGACGCCCCCCTTGCGCAGCTGCGAGACGAACTCGGGCTCCCTGATCGCCTTCTGGCTGGCGTTTCTCAGCTCGTCCAGATAGGGGGCCGGCGCTTTGACCGAGGCAAGGAGGCCGCAGAAGATCGTCAGCGGATTCGGCTCGCCGAAGCCGGCTTCGTCCGCCGTCGGCGTATCGGGGAAGGCCTCCTCGCGCCGTGACCCGAAGACGGCCAGCGGCCGCAGCTGTCCCGCCTGCACGCGCGACGCGGCGGCGAATGGTGTGTCGACGGCGATGTCGACCTCGCCGCCCATCACCGCCATGCTTCCTTCGGGGAGGCTGCGGTACGGCACGTGGGTCAGGTCCACGCCATGGCGCTTCTTGAACCGCTCCATCTGCAGATGCGCATAGGTGCCGACGCCGTTCGTCGCATAGGTCAGCTTGCCCGGATTGGCCTTGGCGTAGCTGACGAGGTCCTCCAGCGTCTTCAACGGATGGTCCGTGCGGACCACCCACACCGCCGACGTCGTGAACAGCGGCGTGACCGGCGCGAAGTCCTTCACGGGGTCGTAGCCCGGATTCTTGTAGACGTGGGCGGCGATGAGGAAGGTGTTGCTGGCGACCAGCAGCGAGGACTCCGGAGCGCCGCGCAGGACGGTCTGCGCGGCGATCAGCCCGCCGGCGCCGGGCTTGTTGCCGACGATGACGGTGCGCTTCAGCAGCGGCGCCACCTTGTTCGCGTACATGCGGGCCACGATGTCGTTGAGGCCGCCCGCACCGAACGGACCGACGATCGTGAGCAGATTGTCCTGCTGGGCATGCAGGCCGCGGGTGGCGCCGAGAGCCATGCCGACGGCAGCGCCGATGACGAGTCTTCTTCTTTTCATGGGACCTCCCTGAGATGGGCCGGCCTCGACCGCAGACGTGTCCGCGACCGGGCGTGGCTTGTCGTTGTTGCCCGGACGATCCCGGGTGCCGGCCCGGGTGCCGGATCCGGATTCGTCAGGCCATCGCTTCGGCGGCACGCCGCGACGACACCGGCGCGGCCGCCGGCTCCCCGGCATCGTCCGGGCCGTGCACCCTGCCGCCGATGACGGTCGCGCGGAGCATCCGCCGCGCTGCCGGATAGTAGTCCTGCACCGCATAATGCTGCGTCGCACGATTGTCCCAGAAGGCGATGGTGTTCGGCTTCCAGCGCAGCCTCACCTGGAACTCGGGATGCGCGGCCTGGGCGAACAGGTAGTTCATCAGCCTGTTCGCTTCGAGCGCGAAGTCCGCACCGATCCCGCGCTCGCGCTTCTGCGTGTAGTTGCTGAAGTGGGTGGTGAAGCCCTGGTTGACGTACAGGATCTTCTCCCCGGTCTCGGGATGGAGCGCGACGACCGGATGCTCCTGCGCAGGGAATTCGCGGCCGAGTTCCCGCCGCTTCTCCGGCGAGTAGTCGCCGCCGAACGAGTGCGCGATGTCATGCATGGCGTAGAGGCCATCGCACATCGCCTTCACGCGATCGGGCAGCCGCTCGTAGGCAAGCACCATGTTCGACCAGATCGTGTCGCCGCCCACGGCCGGGCATTCGACGCAGCGCAGGATCGAGGCCATCGACGGCCGTTCGCGCCACGTCGTGTCGGCGTGGAAGATGTTCTCGTTGGCAGGGCGGTGGTTGCCGCGATCGAGCACGACGAGCTCGGCATGCTCGGCGTGACGACGCAGCACGGGATGGACCTCGAGCTCGCCGAAGGAGCGCGCAAAGGCGACCTGGGCGCCCGCGGAGATGTCCTGGTCCCGGAAGAACAGCACCTTGTACCTCAGCAAGGCCTGCCGGATCGCCGCAATCAGCGACGGATCGGCGGCGGCGGTTTCGAGATCCACGCCGCGAATCTCCGCTCCAAGCGCGGGAGAGACGGGCTCGATGCTCAATGTCCCTGGCATGTCCACGGTCAAACTCCTCGTTGCGACGAGCCGACGATAAATCACCTGACTTAAAGGGAGTCAAGCATGTGTCTTAATTTCGCGGGCTGCTTGCTCCATTCCTCCCTGCAAGCTAGCCTTCGACGGACATGGCAAAATCGGGAACGACCAGACGTCCGGCGTCATCGGACGCAAAGGCAGCGCGCCTTCAGGCGCGCGCTGCCTCGACCAGTTCCGACGTTCTTCTGCTGACGGCCGAACGGCTGTATGCCGAGCGCGGGCTGGACGGCGTGTCCATGCGGGAAATCGCCCGGGAGGCGGAGCAGAAGAACAACTCCGCCCTGCACTATCACTTCGGATCCAAGGAAGCCCTGCTCGACGCCATCATCCGGCTTCGGATGCGGGAGGTGGATGCGCTGCGGAACGACTACCTGGACGAATGCGAGGTGCAGGGCCGCACGGACCTGCGCGCCGCCGTGGAGGCGCTGGTGAGGCCGCTTGCACGCGGCCTGCTGTCGGCGCAGCCGAACCACTACAACCGCTTTCTCGCCGCCGCCCAGATACATCCCGACATCGACCTGACGGCGCATGCCAGCGAGGAGGCGCAGCGGGGCTTCCGGCGCGTCTATGCGAAGCTCGAGCGGGCGCTGCCGCAGCTGCCGGCGGCGGTGTTGCGCCAGCGCTATCTCACCGGCATCGCACTGATCACCTTCAGCCTGGCGGATTTCGAGAGGATCAAGGCCCGCAAGATCCGCGAAAGCCGCGGCTTCGACATGTCACGCGCGATCGAGAACCTGATCGACATGATGGCGGGCGCGCTTGCCGCACCCGTGTCCGACCAGGTGAGGTCGCGCCTCGACGTCGTCAGGACCGCATCCCAGGCCAGGCGCAGAGGTTCCTGACGGCGCAGAGAGCGGCGGGACCTCCGCCTGCTCGCGGCCAAAGCGGGCATCGAATGCAGAGTCGATGATCGCGAGCTTGGTCGCCTGCGCCCGCGCATACTCCCGGCGGAAGTCGGCCGACACCCACATCACCGAATCGCCACGACGCCCCAGCCAGCCGATGCTGCCCAGCGCGTCGGCGTCCCGCAGCTTGCGCGACAGATGAGTGCGCGAGAGCTTCAGCTGCTCGGCCATGCCGGCGATCGACTCGACTCGCGTCGGCACCCGCTCCGCATCGGGATCGTCCTCCTCGATGCCGGCGACGAGCATTCTGCTGTTCGCCGGTCTGTCCGGCGCGTCGGCGCAACAGCTCAAGAAATACATCGCGCAGGGCGGCGCCCCGGTGCCCTACATCGCGTTCATCCCGATCTACGTCGCGCAGCAGGCGGGCTTCTTCAAGCAGGAAGGGCTCGACGTCGAGATGCGTTACGCCTCCGGCGCAGCGCAGGCCACGCAGATCGCTGCCGCAGGCCAAGCGGACAGTGCGAATGTGACCATCGAGCCGACGATCATCGGTTACGACAAAGGCATCCGCGGCAAGATCATCATGCGGACCAACAAGCGCCTTATCTACTACATCGCGGTGCCGCCGGATTCCCCGATCAAGACCGTGGCCGACCTGAAAGGCAAGAAGATCGGCGTCGCGAACTTCGGCAGCTCGGCAGTGCCGGTCGTGCGCTCGATGCTGCGCAGCGCCGGCATCGAGCCCACCTCCGATACGCTGCTGCCGGTCGGCGTGATGGACCAGGCGATGGCCGCCCTGAACTCCGACAAGGTGCAGGCGCTGGGACTGTATGACGGCATCTACTACGGCCTGGAACGCGCCGGCCACCACTTCCGCTACCTCTATCATCCGACCCTTGCCGAGTTCGGCAATGGCGGCGTGTTCGTCTCCGATGCGACGATCGCGGCCAAGCCCAAGGAAGTCTGCGGCTATGCGCGGGGCTATGCCAAGGGCGTCCTGTTCGCGCTGACCAATCCGGAGGCCGCGCTGCGCATGTGGTGGAAGGTCTCCCCGACGGCCCGCCGCGGCGCGACGGACGAGGAAGCGATCAAGAACGGCATGAGCGAGCTCACGCAGATCCTGGAAGGCTACAACATCGGCTTTCCACCTCAGGCCAAGTACGGCGTGGTCGATAAGGCGAAGCTGACGGAATACATGGACATCCTCAAGCAGGACGGCCAGATCGCCAAGATCCCGCCCATCGACGCGATCACCACGACCAGCTTCACGGAATGCATCAACGCCTTCGATAGCGATCAGGTACGGAAGCTGGCGCGCGAATGGAAGTAGGCCTGCCTCCTGCCGAACGCGGGCGGTGAGGAATGCGCCTATCGCCCACGCACGGTACGGGGGGCGCATCCATTCATCGCGGCCGGCCTCTCACCGCGTCCGCGATCCGCCGGCGCGTTCGATCCACGCACTGATGCCGTCGACCGGCTGGAAATCCTCGACGCTATGCGCCTCGAAGGCCCGGGGACGCACGGCCATCGCGGCGAGGCAGCGAAGCGACATTGACGGGCACACCGGCGATCGGCGCCGCACGCATGTTCCGCCGATCCGCCACGTCCGCACCGCCGTGGAAGCCCTAGCGTGGAGGACGCCGTGGAATCGTGAAACGAAACACCGTCCCGCGCGGCCGGTTCGCGGTAGCCCATATCCGGCCGCCCTGCGCCTCGACGATGGACCGGCAGATCGGCAGGCCGAGGCCCGTCCCGTCGGGTTTGGTCGTGAACATCGGCTCGAAGATGCGCTCGGCGTCGTCCTCGCCGATGCCCATCCCGGCCTCGGCCACCGAGACGAGCACGTTACGACCATCGATGCGCGTGCCGATCCGCAGCAGCCGCCGACTCCTTTCGATCGCACGCATCGCATCGATACCGTTGGCGACGAGATTGGCGAAGACCCGTTCGAACCGGACACGGTCACCTCGGATCGGTCGCACGTCGCGCGCGAGATCGGCCTCGACCGCGATACCGCGACGGCGCAAGTCGAAGATCATCAGGTCGAGCGTGTCGCGGATCACGTCGTTGATGTCGAAGCTGGCGTTCGACGGGCTCGCCAAGCGTACCTGGTCGCGCACACTGCGCACGAATTCCGCGGCCCGGCGGCCGTTGCCGACGACGCGCTCGAGGGCCTGCCTCACCTCGTCGAGGTCCGGCTGCGGCCGGTTCAGCCAGCGCAAGGCCGCCTCCGCATTGGTCAGGATGGCGGTCAGCGACTGGTTGACCTCGTGCACGACGTGCACGCCGCCTGCCTCCATCGGCGGGTTCGGCTCGCCGGAGTTCTCGTCGGCAGGCCGGACCTGGCGAGGCGACATCCCCTGCGCGACCATTCCCGAACTCTCCCCGTCGTGGATCTCCTGGCAAGATTGGAACGGAGCGACGAGGAGTTCGAGTTAAACCTTGTTAAGATGGCACGACCCGCCGCCGCCGCTCCGGGCGGCGGCTGTCACGCACGCGTCAGAAATCCGCGGTCAGGGCGAGCCGGAAGGTGCGCGGCGTGCCGACATTCAGGCGTGTCGTGTAGGTCACCGCCGCCCAGTAGTTGGTATCGAGCACGTTCTCGACATTGAAACGGATCGCCACCGGCTTGCCGGTCGGGCTCTTCACATTGTCGAAAGTGTAGCGTGCGCCGATGTCGAACCGGACCCAGTCGGGGATCGAGAGCCGGGGCGTCGTGAGGCCGATATACTGCTGGCTGGTGTAGATCATCCGGCCATCCAGGGTCAGGCCCGGCAGGAAAGACGTGTCCCATTCTCCCGCGAGATTGACCTGGACGTTCGGCGAGCCGGTCGCCTGCCAGCCGTCGTTCACCCCACCGGCAGTGCCGACGAGGACCGCGTCGAGGAACATCGCGCCCCCCAGCAGCCGCACGCCCTCGGTCGGCGTGCCGAAGACGTTGAACTCGATGCCGCGGTTGCGCTGCAGCCCGTTCTGCGTGAGCGTGTTCGTCGTGACGTCGGTGACGGCGCTGGGTTGGCTGATCTGGAAGGCGCTCAACGTCGTCGTGAACTTGCCCCAGTCGATCTTCGTGCCGACCTCGAACTGCGTCGACTTGTAGGGCTGGAAGACCTGGCCGGCATTGGCGAAGGTCGAACCGACAACAGTGCCCGGCTGAAGGCCCTGGATGAAGTTGCCGTAGAACGACACCTCCTTCCACGGCCGCACGACCAAAGCCGCCGACGGGGTGAGGGCATTTGCGCTGTAGCTCGCGGTCTGGACTCCGGAGGTGAGATTGTAGTTCTGCGAGCTGACCTGCTGCAGCCGGCCGCCCAACGTGAGCTGCACGCGCTTGTCGGCCGCCGACAGCGTGTCGGCAATGGCGAGGCCGGTGAGCTGCTGGCTGCTCGACTTCGTCGGCGTCTGTGCGATGAGAGGCTGCGGCGCGATCACGTTCGGCGTGTAGATGTTCGACGCATAGGCCGTGCCGATGCTGCGGCCGAAGCCAGATTGCTGCAGGAACCGCATGGCGCTGACGGCGAAGCTGTGGTCGATCGGACCGGTCCTGCCCTCGCCCCGCAGCCCGATCTCGCTCGTCCAGTCGATCTCGTAGGCGTTGTTGCGATAGGGCGTCTGGGTGCTGTTGCCATTGACGTTGTTGATGATCGGATCGCCCGACCACAGCGACGACCAGCGATTATCGTGGCCGCCCAGAGCGGCATAGAGGGTCACGCCCGGCGTCACGTCGACCTCCCCGCGCACGACGCCGAACACATCCTGGCTGGAGGTGAAGGTCCAGGGCAGGATGAAGTTGTTCGATAGCGTCGGCACGCCGGGCACGCCGACACCGGCCGGCAGGTTGGCGTAGCCCACGCCGCCGCTGATGTATTGCGACTGGAAGCCGAGGTCGAACGACACGCGCACGCCGTCGCCGCGATAGTCCGCGCCGATCGCCGCCAGGCCGAGCTGATCGGCATTCCATTGGATCGCCGTCTGGCCCGCCCGGAAGGAACCGTTGACGCGCACGCCGAACTCCTCGTCGGTGCCGAACCGGCGACCGATATCGACGGCGCCGCCGAACTGGGCGTTCGAGGTATAGCCGGCGGTCACTCGCGTCAGCGGCTCGCTGCCGGCACGCTTGGGAACGATGTTGACGGTGCCGCCGATCGATCCTGCCGGCGGCATGCCGTACAGCATGGCGGCGGGCCCCTTGAGCACCTCGATGCGCTCGGCCAGCTCGACGCCGATCGCATAGGTCGGCAGCATGCCGTAGAGGCCGCCGAAGGCGATATCCATCGACTCGACCGTGAAGCCGCGGATCGACATGTTCTGCGCGCCGTTGTTGCCGGTCGGTCGGCCGATGCGCACCGACGGGTCGTCGATCAGCACATCGCGCACGGTCTGCGCCTGCTGGTCCTGCGCCTTCTTCGCCGTGTAGCTGGTCTGGTTGAACGGCGTGTCCATGACGTCGCGGTTGCCCAGCAGACCGAGCTGGCTCCCCGTCGCGACCTGCCCGCCAGCGTAAGGAGGCGGGATGTTGTCGATCATCGCCTGCGGCGGCACTGTCGCCAGCACCTGAACGGGATCGAGCAAGATACCCGACGGCGTGCCGTCACTCTGGCCGGGCCGTTGCAGGGCGATGGTCGTGCCGCTCACTACCCGATAGCTGAGGCCGGTGCCGGCCAGCAGCCGCCGCAGCGCCTCGCCGAAGGAAAGCGCGCCCTGCACGCCCTGCGTAGCGAGTCCCTGGAGCAAAGCAGCGTCGGCCGTGATCTGGCGGCCGGACTGGCGCGCGAAGAGCGGCACGGCGCTCTCGAGCGGCTGCGGCGGGATGCTGTAGGCACGTGTCGCGGCCTGAACGACCTGGAGTGGCTCTGGCGACGGCTGCACCTGCTGCGCCTGCCCGTCCGCGACATGGAGGGCGACGACGACCGACGCGACAACGCCGGCCGCGCACCGAATACGCTTGCTGCTCACACTCGACTCCCCGCTGCAAGGCTCGTGGCCTCTCACTCACGCGACGACGCCGGAGGGAGCGTTTCCAGAGAAAGTCAGGAAGCCGAGACGATCAGCAGCCAGGGCGTGATGCGCCGGACCCTGCCTCCGTGCGCCTGGGCGATGGCGCGCAACGCGTCCTCGGGGTCCGCGAGATTGTAGGCGCCCGTGATCCGGCGATCGCCCAGTGCGGAATCCGTGAGCAGGATGCTTCCGGCATAGTAGCGACGCAGCTCGTCGACCGCCGCGCGCAACGGAACGTTCTGGGCCACGAGCTGGCCGTCGCGCCAGGCCGCGACCATGTCGGGCGACGTCTCTGCGCGCGATACCTGCCCGGCCGGCGTCACGTGCACGGCCTGTCCGGGCCGCAGCTCCTCGCGCCCGACCCGCACGGCGCCGCGCTCGACGGAGACGTGCACGCCGTCGTCGGACAGCCGCACATCGAAGCGCGTCCCCACCACGACCGTCTCGACGTCACTGGCGAGGACGCGAAACGGCCGCGACCGATCCAGCTGCACGTCGAAGAAGGCCTCGCCCGCCAGCAGCCGTACCTGCCGGCCGTCGCCGTCATAGGCCACGGCGAGTGCGCTGCCGGGAGCAAGCATCGCCTCGCTGCCGTCCGGCAGCACGACCTTGCGCACTTCCGCGGTCGATGTCGTGTAGTCGGCGGCCAGGCGCTGCACGATCGCCGGCACGACAAGAAATGCGATACAGGCCGCCATGGTCGCGACAGCAGCGCCGAGGCGCCAGGAGTGCCTGGCTGCGCCAAGGCGGTGAAGCACGGCCGGCATCGCGAACGGCGAGCGATGGCGTGCGGCGACCACAGGCTGCCACACACCCTCATAGGAGGGGGGCATGTCGGCGGCGAGCGCCGTGAGCTGCTGCGTCTCCGCCCAGGCCGCCGCATTGAGCGGGCTCGCGCGGCGCCATTCGTCGAAGCGCCGCCGGACCTCGCGATCGCCGGGCGATTCGTGCAGTTCGACGAGCCAGCGCGTGGCTTCCAACGAGGCTCTGTCTTCCGCTCGGTCCATCCCTTTCCCTCGCCCGTCCCCGCGACGGCGGTCCCCTTCGTCGGAGCCGGCAACGGCCTTCCTCTTCTTAACGCTCGAACGGCTTTTCCTTCCAGAGAAACCGATCAGCCCCGCCGCAGCTTCTGTTTGCAGTGCTGGATGCTTTCGATCACCAGGACCTGCGCCTGGGATACGGAGACGCCCAGGGTCGTCCCGATCTCACGCAGGGTGCATCCGGCAAGGCGATGCATCTCGAAGGCGATGCGGTGCCGCTCCGGCAGGTCGACCAGGGCAGCCATCAGCGCGTCGAGCTGGTCGCGATGCAGGGCGATGGCTTCCGGCGTCGACGGCGCGTCCAGGGAGGACGCGGCCGCGACCTCCGGATCGTCGGCCGTGAAGACGCGGCTCTCCCGCGCCATGCGGCGGCGGCTATCCAGCGCCAGGTTCCGCACGATGCGATAGAGATAGCTGAGCGGCTCGCTGACGAAGCGCTTCTTTGCCGCGTCGTCGAAGCGCAGCCAGGCCTCCTGCACCAGATCCTCCGCCTGGGTGCGCGAGCCCACGATGCCCGTCGCATAGTCGACGAGGGCTCCCCTGTTCTGCATGTAGATGGTGGTGGTATCGGCGGTCACTGCCACGGATCGGAGAAGGCCTTCAGGAAGGAGGCCACACCACCATAAATGCGAATAGGTCGCAATCTCAAAATAGCTAGGTCTGTCGGTGAACGAGCTCGCCCGACGACACGATGGCGATCTCGCCTTCGGCGAGCGGCGACCAATGGCCCTTCGTCACCGGGACGCTGGCGAACAGCGCCATTTCCTGGGCATCGGCCGCAGGACGATCCATCGCCTCCTGCGGATGAAGGGCGATGCCGGCGGACGGCAAGGGATCGATCACCGCATGCGGCGGGTCTCCGCGCCGGCGATGACGGACCCACAGCCCCGGCGGCGCCACAACGCCATCGGCCTGGGTGCGGCGATGGCCATGGGCGAAGACGAGTTCACCGTCGCTATAGAGAAAGTTGGCGATGCCCAGGGATCGCATCTCGGCCGCGAAGGCGGCCACGACCTCGTGGCGCGCCGCAGGCGATGGGGCCGCCTCGGCCTCCCACAGGATGGCGAGCCGCTCCAGCAGCAGGCAGAAGGCTCTCTCCGAATCGGTCTCGCCCACGGGGCGAAAGCGGTGTTCCGACCGGGCGAAGCGGGCAATGATATCGCCGAAGCCGCCATTATGGGCGAACAGATGCATGCGGCCACCCAGTTCGCGGGCGAACGGCTGGGTATTGGCCAGGCTGTTGCCGCCGCAGGTCGCCCGGCGGATGTGCGACATCAACAGCTGAGTGGGATGCGAATGTCGTTCGATGAATGTGAGCCAGGGGCTTCCGCCCGCCGGTTCCGGCTCCTTGTAGAGGCGCACGTCGCGCCCCTCATGGAAGGCGACGCCCCATCCATCGACATTGCGCCCATCTGGCGCGCCGTGCGCCGCGAAGTGTCGAAGGGAGAACGTGGCCCGCGCCGGATGCCGACTGGACAGGCAGAAGAGTTCGCACATGGCGCAGACGATAGCATGGCGGATACGGTGGCCATCGGGGGTCGCATGCTGGCATTGTGGACGATGCTGGTGAATCCGCAGGAGCCTTCGGCCATGAGCAACGACGACGAAACCGCCGCCATCAGGGGCGTGGCTTTCATGGATGGTCGATGGATGCCCCTCGCCGAGGCGGCTGTGCCGATCCTCGATCGCGGCTTCGTCCGGTCCGATGCGACCTACGACGTGGCCCATGTCTGGAAAGGCCGCTTCTTCCGGCTGATGGATCACGTCGAACGCTTCCAGGCCTCCATGGCCGGCTTGCGCATGTCCCTGCCCTACTCGGCGCGGCAAATCGCCGACATCATGATCGAATGCGCAAGCCGGTCGGGCCTGCGGGACGCGTATGTCCAGGTAACCTGCACGCGCGGCCTGCCGCCGGCCGGCACACGCGATCCGCGGCTGTGCCGCAACCGGCTCTACGCCTTCGCCCAGCCGTTCGTGTGGATCGCCGACGAGAGCCAGCGGCGTGACGGGCTGCACATGGTGCTGTCGCGCACGCAACGCATCCCGCCGGAATCACTCGACCAGCGGATCAAGAACTTCCACTGGCTCGACCTGACCATGGGCATCTTCGAGGCGTACGACCGCGACGCCACGGTGGCGATCCTGCCCGCCGCCGACGGCACGATCACCGAGGGCCCCGGCTTCAATATCTTCGTCGTGAAGGACGGCGCGGTCGCGACGCCGGCGCGCGGGCTGTTCGAAGGCATCACGCGGCGCACCGTGATCGAGATCGCCGCCGACCTGCAGCTGCGATGCGAGGTGCGCGCCGTCCATGCCGACGAGGTCGCGCAGGCCAGCGAAATCTTCATCAGCAGTACGGCCGGTGGGATCATGCCCGTAACCCGTTACGAAGGTCGTCCCGTCGGCGACGGCAGGCCCGGGACGTTGACCCGGCGCATCGAGGAACTGTACTGGGGCCGTCACGAGGACGACTCCTGCTGCACGCCGGTGCCCTACATCGATGACACGGACGGGGCAGCGCTGACGGCATGAGGCGGCCACAGAGGCGGATGAGCGCTCGTTCGCCTCGTCCTTCACGGCAGGACGCGCAACTGGTCGAAGCCGGCGCGCAACATCGGTAGCGAGTAGCACTCGGCCTCGGGCCGGCTCGGCGTTGCATTTCGCCTTTCGGGCGGGCTGAGCGCGGCCGCTCGTATCTCCATCATCGCAAGCAGATCGCTGCGGATGGCCAACGCCCTGAGAGCCCGGGTAAGGCATGATGCCTCCCAGTCATCAGGCCTGTCGCCGCGCAACTCCAGCCAGACGAGGCAGGCGTCGAATGCGTGCATCACACGTTGCCTGCTGACCCGAACGTCTCTAACGACCTTCGCCTTCATGTCACCTCATGCTCCGTCGGCCGTCCATCGGACGCTGGTCGCAACTCCGTGCTGTCCGCGCGCCAAGCGACCGGGCGGCCTGCGGCAGCCAGCGCCTTATGATGGATGGTATCCTGCTGGTTCGGCCGAAACCCTCCAGCCAGGTCCGCGCCGCGTCGCTGTCGGTGAAGACGCGGAACGCGCCGTTCCCCGCGCGCTGCTTGAGCAGCACGGCCATGTCGAGCGTCAGCTCGGTGCGAACGATCATCGCCACCGGGCCACTTCGCCCCTTTTTTCCAGCGTCCGAGAGGATTCGAGCGACCTCTGAAAGGTCATCCCGGCTCAGCACCAGCTCGCCGAGCGTAAGGTCGAAAACTATTCGATAGCTTGTTGCACCCTTCGCTGCCAGCGATGCAAAGAACTCCTGAAGGTCAACGGAGCCGATCTTCCCGATGCCCATCACCTCGGCACGTTCACGTCGTCGGCTGATCATCCAACGTAGGGGCATCTCGGTACTCGACGCACGTCCGTGCTACGGTCGCTATACCTTGCCGGGAGAAATTCCCGTCAATGGACCGAGCGTACGAAGATCAGGCAGGGGCGAATATACCCATACGGGTAAACAAGGCGCCCTTTCGCGCCGAAAAGCTTCAACTCATTGAATGGTCAGTGCAGAATCATTCAAGCTCGTCCAAAGCGCGAGCTATGCATCGCCAGAAGACTGACCAGCTGCGCCTGGCGGTTGACGCCCGTCTTGGCGAACACAGACTTCAGCTGCATCCGGATGGTGTTCGTCGCGACATCCTGCGCACGCGCGATCTCCTTCACGGATTCACCCTGCAGCAGCCGACCGACGACCCTGGCTTCCGTCGGCGTCAGTTGGAAAAGCTGCATGAAAAGACGTTCGTCCGGGAGGTGCTTCTTCTCGAAACGCGTGACGACGAGAAAGGATGTCGAGCCGAGAAATACGTCGTGACGGAACTGCATCATGGGCACGATGTGGGCGACCAGTGCGCCGCCCGGATCTGCATTCGACACGACGATCGGCTGCGGATCGTGTGATCCAGGATCTCGCGCCACCGCCGCCAGGCTGTCATGAAGTGTCTTCTGCGCCATATCGCTGCTGAAGCTGATCTTGCTCGAACGCGTGATCAGCACCGCCGGGCCACTGCTGAAGAAAAAGTCGTGGGCCTCGACGACGGAGCCGTCCCGCCTCAGCACAGCAGCCGCCATGCCGGCATGGCGCAGCGCTGCGATGACGGTTTGAACGCGGAGCAACGCCGTGTTCGCCGCCAGGGAAACCGACCGGACGAGATGTGGCCTTATGGAGTCGAGCAGTTGGACCTCCTGCGGCTGCACAGGGCCCTTGCGATAGGCCTTCTCGATCGAGAACATGGCTGTGCCGCCGGTCGGCAACCTGATCGCCGTGCCAGCATACCATCCCAGGCCGCGCGGCCGCAGAAATTCAGTATAGAGCGGCTCGCGCTCCAATTCGTCGACCGTAAAACCGTCGAAGTCGGTCAGGAATCTTGGCTCGTGCCGAGGCATGAAACGCTTGATGCGCTCGTTCCGGCGGCCCCACTCGCCCTCCACCCATTCCTGTACAAGCGGACGGATCGCGCCACTGCTGATCCATCGCAATCCCTCGGGCCCCATAACGAAGAGGATCGAGCCCTCTCCGTCGACAATATGAGCAATTCGATCGAGAACTTGGTGCCATTGTTCAGGTGCTACAGCAGCCGCATAAATTTCATCAATCAATTCGGAAATATTCATCGAGCTAGCAAGTAGCGACGCCCTGTTTTAGCGTCCATTACCCATTTATCGCTGGAAGTCTCAACGACGCTGAAACAAACGCTCCCGCCATGACGACGGCGGGAGGTGCAAACGGCCGTGCATGCTACGGGCTCGGAACAACTCCTTCTCAATGCCACGCGATGTTGGCATCACGCATGAAGACGCCGGGAGTGACAGCCGCGGTACTTACTGCAGCGCCGGTGTGGAAACGCTACTTCACTGGCCGACGCGTCCGGGCACCATCCGCACCTTGCGCGGTCCGGCGATCCAGATCGCCACGGCAGAGACGACGCAACAGATGATCGCCAGCAGGAACGCCAGGC
>QFCS01002062.1_pt1 | contig 25537 bp, 28 predicted proteins | sample 3576561 | NCBI WGS metagenome assembly QFCS01 | reverse complement strand
TTGGAGGCAGTAGGCGTCTGTATATGGTGTTCGCCAATGGCCGGCACAATGAGTCCAGGGAAAAGAGGGTCGAATGAAAAGAGGGGGAAGCCCCACGCATAGGCCATATCGGGACCGTCTCCGATAACCACTCAGTCGCTCAAGGGCCGGGGCCCATCATGCCAACGCTCTGCTTGCCGATCGGCTGCCAAGGTCACTGGAATGTCGACAGGTTCCTGGGATTGGAGCAAGTTTAGCCGGGGCTGCGCGGGACGAAAACGACGTGGCTGAACGCGAGGAGGAACGCCATGCAGGCAAATGCCGACAAGATTCTGAAGGACGCCGTCAGCCGGGGCGACGTGCCGGGCGTGGTCGCAATGGCCACCGACGCCAAGGGGACGACCTATGAAGCCGGCTTCGGCAAGCGGGCGCTCGGCGACCCGGCCGAGATGACGCCCGACACCGTGGCCTGGATCGCCTCGATGACCAAGGCGATCACCGGTGCTGCCGCCATGCAGCTCGTCGAGCGCGGCAAGCTCTCGCTCGATGCTCCCGCCAAGGAGGTCGTGCCTGCCCTCGGCGAGGTTGCCGTGTTCGAGGGCTTCGGCGACGACGGCAAGCCGCAGACCCGCAAGCCGAAGCGCGACATCACCCTGCGTCACCTGCTCACGCACACGGCGGGCTTCGGCTACGACATCTGGAGTGCCGAGATCGGCAAGTACATGGAGGCGCACGACATACCCGGCATCATCTCCTGTCAGAACAAGGCGCTCACGACGCCGCTGCTCTTCGATCCCGGCGACAAGTGGTTCTACGGCATCAACATTGACTGGGCCGGAAAGATGGTCGAGGCGGCGAGCGGCCAGACGCTCGGCACATTCATGCGCGACAACCTGTTCGGTCCGCTCGGCATGACCAGCACGGCTTTCAAGATGAGCGACGACATGCGCCAGCGCCGCGCCGCGATCCATCATCGCGGGCCCGACGGCGGGCTGACGCCTGACCCGACGATCGAGATTCCGCAGGAGCCCGAGTTCGAGATGGGCGGCGGCGGTCTCTACAGCACCGCCGGCGACTACCTGAAGTTCGTGCGCATGATGCTGAACGAAGGCCGCTCCGACAAAGGCGAGGCCGTGCTCAAGCCCGCCACGGCGGCGGCGATGTCGGAGAACGCCATGGGCGACTGCAAGGTCTGCCTGCTCGAGACGGCTGCCCCGCCCTTCTCCAACGACGCCGAGTTCTTCCCCGGCATGGACAAGACATGGGGCCTGTCCTTCATGATCAACAACGAGGATGCGCCGACCGGCCGCTCGGCGGGATCGCTCGCCTGGGCGGGTCTGGCCAACACCTACTACTGGATCGACCAGAAGAAGGGCGTCGGCGGCGTCTACGTCACGCAGATCCTGCCGTTTGCCGACGTGAAGTCGCTGCCGTTGTTCCACGCCTTCGAGAGCACGGTCTACGGCAAGTAGGGCGGACGCAGCGAATCCTTCCACCACGAGCCCTCTCCGATCGAACCGGCGGAGAGGGCCGTCACCCTCATTCCAGGCCGAACAGCTCGACTTCCTCGCGCACGCCGCGAAGACGGTACATGCCGAGGGATACAAGCCGATGGCGGCTCGACCCGGCTGCCGCCGCGAAGGCCTGCGACAGCAGCAGGTCGCGGCCGAGCTGGTCGCACAGGCGCTCGATGCGCGAAGCCTCGTTTACGGCCGGCCCGATCACGGTGAAGTCGAGCCGCGTCACGGTGCCGACATTGCCGTAGTTGACGCGGCCGACATGCAGGACGATGTCGAGCGACGGAGTCGGCTGGCCGGTGTCGCGTCGCCGCGCCGACAGCTCGCCGATCAGCGACAGCGCTTCACTCGCCGCGTCCAGCGCCGCCGCACAGATCTCGTCGCGCCTTCCCTCTTCGATCCTGAAGATCGCGAGCAGGCCATCACCGAGGAACTTCAGGATCTCGCCGCCGCGTGCCAGGACCGGACGCGCCATGCAGTCGAAGCAATCGTCGAGCAGCGCGACAAGCTCGGCGCCGGGCAACCTATCGGCGAGCGCCGTGAAGCCCCGGAGATCGGTGAAGAACAGCACCGCATCGACGCCCTGCACTGCGCCGCGCTGCACGGTGCCGTCGAGGACCTGCCGTGCCGGGTCGTCGCCGAGATACGCCGACAGCAGGCCCTGCCCGATCAGTCGCATGGTGGCCGCCTTCGCCGCCAGCGCGAAGACCGGCAGGAAAGGGCGCAGAATTTCGATGTTCCGATCGGTGTAGCCGCCCGGCTGGTCCGTCGTCAGCGAGCAGACCAGGAACAGTTCGCCGATGCGCTCGGCATCGGCTGGAGCGCCGACCTGCGGGGCGAGTTCGCCGAATGGAAAGACCCGCCCCAGCCACTCCGTCATGCCGGCGGCGCGCAACTCTTCGAACAGCGGCACGCCCTCCCCGTCGTCCGGCACCGAGAGATCGCGGCGCTGCTCGATGACGCCGTGCAGCAGCATGGGCCAAAAGGGGCTTTGGCGGATCATCGGCGCATCGATGTCGATATGGCGGAACTCGTAGTGCGCGCTGGTGCCGCCGACCCGCTCCCAGATCAGGCTGCGCGCCCGCACCATGGGATGCAGTGTGTTCATGCCGACGAAGGCGCGCGCCACCGGCACGCCGGTTTCATTCAGCCGACGTGCAAAGCCGTCGACGATGTCGTCGAGCGGCAGGTTGCGCAGGCCGGCGTCCGCCAGCCATTCGAACAGGTGCGATGCGCCGTCCGCCACGAGCGCAGATCTATGTCGGAACGCGACTGCTCGCGCGGCACCGACATTTGTCGACCTGATGAATCTCGACCATGTTGCCGCACGGATCGTTCATGAACACCTGCGTGGAATCCGGCGACGTCAAACCTTCGATCACCCAGTATTTCACGCCCAAGCGATCGAGCTCGGCGCGCGTTTCGACGATGCTTGCGACGGCGAAGGCGACATGCGGCCGAGTCGGATCCTCGCCCGGCCCCTTCGCGACCGGCGACGGCTGATCGCCACCGATCAAATGAATCTGCCCGACTTCACCGACATTGATCCACGCACCAGGAATTCCGGGAATCGTCGGACGACCGACATCCCGATGCAATCCCAGGACGTTCGCGTAGAAGTCCTGCGTCGCCTGCAGCAGTTTCGCCTCGGCATCGACACGCACGCCGGTATGATGAATTTCGAGAATGTTGATCGCCATATCGTTTCCCCCTTCGATTCTGTTGCAGAGACAACGTATCACAGAGACTGAAATATTGTGTCAAATCGCGTTGCGCGTCCGTGCAAGAATCTCTAATCAAATGCGAATATTATCGGACCGATGTGCAAAAGGAGCGACCGTGAAAGCGATAAAGTCGATGTCATTGAGCGAACTGCTGAAAGTAAAAACGAAGGTCGAATCCGCCATTTTTCAGCGCATCGATGCCGAGCGCCGGCAGCTTCAGAAAGCCATGGATCGCGTCGAGACGATAAGCGAGCGCAACGCGAACCGCATGAAGGGCCTCACGCGCAAGCCGCGCAAGGCGCGCAAGCTCCCTATTCGTTTTCGCAATCCCGACAATCCCGAAGAGACGTGGGCCGGTCGCGGGTTGCGGCCGCGCTGGCTCGTGGCCGCCCTCAAGAGCCGCAAGCGCAAGCTCGAGGATTTCGCGGTCGAGTGACTGCTTGCTGCCGCTCGGCCAGGTCAATACTCGATCCAGGCCAATATTTGATCAGGCCAATGCTTGATCAGGCCGGCGGCGGGATCATGGTGCCCTTGGGCAGCGCCGCGCAGTGATCGTAGATGTCCGACGGCCGCGTGAACCAGACCTTGTCCTTTTGTGGATGGTTCACGATGTGCTGCAGCGCTTCACGCAACATGCGCAACCGATAGGGCTGGCCCACGATCATCGTGTGCAAGGCGATACCGCACACGAGAGGCTGCCTGGCGGACTGGCGCAGCAGCTCCTCGAACTGGCCGATGACGAAGTCGCGGAACTGCTCGGGCGTGTGGTGCCGGACGAGGATCTGCGGGCTGTCGTTGATCTCGATCGGATAGGGCACGCTCATCAGCGGACCTGACCGCGTCTTCATCCAGAGTGGCTGGTCGTCGGCAGGCCAGTCCATCAGGAAGTCGAAGCCGGTCTCCTTGAGCAGGTCCGGCGTGAGGTGGCTGGAGCTCATCCAGGGCGCCATCCAGCCGCGCGGCCGCTTGCCCGATGCCTTCTCAATGGCGTCACGCACTTCCTCGAGGAAGCGCTTCTCGTCGGCTTCCCACATCTGGCCATGCCGCTCGGCATTGGTGCGACCATGGCCGATGAACTCGTCGCCGCGCGCCTTCAGGGCCGCGACGATCTGCGGCGCATAGTCGAACACCGTCGTGTTGATCAGGTGCGCCGCCGGCAGGTTGAGTTCATCGAACAGTTCGAGGCAGCGCCACACGCCGACCCGGTTGCCATAGTCGCGCCAAGCGAAGGTGCGCGGATCGGGCGGGGTACCGGCCACTGTGAGCAGATGCCCGTCGCCCGCTCCGAAGGCGAAATGCTCGATGTTCAGGCCGAGATAGACCGCCAGCCGCTTGCCGTTCGGCCAGGAATAGTCCGGACGCTCGACGATCGGTGAGTAGGCATAGCGATTGTGATGGGGCAAACGAAGCATGGAAGGCCTTTCTGTGTCCTGACGACTCGAGCGGGTCGGTCAGCGCTTCACGACCGCGAGCGCGTTCTCGTCCGACTCGGCGGCATTCATCGCGCGGAAGCGGGCGACCGCCTCGGCATGGAAGGCACGCTCGGCGGGTCCGGCCTCCTCGATCGGACGGCGCTCGTCGTCGAAATGTCCATAGCGGTCCTCGCCTCGGACCAGCATCGCCGACACGCGCGTCCGCGATGTGCAGTGCGCCCAGGTCGGAATGTAGCTGATGCCGAGCCCGATGCGCCGATCGGTCGAGCGGTTGGGCCGCGAATTGTGCACCAGATGCGTGTGATGCAGCGAAAACTGGCCGGCCTTCAGCGGCATGAAAGCCGTCTGCCCGCGCTCGACATCCACGGCGAGCTGCTGGCCGCGCGACAGGAGATTGTCCGTATCCTGCATCTCCGCATGCGGCAGCTGGCCGAGCTTGTGCGATCCCGGCACGACCTCCATGCACCCGGCCTCGACCGGCGCATCGGTCAGCGCCACCCAGGCCGTGACGTGGCACGCCGGCTCGAGCGCGAAATAGGTCGCGTCCTGATGCCAGCTCACATAGGCGCCGGAGCCCGGGTCCTTGGGCCATACCGAAAGATGGAAGAGGCGGATGTCCGGACCGATCAGGTCCTCGACGGCATCGAGCACCTCGGGCGCATGCACGATCTCGTCCACCCACGGGAACAGCAGATGCGGCTTGAAGTTGTGGCCGCGGGTCATCTTCTGCCCCTGCGCCTGCTCGAACGCTTCCAGGCGGCTCCGCCACTGCCGCGCCTGCTCAGTCGGGAAAGCATCGACCGGGCAGACATAGCCATCGCGCTCGTAGCCCGCGACCTGTTCGGGAGAAAGCTTTCTGGGCATCAGTGCGCCGTCCAGCCGCCGTCGACGAACAGCAGCGTACCGGTGACGAAGGACGAGTCGTCGCTCGCCAGGAACAGCGCCGCGCGAGCCACCTCCTCAGGCTGGCCGATGCGTCCCATGGGATGACGCTGCTTCCAGTAGGCGCGCATCGCATCGGGGTCGTCGTAGCGCTTGAGCGACCGCGCCGGCATCGGTGTGTCGATCACGCCGGGCATCAGCGCGTTGACGCGGATGCCCTGGGCGGCATGATCGACCGCCATGGTCTTGGTGAACGACGCGATGGCGCCCTTGGACGCGACATAGGCAGCGTTCTTGCCCGGGCTCGCCTGCGCGAGCTGCGACCCCACCGTGACGATGGCGCCGGAGCGGGCCTCGATCATCGACCGTATGGCGTAGTGGATCCAGAGATAGGTGCCCTTCACGTTGACGGCGAAGGTACGGTCCCAGGCTGCCTCCTCGACCAGGTCGACCGTGCCGCCCATGGAGATTCCGGCCGCCGTCATCAGCACGTCGATGCGGCCCCAGCGTTCCATGACCTGGTCGACGCCAGCCTGCGCCTCGGCACCGCTGCTGACGTCCGCCGGAATCACCAGCGCGCTGCCGCCGGCCGCCTCGATGTCGGACGCGACCTGCCCCAGCCCTTCCTTGTCCTGATCGACCAGCGCGACTTTCGCGCCTTCCGCTGCGAACAGCCGTGCCGACGCGGCACCGATACCCGACGCCGCACCCGTGACGATCGCCACATTGTTCTTGAGTTTCATGACCGCAAGATTAAGGCCGCGTTCACCGCTTGTCAGCGCGGTCGTTTGCGCAGGGGGCGTTTCTTTTGCGCGCGACGCACCAGCATGTTGAGACCTTCGACCAGCGCTGAGAAGGCCATGGCCGCATAGATGTATCCCTTGGGAATGTGGAATCCCATGCCGTCGGCGATCAACGTGACGCCGATCATCAGCAGGAATCCCAGCGCCAGCATGACGATGGTCGGGTTGTTGCCGATGAAGCGCGCCAGGGGATCCGCCGCCAGCAGCATCATGCTCACCGCCACGATCACGGCGGTCACCATGATCGGAATGTCGTCGGTCATGCCGACCGCCGTGATGATGCTGTCGAGCGAGAAGACAAGGTCCAGAACCAGGATCTGTCCGATGGCGGCGGCAACGGAAAGACGGACGACCTGCTCGGCCGCCTCCGATTCCTCGTCGACCGCGACCTGATCGTGAATCTCGCTGGTCGCCTTGTAGATCAGGAACAGGCCGCCCGCGATCAGGATGAGATCCCGCCAGGAGAAGCCGTGCCCGAGCACCGAGAACAGCGGCGCCGTCAGCTGGGCGACGAAGGCGACGCCCGTCAGCAGGCCCAGGCGCAGGATCACTGCAAGTCCGATGCCAAGGCGACGCGCGCGCGACCGCTGATGTTCCGGCAACTTGTTCGTCAGGATCGAGATGAAGATCAGGTTGTCGATGCCCAGGACGACTTCCATGACGATCAGCGTCACCAGCGCGGCCCAGGCATGCGGGTCTCGGGCAAGTGCAAGAAGCTCTTCCATGATGTCCCGCACCATAAGTCAAAGCTGGTGCGCGCCAACAGCGCTTTCCTTCCCGGCCGCCAACCGCTAACGGCTCTCCCATGACTTCGCCCGCCGCGACACCGCGGCCAACGCCGACGCCCACTCTGGCCATCGTCCTGCTTTCGGTGGCCGCCTTCGCCTCGGCGGCCAACATGCGCGTGGTCGATCCCCTTCTGGTACAGCTCGCCGCGACCTTCGACGTCAGTGTCGGCGAGGCGTCCATGGCGGCCACCGCATTCCTGTTCGCCAACGGCGTCTTCGTGCTGGTCCACGGACCGTTCGGCGACCGCTACGGCAAGATGCCCGTCGTGGCCGTGGCCTGCGTCGGCGCCGCGCTGTGCTGCATGATGAGTGCCCTGTCAGCCTCGCTCGGATGGCTCACCCTGGCGCGCTTCCTGACGGGCGTCACCAGCTCCGCCATCATTCCGCTCGCCATGGCCTGGGTCGGCGACAATGTCGGCTACGAGCACCGGCAGGCGACGCTGGCGCGCTTCCTCACCGGCCAGACGCTCGGCCTGATGACCGGCACCGCGATGGGCGGCGCGATCGGCGACTGGCTGGGATGGCGCTCGGTCTTCTGGCTGCTGATGGCGATCTACCTTATCGCCGGCGCCGCCCTGCTCATCGTCATGCGGGCGCGCCCCGACCTGTCGAAAGGCGGCACGTCGGCGGGCGGATCGATGATCGGCCAGATGATGCGCGTGCTGCGCCGACGCTGGGTCCTGACAGTGGTCCTCGTCGTCGCTCTCGAAGGCGGCTTCTTCTGGGGGGCGTTCACCTTCGTCGGCGCCGACCTGCATCAGCGCTTCGGCATGGGCCTGGCTGCCCTGGGACTGGCGGTCGCGGCGTTCGGCGCCGGCGGCTTCACCTACGTCGTGCTGTCGAGCCATCTCGTGCGCCTGCTCGGCGAGCGCGGCCTGTGCCTCGGCGGCGGCCTCGGGCTCGGCATCGCCTTCGCCGCGATGGCGCTGGCACCGACAGTCGAGGTCGAATTCGTCGCCATCGTGCTGTCGGGCATTTCCTTCTACATGCTGCACAACACGCTGCAGACCCACGGCACGCAGATGGCGCCCGAGGCCCGCGGCGCCGGCATGGCCCTGTTCGCGCTCTGCCTGTTCATCGGGCAGGCGATCGGCGTGCCGATCGCCGCCCCGATCGTCGATCGCTGGGGAGCGCCACCGATCTTCTGGGCAGCCGCCGTCGTGCTGCCGCTGCTCGCCCTGTGGTTCGCCGGCGCGCTGCGCCGGCGCGCCCGGGCACTCAGTTCTCCGGCGGCACCCGGAACTGGTACGGCTCCTCGAGATCCTTGATCTCTTCCGGCGTCAGCGTGATTTCCGTCGCCTGCGCCGCGGAGGTGAGCTGCTCGAGCGACGTGGCACCGATGATGGGCGAGGCCATGTAGGGCCTGCTCAGCATCCAGGCCAGCCCGGCCTGGGCCGTCGACACGTTCCTGCCGGCGGCGATCCTCTTCAGCCGGTCGACGATCTCCCAGTCGCAGTCGCGATAGCTGTCGGGACGCACCTGCGCGTCGTTCTTCGAGCGCTCGGTCTCGCCGCCGCCGTGGCGGCTGCGGTTGCCGGCCAGGAAGCCGCGCGCCAGCGGCGAGTAGGGAATCAGCCCGACGCCCTGCTCATGGCAGAGCCGGTTCATCTCGCGCTCCTCCTCGCGCTGGATCAGATTGTAGAGATTCTGCATCGCTATCGGCCGAGCATAGCCCTTCCAGTCGGCCAGCATGATCATCTGGGCGAACTTGTAGGCCGGCATGGTCGAGCCGCCGATATAGCGGACCTTGCCCGACCGGACGATCTGGTCGAGCGAGTACATGGTCTCCTCGATCGGCGTGTGCGGATCGAGGCGATGGACCTGGTAGACGTCGATGTAGTCGGTCTGCAGGCGCTTGAGCTGCGCGTCGACGGCGGCCATCAGGTGCTTGCGGCCCGTACCGACGTCGTTTGCCGTGTCGCTCATGCGGATGCCGACCTTGGTCGACAGCACGATCTCCTCGCGACGCGCCATCTTCATCAGGGTGGCGCCCATGATCTCCTCGGACCGGCCGAAATTGTAGGCGTCCGCGGTATCGAAGAAGGTGATGCCGACGTCGAGCGCCCGCCGGAAATAGGCCGGCGCCTCGGTCTCGTCGAACTTGCCCCAGCCGCGGCGGCCCTTGGCACCCCACGAGTTGCCGCCCAGGCAGATGCGGCTGACGATCAGGCCGGAGCGACCCAGCGGTCCATACTTCATCGTGATATCCCCTCGTGCAGAGCCCTTCAGCCCAGCACTTCCTTGTTCACGACATTGGCCGCGTTGGGCCGGCCGTCGAACACGCTCAGGATGTTCTCGACGGCGGTCGTCGCCATGCGGTCGCTGGCTTCCTGCGTGACGCCGGCCATGTGCGGGCTGAAGATCACGTTCTCCAGGGTGAACAGCTTGTTCGCCGGATCGGGCGGCTCCTTGGCCAGCACGTCGAGGCCGGCACCGCGCAGCCTGCCGCTCGACAGTGCATCGTAGAGCGCATCCTCGTCGACGATGCCGCCGCGCGCCGTGTTGACCAGGAACGCCGTGGGCTTCATCAGGCCGAGCGTCTCGGCGTTGAACATGTTCACGGTCTCGGGCGCCTTCGGACAATGGATCGACACGAAGTCGACCTTGGGAAGGATCGCCTTGAGGTCGGTCACCCTGGTCGCGCCAGCCGCCTTGATGTCGGCCTCGGAGAGGTTCGGGTCGAGCACGTACACATCCATGTCGAAGGCCACGCAACGCTTGACGGTGCGCGATCCGATGCGGCCCATGCCGACCACCAGGATCGACTTGCCACTGAGGTCCGCGGGCAGGTCGGCCAGGCGCTGGCCCCAGCCGTTCTCCCGCACATACCTGTCGTACTTCTTCACCAGGCGCGCCGAGGCCAGCAGCATGTACATGGCGTGCTCGGCCACCGACACGGAATTGGCGATGCCGGTCGTCATCAGCGGTATCCTGCGCTTGTTGAGCGCCGGGACCTCGACGGCGTCAAAGCCCACGCCAAGTCGCGCCACCACCATCATTCCAGGGGCGGCATCGAGCTCGGCCTGACGGAACGGCGTCGCCCCCAGCGTCACCGCGTTGGCATCCTTGAGCCTGGGATGCAGCGACGGAACGCTGTCATCCGCGAGAATCTCGTAGTCGACATCGTCCCGCGACTTCAGCAGGTCGATGCCGGCCTGCGGCATGCGTCCGACAATCAGCACCTTCTTGCGATTCTTCCCCGTCGTCATCCGTTTCTCCGCAGTCCTTTCATCAGGTCGTTGGCGATCCTAGTGGCAGCCTCGACCCTGGGCAACGCGACCGGGCGGAAGGCGTTGAGCAGCCATGCAGTTTCGCGCGGCAATCGAGGCGGATGCGCGGGATCTCCTGGATCTCGCTGACCGCATCAGGAATGAAACGGGACGAAGCCCCGTGCCCGAAGGGCTCCTCGGCGAGCTGGACGCTGCGGGCAACGACCGTCTCCGGCAGGAGCGACGGCTCGACCGCGCCGCCCTGGAACTGCGGCGAGCCTGGCTCGCCATGGCGCACGGGCCCGCCGACCACATGCTGAAGAGCCCGCGCGCCGGCGAAACCGCGACGGTTCCCTGCGGCGACGACGTGTGGTTCGGCTACGAGCGCGACCTCGATGCCTCGCTGCTCGAAGGCCGCGGGCGGGACTACGCGAAACCGCCGGCCGGATGGCAGGTCGAGGTCGTCATCTACCGCAGCGGACAGGCGGCGCTGGCCGGCATCCTCCAGTTCGCCGCCGACCGTTGGGCATCCCGGCGTGCGCTCGGCGTCACGCATGTCGGCGCCTATTTCGAGACGGAAGCCCTCCTCGACGCCTGGCCCGGCCGTGTATTCGATCGCCGCGATCCGACCGCCGCGCGCGCCGACATCGTGGTCGTCGAGCCGGTATGGTGCGACGGCGGCTTCGGCCTCTGCCACGACACGCCCCAGGCAGACCGCCTGCTGGTGATCGACACGACCATGGTCGGCCCCGGGCACGACCTCGAACCCTGTCTTACGAGCGCCGGCCGCGATTGTTCCCTGGCCATCGCCTACAGTTCCGGCCTCAAGCTCGACCAGGCGGGCCTCGAACTCGCGAATGTCGGCATCGCCCGGATCATGTCGAGAGAAGATGCGCGGGTAGCCACCGACGTCGCCGGCCGGCTGCGCCGCCTGCGCGGACTGATGGGGACCGGTCTCACGTTCGACGAGGTGTCGGCATTGTCGGCGCCATGGTTCATGGACCACGCCCACGCCGGGCGATACGTCGGAGCGGTCTTCACGAACAATCGCCGCGTCGCGACGTCGATCGGCAACGATGCCGCGCTCTTCGAGGCGCGCTGCCATCCTTCGCTGGAAGCGGCGGCAGCCGACGCACCGTTCTGCGCGCTGCGGCTCCGCGACGCTTCGGCCGCGAATCACCGCAGGCTGGCGCGAATTCTCGAAAAGGAAGCCGAACGGCGGAGCCTGCTGCTGACACCTGGCGGCTCGTTCGGATTTCGCGGCCATCGGTTCGAGGTGATCAAGCCGGAGGCCGGACGGGGCCGGCCGTTTCTCCGCCTCGCCATGGGATGGCGCGACGGCCACAGCAGCGCCGGCATCGCTTCATTGATCGGGGAGATCGCGGCGCTCGACTCGATCGACGCCGTCGAGCGTGCCTACGGCAGATAGTGCAGCGGCAGCCGCGTCGTCGACTTGATCTCCTCCATCGCGAACATCGACGTGACGTCGGAAAGTTCGACCTTGGCGATCAACCGCTTGTAGAAGGCGTCGTAGGCTTCGATATCCGGCAAGGCGAGGCGGATGAGATAGTCGATCTCCCCGCTCATGCGATAGCAGTCCATCACTTCGGGGAACGACGCGACCGCACGGGCGAAGCGCGCGAGCCATTGCGCGTTGTGCTGCGCGGTGCGGACGGCGACGAAGACGGTCACGCCGGCGTTGACGGCCTTGCGATCGAGCAGCGCCACGCGCGCGCGGATGACGCCCGCCTCCTGCAGCCGGTTGATGCGTCGCCAGCACGGCGTGGTCGACAGACCGACACGTCGCGCGACCTCGGCGAGAGCCATGTCGGCGTCGTCCTGCAGGCAATCCAGTATCTTGCGATCGAAAGAATCGAGCGATAATTTCGCGGCCACGGTCGGTTCCTTGGAATGATTTTCCCAACCTTGCCGCAGTGGACGCAAAACGAGCAAGCCGTTTTCAGCCCACGCCGTTAAAATCATCATGATGATCCGCCGATTCACCGACCATCCCGCCTCGGTCAACGAGACCTATCTCCAGCATATGCGCGCCGCCTTCAGCTTCGGGACGAGCATGTTTGTGGGCTCGCTGGCGTGCTTCGTGCACGGCTTCTTTCCCTGGCTGTTCCTGACCAGGGGCAGCGACACGATCCGCAGGCTGCACCACCGCATGGTCACGCATCGCGTCGTGCGGCCGCCGATGGCCGGCAAGACATCCGCAGAAAGCACGGCCGTCGCAGCCGGCGACTGAGCCGGCTGCCCTCCAGCCCTTCCATTCGCGGCGCTTCCATCCGCGACCCTTCCGGCGCGACTCCGCTCCTGGGCGGTGCTATGCTGACTGCATACCGGATGTCGTCCGGAGCAACTTGGCATCCGCACCTCGCGTTCCTACCTAGAAATCATAGGAATGAAGGAGAGTTTGCATGGAAGCGCCGCTCAGGATCACTTTCCAGAACACCCCTCCGAGTGACTCCATTCGGCAGTTGATCCAGGAACAGATCGACCATCTCGAGCAGTTCTTCGGACGGATGACGAGCTGCAGCGTGGTGTTCAAGCTGCCCGACGGGAACCATCGCAACGGCGGCCCCTACGAAGTGACGGTGCACCTCAATCTGCCCGGTGGCGTCAGCGTCGACGTCGACCGCACGTCGCAGCTCGACGAGCGTTTCTCCGATCCGCGCTTTGCCGTCACCGACGCTTTCCGGCGGGCCAAGCGCCGCCTGCAGGACCGGGCGAAGGTCCTGCGCAAGGACGTGAAGAACCTGCACAAGCGCGTGGATCGGACGCTCGACGAGCCGCCGCAGAAGACCGAATAGCGCCTCAGCGGCGCGCGACGCCCCCCTCGTCGAGCCGCTCGCGCAGCAGGCCGATCCGGTCGCCGCCCCAGAAGAGCTCGCGCTCGAAGACGAAGGTGGGCACGCCGAACACGCCCGAGGCCTCGGCCTCGGCCCGCAGGCGATCGTGCTCCAGCCCGCCCTCGCCCGCCAGGAAGGCCGCGAAGCCGGACGGCGCGCCCGCCTCGGCGAGCGCGTCTTCGACAGCCTCGACGCTCTCCGGATCGAGCGCACGGCGCCAGAAGCGGTCGAAGACAAGGTCGTTGTAGGCGCGGAAGACGCCGTGCCGCTGGGCAAAGAGCATGCCCGTGTTGACCGGCCGCGCGTAGTAGATGCGCAGCGGCCCCTTGAGGATCAGGCCCTGCTTGTTGGCCCATCGCCGCGCATCCATGTAGGCGTAGCGCACCCGCCGCCAGTGATGGGGATCGCGCTGTTCCACGCTGCCCTGGAAGGAGGCGATGTCGAGTGTGTAGGGACGCCATTCGAGGTCGATGCGATAGTCGGCCTCGAGCGCGTAGGCCCACGCCTTGGCGACGTAGGCGTAGGGGCTGACATAGTCGGTCCACAGCCGGACGACGGGAGGCGTCGGCGCCATCACGTTCAGAGACGGCTTTCGCGCCGGCCCATCCACCAGAAGACCGCCGCCACGAGGATCACCAGCAGCGCGCCGACCAGCAGCAGCACCGCCGATTCCTGTACCCAGGCGATCGCCGGCAGCGACAGCGCGAGGAAGACGCCAACGGCGCAGATCCGCCAGACGCCGGCATGGACGCCGGCCACGAAGGTGCCCAGCGCCAGCAGGATCAGCAGCGCGAGGCTCGTCGCGTTGTCGTTCTCGATGCCGCGGACTTCCGGCAGGAACATCAGCCACATCGCGCCGACGAAGGCCAGCCAGTGCAACGCCTGGGTCACCACGAGCCGCATGTGCCCGGCGCCGGTATCGACCCGGCGCCAGCCCGACAGGATGACGATCACCGCATAGATCGGCGCCAGCGCCATCCAGTAGAAGGTGGTGGTCGGTCCGCGGAAGCTGGTCAGCACGATCCCGCCCAACGCCAGCGCCAGCATGGCCGCATAGGGGAGGTCGCGCAGCAGCCAGCGCCCGATGCCCGAGCCGCCCGTTTCCGCCGGGGTGCTCATGTCCTACCGCGCATCCCTGGCGAGCCGCTTCTCCACGACACGCGCCCACAGCGTGGCGCCCAGCGGGATGATCTCGTCATTGAAGTCGTAGTTCGGATTGTGGACCTCGCAGCCGCCCTCGCCGCCGCCGTTGCCGATGTAGATGAAGGCGCCCGGCACCTTCTCCAGCATGTAGGAGAAATCCTCGGAGGCCATGACGTAGGGCCCGTCGCGATTCATGTTCTCCTCGCCCACGATCTCGGCCGCCACGTCGGCGACGAACTTCACGGAATCCCGGTCGTTGACCAGCGGCGGGAAGACGACGCGCACGTCGGGTTCCGCCTTGCCGCCCAGCGTCTGGGCGATGCCGCGGGAAATCGTCTCGATGCGCTCCTTGATAAGCGTCATCGTTTCCTTGCGGAAGGCGCGGATCGTGCCGCGCAGCACGGCCTCCTGGGGAATGACGTTGTAGGCGTCGCCGGCATGCATCTGCGTCACCGAGATCACCGCCGAATCGAGCGGCGCAACGTTGCGCGACACCACGCTCTGCAAGGCCGAGATGATCTGCGTCGCGATGATCACCGGGTCGATGCCGCTCTCCGGCCGGGCGCCATGTGCGCCCTTGCCGGTGATCCTGATGTCGAACAGGCCGCCGCCGGCCATCTGCGGGCCCGAGCGGATGGCGAACTTGCCGGTATCGAGCTTGGGCCGGTTGTGCAGGCCGAAGATCTGCTCGCAGGGGAACTTGTCGAACAGCCCGTCCTTGACCATGGCCTCGGCACCGCCGCGGCCTTCCTCGGCCGGCTGGAAGATGAAGTGCACCGTGCCGTCGAAATTGCGGGTCGCCGCCAGGTACTTGGCGGCGCCCAGCAGCATGGTGGTGTGGCCGTCATGGCCGCAGGCATGCATGCGGCCCTCGTGGCGGCTCCTGTGCTCGAAGGTGTTGTGCTCGTCCATCGGCAGCGCGTCCATGTCGGCCCTGATGCCGATGGCGCGCGGGTTGTTGCCGACGCGGATGGTGCCGACCACGCCGGTCTTGCCGATGCCGGTGGTGACCTCGCAGCCCCACTCCCTGAGCTTGGTCGCAACGATCTGCGACGTGCGGTCCTCCTCGAAGCCGAGTTCGGGATGGGCGTGGATGTCGCGCCGGATGGCGGTGAACTCCGCCGCGGCGGCGGCGATCTGCGGTTCGATCTTCATGGTGCTCCGGACTCCAGGAGGAAGGACGTTAGTACACGGCGGAACTCGGCGCCATGCACGTTCGGATACATGTGGCCACCGTCGGGCAGCACATAGGCACGGGCTCCAGGAATCAGGCGCACCAGCTCCTCGGTGAAATAGAGCGGCGTCACCATGTCGTCGCGCGCGCAGATCGCCAGGGTCGGCGCACGCACCTTCTGCAACTGCTCGCGACGGTCATGGGCGACGATGGCGGCGATGCGCGACAGCACGATCTCGGGCACCGGGATGGTCTCCTGCGCCCTGGCCTCCGCCGCCGCCAGATCGGCATCATGGTCGCGCACCCAGGCGGGCATGTTGAGCGCGAGCGCGCTCGACTTGAGGTACGCGGCCGGCCCCAGCTCCTTCAGCATGAGGGAGCGGACCTCGAACAGGCGGCGGAAGAAGGCATCGGTCTTCGCCCAGGTGGCGCTCAGCACGAGGCGGGCGAGGCGGGCGGGGTGCTCGATTGCCAGCACCTGCCCCATGGCGCCGCCCGTCGAATGACCGCACCAATGGACCCTGTCGAAGCCCAGCGCATCGATGAGCTGCAGGGCGTCGTCGGCCATCTGTTCCACCGAGTAGTCGATGCGCGACAAAGTGCTGCGCGCCGTGCCGCGATGATCGTGCACGACCACCGTGAATTTCTCGGCGAGCGCCCGGGCATTCTCGTCCCAGAAGCGTCCGTCGCCGCCCAGTCCCGGCACGAGGAACAGGGGCGGCCCGCTGCCGTGCTTCTCATAGTAGAGCTCGGCGCCGTCCTTCAGCTTGATGTGTGGCATTGAAGCTTCCCGCGAAAACCGTAAGGTGCGCCGGGAGGTAAGCGCACGATGAAGCGTCTGTCGATTGTCGCGATCCTGCTCCTCGCCGCCTGCACGAAGGAGCAAGCGCCTGTGATCAGCAGTGTCATCCCGCGGCCGCCGCCGGACAATCCGACGCCGACGGGAATCGCCTATCTGTGCGAGGGCCGCAAGGAAGTCACGGTTGTCTATGCCAGGAACCGCGCGTCCGTGACCTTCGGCGACAAGACCTGGCGCATGGAGTACCAGCCGAGCGCCGCCGGCTTCCGCTACGTCGATGCCGGCAACGAATGGACGGGCCAGGACGATCTCGCCTCGCTGCGCGACAACGCCAGTGCCCGGCCGGTCGCCTTCAACTGCCGGCCGACGCGCCGGCTCACGTGAGCCAGAACTTGATGGCGTAGCCGACCAGGGCGGTCACGCCGACGCCGGCCGCCCACAGGCCGACGAACCACAGCCACTGCCGGGGCGCGGGCATCAGTGATACCCGTCGTGCCCGGTCTTCCCCCGGAAGACCCAGTACGAATAGCCGGTATAGGCCAGGATGATGGGCACCATCACCAGCGCACCGGGCAGCATGAACTTGAGGCTGGCCGGCGGCGCTGCGGCGTCCCAGATCGAGATCGCCGGCGGAACGACGTAGGGGAACAGGCTGATGCCGAGGCCGGCGAGGCACAGCGTGAACATCGCCAGCACGGCGACGAACGGCGTGTAGTGGTGCCGCCGCAGGAGGCTGGCGAAGAACACCACCACCGTGATGGCGACCAGAAGCGGCACCTGCGCGGTGAACATTACCTGCGGCCAGGCGAACCAGCGCTGCCAGTAGACGTCGCTCAGGAACGGCGTCGCCGCGCTCACCGCGGCGATGGCGACGATCGTGCCGATGCCCAGCCGAAAGGCCATGCGTCGGGCGCGGTCCTGCAGGCAGTACTCGCTCTTTATGACCAGCCAGGTCGCGCCGAGCAGAGCGTATCCGCAGACTAGGCTCAGCCCGACCAGGATGCTGAACGGCGTCAGCCAGTCGAACCAGCCGCCGACATAGACACGCTTGTCGACGGCGATGCCCTGCAGCAGCGCGCCCAGCACGACGCCCTGGGCGAAGGCGGCGACGATCGAGCCGACGCTGAACGCGAAATCCCAGTACGGCCGGTGGCCCGGATCGCGCCAGCGGAACTCGAAGGCGACGCCGCGGAAGATCAACGCCAGCAGCATGGCGATGATCGGCGCATAGAGCGCCGACAGGATCGTGCCATAGGCCAGCGGGAACGCGGCGAGCAGGCCACCGCCGCCCAGCACCAGCCAGGTCTCGTTGCCGTCCCATACCGGCGCGATGGTGTTCATGGCCGTGTCGCGCTCGCGGCCCGGCGGGATCCGCGAGAACAGCACGCCGATGCCGAGGTCGAAGCCGTCCATCACGACATAGGCGAAGATCGCGAAGGCGATGATGAAGGCCCACACGAGGGGCAGGTCGATGGCCGCCATGATCACCTCCCTTCGCCGCTGCCGGCGATGGATCCCGCCACGGCGGGCGCCGGCGTGATGCCGGCGGCGCGCACGGGCCTGTCGCGTTCAGGCCCCGCCTCGCCGCGATGCGGCGCGTGGCTCATGAGCTTGAGGATGTAGAGGACGCCGGCGCCGAACACGACGAAGTAGACGACGACGAAGGCAAGCAGCGAGGCGGCGACCGCCGGCGCTTCCAGGGGCGACACCGAATCGACGGTGCGCAGCAGTCCGTGCACCGTGAAGGGCTGGCGGCCGACCTCGGTCGTCACCCAGCCGGCGATGACGGCGACAAAGCCCGCCGGCCCCATGGCGACGGCGAAGCGGTGCAGCAGCGGCCAGTCGTACAGCCGGCCGCGCACGCGTGCCCACAGGCTGATCAGGGCCAGCGTCAGCATCAGCATGCCCAGCCCGACCATGATGCGGAACGCCCAGAACACGATCGCCACCGGCGGCCAGTCCTTGCGGTCCACCGTGTCGAGGCCCTTGAGCGGCGCGTCCCATGCATGCTTGAGGATCAGCGACGAGGCCTTGGGAATCTCGACGGCGAACAGGTTCCGCCCCGCCGCCTCGTCGGGCCAGGCGAACAGCACCAGCGGCGCGCCGTGGTCGTGGCTCTGGAAGTGGCCTTCCATGGCCATGACCTTGACCGGCTGGTGCTCCAGCGTGTTCAGCCCGTGCTGATCGCCGGCCAGGATCTGCAGCGGCGCCACCACGGTGATCATGCCCATCGCCATGGAGAACATGGTGCGCGCCCCCTCGTTCACACGATCGCGCAGCAGGTGCCACGCGCCGACGCCACCGACCACCAGCGCCGTCGTCAGGTAGGCGGCAAAGACGGTATGGACCAGCCGGTACGGGAACGACGGATTGAAGACGATCGCCCACCAGTCGACGGGCAGGAACTGGCCGCTGTCGCTCATGACGAAGCCGGCCGGCGTCTGCATCCAGCTGTTGGCCGACAGGATCCAGAAGGCGGAGATGAAGGTGCCGACCGCGACCGCGAGGGTCGCGACGAAGTGCAGGGTCCTGCCGACGCGGTTCATGCCGAACAGCATGACGCCGAGAAAGCCGGCCTCGAGGAAGAACGCGGTCAGCACCTCATAGGCCATCAGCGGCCCGATGATCGGCCCGGCCTTGTCGGAGAAGACCGACCAGTTGGTGCCGAACTGGTAGGACATGACGATGCCCGACACCACGCCCATGCCGAAGCAGAGCGCGAATATCTTCAGCCAGTACTTGAAGAGATCGAGATAGACCGAGCGGCCGGTCCACAGCCACATGCCTTCGAGCACCGCGAGATAGCTCGCCAGGCCGATCGAGACCGAGGGGAAGATGAAGTGGAAGGAGACGGTGAAGGCGAACTGAAAGCGGGCCAGCAGGGTCGCGTCCAGGGCTTCGAACATGACTTTCTCCTTCGACGACGACCTGGTCGCGTCTCAGACGATACGTGAAGCGTAGGCCGGCGATTTCAATGCGACAGTGAGGACATCGAGAGCGCTGACGAGGTCGGCACGGCTGCGCGGCGCCCCGAGCGCGATGCGGATCGCGTGCTCGGGGTTGCCGTCGATGCTGAAGCTGTCGCTGGTCACCACCGCGAGCCCCTGCCGTTGGACGTGCGCTGCGAACTCCGCCCGGGTCCATGATGGCGGCAGCGGCAGCCAGGCATGGTGCCCCTTGGGGTGCGCAGCATAAGTGTGGCCCGAAAGCGCCTTGGCCGCCAGCCTCTGTCGCGCCGCCGCCTCGGCGACGATCGCCGACACGATCGCGTCGGCACTGCCGTCGGCCAGCCAGCGCATGACCAGCGCGACGGTGAGCGGCACCGGCATCTGCGACACAGTGCGCAGCGCGTTGGCGACGGTCGACGCCGCCGTGCGGTCCGGCGTCAGAACGAACGACGTTCGCAATCCCGGCGCCAGGCACTTCGACAGCGTGACCGCGAGATAGCCGCGCTCGGGAATCAGCGTCGTGATCGGCTGCAGGCGCGCATCGAAGCTGCCGTAGGCATCGTCCTCGATCAGCACGAGATCGCGGCGCCGGATCACGGCGGCGATCTGCTCGCGCCGCGCGCTGCCCATCGTCGCCGTCGTCGGATTGTGGATCGTCGGCACGAGATATACCGCTCTCGGTGCATGGCGTTGCGCGGCCTCGTCCAGCGCCGCCGGCAGCATGCCCTCGCCGTCGCCCTCGACGCCGGCCAGGCGCAGGCCGAGCGCCAGCGCAGCGGCCTTGAAGCCCGGATAGGTCAGCCGGTCGACCAGCACGGCGTCACCGGGCCGGGTCGTCGTCAGCAGCAGCGCCATCAGGGCGCTCTGCGTGCCCGGCGAGACGAGCAGCCGCTGCGCCTCGCTGCCCCGCACGCGGCGGCGCAGCCAGTCCGCGGCCACGCCACGATCGGTCTCGCTGCCGCCGGCCTGCTGGTAGTTGAGGAAGGCCGAGACGCCATAGTCGCGCTGCAGCGCCGCCAGGCCGCGCGCCATGCGGCCCTCGAAATCCGCCTCGATGGGCTCGGGCGGCAGGTTCATCGACAGGTCGAAGGCAATGCCGGCCGCCGCCACGCGCGGGGCCTGGGCGCGGCTCTCGGCCACGAACGTGCCCTGCCCCACCCGCGCCTCGGTGAGGCCGCGCCGGCGGGCCTCGTTGTATGCCCGCGTCACCGTCGTGAGATCGACGGCCAGCGCCTTCGCCAGCGCGCGGTGGGTCGGCAGGCGGTCGCCACGACGCAGGCGGCCCGAAGCGATATCGGCCGTCAGCGCGTTCACGATGCCTTCGTAGACCGGGCTCCCGGTGCCCTCGATTGTAGGGATCCAATCCATACAATTATCCTGTCTTGATCTTGATTGTATGCCCTATTGCACGGACATATTCAACGCCAACAAGGAGAAGCCCCATGGAGAGCAAAGGCAGTCTTGCGCTGCTTCGCGGCTTGCGCGGCCGTTGTCCGGCCTGCGGCGAGGGACGGCTGTTCCACCGGTTCTCGAAGGTCGTGCCGGTCTGCGGCGCCTGCGGCGAGAATCTGCATCATCACCGCGCCGACGATTTCCCGGCCTATCTGGTGATCGTGATCGTCGGCCACATCGTCGTGCCGCTCACGCTCTACGTCGAACTGGCCTTCGCGCCGGCCTACTGGGTGCATGCCCTGATCTGGACGCCGCTGGTCGTCGGCCTGTCGCTGGCGATGCTGCAGCCCCTCAAGGGCATGATCGTCGCCCTGCAATGGCAGATGGGCATGCACGGCTTCGCCGAGGCGAAGCGGCTGCGCGCCTGAGCGGCGCACCGGTCAGCCCCAGGCGTCGAACACCCTGGCGATGGCCGGCCGATCGAGGCCTGCCCGCAGGCACGTCTCGAGCAGCACGCGCGCCTTGAGCGGATGCAGGCGTCCGCCCCAGATCAGCCCCGCCTTGCGCAACGCGATCTCCGAACTCGGACCGCCATAGGTGTGGCGCAGCAGCGGCCCGCCGCCCGCACGGGCGGCCACGACGGTCGGCAGCGCCGCGGCGAGGCGCCCTGCCGCCTCGGCCATGCGCTCGGGGATGTGACCGCCGCCCATCGCCGCGATCAGCGCGCCGCGATAGCCGAGCCGGTCGGGCGCCGCCGCGATCGCCTCGATCAGGTGTCCCGGTTCGTCGAGCCCCATCCACAGCAGCGCGACTGGCTGGGCCTCGCCGGCTGCCTTGCCCAGCGCCTGTCGCGCAACCTCGATCGCGTCGCGCACCGGCAGGCCGAGCGGCACGACGCGATCCTCGACCAGGGCCGCGACCGGACCGGTCTGCGGCGCCGCGAAGGCATTGATCCGCGTCGGATGCGCCTTGATGACGTCGGCCGCGGCATGGACCTCGTCGAGCATCACCGCCATGACGCCCAGCGAGCGCGTGTGCCGGCGGATCCAGGGATCGCCGGCGACGCGCACGGCGGCCAGCAGGTTGCCCGGCCCGTCGGCCGAGGTGAGCGCGGGATTGCGCATCGCCGCCGTGACGACGACCGGGATGTCGCGCCTCACGAGCAGGTCGAGCAGGAAGCCCGTCTCCTCCAGCGTGTCGGTGCCCTGCGTGACGATCACGGCATCGGCGGTGGTCGCGGCGATCCTGGCGGCGACGGCATGGATGTCGTCGAACGACAGCGAGTGGCTGCCGACGCGCGACACGGTCTCGGCCTCGATGTCGGCGAGTTCCTTGAGGAGCGGCACCGCCGCCACGAGGTCGTCGGCGCCGGCGCCCATCTGCATGATGCCGCCCGCGTCGGGACGGGTGGCGATGGTGCCGCCCAGGGCGAGAATATGGATGCGCAGCCTGCTCACGAGCCGAACCTCAGGGAACCGAAGAAGCGCTCGACCTCAGGCGAACGCAGCACACCCGCCGGGCCCAGCCAGGCCAGCGAGACGTAGCGCCGGCCGCGCAGCAGCACGAGCTGGCGCAGCACGCGGCCTCCCGGCCCCGAGGTGCCCGGACCCGAGCCGCTCTGTACCGTGCCAACCGATTCGACCGCCGGCACGCCCAGCACGTCGCGCCAGTCGACGCTTGTCCACTTGCCGCCGACCAGCCGCTGCGCGCGATCCTCCAGCACGGACTGCAGGTTGCGCCGCGGCTGGCGCACGTCGACGTCGGCAGGGTACAGCGCCGTCTGGGCGACGAAGGACGCCTGGCCAAGGTCGAGGCTGTAGGAGTGATAGGCGAACGCCGCGCCGCCCGGCGACTGCGTATCGATCACCTTGTAGACGGGCTCGCCCGGCATATCGACGATGAACGACCGATCGGCGCCGCGCACCGCATACCAGGTCGTCTGTGCCAGCGCCTCGCCGGCCGCGACGGCCAGGGGCAGCGCGGCGAAAGCCAGGGGCAGCGCGCCGAAAGACCGTCGCGAAAGCTTCATGCCGCGGGCTGCCGCACGCCGAACTTCTCGCGCGCCTCGGCCTCGGTGTAGTAACCGCGCGCCACGTCGCGGGCGATCGCCGCCGGATCGCGCCGCGCCGGATCGCCGAAGCCGCCGCCGCCCGGCGTCGAGACGCGGACGACGTCGCCGACGCCGATCTCGATGTCCTGGTCCTTCGACAGGTGCGGCGGACGATAGGTCCTGCCGCCCTGGCTGACCTCGACCGTGTTGGTGTCGCCGTCCCGGCCGCCCAGCACGCCTTGCGGTCCGGTGCGGCCATGGTCCATCACCATCGACACGCGCGCCTCGCCGCGGCGCAGCCTGATCGCGTAGTTGATGCCGAAGCCGCCGCGGAATTCGCCGGCGCCGCCCGATCCTTCGCGCAGCGAGAACTCCTCGAACAGCACCGGATAGAACTGCTCCAGGACCTCGACCGGCGGCATCTTGGAGATGCCGATGGTCGAGCAGCCGTTGCTCAGACCGTCGCCGCCCTGGAAGCCGCCATAGCCGCCACCGGTGAAGAGATACATGATGTAGTTGCGCTTGCGGTCGGGATCGTAGCCGCCGACGCCGAGATTGCCCGAGGTGCCGGCCGGCGCGGCGAACAGCAGGTCGGGAATCGCCCTGGTGAGCGCGGCGAACACCGCCTCGGCGATGCGCTGGCTCACCTCGGCAGCGCAGCCCGATACCGGCCGCGGATACCGCGCATACAGGAACGTGCCCTCGGGCTCGATGATCTTCAGCGGCTCGAAGGTGCCGGCATTGATCGGCACGTCGGGGAAGATGTGCTTGATCGCGAGATAGATCGCCGACTTGGTGGTGGCGATGACGCTGTTCATCGGGCCGCGGCAGGGCGGGCTGGAGCCCGTCATGTCGAAGGTCAGGTCCTCGCCCTGCTTGGTGATCTTCATGCGGATCAGCAGCGGTTCGTCGACCACGCCGTCGCTGTCGACCTGCGAGGCGCCCTCGTACACGCCATCGGGGATCTCGGCGATCCTGGCGCGCATCTGTCGCTCGGCGCGATGGCGCATCTCGGCGATGGCCTGCCGCACCGTCGCCGCGCCATAGCGGTCGATCAACGCGGTCAGCCGCTGCTCGCCGGTCGCCAGCGCGGCAGCCTGGGCCTTGATATCGCCGATGCGCTGGTCGGCGATGCGGATGTTGCTCAGGATGATCGACAGGATCTCCTGGTCCATCTCGCCCTTCTTGAAGAACTTCACCGGCGGCAGGCGCAGGCCCTCCTGCTCCACCTCCGTCGCGCTCGCCGAGAAGCCGCCCGGCACCATGCCGCCGACATCGGGCCAGTGGCCCGTGTTGGCCAGCCAGGCGAACAGCTCGCCCTTGTAGAAGAAGGGCTTCACGAAGCGCACGTCCATCAGATGCGTGCCGCCGAGATAGGGATCGTTGACGATGAAGACGTCGCCCGGGTCGACCTTGCCGGCATAGTGGCTCTTCACGCGCTCGATCACCGCCTGTGTCGAGAACTGCATGGTGCCGACGAACACCGGCAGGCCGAGCTCACCCTGCGCGATCAGCGCGCCGTCGGCCGCGTCGTAGATGCCGTCCGAGCGGTCCATGCCTTCCGAGATCACCGGCGAGAAGGCCGCGCGCACGAACGCCAGGTCCATTTCGTTGCACACCTGGATCAGGCCGTTCTGGATGACCGTCAGCGTGACGGGATCCAGGTTCGACGTAGCCAGGTTCGACGTATCGCGGTTCGACATATCGCGGTTCAACATGGACCTATGCCTATCACAACAGGCTACAGCTCGACATCGCCCTTGAGCAGGCGCTGGACGATGCCGCGATTCAGGATCTCGTTGGTCCCGTCCGCGACATTGACGATGCGCAAAGCATGCCAGGCGTGGTGCAGGCCGACCTCGTTGGTGAAGCCCATGGCGCCGTGGGTCTGCATGGCCCGGTCGACGGCGCGGAAGCCGACCTGCACCGAATAGGCCTTGGCCATCGACAGCTCCTTGATGGCGGGCGCCCCCTGGTCGAGCAGCAGCGCGGCGTTCAGGCCGGTGAGATGGGCGGCATGCAGCTCGGTCGCGCTCTCGGCCAGCGGGAAGGTCACGCCCTGGTAGTCGGCGATCGGCCGGTCGAAGGCCTTGCGCGTCCTGGCGTAGTCCAGCGCCAGCTCGAGCGCCCAGCGGCCATAGCCCACGGCGCGCGCCGAATTGTAGATGCGTCCCAGCGACACGCCGTAGAGCGCCGCGGCGAACCCGTCATGCAGCTCACCCACGAGCTGCCATGGCTCGACCCTGACATCCTCCAGCCGCAGCTCGGCCTCGTCGCCGCCGATATGGCCGAACAGCTTGATGACCCGCTGGACCTCGAAGCCGGGCGAGTCGGTCGGCACCAGGAAGGCGCTGATGCCGCCGCGCCGCCTGGCCGCCCGCTCGGGATCGGTCACCGCGAACACGATGCAATAGTCGGCCACCGGCGCGTTGGACGTCCAGATCTTGCGGCCGCTGAGCCGCCAGCCGTTGCCGTCGGGCCGCGCCCTGGTGGCCAGGGCGGCGGCGTCGGAACCGGCGCCGGGTTCCGACAGGCCAAAGCACATGGAAGCCTCGCCGGCCATCATCGGCGCCAGCATGCGCTCGCGCGCCTCGTCGGTGACCTTCTCAAGCAGGCGACTGGGCCCGAACGCCCAGTGACTGATGACATACAGCATGAGCCAGTTCTTGGGCCCGCACAGCCGGAACAGGGCTTCCCAGCCGACATAATAGGCAAGATGCCCGAGGCCGCCGCCGCCCAGCGTCTCGGGCACGCACATATTGTAGTAGCCGGCCGCGGCGGAGAGCCGCCGAACCTCGCCGATCAGGCCCTTCAGAGCGTCCGAGAAGCGGCCGTCCTCGC
>QFCS01002061.1_pt1 | contig 25578 bp, 29 predicted proteins | sample 3576561 | NCBI WGS metagenome assembly QFCS01 | reverse complement strand
GGCGGGCCGAGAGCCTGCCCGAAGATCAGCTGCAGCTTGCGCTGGAGGATGCCGAACAGGAAGCGGCGTCGGGCCAGGCGGTGTCGGAGGAAAAGAACCCACCCGAGCGCAAGGCGCGTGCAGCACGACGTCGGACCAACCGCGGCGCGCTGCCGGCGCACCTGCCGCGCATCGAGAGGGTGGTCGATGTAACGAGCATGGTGTGCCCGTGCTGCACGGGGACACTGCACCGCATCGGCGAGGACGTCTCGGAGCGCCTCGACGTCGTGCCGGCGCAGTTCCGGGTGCTGGTCGTACGCCGTCCTAAATATGCTTGCCGCGCCTGCACGGACGTGGTCGTGCAGGCGCCGGCGCCAGCGCGCCTGATCGAAGGCGGATTGCCCACCGAGGCGACCGTCGCCCAGGTGCTGGTCTCGAAGTTCGCCGACCATCTTCCACTCTATCGACAGGCCCAGATCTATGCACGGCAAGGCATTGCCCTGGATCGATCGACCCTGGCCGATTGGGTCGGGCGCGCGGCCTTCCTGCTGCGGCCCGTGCACGAGCGGCTGTTGGACAGGCTCAAGGCCTCGCCGAAGCTGTTCGCCGACGAGACGACGGCGCCGGTGCTCGATCCAGGACGAGGCCGGACCAAGACCGGCCAGCTCTTCGCCTATGCCCGGGACGAATGGCCCTGGGGCGGCAGCGATCCGCCCGGCGTGGTCTATGTCTATGCGCCGGATCGCAAGGCCGAGCGGCCGATCGCGCATCTCGCCGGCTTCAAGGGCATCCTGAAGGTGGATGGCTACAGCGGCTACAAGGTCTGGCCAGGCAGGGCGACGTGCAGCTCGCCTTCTGCTGGAGCCACGTGCGCCGGCACTTCTACGAACTCGCTACACCCGGCCCCGCGCCGATCGCCACCGAGGCGCTGACGCGCATCGCCGAACTCTATCGCATCGAGGCCGAGATCCGCGGCCGTTCCGCCGAGGAGCGTCACCGGGTCCGCCAGCAGCGCACTCGGCCGCTGGTCGAAGCGCTCGAGCCGTGGCTCCGCGCCAAGCTTCAACTCATCAGCCAGAAGACCAAGCTCGCCGAGGCGATCCGCTACGCACTGTCACGCTGACAGGGGCTGTACCTGTTCCTCGACGACGGCCGCATCGAGATCGACAACAACGTCGTCGAGCGAAGCATCAGGCCTCTTGCCCTGACCCGCAAGAATGCCCTGTTCGCCGGCTCCGACGGTGGCGCCGAGCATTGGGCCGTGATCGCCTCGCTTATCGAGACCTGCAAACTGATCGGCGTCGAGCCGTACGCCTACCTGGCCAACGTCATCACCCGCATCGTCGACCGTCACCCCAACAGTCGCCTCGACGAGCTCCTGCCGTGGACCTATCCCGCTACGCCCAATCTCAAGGCCGCGGCCTGAGAACGACGCTTACGCTTCGGGCGACGCTGCTGCAGGCATTTTACGGCATCCGGTCAGAGCGTCAGTTGATGGAGCGGATGGAGTTCGACCTGCTGTTCCGTTGGTTCGTGGGGTTGGGTGTGGACGAGCCGGCCTGGGATCATTCGAGCTTCTCGAAGAACCGCGACCGCCTTCTGGAAGGCGAGATCGCCGCCAAGTTCCTGGCGGCGGTGGTGGCTCGACCGAAGGTCAAGCGGCTGCTGTCGAGCGACCACTTTTCGGTGGACGGCACGCTGCTGGAGGCATGGGCGTCGATCAAGAGCTTCCGTCGCAAGGATGGTGACGATAACGGCCGGGATGGTCCGGGGCGCAACGCGGAGCGCAGCTTCCACAAGGAGAAGCGCTCCAACGAAACGCACCGCAGCACCACCGATCCCGACGCCCGGCTGTACAAGAAAGGCGATGGCCAGCCGGCCAAGCTCTACTACCTGGGTCACGCCCTGATGGAGAACCGTAACGGTCTGGTGGTCGGCGGCGGTGTGACACTGGCCACCGGCACGGCCGAACGGGAGGCAGCCCTTGTCATGGTCGAGGCACGCGCCGGTCCGAGCGGCCGATCACTCTGGGCGCCGACAAAGCTTACGAGTGAAGGAGTTCATCGGCGACCTCAGCCATCAACGGACACCAGACGAAGACCTGCAAGCGACGCAAGACGGCCATCGACCGCCGGACCCTGCATCACGCCGGTTGCGAGGTCAGCCAACGCTGTCGCAAGCGTATCGAGGGTACGCCGCCCTGGCTCGTGATCGGCGGCTGCATCGTAAGCGCCAAACACGACGCCGAGGCGCCAAGGTGACGAAAACTCCCTTAGCCGAGCGCTCCGAAGCAAATCTCGAAGCTCTTCCTCTTTGGCTCTCATCGCCGGAACCTCGACGATTACCGCACCCGCAAGGTCGAAACATCGGCGGAGACGCGTACGCGAGCGTCTTCGCCCTCGCATCCTCATCGGATACCTTGATGTCGCCCTCCAGCGCTCCGCCGACGCGCTTGGTCGGGCTGCTGACCGGCTTGCTCACGAAGAAGGCTAGGATGGCGACCACCGCCGTCGGGCCCTTCAGTTTCGCGACCTCATCGAGCGGCTTGCCTAGAGAACGACGGTGTATTCGCCGGCCGGCAGGTCTTCCGGAGGATCTCGCCTTTGGCGTCGGTCTGGCCGCGCGCTATGGCAGTTCCTGAGGGCTTCTTCTTCACGACGACGTCTATGCCCGGGATTGGATTGTTTTGCGTCTGGGCGCCGGCTGATGTCACGAACACAAGCACAGTCGCGCCCAGAAGGGCGGCAAAGGTCCGAACCGAAAGCATTTGGTATCCCCGTCTCAACGGCGCCCCACGACGCCAGAAGCGCAGCATGCACGCAACAAGATGGCGCTGCTACGGCGCAATTCGAGCGCGACGGTAATTTGCGATGGGGACCCAGGCGGGGGCGACGTTGCACGCAAGGGCGGTGGTGATAGCGCTTCCTCATGCGCGGCAAGCGAGAGGTCGTCGACTTCTGCAGCCGCTAACCCAGAGGTGAATCCGCAGCAGGAACTGATTGCGATTCATCTCTGTTCTCAGGTGGAGCTGAGGTTCGCCTTTGACCGGACGGCTCGGTAAACGGGCCCAATTAGCGCTTCCCGATAGAGACCATCTCGGGAGCCGCCTTCGGCTGCACCGATTGGTTCCCAACCACGGGGGATCGCCATTTTCCGCTGTCGATCTCCTTGATCTGCCGCGCCATCTCCTTCGAGACGACGCGCGAGAAAGGACCGAGGTGGAGGTAGAAGGCGGCCATCGTTCCCACCGCCTCGAGCGAGGCGGGATTCTCGCGCGCGCAGGAGACAAGCGCCTTGAGGTAGTGACCGATCAGCAGAGGATGTTTGAAGAGCGCTGCTTTCAGGAGACGGAACAGCTGGTGCCAATCGTTGGATGACAGCCCTGCGATGCGGCGCGGCGGTTTACCCTCCGGCTTCTTGTTGGGCCGGTAGCGGTTCAGCTGCCGCGCCGCGCGACTCACCCGTCCGAAATAGGCCTCCGGCGCATAGATCCGGTCGATCACGTTCTTGTAGTCGGCCAGTACGTCACGTCGTCGCCGCAGCGTCTCGAAGTTGAGCCCGAGGATGCATTGATCGCCGCCCTCGGCGAGCTTCCGCATCGTCCAGTCTTCGGGGAACATACGGTTCTCCCGTTTAAGCCGAGTCGCGAGCTGCGTGTTCGCCAGCGCTGTAAGAAGCCCTGCCATGCAGATCGCGATGCCCGCGTCCTCAATGCAGTCGACCATGCCATCGGCGATACCGTCCTTCTCTGTGTCGAACCCCACGATGAAGCCCGCGATGACGAACATGCCGGCGCGATGGATTTTGTAGATGCTGTCGGTCAGGCTGCGTCGGGTGTTCTGCTTCTTCTGCATGGCCACCAGAGTATCGCTGTCCGGACTCTCGATGCCCACGAACACCACGAAGAAGCCGGCCTCGCGCATCAGCGCCAAGAGCGCCTCGTCATCGGCCAGGTTCACAGACGCCTCGGTCGAGAATGCAAACGGATAGTTGTGCTCCTTCTGCCAGGCGATGAGCTCGGGCAGGAAGGCCTTCACCGCCTTCTTGTTGCCGATGAAATTGTCGTCGACGAAATCGATGTGGCCACGATAGCCGCTGCGACGGATCGCCTCCAGCTCGGTCAACATCTGCCCCGCCGTCTTCACGCGAGGCCGGCGGCCATAGAGTTCAATGATGTCGCAGAATTCGCAGTTGAACGGGCAGCCGCGCGAGAACTGGACAGCGAGATAAAGATAGTCGCTGCGCTTCAGCAGGTCGTAGCGCGGCACCGGCGTCGTGGTGACGTCGACCTTGAACTTCTCCGCAGTAAACGTGCCGCGACGCTGGCCGGCGTTCCAGGCGGCGATGAAATCCAGGATGATCGTCTCGGCCTCGCCGCTCACGACAAAGTCGGCCTGGGCATAGACATGCGGCTCCGAGGTGACGTCAGGCCCGCCGACTGCCACCGGCTTGCCCAAGTACTGAGCGCGCGCGATCAAGCTGAGGCAATCGGGACGCTGCACGTTCATGCCGCCGGTCATGACGAGATCGGCCCAGGCGAAATCGGCGTCGGTGACGTCTGCCACGTTCCGATCGACCAGCCGGGAGGTCCACTCGGCCGGCAGCAATGCCGCAACCGTCAGCAGTCCGAGCGGAATCGCGGTATGGCGCGCACCTCCGACTTCGCAGAGGCCCTTGTTGTTCCAGAAGGTGGCCACCGGAAACTGCGGCGACACCAGGAGGACATTGCAACGATGGGTGGTGATGGCTAGCCTCTACCTGTGAGGTCAGACGGACCGTCCTTCGCCGGAGCATCAAGCAAATTTACGCTCGCATTGTGGCCGTTTCGCTGGAAGTGCGTGAGGGGCGTCTAGTCACGCGGCCAATGAGCACACTCCGCGCGGTCAAGTCGGGGGAGGGTGAGCCGTGCGGCGTATCCTTGCCGATCTCTGCCTGGAGGCCGCATTTGCTGCAGACGAACCGACAAGGCTCATAAGGGCAATCCAGATCCTCGCGCTCGGCCAACAGCGGGGCATAGCCCTCGGAGGGCCGGCAGATCACAAAGCATTGCCGTCCAGCCGGGCAGGCCGAGGCCGCGCTGAGAGCCCCGGTCACATCATCTTCAACGATCTGTGGCGCCCGGCGATGGCAGGGAATGAAGTCGGGAGGTCAGATAGCAGCGGGGAAGGTACTAGCCGCCTGCGCATCCTGTGCCACCAGCGCCGCGCTGCGCCTTACCAACGTCTCTCGATACTCTTGAGCTTCTACGTCTTTAAAGAATGGCGCATCCGCCGCAAGCCGCTTGACGGCGCTTTCAACGTCTTCAAGCCTCGCCTTGAAGAACTCTTTGCGATAGTTCTTCGCATTGATGCGGACAGGCTCAAATTCCGCCTGAAGCGCGCGTTCGAGCGCGGGAGCGTCGTCGCTGTAGATAATGGCGTGCGTGTCAAAGAGAAACGGCACACTGGCATCCCCCAGCTCCCGGATCTACGACCGGCCTTTCGCGCATAGTGGACGAGCTTTCGCCCAGCCCATGCTACGCATGCTGCAAGGGCATAGGATGGTTGACAGACAGGCGCTGTGTGAAGCGCTACCCTTCCCGGCGACGCCTCTTCGCTCACGTAGACTATCAGCGCCGCGGCCAGACGCACGACTAGGGTCGCTTCCTTGGACGCAACTCCCTGCGTCTCCGATGCGTGCCTCGCTTCATTGGATGCAAAGCCCCAGAGCATGCCGAGCGATTTGTCGAGCGGGCTTGGAAAGAGGTCGGGCCGCTTCCTGTGTGCCGTATCCATGATGACCTTGGGACCGGCATACTTATCGAGAATGGTGAGCAGGCCGTCCCTCAGCTGCGGCGGAAGCTCGTCGCGGTAGGCGATCAGAGGGAGCTGGTTCAGGCCCTCCCGTACCGAGAATCTTGGATTTCTCAACTCTGCGTTCCCTGCGTTTATCTCGCGCGAATTTTAGCGCAAGGGGACCGGTCGGCGCATGCCGACGGGAGCAGGGTGTTCGCATTGTCGGTGCCGGCGAGCCTTCTTCTCCTGTCGTCCGGCTTCCTAGTCTGACGCTTGTCTAGGCTTCGACCCAAACTCTGCAGCTCCGCCGCACGGGCGGGCGGAGTCGCTAGGTGACCGGCCCGTCGCCACTGTGCGCACGCTTGTGTGCGACACCATCCGCTTCTCGGCCGCCTCAAGGCCATCGGCATGGCTGCCGGGCGTTGAGTACATTGCTAGGTACACAAAATAATGCTCCTTCAAAAAAGGCGCGTGATTTCAGATAGATAGAACGAATTTCGATTCCGTCTCGGCACCAATTTTATCAAGTAGTTAGGGCTAGCGGCCAATGCGTCGCCGTGACTTGGGGTAACATCAGGGTATCACGGCGATAGGTCTCGTCTTCGGCTTTTCTGAATTCTATTCCGGAACGCCGATTTGATGCCCGGTGCTTCAGTTCATACGCCGGATCTCTGCGTACGCACCATTCACCTTCAGCGTCACCGTCACGTCCTTCGGGGTCCGGTTGCGCCAAAACCATCCGTGGCTCCCGTCATAGGCAGCCGTCAGGGTGCCATCGTCGAAGGTGACGGCGCGACCCTTCTTGTAGCTCGACTCTTTGCCGCCCGGCTGGGTCCCGTGCATGTCGTAATTCACTTCGCCGTCGGCCCGCCACGAGAACTTCACCAGGGCACCCTTCTTCATCGTCATCTTGTATTCGATGCCCTCGCCGGGCTTGAGCGTGAAGACGACATCGTCCGTCTTCGTTGCGGCCGGCGCCGGCTGCGCGATCAACGGCCCAGCCTGGTGCGGCGGCGGCGCCGTCGCGGGCATATCCTTGGTGCCCTCGTCGTCGTCATGTCCGCCCGGATGTGCATGCGCGGGCGACACGACGAGACCCGCGATCAGCGTCAGCAGGGCCGACTTCTGCTCCGGCGTGGCGGGGACAGGCGCCTGCTGATTATCGCGGACGCGGTCCTGCTCGGCCTCGATGGCGAGCTGCTTCTTGATCTCGCCCATCTGCGTGAGTTGCAGGGCACGACCGATCCCCGTCGGATCGATCCCGTACTCGGCGGGCAGCACGACCGTCACCAGGATGACCGCGGCGGCTGCAGCGGCCACGACGGTCGACTTGACGAGCCTGGCCGTGCTGGGGAGGTCGGCGCGCGCGGGAATCTCTGCGTTGAACATCGTTTGAACCTCAGGCCTTGGAAACGAAATAGCCGGTGAGCTGGTATCCGATCAGCACGAATCCGGCGGTCATGATGACGACGTTGGCGGTATAGGCGTGGCGCCAGAAACCCATGGTGCGGCGCCAGAAGCCCATGGCGATCAGTATGGCGGTGAGCGCCAGCAGCTGGCCGATCTCGACCCCGACATTGAAGGCCAGCAGGTTTGGCACCAGCCCATCCGACGCGATGTCGTACTCGATGATCTTGGTCGACAGGCCGAAGCCGTGGAAGAGGCCGAACACGAAAGTCGCGACCTTCGTGTTCGGCTGGAAGCCGAACCAGCGCTGATAGGCGCCGAGATTGTCGAGCGCCTTGTAGACGACCGAAAGGCCGATGATTGCGTCGATCAGGTAGCTGTTGATGCCGACGTGGAAATAGACGCCGAGCAACATCGTGGTCGAATGGCCGATCGCGAACAGGCTGACGTAGAGCGCGACATGCTTGGCACGATAGAGGAAGAAGACCACGCCGAGCAGGAAGAGGATGTGGTCGTATCCCGTCACCATGTGCTTGGCGCCGAGGTACACGAACGGCAGGAGATGGATGCCGGTGATTTCCTGGATGTATCCCTTGTCGCCTTCGGCGACGGCGTGGGCCATCACCGCTGTCGACCAAGAGGCGACGACGCCAACGCCCAGGATCGTCGCAAGAAGCCGCCGCGGCAAATTCATTACTACTGCACTCATGGAGCCTTGCTATATCCCCCCCTGGAGGATAGGTCTAGTGGTCATGGAGTGACAGATGAGCGGAAAGCACGAAAGCCATCCCGAGATCGTCAAACGGCTCAAGCGCGCGGAGGGTCACTTGCGTTCGATCATCGAAATGATCGAAACGGGCCGCCCGTGCCTGGAGCTGGCTCAACAGCTTCACGCCGTCGAAAAGGCCGTGGGCAATGCGAAGACGACATTGATCCACGACCATATCGACCATTGCCTGGAGCAATCCATCGGGCCGCAGAACAAGGCCGAGCGCGCCACTCTGGACGAGTTCCGGCAGCTCAGTAAGTATCTGTAGGCAGTCCGTGGAATCGTTTACGGAGTTGATGCGGCAAGGCACTGCCCACGCCTGGCTATTCATCCCAAGTGCCATCCTCCTGGGCGCCCTGCACGGGCTGGAGCCCGGTCACTCCAAGACGATGATGGCCGCATTCATCGTAGCCATTCGCGGAACGGCTTGGCAGGCGGTACTGCTCGGCCTTTCCGCCACCGCCTCCCATACTGCCGTCGTATGGGCCGTGGCGCTCGCCGGCCTTTACTTCGGCTCGCAATGGGACCCGCAGACGAGCGAGCCTTATTTCCAGATCGCCTCGGCAGTGGCCATCGTCGGCGTCGCATTCTGGATGATCGTGCGGACGTGGCGGGCTCAGCAATCGGCGGCACACGCCGGCAATCATCATCACGATCACGACCATGGCCATGCCCATTCACATGGTGAGGATCATGCCCATCTCCATGCAGGCCTTGATGTCGCCGCGGCGGGCTATCAGGACGCTCACGAGCGCGAACATGCCGAGGCCATTCGGCACCGCTTCGCCGACCGGCATGTCACGACGGGACAGATCGTGGTGTTCGGCCTGACGGGCGGCCTGATCCCGTGCCCTGCCTCGATTACCGTCCTCCTGCTCTGCCTCCAGCTTCGCGAGTTCACGCTCGGCGCAACGCTCGTTCTTTGCTTTAGCATCGGCCTCGCCGCGGTGATGGTGGCATCGGGCGTCACAGCCGCGCTGGCCACGCGTCACATCGGCCAACGTTGGGACGCCTTCGAGAAGCTGGCACGCCGCGCACCGTATTTTTCGGGTGTCCTGATTATCTGCGTTGGCCTCTATGTAGGCTACCACGGCTGGACGGCTCTCGCGGCCCAGGCGGTGGCGCCGCACTAGCGCATCCGTCCCCAGCTTCCAGCCAGCATGCCGACGCCGATCAGTAGGATCAGGGTCGCCGTCGCCAATTCGAGCCAACCTAGGGCGCCCATCAGCCAGCGGACACGACCGCTGGCCGCGGAAACGCCGACACGCCGAAGGGCCATGCCGAGCACGCCAAAACTGGCGATGGTGATGGCCGCGCCGATGCTGATGCCGGCGGCCAGCGCGATGCCCACCCCCGTCGCCCCGCGCGCGACGGCAGCTCCCACGACGATGATCGTGAGCGGACAGGGCAGCAGTCCCATTGCAATGGCGAGTGTCGACCGTGGCGCGTGCGATCCTTCCTGCTCACGCCCATGCCCGTGCGACACGGTCCCGCGCCACTTCAGCCCGCGTAGCGCCAGCACGACATAGAGCACGCCTATGGACGCGACGATGGCGCCCGCGACTACCTCGATCCAGACGCCTGCTCCGGTCGGCCGCCCGAGCGGGCTGATGGCCCGACGCGTCGCCAGAACCAGCAGGACAGCGATGGTGCCATGCGTCAGGGCCGCGAGGCTCGCGACCCTCAAACCGGCCAAGAAGTTGCCGGGCTGGCCGAGAAAGTGGGAGAAGATCACCACCTTGGAGCGTGGACGAACCCCAGCGCCACCGCCACAAGCATCCCCGAAGCGAAGGCCGCGGGAGTCGAGAACAGCTCGGCGAACCGCTGCGACAGCAGGCCCTGGAGCTGCAGCTGCAGGGTGAGCACCGTCTCGAACACTTTGAGGCCGCTAGAGCAGCGTGATCAATTTGAGGCAACATAGATCGGCGTACATCCTTACATCTCCGTGTCGAAGCCGCAGCGTATCCTCCTTTAAGGCGGGAGAGGTGTAGTTTGAAGCAGGGCGTCACCGCGAGCTGGCGCGTCGGGCACCCTATTTCTCGGGCGCTGATCGGCTGCATCGGCCGGTGTGTCGGCTATCAAGGCGCGAAGCCGGCGACCGTGTAGTAGGAGTGGTTGGGCGGCAGCGAGATGCCGAGCCGCTCGGCGATCTCATCGATCAGGCAGCTTCCGTCGATCAGCAGCGATCCATCGTCGCGCTCTGTAACATGCGGTTCTTCTTCTTCGTCGATGTCGGCGACCACCGCCTTCAGGATGTCGCCCTCGGTGACGATTCCCTCAATGCTGCCGTGCTCGTCGATGACGACCACTAGATTCAGAGGCGACTGGCGGAGCTGTTCGACGACATCAATTGCCGCCAGTCGATCGCTCACGGCAGGCACCTTCTCGACCAGGATCCACATCGCGTTGACACCCTCGTCCTCAGGGCAACGAGGGCCGCTCGGACGGGAAGGGCGCCCACGATCTCGTCGATGTCGCCGTTCGCCACCAGCATTCGGCCATGCTGTGCGGTGCGGATGGCGTCGCGGATGTCGCTTTCGCTGTCGTTGAGGTCGATCCATTCGACATCGGGCCGCGGAGTCATGATGGCGCGCACTGGCCGGTCGCCGAAGCGCATGACCCGCGAGAGCATCGAGCGTTCCTCGGGCTCGACCAGGCCGGACCGCTCGGCCTCGTCGATCATCGTCATGATCTCCTCGGTAACGCCGGCTTCCGGCCGCTGCGACTGGCCGAGCAGGCGCAGGCCCAGCCGGGCCGATACGTCGAGCAGGCCCACCACCGGGCCGGCGATCCTGGCCACGATCTGCATCGGCCGGGCAACGATCACCGCGACGCGCTCAGCGTTGCGCAGGCCGACCTGCTTGGGAACGAGTTCACCCAGCACGACCGAGAGATAGGTGATCGTCACGATGACCACCGTGAAGGCCACCGGTTCGGCGAAGCGCGTGGGCATGCCGTGGCTTTCGAGCCCGGCATCGCCGCGCTCGGCGATGGTGGCGCCGCTGAAGGCGCCGGCGACGATGCCGACCAGGGTGATGCCGATCTGGACGGCCGACAGCATCCGGCCGGGATCGCGCGTCAGGTCGAGGGCGACCCCAGCGCCGCGCGATCCGTCGCGCGACATCTGCTCCAGGAGCGGGCGTTTGGCGGACACCAGCGCGAGCTGCCTAGTTCCTTGTCGTCCGCGCTCGTTCGCCGACCACTCAGAACGCTAGAAAAATCAGGATTTGAACGCTTATTGGCGTTCGGCACTGTTCGTGGCTGTTCGAGAGAATCCGGCTTCTTCGGGTACACTGCTGGGTCACCTGAAAGGCCGGGTACACAGGCGCACCTGGTTCGCAGCTTATCGTCATCTTTGGCTAATCGCCGGTACGGACTTGCTTCTGCTTGCCGGTGCGCTCCTTGCGGCGCTAACCGCGCGAAAGCTCCAGCGTCGGGCCGCCGCAGCCCCCTGAACGCGTCGTGTCACGGCTCGCCGACTCGCGAGCTGCTGCGGAGTAGTCAAGGTCGTGCTGCCTCTGGCACTTGGTCGAGTGACCGAGGCATAGATCATCTTGTCGCTACGCCACGACTTCATCGCGTGTCAGCCACGAACATATTGCGGAGTGCGCCCTACGCTACAATACGCCTACGAATGCTTCCGTAGTGCTTCCGTGGCAAATCCGAGTGCCGAGAGAACAAATTGCGTTCTCTTCAAATGCTTAAGAACATGTGATAAAATGGCGGACCCGGCGAGATTCGAACTCACGACCTCTGCCTTCGGAGGGCAGCGCTCTATCCAGCTGAGCTACGGGTCCAGCGGCCGGGAACATACCGGAGGGGGCGGTGCAGCGCAACGCGGGGACTGCGGTGCGGCAAGGAGGTCTCCTAGCGGTCGCGACGCTCCTCGGGATCGCGGTCTTCGGGCTCGTCGGCGTCCTCGCCGAGCTTGTGCTGCAGCGCGCCCAGCAGCCCCAGCACGACCAGTGCGAGGGCGGCGCCCAGCACTGCGATCGACCACAGGCCGAGGCCGCAGGCCAGCCCGACCGCGCCCGCCAGCCACATGCCGGCGCCGGTCGTCAGGCCCTGGACCGCACCGTGCGTGAACAGGATGGTGCCGGCCGCCAGGAAGGCCACGCCGGCCGTGACCGCCTCGACCAGACGGATCGGATCGACCCCCTGGCGGTCGCTGCGAGGGAACATCGGCGCGTGATAGATCTCGATGGTGAGGATCGCGAAGGTCGCCGCCGCGACGCACACCAGGATGTGGGTGCGCAGGCCGGCCGGCCGCGAGCGCCATTCGCGCTCGAAGCCGATCACGCCGCCCAGGATCGCGGCGGCCAGCAGCCGGACCACGATCGCCGCGAACGGCAGCCATGTCGGATGGCCGAACTCTTCCAGGATCTCGGTCATGACATGGCGCGCGGTTCCCAGGGTGGGCGTCAACGCCCGACGATCAGCAACGTTGCTTGCCTCAAGCGCGCTGTTCGGCGACAGTCCGCGCGCAACTGGAAAAGCCGGGAGAAAACAATGACTATCGATCGCCGCCGCCTGCTCGGCGGCTCGGCTGCCGTCGCTACGCTGGCCGCCGCGGCAGGCTTCGCCGGCAGGGCTGGCGCGCAAGCCAACCCGCCCCCCTTCGAGACGGTGCGTATCGTCACCGGCTTCCCGCCGGGCGGCACCTCCGATACGCTGTGCCGTCGCGTCGCGGAGAACCTGCGCGGCGGCACCTACACCAAGGCGGCGCTGGTCGAGAACAAGCCGGGCGCCGGCGGCCAGATCGCCGTGCAGTCGATGAAGACGGCCGCCGCCGACGGCAGCGTCATCCTGCAGACGCCGGCCTCGATGCTGATGATCTATCCGCACATCTACAAGAGCCTGAGCTACAACGCCTTCACCGACGTCACGCCGGTGACGCTGGCCTGCACCTTCGACTTCGGCTTCTGCGTCGGGCCTGCCGTGCCGGACAACGTCAAGGACATCCCGTCCTTCCTCGCCTGGTGCAAAGCCAACCCCGACAAGGCCAACTACGGCTCGCCCGCCGCAGGCTCCGTGCCGCATTTCATCGGCGTGCTGCTGGGCCAGGCCGCCGGCATCGAGCTGAAGCACGTGGCCTATCGCGGCACCCAGCCGGCGATCCAGGACATGATCGCGGGACAGGTCCAGGCGGTGTCCGGCCCGGTCGGCGAGTTCACCCAGCAGGTCAATGCCGGCAAGGCGCGCTTCCTCGGCGTCTCGGGCGCCACGCGCAGCCGCTTCGCCCCCAACGTCCCGACCTTTGCCGAACAGGGCTACAAGGACCTGGTGTTCAGCGAATGGTTCGGCTTCTTCGCGCCGGGCAGCACCCCGGCGCCGGCCGTGCAGCGCGCCAACACCGCGTTGCGCGCCGCGCTGGCGCAGAAGGACGTGGTCGAGGGCCTCGCCGTGATGGGCCTCGAGGCCAAGTCCTCGACGCCGGAGGAACTCGGCACGCTGCTCAAGACCAGCTACGACCGCTGGGGCCCGATCGTGAAGAAGATCGGCTTCAGCGCCGACTCCTGACCGAGGTCGTCTGCGACCCGAGGTCGTCTGCGACCCGAGGTCGTCTGCGACCCGGGGTCGTCTGCGACCGAGGTCGTCTGCGACCGAGGTCGTCTACACGCGCCGCGCGCCATCGCGCGCGAAGCTGGCCGCGGCGCGCTCGACCAGGGTCTTGCGGTCGATCTTGTTGGTGCCGGCGAGCGGCAGTTCTTCGACGAACCAGACCGCGCGTGGATGGGCGTAGGCAGGTCCGTTGTCGAGCGCGAAGCGGCGCAGCGCGTCCTCGGTCGGCTGCGCGCCCGGCCTCGGAACGACGAAGGCCACCGGCAACTGGTACTTGATCTCGTCCGATACCGGCACGACGCAGGCCTGCGCCACGTCGGGATGCTGCCCGAGCAGCTTCTCGACCTCGCCGGGATAGACGTTCTCGCCGCCGCACTGGAACATGTCGTCGGCCCGGCCGACGAAGAAGTAGAAGCCGTTCTCGTCGCGGCGCATCACGTCGCCGGTGTCGTACCAGCCGTCGATCAGCCGCTTCCGCGTGTCGGCCTCGCGGTTGAGGTAGCCGGTCATCAGCGCCGGCGTGCGGATGTGCAGCACGCCCTGGTTCCCGTCGCCGCCGACCAGCTTCACCTCGATGCCCCGGCGCGGATAGCCCAGCGCGCCCATCGGCCGCGGCACGCCGTCAGGATGTGGTCCGAAGCCCAGCGGCCCGGACTCGGTCGTGCCCCAGCTGTTGGCGGTCTCCGCCTTGGGGAACAACCGGTGCATCTGCTCGAAGAACTCCGCCGTCGAGGGCGCCGAGCCGGTGACGGCCATGCTCACGCAGGAGAGGTCGGCCTTGGCCAGCTCCTCGGTCTCGCGCATCACCAGCGCCAGCATGGTCGGCACCGAGGTCACCATGTCGATGCGCAGCCGGTCGATGGCGCGGATGTAGCCGCGCGCGGTGAATCCGGTCAGCAGCACGATCGTGCCGCCGTTGATCATCACCAGCTTGGCGCTGAACAGGCCGTTCATGTGGAACAGCGGCGCGGCAATGATCGCCTTGCGGCCTTCGATGCCCGGCCGCTGCTCGGGCGTCGCCCCGGTCGCCCACAGGTAGCCGCCGTGAGTCAACGGCACGCCCTTGGGCAGGCCGGTCGAGCCCGAGGTGTAGAGCACCATCGCGACTTCGTCGGGCGCCATGTCGACGGGCTCGAACGGGCCGGGCTCGAACGGGCCGGGCTCGAGCAGCGTGTCGAGCTCTTCCATGGCCACGGTCGGCACCAGCTCGGCCACCAGCGGCGCGCGCTCGCCGTCGGCGATCGCCAGCTTGACCGCCGAGTCCTTCATGATGTGCGCCACCGTCTCGCGCGGCAGCTTGTGGTTGACGCAGACCGAGACCAGGCCGGCGGCCATGGTCGCCATGTAGAGCAGCAGGTAGTCGGCGCTGTTGGCAGCGACGATGGCCACCGCCTCGCCGCGCTGCAGCCCGCGCTTCAGCAGCCCGCGCGCCAGTGCGGCGATGCGGCGGCGGCCCTCGCCGTACGAAATGCGGAGCTGCTCGTCGGCGTCTGACGACAGCTGAATGATCAGGGGGCGATCGTCGGGTGCAGTCGGATCGAGGATGGCGGCGAGATTCTTCACGGGGGCGTCGGTCATGGCGATGGGTGATTGCAAGGGTCGTGCCTGGGGCGTTCGGGCTCGTCGGCCATCCTAGTCGGCCATCCTAGTCGGCCGTCCTAGTCGGCACGCCGGTGGAACTGCGAGCCGCCGTAGGACTGGTCCGTCGGCACGATCTCCATATAGCTCACATCCATGCGCTGCGGTGCGCCCAGCACGAACATGATGGCCTCGGCGACGTCGTCGGGCTGCAGCGAATCGAAGCCTTCGTAGAAGCGGCGGCGGCCCTCCTCGCGATCCTCCAGCAGGGCGAGGTGGACACCCGTCTCGACCCGGCCGGGCGAAATCTCGGTAACGCGGATGCCGCTGCCGTGCAGGTCGAGCCGCAGCGTCTGGCCGAGATTGCGGATCGCCGCCTTGGTCATGGCATAGACCGGCATGCCCTGGATCGGGGCCACGGCGGAGATCGAGCTGAGATTGACGATGTGGCCACGGCCGCGCGCCCTCATGCCGGGCACGGTGGCGGCGAGACAGTTCAACGCCCCCTTGAGGTTGACCGAGAACAGCGCATCGATGTCGGCCGGCGCCGTCTCCCACGACGCGGTCGCGCGTACAAGCGCCGAGGCATTGTTGATCAGCACGTCTGCCTCCAGACCGCTCAGCGCGCTCATCACCGCATCGCGATGCGTGATGTCGAGCGCCAGCGGGCGGCAGCCGGTCTCGCGCGCCAGCGCCGCGAGGTCGTCGGCCGAACGCGCGACCGCCCAGACCTCGAGGCCGCCGATGCGGAGCTGGCGGACGGTGGCGGCGCCGATGCCGCGGCTGGCGCCGGTCACGATGGCGGTACGGTAACGATCGAGCGACATGGACCTCCTCTGCGCGGCGTGCTCTACGCGTGCTTTACGCGAGTCGCAGCGGCCGCCTAGATTGCGGTGACAGAGTAGGGGAGCAAGGCATGGCAAAGAAACTCTTTCCGGACGGAACCGAGGTCACGTCGTTCTACGTCCGGGCGATCCGCTCCGGCCCCATGGTCTTCGTCTCCGGCACGACCTCGCTGGACAAGAAGGGCAAGGTGCAGGGCAAGACCGCTGCCGAGCAGACCACCATCACCATGCGCAAGATCGAGGCGGCGCTGAAGTCGGCCGGCTCCAAGCTCGGCGATCTGACGCAGATGACGATCTACGTCACCGACATCCGCGACATGGGCGACGTGGTCAAGGCGCTGGGCAAGGCGCTCAAGGGATCGGTCGTGACCTCGACCCTGGTCGGGGTGACGGCGCTCGCCGTGCCGGGCCTGCTGGTCGAGATCGAGTGCATGGGCGTCGTCGAGAACTGAGCGGAGCGCATGCAGATGTGGAATCGGATCGGCCGCCGCCAGATGATGGTGGCGGGAGCGGCGGCAATGGGCTCGACGAGTCTGCCGGCGCTGGCCAAGGAGCCGGTGAAGACCGGCACCGTCGACATCGAGCAGGTGCAGGTCGCCTTCATCGGCAGCGGCGGGGTCGGCGGCGGCACGCTGCACTGGCGCGGCAAGAACTACCGCTTCTCGATCGGCGGGCTGGGGATCGGCGGCTTCGGCATCTCCCGGATGCAGGCGACCGGCGACGTCTACGACCTGTTCGAGCTCGGACATTTCCCGGGCGCCTACGGCCAGGCGCGCTACGGCACCGCGTTCGGCGACAAGGGCGGCGGCCAGCTCTGGCTGCAGAATCCCAACGGCGTGATGCTGAGCCTCAAGGCGCGGCGCGAAGGCCTCGCGGTGTCGCTCGGCGCCGACGCCGTCATCATCGACTTCAAGAAGTGAGAGCGGCGATGAAAACGATCCGACGCCTGGGATACGCCGCCGTTGCCGCCTTCCTCATGGCCGCGATGCCGGTGCAGGCCCAGGTTCAGGCCCAGCCCCAGCAGCCGGCCGCGCAGACGCCGCCGCCGGCCCAGGACGAGACGCTGGCCATCAACGCCTTCGCGGTCGTCTCGGCCAGCGGCACGATCATGCGCGCCGCCGAGCAGCAATTCATGGCCGTGGCGACGCTGAACGGCCCGTTCTTCGTCGAGACCGACGAAGGCCCGATCCAGGCCGGCAACGCAAGCTGCGCGGCGTCGCTCCGGTTCGATCAGGCCAATCGCCGGCAGACCGGCAGCGGCGTCTGCACCATGACCGCCATCGACGGCGCCACGGCGTGGGGCGAGTGGATCTGCGAGGGCTACGAGTTGCTGGGCTGCCGTGGCGTCTTCAAGCTGACCGGCGGCACCGAGCGCTTCGAAGGCGTCGCGGGCGAGGGCGCCCTGATCTGGCGGCCCAGCGCCCACGAGCTGCACAAGCAGCTCGACGGCAGCGTGCTCGACAGCGCCAGCGGCCTCCTGCTGTGGCGCGACCTCAAGCTGCAGCTGCGGTAGCGCCGGCCTCGGTCCGAAGGAAGCACGCCCGGCGGTGATCAGGCCGGGCCGGGCGGGATGGCGATGCGGCTGCGGCGCAGCAGCTCCTCGAGTGTCCTGATGCCGTCCTCGTAGCGTCCTTTCTGGCAGTCGATGCCGGCGCCGAGACGCGCCATGTCGGGTCCGCCGGAGCCTTCGCTGCGGCGCGTGTTGTACCTGTCGTAGAGCGCACCGAGCTCGTTGCAGCGCGCCGCGAGCTGCTCGCGCGTCGGCTGGGCCGCGGCGGTCCCGAGCCATCCCGAGAGAGCCAGCAGTGCCAATGCTGGCGCCAATGCCGGTGCCAGTGCCGGTGCCAGTGCCGGTGCCAATGCGGGTGCAAGGGCCGGGATGTGGGCTGATCGGATCATCGGTCCCTGGGTTTCGTCACGAGCAGCGGAGACTATACGAGCCGCGGGGTGCGAGGTACTGTCGCCCGCCCGCACGGATCGTGGGCCAAGGGGAGAGAAAGATGGTCACGCTCAGGAAGGCTCGCCTGCTGCTCGTCGTCGGCCTGGTGGGGATCGGCGCCGCCTGCGCCCTGCCCGCGAGCACGCCGGGCCACGATCCGCGTACCGAATCGCAGGCCACGTCGATCACCTGGAGCGACGGCCGGCCGGCCATCCAGATCACCTGCGGCATCCCGCAGGGCTGCGATTCGCGGGCGCTGGCGATGTGCAAGGGCAACTACACCGTGCTCGAGATGAAGAACATGCCGACGCGCGGTGACATGGCCGCGGTGCGCGGCCCGGGCACCGTCGTCGTGCGCTGCGCCGCCTGATCCGCCTGGGTAGCGCCTGATCGGGGGCCGCGCTCTCTTCACGGCCGCCGCGATCCCCATGATGCAGCGATCTCCGGGCGCGACCGTTCCGCTTCCGCGCGCGACGGCAACGGCGCGCCGTGATCTGCGATCCAGACGGCCACGTCGTCGGCGACGGTCCGGCCCTCCTTGTCGCGCAGCAGCAGATGATAGCCGTTCTTGTAGAAGGCCAGCTTCGAATCCGGCCGCCGCGGCATGACCTCGATGGCGGCGCGCACCGGCTCCTGCGGCACGATGCGGTCGCCCAGCCCGTGCAGCATGATGTACGGCACCTCGACGCGGCTCGCCGAGCGGCGCGCCTCGTCCATCAGGTCGACCAGCCCGTAACCCATGTCGAGCCGGACCTGGCGCAGCATCAGCGGATCGTTGTGCAGCCTCTCCAGCGTCTTCGGATTGTCGGTCGGCCGGTAGTCGATCGAGGTCGGGCCGGACGGCATCCACGGGATGGTGTGGGCGAAGAACCACAGGCCGGCGCTGGCGACCGGCCCGAACGTGTCGCGCGAGCGCAGCGCCGTCGCCAGCAGGATCAGCCCGTCGATCTCGACGCCCTCGTCGGCCGTCACCAGCGCCACCGCGCCGCCCATGCTCTCGCCGGCAAGATAGACCGGCACGCCGGGATAGTGCTGGTGCAGCAGGCCGATCACGGTGCGGGCGTCGTCGACCAGCGACGCCGTGCCCGGCCAGCGGCCACGCGTCGGGCTGCTGCCGAAGCCGCGCTGGTCGTAGGCGCAGGTGGTCATGTCGTCGGCCGCCCAGATCCTGGCCGGTTCTTCCCAGGCCATGCGATAATCGCCGAAGCCGTGCAGGCCGAGGATGACGGCCCTGGGCCTGCCGTCGGCCGCCGGCCAGCAGGTCAGGGCGAGCCGGGTGCCATCGGCTGCGACATAGTGGTCCGACGTCAGCTCGGGCTTGCGCTGCGGCCCGCCGGCCGGGACGACGCTGGGCGCACATGCGCAGAGCATGACCAGGGCGGCCATGGCCGCTATCATCTGCCGGAGAAGGAGGGGCAAGATCGTGACGGAGCCTTTCGAAGTCATCACAGTCGAGACGGATCGCGTGGCCTGCGACGGCGGCGGCGGGCCACTCGGCCATCCTAAAGTCTATCTGAACCTTGGCGAAGAAGGGCGGGTGGAGTGTCCTTATTGCAGCCGCCTCTATGTCCTGAAGGAGGGCGCGAAGCCGGGCGCCCACGCGCACTGATGGCCGGCTCAACGGAAGTCGCTCCCTCGCATGGCGGCCCCTCGCACGGCAGAAAGCCCCGGCAGCTCGGCGAGGGGTGGAACTGGCGGGAGCTTGAGGTCGGCGACAGCTTCATCACGTTCGGGCGCACGCTGTTCGAGTCGGACCTGCTCAGCTTCGTGACGCTCTGCGGCTTTTCCGAGGAGCTGTTCACCAACAAGGAGTACATCAAGTCGCATGCGCCCATGCGCGGCGGCCATCCTGTGCCCGGCGCGCTGGTCTATTCCATGGCCGAGGGGCTGGTGATCCCGACCACGCTGCAAGGCACAGGCCTCGCCTTCCTCTCGATGGGCTTCGACATCAAGGGCCCGACCTATGTCGGTGACACGATCCATGTCGAAATCGAGGTGACGGAGATCCGGCCGACCTCGAAGGACCCGATGCGCGCCCTGGTGCGGACGACCAACCTGGTCAAGAACCAGAAGGGCGAGACCGTGCTGGTCTACACGCCGCTGCGCATGATGCAGGGACACTGAAAAGGGACCGGGGGGCGGAGGCGCGCATGGCCAAGGTCGTGGTCGAGAAGGAAGGGTCGATTACCGTCGTTTCCATCGACCGCTTCGCCGAGGCGCGCAACGCCGTCGATCCCGAGACGGCCGGGCTGCTGCGCGACGCCTTCCTCGCCTTCGACGCCGATCCGGCGCAGTCGGTCGCCGTCCTGACCGGCCGCGGCGGCAGCTTCTGCGCCGGCTTCGATCTCAAGGTCGCGGCGCAGGCGCCGGAGGACCGGCGTGGCAGCCTGCATGATCCGGCAGGGCCGGGCCCGATGGGACCGACGCGGCAGCTTCTGTCCAAGCCCGTGATCGCCGCCGTCGAGGGCTATGCCGTGGCGGGCGGCCTCGAGCTGGCGCTGTGGTGCGACCTGCGCGTTGCGGCGGCCGGTGCGACGTTCGGCGTCTTCTGCCGCCGCTGGGGCGTGCCGCTGATCGATGGCGGGACGGTGCGCCTGCCGCGCCTGATCGGCCACAGCCGGGCGCTCGACATGATCCTGACCGGCCGCGAGGTCGGCGCACAGGAAGCCTATGACTGGGGGCTGGCCAACCGCCTGGCGCCCGAAGGCCAGGCGCTCGCCGAGGCGCTGGCGCTGGCCGGACAGCTCGCGCGGTTCCCGCAGACCTGCCTGCGCTCGGACCGCCGATCTTCCTACGAACAGTGGGGCATGGACATCGCCGCCGCCCTCGCCAACGAGGGCCGGCATGGCCAGCCGGCGCTCGAGGCCGAGGCGCGCTCGGGCGCGGCACGTTTCACCGCCGGCAAGGGGCGCGGCGGCACGTTCGGAGATATCTGATGGGCCTTCCGACCGACGACGAAGTCGAACGCTATCGCAACGACGGCGCCGTCTGCCTGCGCGGCGCCTTTTCGCTCGACTGGATCGAGCGGCTGCGCGAGGCCGTCGCGGCCGACATGGCGACGCCAGGCCCGATGATGCGGCTGAACACGCCGGCCGGCGCGCCGGGTCGGTTCTTCGTCGACTTCCAGCTCTGGCAGCGTCACGACGCGGCGCGGGCCTTCGTCTACGACTCGCCGGCCCGCGAGATCGTGGCCCGGCTCATGGGCTCGCCGGAGGTCGTGTTCTATCACGACCATCTGCTCGTGAAGGAGCCGGGCACGCAGGAGCGCACGCCGTGGCATCACGACCAGCCCTACTATCCGATCGACGGCGAGCAGATCGTGTCGCTGTGGCTGCCGCTCGATCCCATCGATCGCGCGACCTGCGTCGAGTACGTGCAGGGCTCACATCGCTGGGGACGCTGGTTCCGTCCGAAGTTCTTTCGCCAGGGTGGTGTGGATCTCGCCGTCGAGGATCCGCGCTTCGAGCCGTTGCCCGACATCGACGCCGAACGCGGCAGCCACGCGTTCCTCGCCTGGGACATGGAGCCGGGCGACGTCGTCGCCTTCCACGCGCTGACGCTGCACGGCGCCTCGGGCAATCTCTCCTCCTCGCGCCGCCGCCGCGCCTGGGCGACGCGGTGGTGCGGCGCCGATGCGCGTTACGCCGCGCGCGTCGGCCAGATCTCGCCACCCATCGAAGGCCATGGCCTGAAGCCGGGAGACCCGCTGGCCTGCGAGATGTTCCCCAGGGTGCTGGGCTGAGGCGGCCTGCGTCGTCTCTCGACGATCAGTGCCTCGGTCGGAACGGCGAAGGCGTCAGGACCCGGGCGACGAATCCAGGCCGTCCAGCCATTGGCGCGCCTTGTGCAGCTCGCGGAAGATCTTCACCGGCCGGTCGGCCCCGGCCAGCGTGATGAACAGGCGCGCGCGGGCATGGCTCTCGTCGGTCTTCGCCACGATCGCGAGCGCGCCCATCGGTCCCACCTCGCGATAGACGCGAATGCGGGCGCCGAGCGCCAGCATCTGGTCGTCGTCGATGCCGGATGTCGCGTCCGTCAGATCGAAGATCTTGCGGTACGACAGGCCGCCGGCCGTCACGACGCCGTCGAGATACGCCTCGACGTCGCTCAGTCGCAGCTCCTCCTTGGCCACGGCAATCACGAGGCGCGTCGTGTGGGAGATCGTCCAGTGCAGCGGCATGCCGCCGACTATGACGGAAAGTGTGCTCCGGACAAGGCTGCAACCTGGGATATCACGGCACCAGGACGGCCTTGCCGACGACCTTGCGCTGCTGGATCAGCTCGAAGCCCTGCACCCAGTCGGCGAGGTCGAAGGTGCCGGCGATCGTCGCCCGGAGCCTGTCCTCGGTGAACCAGTGCATCAGCTCCTTCTGGGCGGCGGCGACCATGGCGCGCCGCCGGCCGAGCGATTCGACCTCCTTCGGCGACGGCGCGCCCTTGCCGCCCCAGCCGGTGTAGTAGCCGTAGTAGAAGCCGATCACTGTCACGTTCTTGACCAGCAGGATGTTGGCCGGGATCTGCGGGATGGTGCCGCTGGCGAAGCCCATCGGGATCAGCCGTCCTTCCGGCGCCACGCAGCGCAGCGAGATGTCGAAGGCCGAGCCGCCGACCGGATCGTAGACCACGTCGGCGCCGCGGCCGTCGGTCAGGGCCAGCACCTCGGCGCGCAGGTCGTGCGTGCGGTAGTCGATCACATGATCGGCGCCGTGCTCGCGCGCCGCCTCGAGCTTGTCGGTGCCGCCTGCCGAGGCGATGACGATGGCGCCCATCGCCTTGCCGACCTCGATGGCGGTGAGGCCCGAGCCGCCGCCGGCGCCGTGCACCAGCAGCACCTCGCCCGGCTGCAGGTCGGCCTTCCATTTCAGCGCGCCGTAGGCGGTCGGATACAGGGTCGGGAAGTTGGTCGCCTGCGCATAGGGCATCGTCTCGGGAATCGCGAGGACGTTGGCCGCCGTGGCCACGGCATACTCCGCGAAGGCGCCGTGGCTGACGCCGGTGGTCACCCGCTGGCCGACGGCAAGCCCCTTCACGTCGGGCCCCAGCTTGACGATGTGGCCTGCCAGCTCGTTGCCCGGCACGTAGGGCAGGGGCGGCTTGTTCTGGTGCTTGCCCTGCACGCCCAGCATGGCCGCGAAGCTCACGCCCGCCGCACCGACCCGGATCAGCACCTCGCCGGCGGCCGGCTCGGGCTCGGGCAGCTCGCGGATCTTCAGACTCTCGATCGGCCCGTAGGCCTCGCACACCAACGCCCGCATTCACCGTCCTCCGAAGCTGCCGTGCCGTCCTTCGCCGGCGGCGAAGCGCGCCGCCCCCTTCTGCGATTCCTGCCGCCGAGCCTCCAGCGACAATTCCATCTCGCGCCGCACGGCGGAAGCCTCGTCGCGGTCGAAGCTCTCATAGGCCGAACGGCGGTCGGAGATCATGGCGATCGGCGGGAAGCCCGCGATCTGACGTGCGAGCTTCTCCGCCTCGGCGCGCGCCGTGCCGCGCGCCACCTTGCGCGTCGCCAGCCCGATCGCGATCGCCTCGTCCGCGCCGATGGCCCGGCCGGTGAGCAGCATGTCGAGGGCGCGGCCCTGACCCACGATGCGCGGCAGGCGCACGGTCGTGCCGTCGCTCATCGGCACGCCCCAGCGGCGCGAGAACACGCCGAAGGTCGCCGTGTCGTCGACGATGCGGATGTCGCAGAACAGCGCCACGCCCAGGCCGCCGGCGCAGGCATGGCCCTCGATGGCGCCGAGCAGCGGCTTGGCGAGCGGCGCGCGCAGCGGGCCGTCGTCGCTGCCGGCCCACGGAAAGTAGTCGACCCCGGAGCCCAGCTCCTTGAGGTCGGCGCCGGCACAGAAGGCGCCGCCGGCGCCGGTCAGCACGGCGACGCTGGCCTGCGGGTCGGCCTCGAAGGTGCGGAAGGCGTCGGCCAGGGCATGCGCCGCCTCGTTGTCGAGGGCGTTGCGCACCTGCGGGCGGTTGATGACGATCGTCGTCACCGGCCCGTCGCGTTCGATCAGTATCTTGTCCGTGGTCATGCTCTGATCATGCCACGACTGACCATTCCAGGGCGACCGTGCGGCGTTTCAGCGGACCGTCGCCAGTTCGTCGTCGAGCTGCGAATTGCCGTTGATCGGCGTGCGGAAGTACCACCAGTTCCTTTCCGCGTTCCATTTCTCCTTGCGCGCCGTGCCGGTGCCCCAGACGCACTTGCGGAAGTCGCGCGTCGCCGCGCGGAAGAGGCGGTCGGCCTCGTCGAGCTTGAGCGCGTGCTCGCCCATCTCCTCGCGGCTGAACATCGGCAGCGCTTCCAGGATCAGCTCGCGGACATCGACGTCGTTCAGCCAGTTGTCGAGATCGAAGGTGTAGCCGCCGGCGAGGCCGGCCGTGAACTCGGCCCACTGGTCGATCAGCTCGCGCAGGTCGGCGACGTCGGGCGGGCCGGGGGGAGGAGGAGGTTTCATCGTCCGCGCTCTGCCTGGCGGCGCCAGTAGCGCTCGCCGTCATTGGGTTTGAAGAAGGTGCGGATCACGCCGTTGGGATTGAAGGCGATGAAGGCGCCGGTCTGCTGATCGTATCGCGTGATGACGCCGTCGGCGCGGATCGCTTCGAGCACGGGGCCGCCCACCCTGGCGTCGCGCAGCAGCTGCGCCTGCCGCAGATAATCCTGCCGGGTGATGCGTCCGAACTCCGATCCGTGCTTGGCGTAGTGCTCGTCGAGGCGACGCTGGTCGGCGAAGCCGACGGCCGGCCCCCAGCCGTGCGTGCTGCCGCTGGCCTGCGGCTCGGTCGCCGACGTGTCGCGGGCTTCGACGCTGCGCACGACGTCCCGCTGGCCCCGATCGGCGACCTGCATCCAGTAGACGAGCGTCGAGACGGCCACGAGCGCGGCCATCAGCAGCCGGCGCCAGGGCAGCCTCTCCAGGCGGACCCTCATAAGTCTATTGTGCGCCGCCCTGGAACCATCGCGCAATCATGCGGCGTTCGGTTTCTGTCATGTCGGTCAGGTTGCCCGGCGGCATGACGCGGGTGGCCCAGACCTGCTGGTTGATCATCGCCGCCCGCTCGTGGATCTCTTTCGGGGTCTCCAGGATCACGCCCTTGGGCGGGGCGGCGAAGCCTTCCTGGGTCGGCGTGGTGGCATGGCAGGGCTGGCAGCGCTGCTGGAAGATCGGCTGGACCTCGGCGAAGGACAGCGGCGGGCCGAGGCTGGCCGTGGGCCGCGGCAGGGACACCAGCGCGGTGATTGCCAGCAGGACGAGGCCGGAGGCCAGCACCAGCGGGTTCTGGCTGCCCTTGTGGCGCTGCACGAACCAGACGCGGATCAGTGCGCCGGCCAGCGAGATCAGGATCAGCAGCACCCAGTTCCACGGGTGGCCGTACAGGCCGGCATAGTGGTTGCTGATCATCGTGAACAGCACGGGCAGCGTGAAGTAGGTGTTGTGCACCGAGCGCTGGCGGCCGCGCAGGCCGTGGCGCGGATCGGGTGCGCGGCCCTCCTCCTTGGCGCGCACCAGCTCGCGCTGGCCGGGGATGATCACGAAGAAGACGTTGAGCACCATGATGGTGCCCAGCATGGCGCCGAAATGGATGTAGGCGCCGCGCCCGGAGAACAGGTGGCAGAGCGCCCAGGCCGAGAGAGCGCAGTAGATCATCAGCAGGCCGCCCAGCACCAGGTCGTCCTGGCCGAGCGCCGAGCGGCAGAGGCCGTCATAGACCAGCCAGCCCAGCACGAGG
>QFCS01002060.1_pt1 | contig 25594 bp, 27 predicted proteins | sample 3576561 | NCBI WGS metagenome assembly QFCS01 | reverse complement strand
GCGACGCAGTCCGGGTCGGTTTCACCGCCGGACGTGCTCGCGAAGTTCAGCGCGATGCGCAGAGCCCTGGGATCTTCACGAACCGCTTCGACAAAGGGTCTCGTGGACACCGGACTGGCGTACAACGCACCGGGTTCGGGCCCGGCGGCGGCATCGAGCAGGGCCGCACTGTCCCGCACCGACCGCGTGATGGCATGCAGCGTCGCCAATCCCCCGCCTCCGTCGAAACGGCTGGGGCCGAGCGGCACCCGGCCGCGGGTCGGCTTGAGCCCGAAAAGGCCGGTGACCGACGCCGGGATTCGGATCGATCCGCCCGCGTCGCTGCCGTTGGCCGCCGGGACGATGCCTGCGGCGACCGCTGCCGCCGACCCTCCGCTGGAGCCGCCGGGCGTCACGCTCAGGTTCCACGGGTTTCGGGTGACACCCCAGAGGCTGCTTTCCGTCGTCGGACTGGCGCCAAACTCCGGACTGTGCGTCTTGCCGAAGATCACAAGGCCGGCGTCCTTGTAGCGGCTCACGACCGTGCTGTCGGCCCGGGCGACCGCATCCTTCAGGAACCGGCAGCCGCTGCTGGTCGTCGTCCCGGCGAGATCCATGAAGAGGTCCTTCAACAGAAACGGCACACCGGCCAGGGGCCCCTGAAGCCGCCCGTCCCTCACCCGCTCGCGCGCCAGATCATAGTGCTTCAGGACGACGGCGTTGAGCTCGAGGTTCACCTCTTCGGTGCGAGCTATGGCAGTCTCGAGCAGTTCGGCAGGGGTGACCTCGCGCCTCGCAACGAGTTCTGCCAGGCGTGTGGCGTCGCACGCCGCGTATTCCTCGAACTTCAACATGCTTGCTCCATGGCCGGACGAATCCCGATGCGGGCTCAGATCTCGGTGCGCGCATACCAATGCAGCGCGCGTCGCTCGATCGCCCGGAACGCTGCGTTCAGCGCATAGCCGACGACGGCGAGACAGATCACGGCGGCATACATGTCCGCGGCGCGCATCGCGAACTGCATCGACATGAGGTAGTAGCCGACCCCGCTGGCGCCCGAGATCATCTCGGCGATCACGGCAACGATGAGCGACAGCGACAGGGCCGTTCGCATGCCGGCGGATATGAACGGGACGCTGCTCGGGAGCACGACTTTCCAGATCGTCGCCAGGCGCCCCAGTCCGAACGTCCGGGCGGTGAGGTACAGCGTCTCGTCAGCCCCTCGAATGCCGGCATAGGTGTTCACGAAGACCGGGGCGAACGCCGCCATCGCCACGACCGTGATCTTCAGCGCCTCGTCCACGCCGAGAAGGAGAATGAGCGGCGGGACGATCGCCGGCGGCGGCAAGGTGCGCTGAATCTCGATCACCGGCCGAAGGGCCTCGTCCAGCAGACGGACGCGGCCCAGGACGACGCCCAGCACGACGGCGACGCCGGTTCCCAGTGCGAAACCCGCCGCCATCCGGGACAAGGTCGAGGCCAGCGCCGGACCGAGTTCGCCCTGCACGACGCCAACGACGACCGCACGCAGGACATCGGTCAGCGGTGGCCAGTTCTCGCTCCTGACCCACCCCAGTGCAGCGCTGGCCTCCCATAGCGCGAACAGCCCTATCAGGAGGAGCACCCCGGTTCCTCGCGTCCGCGCGAACCGGCGACCCAGATCGCGCCAGGAGGCCGCGCGCGCCCGAAAGCCGATGCCCGCCGCGGCGGCGTCCAGGCTACTGGATGGCATCGGGAACGACCAACGCACGTACGTCGACGTCGGTCGTCAGGAGGCCGCTCTCCTTCATGAGCGCAGCCGTCGCCGCGAGCATCGCCGGATCGATCTTCTCCGGCAGTTTGCCCAGTTCCATCTTTGCGATGACGTCCGGTGGCAGCTTCGTGACGCTCGAAATGATCCGCAGCGTCTCGGGATTCGTCTGATTGCTGTTGAACCAGGCGACGCTCTTGGCAAGACCGCGGGCGAACCTGGCAACCGCATCCCGGTTCTTGTTGTAGAACTCCTCGGTCGCCACGTACTGTCCGATCTCGACACCGGGCTGGACTTCGCCGTAGGGCTCGCCGATCGCTTCGAACTCGCCCTTGCCGACCGCCGAATCGTAGAAGGGATTGACCTGGAACGCGGCGTCGACCTGCTTCCCGCGCAAGGCGTCGTTCATCTGGGGAAACGGAATTTCCCTGTACTTGATCTTCGACGGATCGCCGCCGGTCTTGACGATCCAGGCGCGTGCGAAGAGCCAGATGATGCCGTTGCGCGTGTTCACCGCGACGGTCTTGCCCTCGAGGTCCTTGCCGGTCTTGATGCCTTCGCCCTTGCGAACGATGATCCCGTCCGTGTTCGGCCCGGGGTATTGCTTGGTTCCGGCACCGACGATGACGAGATTGAAGCCCTGCTGCTTCGCGAGGATCGTCGACACGATGTTGGTGTAGAGCACGTCATAGGCACCCGACATCAGACCCGGAATGCCGGCGGCGCCGCCCGCGACCGGGCTGGGCACGACAGTCAGACCCAGTTCCTTGAAGAAGCCCTTCTCGACGCCGACGAACAAGGGCGTGGCATCGAGGATGGGGATGTAGGCAACCCGCAGGGTCGTCTGAGCAAGCGCCACGCCTTGCGCGAGGGTAAACAGCAGCACGGTTGCTGCAGCCCGGGCGAGAACCTTCCGAAGGGACATCTAGATCTCCTTGTGAATGGATACGTCGTGACTGGATACGTCGTTGGGAACTCCGTGATTCATTTTGCGCGCCAGGGGACCAGCCGGTCCTCCACCCGTTCGAAGAGCGCGTTCAAGGCCAGGCCGACGATCGCCAGGATGACGATCCATGCGTACATCGACCGGACCTGGAACGACCGTTGCAAGTCCAGCACGAGAAAGCCGACACCGGTTTCCGCCGCCAGCATCTCGGCGAGGATGACGAGCGCGAGGCCCATGCCCAGGCTCACGCGCATGCCGGTCAGGATCATGGGCAGCGCCGACGGAAGCACCACCTTCCAGATCGTTGCGGATCGCGAGCAGCCGAGGGTGCGCGCCGTGGCGGTCATGACGGGATCGACGCCCCGCACCCCTTGAAGCGTGCCGATCAGTATCGGAAACATGCAGGCCAGTGCGACGGTCGAGATCTTCATCGCCGGACCGATGCCCAGGAAGATCACGAGCGCGGGAATCAGCGCCGGCTTCGGGATCGGTCGCATGGTCTCGACGAGCGGTTCGAGCAGGCCGTAGGCATAGGGGTTGATGCCCATGAACAGGCCGATCAGGACGCCGAACAGGCAGGCGGTCGAATAGCCGATAAGCAGCATCCACAGGGTCTGAGCCAGCGGGATCGCGAAGTCCCCCGATACGAGCAGCTGCCACAGCTGCGGGGCGATCTGCGAAGGCACCGGCAGGAGAGCCGGATTGAGCCATCCCGCCCTGCCCGCCGCCTCCCACGCGAGGAGCAACAACGCCATGGTCGCGGTACCGACGAAGACGCCTCGCCATCTAGGCATGCGCGACTCCCGTCTTCTGCCGGTTGATCAGATGCGCGGTCAGTTCGTGACGAAGCGTCAGGAAGCGCGGCATCTCACGCGTCGCCAACGAATCCCGCGGCCTCGGCAGGCCCGTCGCTTCGACCTTCTCGACGACCGACGGCCGGTTCGAGAGCACGGCGATGCGGTCCGCCAGGAAGACTGCCTCATCGACATCGTGGGTGATCAGCAGGATGGTGAGGCCGCTCTCGGCCCACAGGTCGAGCACCAGGCTCTGCAGCTCGATGCGGGTCAGCGCATCGACCGCGCTGAACGGCTCGTCGAGCAGCAACACCTGCGGCTCGGCGGCGAGGGCTCGCGCAATGGCCACGCGTTGCTGCATCCCGCCGGACAGCTGCCAAGGGTAATGGTCGCCGAAACCGGTGAGGCCGACCATGCCCAGGTAGTGCGCACTGCGCGCGTCGATCTCCCGCCTCGACAGCCCACCCTTTGCCTCGAGAGCGAGCCCGACATTGCCCACGACAGTGCGCCAGGGCAGCAGGGACTTGGCATATTGCTGAAACAGATAGACCATCTCCCGCGGCGGCGCGCTGACCGTTCGACCATCCAGCGTCACGCTGCCACCGCTCGGCGGGATCAGACCGGCGATGATCTGGAGCAACGTGGTCTTGCCGCAGCCGGACGGCCCCAGGATGGCCACGAACTCACCCCGGCCGACCTCCAGGCTGACGCTTTCCAGGGCCACGGTCGCGTTGCCGCGTGGCATTGGATACTCTTTGCGGATGTCACGGATCGAAAGATAGGAGAGGGACACTGCTCTTCTCCGTCGACGTCAGTGCCGGGCAGCAGGAAGATCGGCGCCCACGCCGTCGATGGCTTGCGCTGCTCGCCGCTGAACCGGCCGCAGCACCCGCCGCAGCATCCGCCGCACCACCCGCCATCGGGCCGGCATCGCACCCGGGGCGGCGTCAGAAGCGCGCAAAGTATTCACGGCGATCGAATTCCGCGGAGTCGGCCGAGGCCGAAGAACGCTGCCACTCGGATGTCTTTGCCGCATCGATGATCCGGCACATCGGCATTCCCAGTTGCGAGCGCACGGTGTCGTCGCACCGGAACGCCTGAAGCGCTTCGCCCAGATTGCGCGGCAGCGATGTTCCTGTGAGCGATGCCGTCGCGGCCGCAAGCGACAGGTCGTTGTCGAGACCATCCAGGCCGCCGATGATCTGAGATGCCATGTACAGATACGGGTTCGCGCTCGGCTCGCCCAGGCGATTTTCGATCCGGGCGTCGTCTCCGTGACCGACGATGCGGAACAGGCTCGACCGGTCGTCGCACCCCCAGTCTATGTGGGTTGGCGCAAGGGCGTTCGGACGGAAGCGCCCGTAGCCATTGACGGTCGGCGTGGCGAGCACGCAGCTCCCACGGACATGCATGAGCAATCCGGCAAGCCACGCCTCGCCGATGGCCGACAGACCCGAGCGACCGGCGCCGGCAGGTCGAGCCGATGGCTTGAAGACGTTGCGTCCGCCGACGTCCGCGAGGGATTGATGCAGATGCCAGCCGCTCGACATCACGAACGGGAACGGTGGTCGGCAGACGAACGTCGCGAGATAGCCGTGACGCGCCAGTACCTGTCGAACGGCCGAGCGGAACAGCACCATGGCGTCGGCCGCGACGCTCGCGTCCATGACGTCGAACACCGCCTCGAACTGGCTCGGACCGAACTCGATCTCGAGCGACGTCAAGGGAAGCTTCAGCCCGATGGCCGTCGCCTCGATCAGTTCGAGAACCCGATGCGACGCGTCGGCGCTCTCTTCCGAGAGCAACCGATATCCCGGGTGCAGCATCTCGACGTCAGGCGCCGGACCCGGCCAAGCGGCGCTGCTTGGGTCGAGGTGGCGCGAATCGCCGGCCAGGCGGTAGACGTGGAATTCCACCTCGAGTCCGCACTTCAGCCGATACCCGGCGTCGAGCAGCCGCGCCACCTGCCGCGCCAGGATGCGACGCGGATCCGCCTCGCAGACGCTGCCGTCGGCATGGAAGGAATCCCCCAGCACCCAGGCGGTGCCCGGGCTCCAGGGCAGTTCGACGAAGGTCCGAGGGTCCGGCAGCAGTATCAGATTCGGGGCATTGGCGAACTGCGGCAGACCGGCGACCGCGTCCGCGTCGAAGACCGGCAAGGCTGTCCGGTCGGAGGTGTCCTTGAGAAGCGGGGTGCTGACGAAAGCCACCCCTCTGGTCATCGCGTTCGCCGCAGCTCCCGCAAAGAGCGTCTTGCAACGGGTCACGCCATGGAGGTCGGACCACGCGACGCGCAGGCGTCGGACGTCGCTCGCCGACAGACGCTCCGAGACCCGGCTCAGTGCTTCGGCACGTTCAGCAGTGGCGGCGGCTGAGACCTCGGGAAATGCAGTGTCCATCGATGGAGGCTGGATCAGGCTCTCAGCCAGGGAGCGCCGCTGCGCTTCCTTGCGGCCCTTTCCTGCCACCAGGCTTCCCAATCGCCCGCCGGCGCAAGACCATCGATCGTATCGGGTCCCTGCAGGGCCAGGGCGCCCTCGGTGGTCGCGACTCCCGGCGCCGGTCGATTGTTTTCGACCTCTGCGATCGCCCGCAGCAACTGACGCCGATTGGCGAGAATCGCCCGATCCGTCGTTCCCAGATGCTCCTGGGTGCGATCCGCGATCGCCCCCATGCTCTCGCAGGCCCACTGGTCGTGGACGTTGATATCGTCTTCACCCATGCCGAGCAGGGTCCGGTGCAGTTGTTCCTCCGGGTCGTAACCCCAGTCGTTGTGGGCGCCGTTCACCGGAAGGTACGCCGGGGCCGGATTGCCGCGGAGCCGCTGCTCGCGCATGGTGTGCTTGTCGATCGGGCCGTCGAAGCTGGTGAACATCGAAAACCACCACGTACGCTCGTCGTCGATCGGCACATGGAATTGCGTGATGGTCATCGTCTCCGAAAGCGGGATGACGAATCCATTGGGGAAGAGGCCGTGGGTAACGCGGACATGCACCCACTGGTCGTCGATCTGCCGCAGCGTGGTGATCTGCTGGCCCCAGGCTGTCGGCTCGACCCGGATCTCCGGCCGATGGAACTCGCGCATGATGCGGGTCATGGGCCAGGCCTCGCCGTTGATGGCGCCGGTGCTGGCGCCCCTGAACTGGCGCCCGTAGGACGTCGACATGTCCTGGTCTTCGAAGAACGCATGGAGGAACGAGGTGTGCGCCGGGTCGATGCCGACCTCCTGGGCCTGCAGCCAGTTGCAGTTCCACAGCCCCTTGAAGGCAAAGGTATGCGAAGCCTCGGCCTTCAGGAAATCCAGACCCGGCAGCGGAGGCGCCTTGTCGGCTTCTCCAAGCCAGGCGAACAGGACGCCGTTGACGCAACGGACGGGATACGAGCGGGCACTGACGTGCGCGCACAGGCGGCTTCCTTCCGGCTCTGCCGGGGTGTCCAGGCAGGTGCCGTCGGCCGCGAACTTCCAGCCGTGGAAGGGACACCGCAATCCTGTCGAAGGCGTCCCCCAACGGCTGGTCGCCCTGCTTTCGAGGCGGCCGAACGCCAGGTCGGCTCCCCGATGCGGGCAACGGCGATCGAGCATGCCGAACCTGCCGTCCGAATCGCGGAACAGCACGAAGTCCTGTCCAAGGATGCGGATCGGCTTCACCGGCCGGGCCTTCGAACCGGGCTCGGCGTCGAATTCGTCGAGCAAGGCGACGGGGTGCCAATAGCTTCGCATCAAGGCGCCGCATGGCGTGCCGGGGCCGACGCGAGTAACTCTGATATTCTGATCGGCTTGCATCTTTGTATACCGTATTGTTATTTCAGTATGCAGGCGCGATTTTTTTCGGTCAAGGTGCCATGACGATTCACGATTCTGTGCTGATGCAACTCAGGGCGGCCATCCTGCGGGGCGAGTTCGCTCCCGGCCAACGGCTGGTGGAACAACAGATCGCAGAACAGTTCGGCGCGTCGCGCACGCCCGTCCGCGCGGCGATGGCGGCCCTGGAAAAGGAAGGATTGCTGCTGACCGGAGAAGGTACGGGCTATACGGTAAAACTCTACACGCCTGCCGAAGTCGTGGATGCCATCGAGCTCCGCGGGCATCTCGAGGGACTCGCGGCCCGCCTGGTGGCCGAGCATGGCATGCCGCGCAAGCTCGAGCGGGAGCTGCGAGACTGCCTGGAGGCGGGCGACGCCATATTCGAGCGCCAGGATTTCGATCTGGCGTCGTACGCTTCGTATACCGAGATGAACGATCGGTATCATCTGGCGGTTTGCGATGCCTGCGGCAGCGCCCCGCTGCAACGGGCCATGCGGGCCAACGACGCGCTACCCTTCGCAGCCCCTTCGGCAATGATACCGATGCAGTCGGCGATCGAGATCAGCGCCGAATGGATGCGCTATGCCCATCAGCAGCACCATATGCTGTTCGACGCGATGCGCGCGGGTCAGGGTGCCCGCGCCCAGGCTCTGGCCGTGGAGCATGTCGAGGTCCCCAAGATGAACCTGCGTCTGGCCCTGGAAAATCGCGAGCAGGCCGCCCAGGCCGCGCCGGTCATCAGACTGGTGCGAGCGAGCTAGTTGGCGATCGCCCCGCCGAGACGCCCGTCTACAGCACTCGGCCGGACCGCAACATAACCAGTCGATCAATGCCAGCCGGCCGTCAGATCCAAGCACGCCGCGGCGCTGGTGAGCGGCACAGGCCGTCCAGCGCAGGGCCACATCGTCCTTGCCGGCCGCGCCGGTGCCAGACCGGGATCGCACGCTTGCAGCCGGCCTACAGGGCACCCCAAAGCGGCATCTGGTAGGGCCGCGGCACCCAGCGGTTCGGGAGTCTGATCGTGGTCGGTTCCAACCGCACGGGGAGGTTCGTCATTGCTCACCTTTCTGGTTGGCAAAACGTCTCCTATAGGATACACCCCCGCATGATCGAAGTTCTTCAGACCGAGGCCTACGCGAAGTGGTTCGGAGCTCTCCGGATCGCCAGGCCAAGGCCCGGATCGACATCCACATTCGTCGAGTCTCGCTCGGGAACTTCGGCGACGTGAAGTCGGTGGGCGAAGGGGTTCGCGAACTGCGCGTCGACTACGGCCCCGACTACCGAGTCTACTTCGTGCAGCGCGGCGCGGTACTCGTGGTGCTGCTGTGCGGCGGCGACAAGCGCACTCAGGAGAGGGACATCACCGCCGCGAAGACATTGGCAAAAACCGTCTAGGAGCGGGACATGGCAACCAAGACCATCCCGTGGGATCCCGCCGAACATCTCGGGGACAAGAAGGCCATCGCGGCCTACATCAACGCCGCCCTCGAGGATGGCGACCCCGCCGTGATCACCGCGGCCCTGGGCGACGTCGCTCGCGCTCAGGGAATGGCCGAGATCGCCAGAACCAGCGGGCTGACGAGAGCGAGCCTCTACAAGGCACTGAACGGCACCGCCAAGCCCGAATTCGGCACGATCGTGAAGGTGCTCGCCGCCGTCGGCGTAAAGCTCACCGCCAAGGCCGCGTGAGCCGAGGGACGCGACGGCCGGTGCGGCGAGGATGGCCACGGCGGTGATCATTGGCCTTCCCCTGAGACTTTAGGGGCCACAGAAAGGGCGTCGCATCTTGTCCCTCATGGACGATGCCGAGCCCGACGTCCTGCTTACATGAGCTTCCCGACACAGCACCGGGTCAAACTGCACAGCACCAATCCGCTGGAACGCCTGAACGGCAAGATCAAGCGACGCACCGAGGTTGTCGGCATCTTCCCCGACGAAGCCGCCATCACCCGTCTCGTCGGTGCCATCCTGCTCGAACAGAACGACGAATGGGTCGTCCGGCGCGCTCGCCACATCACGCCGGAAAGCATCGCTCCATCGGCGATGATTCCGTCGTCGGACTGCCCATCGCGGCAGGCTGACCGATTCCGGACTTGACCGGACGTCGTCGTTGCCGACGACCTGCTACACCACGCCATGGGGCACGATCCGTACGCTTCCAGGCCTCTCCATCGATACTTGACCGGTAGCGATAGGTCGCCTGGTCGAACCACAGACCAACCTTCCCTACGAAGTCACCATTGCGCTGCTCGGCGACGTTCACGATCACGCCAGGCTTTTCCACCTTCAGTTTGACCGCGGCGTCCGGATCACTGTTCGCCAGCAGGGTCACGGCCTCCTCGACCTTTCGATCGCGCCACACCGAGATGATGTCGAAGGCGTTGGCGCCGATCTCCACGGCGCCCTTGATGTCCTCGAGTCCGGGGGCGCCGCGTTCCCGCTCGCCCTTCTTGGCATGAGCAACGAGATGGACATGGACGTTCATCGCCATGGCCCAGTCCACGATCTTGAACACGACGGCTTCCTGACCGTTGTAATCGTCGCCGGCGACGCCCAGTCGCATCAGGCTGTCCATCACGAAGACATCGCAGCCGTACCGGGCGCGGGCGTAGTCGAAGATGCGCAGCATCTCGTCCACCTTCTGCTTGCCGGTCAGTTCGTAGAGGTAGAGCCCGCCGGAGGCCCAATCCAGGGACGCCGTGATGGCCTTCTCGGTCGGCCGGTCGGTGCCAACGATCTGCTTGCACATCCGCTTCAGCGTGAACTTCGGATGCATCTCCAGGTTGGACAGGCAGCCTCTTGCCCGCTGCCGGATCCAGTCCACCGTGCAGTTTAACTACGCGTACTCAATCTGAGGGAAATCCCGAAAGTGACACTGCCGCTTTGGTTGGCCGGCTTCGTCATCTTCGGTGCGAGCATCGGCTATCCTCGCACCGCACTCCGGAAGGCGGCAGCGAGCGCGGCAAGCGCATCGCGAGGACGTCCGTCCTTGACCCTCGTATGAAGCAGGACCGGCAAGCTCGGCAAATCGGGGAGCCCGAGCTTCGGGCCAACGTCAATGGCACCGAATTGCAGCATGCGAGGAGCCAGTGCGGCAACTCCGAGCCCAGCCATGACGGCCCCGGCGACTGCCGGAACGCCGCCGCCAACGAACACTTCTGTCCAGGGTACGCCTGCCGAATCGAGAAGCCTTGCTGCCAAGGCACGTACGCCGCAAGGCTCGGCCATCGTAGCAATCGGCAGGGGCTCGCCCGCGCGGCGTTGCCAGCCTGGCGCGGCGAACCAGCCGAATTTTTCTTCGGCAAGAACCTCCCCATCGCTCCGCCCGGCGTACAGGCGGACGATCACTGTGTCGAGTTCTCGCCGGTCATAGCTTTGCAGCAGATCGCCCGACGATCCTATCCGGATTTCAATCAACAACTGCGGGCCTTGCGCGTTCATGCGCGCGATCAGCGCGGGCAGCTCAGGCCCCGCGACATGATCGCTGATGCCTATAGTGAGGCGCTGCCGGGCCCCGACAAATACCGCGAGCGCACGATCCTGCACCTCCAGGAGTTCGCGGGCGTGTTCGAGGAAGGCCGCGCCTCGCGCCGAAAGCTCCACATACCGCGGCGTCCGCTCGACGAGCCGGCAGCCCAACTTCTTTTCGAGCCGCTTCAACCTGAGGCTGACCGCGGCTTGTGTCGTCCGCATGGCTTCAGCTGCTCGCGTGAAGCTTCCGAGCTCGGCGATGTGGACGAAAGCATCGACGGCAGCCAAGTCGAGGGGGCGCTCTATCATTTCAAAGACTTATAGCTGATATCAGTATCCATAGGATGCCAAAATAACAAGGCCGTAGCTAGTCTTGCGCTGGAACAAGACAGAAAGGACCCACAATGCCGCGGATCAACGTCTCGCTGCGTGCCGGAAAACCGGAAGCCTACCGGCAGGCAATGTTCGACAGCCTCTACCGCGCAATGCGAGAAGCGCTAGGCGTGCCCGAGGATGACCAATTTATGACTATCAGCGAGCATGACACCGCTAACTTCCGATACGGTAGTGCGTACGGCGTCGCCCGCAGCGCCGATGTCGTCTACATCCAAATCACTGTGTTCAATACACGCACCGCGGAACAAAAAACGGCACTCTTCCAGCGAATCGTGGAACTACTCGGCGAAAGTCCCGGCATTCGGCCGGAGGACGTGTTCATCAATATTTACGATGCCCCGAAAGAGAATTGGTACGTCGGCCACGGCGCGCAGCTAGCCTGAAACTATTCAACCTGTGGCTGCCAGCCGTCGATGACACACGGTCAACTGGAAGCGCGTATCCGGCCGCCACCTTTACTGGAATCTATATTCCGGCTTGAGTTCAAAAGTTGAAAGGGGCCGGACACAAATGGTGCAAGGCCGTGCCCCGGGGAGTGGTGCAGGAGCTGCGAGTAAGTAGCCCGGCGCCGCGACCGGCACGAGTCTGTCGGTCGACGATCTGGTCAAGACGATGGGCATGAGCGACATTTCCCAAGAGCCAGGTGAGCCGGCTCTGCGAGCAATGAGCGCAGCATCAGCGCTCTCGCGAACGTTGTCGGCCTATCGCCGGGCGAGACTCGCGGCCTACTTCTGCAGATTTTGGTGCGCGTGTCTCCGAGAAGAACGCGAAACTTTGGGGGCTCGCACTTCGCCCCCTTTGATCCTGGCAGCGCCCCCGCAAAGTTCAAACTCGGGCACTACCCGTTTGCCGGGACCTGCCGGTGTGGTGCGATGTCGGGCGCGAGAAACCCAGTCGCGTTCTTCGCGCCCATCTCCTATACTGTTTGAATATTCCAAGTTGGACGATCCACGTCCCGTGAGGGGGAGCACGACGGCCGGTCGTGAATTCCTCCCCTATATACGGAGCGCAAAAAGTCGGCTGTCCGCCGACTTCCGGTTATTTTCTCTTGTTATTGAAAAGCACCTAAGTTATATTCGCTCCAGGCGTCCGGCGAATGGTGCCCCCGGTCGGACTCGAACCAACACTTCCGTGAGGAAACCTGATTTTGAGTCAGGCGCGTCTACCAATTCCGCCACGGGGGCACGCTCAGGTGCGCCGCGAATAAAGCCGATGGGCGGAACCGGGTCAACGCTTGCGATGATGCTTTCCCTCCGGTCATATGCGGCCCGCCATGCATCCCTACATCCACGCCCAGAAATTCCCCGAAAAGCCGGCCTACATCATGGCCGGCAGCGGCGAGACGGTGAGCTACCGGCAGCTCGACGAGCAGTCGAACCGCATAGCGCAACTCTTCCGCTCGCTCGGCCTGAAGGCTGGCGACCATGTCGCGCTGTTCCTGGAGAACAACCCGCGCTTCTACGAGATCTGCTGGGGCGCCCAGCGCGCCGGACTGATCTACACGGCCGTCAGCTCGCGGCTGACCGCGCCCGAGGTCGACTACATCGTGGGCGACTGCGGCGCCAGGCTGTTCGTCACGTCCCGGTATCTCGCCGAGCGGGCAGCCGAGCTGGCCCCGCTGATGCCGGGCGTGGCGCACCGCTACATGATCGACGGCACGATCCCGGGCTACGATTCCTGGGAGGAGACGATCGCGCGCTTCCCCGCCACGCCGATCCCCGACCAGACGGCCGGGCACGACATGCTCTATTCGTCGGGCACCACCGGCCGGCCCAAGGGCGTGCTGCCGGTGGTCGAGCCGCAGCCGATCGACGCCGACGGCCCGCTGCTCGCCATCAGCCGCAAGCTCTACGAGATGGGCGAGGACACCGTCTATCTCTCGCCGGCGCCGCTCTATCACGCGGCCCCGCTGCGCTTCAACATGAGCGTCATGCGGCTGGGCGGCACCTCGGTGATCATGGAGCATTTCGATGCCGAGGAGTTCCTCCGGCTGGTCGAGAAGCACCGCATCACGCACACGCAGCTCGTGCCCACCATGTTCGTGCGCTTCCTCAAGCTGCCCGACGAGGTCCGGCTCAGGTACGACGTGTCGTCGCTGCGCTGCGCCATCCACGCCGCCGCGCCTTGCCCCATCCCGGTCAAGGAGAAGATGATCGAATGGTGGGGCCCCGTCGTGTGGGAGTACTACGCCGGCACCGAGGGCAACGGCCTCACGATCTGCAGCTCGGTCGAATGGCTGGCCCACAAGGGCACGGTCGGCCGCGCTGTCGTAGGCACGCTCAAGATCTGCGATGACGAGGGCAAGGAGCTGCCGGCAGGCGAGCCCGGCACCATCTACTTCGCGGGCGGACGGCCGTTCGCATACCACAATGATCCCAAGAAGACCGGCGAATCGCGCCATCCCGAAGGCTGGAGCACGCTGGGCGACGTAGGTTACGTCGACGCCGACGGCTTCCTGCACCTGACCGACCGCAAGGCCTTCATGATCATCTCGGGCGGCGTGAACATCTACCCGCAGGAGGCCGAGAACCTGCTGATCAACCATCCCAGGGTGATGGACTGCGCCGTGTTCGGCGTGCCCAACGAGGAATTCGGCGAGGAGGTCAAGGCCGTGGTGCAGCCGCGCGACATGGCCGAGGCCGGGCCGGCGCTGGCCGAGGAACTGATGGCCTATTGCCGCCAGCACCTCTCGCCCATCAAGTGCCCGCGCAGCATCGACTTCGAGGCCGAGCTGCCGCGCCATCCCACCGGCAAGCTCTACAAGCGGCTGCTGCGCGACCGCTACTGGCAGGGCCGCGAAAGCCGCATCGTCTGAGGAGGAAACCCATGAAGGCAGCGACCCCGAAGGCAGGTACCATGAAGGCCGCGGCCGTCGGCGAACACGGCGTCGAGATCCGCGACGTGCCCCGGCCCGAGCCCAAGGCCAACGAGATCCTGATCCGGGTGCGCGCCGCCTCGCTCAACCGCGCCGACCTCGCGGTCGCGGCGGGCCATCGCCACGGCGCCATGGGCGGCACGGGCACGATCGTCGGCCTGGAATGCGCCGGCGAGGTCGAGGCGGTCGGCGCCGCGGTCGAGGGCTTCAAGCCCGGCGACCGCGTCATGAGCTCGGCGGCTGGCGGCTTCGCGGAATATGCCGTCGCCGATGCCGGCCGCGCCCACAAGGTGCCGGCCAACAACATGAGCTGGGAGCAGGCCGCCTGCATGCCGGTCGCCGTGCAGACCATGCACAATGCCCTGGTCGGCGCAGGCCGCCTGAAGAAAGGCGAATCGGTGCTGATCCAGGGCGCCAGCTCGGGCGTCGGCCTGCTCGGCCTGCAGATCGCCAAGCTGATGGGCGCCTCCGTCGTCATGGGCACCTCGACGCACGAGGGCCGCCGCGCGCGGCTCAAGGAATTCGGCTGCGACCTCGCGCTCGACAGCCGCGACCCGACATGGCCCGAGAAGGTCAAGGAGGCGACCGGCGGCAAGGGCGTCGACCTCATCGTCGACCAGGTCTCGGCCGGCGTCATGAACCAGAACATGGAGGCCGCCGCCGTCCTCGGCCGCATCGTCAATGTCGGCCGGCTGGGCGGCATGAAGGGCGAGTTCAACTTCGACCTGCATGCGCTCAAGCGCATCGACTATATCGGCGTCACCTTCCGCACCCGCTCGGCGGAGGAGGTGCGCGCCATCGTCGCGGCGGCCCGCGCCGACCTGTGGCCGGCGATCGAGGCGGGCAAGCTGTCGTTGCCGATCGACCGTACCTTCCCGCTGGCCCAGGCGGCCGAGGCGCTTGCGCACATGAAGGCCAATGCCCATTTTGGCAAGATCGTCCTCGTTGTCTGAGGAGCTGCGTTCATGACCAAGTCGATCAACCATCTCGCCACGGCCGACGGCCTCTTCTTCGGCAAGGGCGGGCTCGACCGTCGCACGACCGAGAAGCTGGTCGACGACGCGCTGGCCGGCTGCGACGACGGCGAACTGTTCCTCGAGTACGTGCAGAGCGAGAGCCTGTCGTTCGACGACGGCAAGCTGAAGAGCGCCTCGTTCGATACCAGCCAGGGCTTCGGCCTGCGCACGGTGGCCGGCGAGGCGACCGGCTTCGCGCATGCCTCGGCGCTCGACGAGCAGGCGCTGAAGCGCGCCGTCTCGACCGTCAAGGCGGTGCGGACCGGCCGCGGCGGCACGGCCGACGAATCGCCGCGCGGCACCAACCGGCTGCTCTATGCCGACGACAATCCCATCGACGGCGAGGCGTTCGCCCGCAAGGTCGCGCTGCTGCAGGAGATCGACGCCTATGTGCGCGGCAAGGAACCGCGCGCGCGCCAGGTCTCGATCTCACTCTCGGGATCCTGGCAGGTCATCGAGATCATCCGTTCCGGCGGCTGGCGGGCCGCCGACGTGCGGCCGCTGGTGCGGCTGAACGTCAGCGTGGTCTGCGCCGACGGCAGCCGCATGGAAGCCGGCGGGACCGGCAGCGGCCGGCGTGCCGCCTACGGCGACATCTTCAAGCCGGAATACTGGAAGCGCGAGGCCGACGAGGCCATCCGCCAGTCGCTGGTCAACCTCGACTCGGTGCCGGCGCCGGCCGGCGAGATGCCGGTGGTGCTGGGCTCGGGCTGGTCGGGCGTGCTGTGGCACGAGGCCGTCGGTCATGGGCTGGAAGGCGACTTCCATCGCAAGAAGACCTCGATGTTCTCCAGCATGATGGGCGAGATGATCGCGTCGCCCGGCGTCACCGTGGTCGACGACGGCACGCTGTCGGACCGCCGCGGCTCGCTCACCATCGACGACGAGGGCACCCCGACGCAGCGCAACGTGCTGATCGAGAACGGCCGGCTGGTCGGGCTGATGCAGGATCGCCAGAATGCGCGCCTGATGGGCGTGCGGCCGACCGGCAACGGCCGCCGCCAGAGCCACGCGCACGCGCCGATGCCGCGCATGACCAACACCTTCATGCTGGGCGGAACCGCGGACCCGCAGGAGATCATCGGCTCGGTGAAGAAGGGCCTCTACTGCGCCAACTTCGGCGGCGGCCAGGTCGACATCGTGTCGGGCAAGTTCGTGTTCACCGTGACCGAGGGCTACCTGATCGAGAACGGCAAGCTCGGTGCCCCGGTCAAGGGCGCCACCCTGATCGGCGCCGGCTCCGAGGCGCTGACCAAGGTGGGCATGGTCGGCAACGACATGTCGCTCGATCCCGGCATCGGCACCTGCGGCAAGGACGGCCAGGGCGTGCCCGTGGGCGTCGGCCAGCCGACGCTGCGCATCGACGCCCTCACCGTCGGCGGCACGGCGACCTGATCAGGCCGACGCGTAGAGCCCTTTCGCCTCCGCGAGGCTGACGCAGATCGATTCGATGGCGTCGAGCGTCGGGGTATCGATTCCCGCGCTGCGCGCGAAGGCGACCGGCGCGCGCACGATGGCCTCGATCTCCATCGGCCGGCCCAGCTCGTAGTCCTGCAGCATCGACGGCCGATGGTCGGGGTAGACGCGCGACGGGCCGTAGCGCTTCTCCGGATCGTCGTCGAGCACGACGCCGTGCGCGGCCGCCACGGCCAGCGCCTCGGCATGGGCGCGGCGCGCCAGGCGGTTGACCAGCGGCGTGGCCTGGATGGTCGTCGGCTGGCCGAGGATCAGGCACAGCGTCGAGCCGGTGAGGTTCGCCATCAGCTTGTGCCAGACGTCGTAGCGGATGTCGGTCGTCGCCGGCGAGGCGATGCCGGCGGCCTGCAACGTGGCGCGCAGGGCGAGGATGCGCGGGCTCTGCCGGTCGTCGATCTCGCCGACCCACAGCGTGTTGCGCTCTGGCGACACGTTACGCACCACGCCGGGCTCGACGACGTGGTTCGAGGAGGTGACAACCGCGCCGACGGCCCGTTCGAAGCCCACTGCGCGCGCCAGCGCGCCGCCCGGATCGAGCCGCGACAGATCGGGTGCCGGCGGCCGCTCCTTCGCAAGGCCGCGGCCGTACCACCACGGGATGCCGTTCTGCACGAAGGCGACTGGCGTGTCGGCGCGCAGCAGCGGCGAGAGGCCGTCCGCCAGCGCGGCCAGGCCGGACGCCTTGGCGGTGACCAGCACGGCGTCCTGCAGCCCGAGCTCGGCCGGCCGGTCAGACGCCCGGACCGGCGCGACGATCTTCCTCTCGCCCGTGAGCAGCGTCAGCCCGCGGGCGCGGATCGCCTCGAGATGGGCGCCGCGGGCCACGACCGACACCTCGTTGCCGGCCGCCGACAGCCGCGCGGCGAAGTTCCCGCCGATCGCGCCGGCCCCGAACACGCAGATGCGCATGCCGGCCGCCGCGTCAGGACGGCCGCGTCTCGGCGAGCCGGAGCGAATCGAGGAAGCGCTGGGCGGCCGCCTTGGAGGCATCATCGTTCTTCGCGGTGACCAGCAGGCGGTAGAGCCGGTCCTTCACGACGTAGGTGCGCATCATCACGATCTCGCCACCGGTGTCCTGGATGTCGAGCGCGTAGCCGTGCCAGCCCTGCAGCGTGACCGGCTCGTCGCGCACGTACTTGAACTTGTTGCGCGGGAACGCCTTCTCCGCCTCGCCGCGCCCGAGGTCGCGCGCCGCCTCCTTGGTGTCGCGCCCGGAGAACCAGCCGGGCTGATAGTCGACATAGTCGAAGTCGAACATCTCGCCGTCGCGCTTGGACGCCCAGGATACGCGCTCGCCGGCATGCCCCTTCTCCTTCTCGGCCGCCTTGGTCTCGGTCGCCGGCGCCGGCATCTCGAGACGGAAGCGCAGGTCGCGGCCGACGACGGTCTGCCACTCGGTGGCCTGGGCAAGGGCGGGCTGGGCATTGGCGGGCTGGAAACTCACGGCCATGGGCACCATCGCTGCGGCAAGAAGGACAAGACGGCGTTTCATGTGCTGGGCACCAGATCCTCGCGACCCGACCATTCCCAGGCCAGCCCCGTGCGCGAGATGCCGAGCAGCAGGCCATGCAGTTCCTTCGGATGCACCCAGCCACCATCGGGATCGGTCGCCGGGTCCGAGCCACGCGGCGTATAGCGCGCGCCGGCCTCGAGCAGCCGGCCGCGCACGGCCGGCCAGTCGTGCGCCTCGACATAGCACATGTAGAGCGAGTCGCCGTGCTTCTTCACGAAGCGGCCCATCGCATTCACCTCGTCGGTCGCCTGGCTGAGTTCGATCCGGTCCAGCCGGTTGGGCGGATCGAACAGGGTGAGCGTGCCGACATAACCGAAGCGCTCGCTGCCGATCGCACTGAAGCGCGCCGGATCGAGGCCGAACAGGCCGGCATAGGCCGCGGCCACGCGACGCCAGTCGCTCTTCAGCGTGTTGGTCGTCTCGTAGAGGAACGACACCGGCCCGACGCGCGGCCGGTAGGTGCTCTCGGAGATCACGATGGGCAGGCCGAAGGTCGCTTCGGGCGACAGGTAGAGCTGCCCGCCATCCAGGTCATAGGCGACACCCAGCCCCTCCCAGCGCTTCACCATGCCGTCGAGGTCGGCCGTGCAGTAGCCTGCCGTCATCAGGCCTTCGCCGCGCCGCGCCAGGAAATCCCGGGTCGGCCCGGCGCCGTCGGGCTCGCACAGCTCGAACTCGCTCTCGCCGATGGCGAGCACGGTCCGCCGGGCGGCGAGATGGCGGCTGTGGTCGCGCCGTGCCACGTCGCCACCGAGCAGTTGGGTGAAACGCGCCGCCGCCGTTGCGGCATCATGCACGGCGATCTGGACGCGGTCGCAACGATCGAGCATCGCTCGACGATATCAGTAGGCGAGGTCCCGGAACAGCGGGGCGAACGAACCCTTCCATTCGTCCTGCCACTTCGCCAGCAGTTCGTCGGCGGGTGCGAGCCCGCTTGCCACCGCGCGATCGAGCGGTGCGAGATAGATGGTCTCGTCGTTGCCCTGCTCGTCGAGCTGTCGGCGGGCGCGCAGGCCGGCATGAGCCAGCTCGACCGCCTCGCGCGCCCATTCGGCCAGGCTGCGGCCGCGGAAGGTCGTCGCAAGACCGGTCTTCGGTGTCTCCGACCGCAGGTAGTCGTGGTCGGCGGCGCTCCAGTCCTTCACGAGGTCCCAGGCGGCATCGAGCGCGGTCTCATCGTAGAGCAGCCCGACCCAGAAGGCCGGAAGGGCATTGAGCGCCGGCAACGGCCCGGAATCGGCGCCGCGCATCTCGAGATAGCGCTTCAGCCGCACCTCGGGGAAGGCCGTCGTCACGTGATCGGCCCAGTCGTTGATGGTCGGCAGCTCGCCCGGCCTGGCCGGCAGCCTGCCCTTGAGATAGTCGCGGAAGCTCTGGCCCGACGCGTCGATGTACTTGCCGTCGCGGTAGACGAAGTACATCGGTACGTCGAGCATGTAGTCGACATAGCGTTCGAAGCCGAAGCCGTCCTCGAAAACGAACGGCAGCATGCCGCAGCGGTCGGGATCGGTGTCGGTCCAGATGTGGCTGCGATAGCTCTTGAAGCCGGAGTCCCTGCCCTCCTTGAAGGGCGAGTTGGCGAACAGCGCCGTCGCGAGGGGCTGCAGCGCCAGAGAGACGCGGAACTTCTTCACCATGTCGGCTTCGGAATCGAAGTCAAGATTGGTCTGCACCGTACAGGTGCGCAGCATCATGTCGATACCGAGCTTGCCCTTCTTCGGCATGTACTCGCGCATGATCCGATAGCGGCCCTTGGGCATCCAGTGCATGTCCTCGCGCGTCCAGTCCGGCGCGAAGCCCAGGCCGATGAAGCCGGCGCCAATCTCGCCGGCGACCTGCTTCACCTCGTCGATGTGCAGCGCGTTCTCGGCCGCCGTCTGGTGCAGCGTCTCGAGCGGCGCGCCCGAGAGCTCGAACTGGCCTCCCGGCTCGAGGGTGATGCTGGCGCTGTCACGCTGCAGCGCGATCGGGTTGTTCCCTTCCATCACCGGCTCCCAGCCGAAGCGGGTCAGCCCGTCGAGCATGGCGCGGATGCCGTCAGGCCCGTCATAGGCCAGCGGCTTCAGGTTGGACGTATGGAAGCCGAACTTCTCGTGCTCGGTGCCCATGCGCCACGCGGCGCGCGGCTTGTTGCCGGCAGCGAAATATTCGATGAGCTGGCGCCGATTCTCGATCGGCACGCCGCCGCCCGACGGTGGTGCGGACATTCGATCCCGTGCTCCCTGGTCGCCCGCAGCCCGAGGCGGCGGCGCGGCATGGTCACATGAGAAAACCTCATCCGACCACGCGGCTGGTTAATACTCTTCAACCTCCCCTGTCCCATACCGGCGGGCTGTAAGGCAAGCGGTCAGAACGCGGCCCGAGAGGTGCGATAATCGCTCGCGAGACGCGGCGTGGGCCGCTGCCAGTCGCCGACCAGCGCCTGCCAGCAGGCGAGCGCCGCCAGCGCGGCCGTATCGGCCCGCAGGATGCGCGGTCCCAGTCCGACAGCCATTACATTCTTCATGCGACGAAGCGCGGCGAGCTCGGCCGCATCGAAGCCGCCCTCGGGTCCGATGACGATCGCCCAGGGTGCCGTGCGCGCTTCCGCCTCCAGAGCGGCCAGGCTCTCGGCGATCGGCGGACCGCCACCGGTCTCGTCACATACCAGAATCCGCCGCTCCTGCGGCCATTGCTGCAGCAGGCGGTCGAGCGGCAGCGGCGCACGGACCTCCGGCACGCTCAGCCGCTCCGTCTGTTCCGCCGCCTCGACCGCATTGGCCTGCAGCCGTTCGACATTCACCCGCTCGACCGCCGTATGATGCGTGATCACCGGCTGCAGGGCGGAGACGCCCAACTCGGTCGCCTTCTCCGCGACGTAGTCGATGCGCGCCCGCTTGAGCGGCGCGAAGCACAGCCAGACATCCGGCTCGCCGGCCTGTTCGCGCAGGCGTTCGGCGAGCTGCACCACGTCGGACTTGCGGCCTCGGCTTTCCAGGATTCCGCGCCATTCGCCGTCGCGGCCATTGAACAGCCGCAGCGGCGCACCGTCCTCGCGACGCATGACATGGCGCAGATAGTGGTGCTGCGCATCGCTCAGCGGCACCTCGCCACCCGTTGCGAGATCGGCCTCGACGAACAGTCGCGAGACGCTCATGGAACTTGGCTCGTCATCGCTGCATGATGCAGCCATGACCGCCGAGGGGACAACCGGCTACACCGACATCAACCGCCAGCACTGGTCGCTCCGCTACCTGCCGCCCTGGGCGCGGCCCTACGGGCGCCTGGCACGGTGGGACCGCCCGATCGGCATCTGGCTGCTCATGCTGCCCTGCTGGTGGTCGGCGGCGCTCGGCGCCGCTCCGGAGTGGCTGCGGCTGGCCGGCTGGATGGCCCTGTTCGCGCTGGGTGCGATGGCGGCACGCGGTGCCGGCTGCACCTGGAACGACATCGTCGACCGCAAGGTCGATGCCCAGGTAGAGCGCACCCGGAGCCGTCCCCTGCCCGCCGGCGAAGTCAAACTGAGCAACGCCCTGATCTGGATGGTGCTGCAAGCCCTGGTCAGTGCCGCCGTCCTGTTCAAGCTGAACAAGTTCGCTGGCGCCGTCACGCTGCTCTCACTGGTTCTGGTCGCCGTCTACCCGACCATGAAGCGGTTCACCTACTGGCCGCAATTCGTGCTCGGACTGGCCTTCAACTGGGGAGCGCTCGTCGGCTATGCGGCGGTCACCGGCACCCTGTCCTGGGCCACGGTCGCGCTCTATGTCGGCGGCGTCGCCTGGACGCTGGTGTACGACACGATCTACGCCATGCAGGACCAGCGCGACGACGCCATCATCGGCGTGCGATCGACCGCCCGCCGCTTCGCCGCGGCGCCGCGGCGCTGGCTGAGCCTGTTCGCCGTGCTGGCGCTCGCCGCATGGCTGCTGGCCGGCCATCTCGCCGCGCTCGGCGTCGGCTACTATATCCTCCTTGCCATCGTCGCCATGCACTTCGCCTGGCAGATCGCGCTGCTGAAACCGTATGACCCGGCCGATTGCCTCACCAGGTTCAAGTCCAACGCCGGCCTCGGCCTGCTGCTGACTGTCGCGATCATGGCCGGCAGGGCCGGCTGACGATGGCACGCCTGCCCATCGATCCGGAAGGGTTCATCCGTACCAACACCGCCCTTGAACGGCCGGCCATGGTGCCTGAGTTCAGGCTGTGGCTCGCCACCGAATACGTCCCGATCTGGCAGGCGACCGAGGCCTGGCTCGAGCAACAGAATGTCGATCCTCCCTACTGGGCTTTCTGCTGGCCGGGCGGCCAGGCGATCGCACGCTACCTGCTCGACAATCCCGATCAGGTGAACGGAAAGCGCGTCATCGACTTCGCGGCCGGCTCCGGCGTATCGGCGATGGCGGCCGTTCGCGCCGGCGCGGCCTCCGTTGTCGCCAACGACATCGACGCCCTCTCGCTCGTCGCTGCCCGGTTGAACGCGGAAGCCAACGGCCTGGCGATCACGATCTCCGCCGATGACTGGCTGGCCGACCCCGCCGGAGCCCCCGAGGCCGATGTGGTCATAGCCGGAGACGTCTGTTACGAGCGCGAGATGTCGGCGCAGGCGCTCGAATGGCTGCGCAGCCATGCCCGGCAGGGCCGGCTGGTCCTGCTCGGCGACCCGGGACGCAACTACTTCAGCGCCCAGGGGCTGGAGGAGCGCGCCCGTTACGATATCCCCACCTCCCTGCAGCTCGAGAATCGCGGCATGCGGGAAACCGTGGTCTGGCGGGTCCTGCCGCATCCCTAGACCGGGACGGGATGAAGTGAAGCCGCCTGCGGGGCCGTGGCTGGCGTTGCCACAATTCCTTAACTGTTCTTTCACATTCGTTTCGAGTAACACCGCTGGGCATGGCTAAGGCAAAGATCACGTCGCAGGACTTCGCCCTCCTGTATGACGGCTTCACCGCGCCGGTGTCCCGCTTCGATTGCGGCCGCAAGTGCGCGCCGCTGAACGGCGGTCAGCCCGTCTGCTGCTCGACCGAGAACGCCGTACCGGTGGTGCACAAGGTCGAGTTCGATCTGCTCAAGACCCGCACCGACCTGTGGTCGAAGTTCAAGCCATACGACTATGCCACCCGCCAGATCGTGGCCGAGCTGACCGACGACTGCATGGCCGTGCATTGCAAGGGCGCCCGCTTCTGCGAGCGGGACAATCGCACCATCGCCTGCCGCGGCTTCCCGTTCTTCCCGTACATGACGCGCCAGAAACAGCTCGTCGGGATCGGCACCTATTGGACGTTCGAGGACCGCTGCTGGATGATGTCCAATCTGGAGATCGTCGACCGCGCCTTCGTCGAGCAGTTCATCGCCACCTATGAAGCCCTGTTCATCAAGGATCAGAGCGAGTTCACCACGTATGTGGACTTCTCGGCCTCGGCGCGCCGCGTCTTCTCGCGCTGGAAGAGAAAGATTCCCCTGCTGAGCCGGCAAGGCGAACTGCTCATCGTCGAACCCTCGACCGGAGAGATCCGTCCGGGGAAGCCCAAGGAATTCCCCAAGGTCGCTCCCTTCCGAAACGAGAAGGAGTATCGTGCGGCGATCAAGGAGGCTGGTGGCGAAGTGCCGAAGGAGGGACTGACCGCCGCCTGAAGCGGGGATCGTGTCCGTCCTGAATCGCCGCCGTACCGCCTGGGCGTTGTTGCTGCTGCTGCCCGCCCTGTTCGGCGTCAACATCCTGTTGTCGCGCTACGCGATGTTCGTCCCACCCAATGCCCTGGCTCTGGGAAGGTGGGTGGTGGTCGTGCTCTTCCTGTCGCCCTTCGTCGGGGCCGGCCTGCTCGCCCATCGCCGGGCGATCGCGCGCGAATGGCCCGACCTGCTGCTGCTGGGCGCGCTGGGCATGTGGGTGTGCGGCGCCTTCGTCTATATCGGCGCCCGCAGCACGGTCGCGCTCAACATCAGCCTGATCTATGCCGCATCGCCCATCCTCATCGTGATCCTGGAGCGCGTGTTTCACGGCGAATCCCTTCCCCTGCCGCGCCTTGTCGGCATCACCCTGTGTCTTGGCGGCGTGGCGATCGTGCTCACGCGCGGCCAGCTGGCCAGCCTGCTGTCGGTGCGCTTCACCGTCGGCGATCTCTGGGTCGCCACCGCCTCGGCCTGCTGGGGCATCTATTCCGTGATCCTCCGGTACCGGCCGAGCGCGCTCGCCCCAATGGAGCGGCTGTCGGCCATCGCGGTTGGCGGCTGCGTCGTGCTGCTGCCCTTCGCCGTCGGCGAGGCCCTGCTCTGGAACGGGCCGGATCTCGCAGACTGGCGGATCTGGATCGTCTGGCTGGTGCTGGGCATCGTCCCTGGCGTCGGGGCCTACGGCGCCTATTCCTTCTGCGTCAGGGAGTTGGGCGCCGGCCGCACCAGCGTCGCCATGTATCTGACGCCGCCCTATGTCGGTATCGGCGCCTGGCTGGCTCTTGGCGAACCGCCGCAATGGTATCATCTGGTAGGGACGCTGTTGATCCTGCCGGGCCTCTATCTGGCGACCCGGCAAACGCCGGCAAGTCGGGCACCGGACAGGCAGTCGTCCAAGGGAGCGTGAGAATGCGCCGTTCAATCGTGTCGTTGCTGCTGCTGCTTGCGGCGCTGCCGGCCAATGCCTCGGCAGAGGATATCGGTTCCGTCGGCTATCGCTTCAAATGGCTCGGCCCCAACGACAAGATCGTCGTCGAGGCATTTGACGACCCGGATGTGCCGGGCGTCACCTGCTACATCTCCCGCGCCCGCACCGGCGGCATCAAGGGTGCGCTGGGACTGGCCGAGGATCCGCCCTATGCGTCGATCTCCTGCCACCAGGTGGCACCGATCGATGCCGCCAGGCTCGAGAACATCCGAAGTCCGCACGAGGTGTTCAGCGAGCGCGCCTCGCTGGTCTTCAAGACCACGCAGGTCGTGCGCTTCTGGGACGCCAGGCGCAAGGCACTGGTCTACCTCACCTACACCGACCGCATCATCGAGGGCAGTCCGCAGAACTCGATCAGCGTGGTGCCGGTCGGGCTGCGCTAAATCGGCTTTCGATAGAGGAAGGTTCCCAGCAGCACCCAGCGACCGGCCTCACGGTCGCGGCCGCGCTTGGCGACCAGCGGCGTGGTGTAGTGCCAGAACGGCAGGCGGTAGGCCGTGATCGCCGCCGGCCGGGCGACCGACACGATCTCGCTGAAATGGCCGGCGCGACTGTAGACCAGCCATTGGTGCGCAACGGCCGGCGAGCACAGGCTGACATGCAGGTCGATGTAACCCGCCCGCGCGTCCTCGTTCTCCGGATGGTGATCGTTGTGTGGCCCGGCATAGTCGCCCGGCCCGTAGCGCAGCACCTGCAGTCCCCAGTCGGCCGCAAGCGCTCGCCCGGCCAGCGCTTCGGCGAAGGCACGGAACGACGCCGAGCGCATCAGGCGCACCAGGCCGATCCGCTCGGCCTCCTTCACGCCGGGTTCGCGCCGGCTCTCGAAGTAGACGGTATGGGCGCGACTGGTCTTGGGCAGCAGTTCGCCGTAGTCCTCGCGCATCTCCCAGATGGACTCCGGCGGGATCGGGCGCTGCATGAACTCGAGCTTGTCGG
>QFCS01001213.1_pt1 | contig 25646 bp, 21 predicted proteins | sample 3576561 | NCBI WGS metagenome assembly QFCS01 | reverse complement strand
GCCACACTCCTGCGCATGACATTCCCGTCCGTGCGGATCTCCGAGCAGCCCAAGCGGCCCACCCTGGAGGGCAGCGTGGCCGTACGTGACGGACGCCGCCTGAGCTTCGCGGAGTACGGCTCCCCGCGAGGCCCTGCGATCGTGTGGATGCACGGGACACCCGGTGCCCGGCGGCAGATTCCGGTCGACGCGCGTGCACACGCCGCGAGCGCGGGCGTACGCATCATCGGTGTCGACCGTCCCGGAATCGGCTCCTCCACGCCGCACCTCTACGCCGACATCCTGGACTGGACCGAGGACCTGGTGCTCCTGCTCGACGCCCTGGCGATCGACACCACGCGGGTGATCGGACTGTCGGGGGGAGGCCCCTACGCCCTCGCCGCGGGTGCGGCCCTGCCGGACAGGGTGCGTGGAGTCGGAGTGCTCGGGGGAGTGGCGCCCACCCGCGGTGCCGACGCAGCCGACGGTGGCGTCATCCGACTGGCGGTGCACGCCGCGCCGGTGCTCGGCGCGGCACGGGTGCCTCTCGGCGTGGCGCTGACCGCAGCGATCCGCGCCGTGAAACCGCTGGCCGGTCCGGCGCTCGACCTCTATGCGGCGGTGCAGCCCGCGGGGGACAAGAACCTGCTGAGCCGCCCGGAGTTCAAGGCCATGTTCCTCGACGACCTCCTCAACGGCAGCCGCTTCCAGACGTCGGCGCCCCTGGCCGACCTGATCCTGTTCACCCGGGACTGGGGATTCCGGCTCGAGGACGTCCGGGTGCCGGTGCGCTGGTGGCACGGCGACGACGACCACATCGTTCCGTTCGCGCACGGGCAGCACTGCGTGGACCGGCTCCCCGACGCCACGATGACGCCGATCGACGGCGAGAGTCATCTGGGCGGGCTCGGCATCGCGCGGGCCGTGATGGACGAGCTCGCGGCACTCGGCCGCTGAATCCGGCAGGGTGAGCGCGGACACGCCGCGGTGTCCCTGGTGTCCAGCCGCCTCATGGGCCACAATGGGAGCACAACATCACAGGTGTCACGCAGCAACCGGTGTCTCCGCACCGTCGCGACACTCGACACCTCCGTTGAGACCGCTGGGGAAGGCGTATCTCGCGCCGGAGGTAGGGAGAGAAGCGAGGGTCCGTGGTGAGCGGAAGCATGAGTGCAACCAGGGGCGTGTTCTACGTCCACTCCGCGCCGTCCGCGCTGTGCCCGCACATCGAGTGGGCGGTGGGCGGCGTACTCGGCGTGCCTGTCAACCCCGACTGGACGCCCCAGGCGGCGCAGTCCGGTAGTTACCGCTGCGAGTTCTCCTGGACCGGCAGGGCGGGTTCGGCCGCCGAGATGGCCTCCGCCTTGCGCGGATGGAACCACCTGCGCTTCGAGGTGACGGAGGAGCCCACCAGCGCCACCGAGGGTGCGCGCTTCTCCTACACTCCCGACCTCGGCGTCTTCCACGCCGTCACCGGGCTGCACGGCGACATCATGATCCCCGAGGACCGGCTCAAGGCGGCCGTCGTCCGCTCCGCGCTGGGCGAGGTCACGCTGGAGAACGAGATCGACAAGCTCCTCGGCAAGCCCTGGGACGATGAGTTGGAGACCTTCCGGCACGCCGGCGACGGTGCCCCCGTGCGCTGGCTGCACCAGGTGGTCTGAGCGGCTCCCCGCACGTCGACGTACGCCGCCTCCACCGCGACACGACAGCAGCGCCCCGGACTCTCGACCGAGTGTCCGGGGCGCTGCTTCGTTGCTGGTGGCCGGTGCGGCCGGTCAGGGTCGCTGGACGGGAGGAGTTCCAGCGACCCTGAGTCCGAGAGAGCCCACGGGGGGATCAGCTGGGCGATCCGAAGACCACGGCGACGTTCGCGCCACCGAAGCCGAAGGAGTTGTTGAGCGCCGCGATGTCGCCGACCGGAAGGTCGCGAGGCTTGGTGGCGACGTCGAGCTCCACCGCCGCATCCTTCTCGTCGAGGTTGATGGTCGGCGGAGCGGTGCGGTGGTGGATCGCCAGGACGGTCGCGACGCCCTCCAGCGCGCCGGCCCCTCCGAGGAGGTGGCCGGTCATCGACTTCGTGGCCGAGACGACGAGGTCGTTGGCGGCCGATCCGAGGACGGCGTGCAGCATCAACGACTCGGCGACGTCGCCCTGCGGCGTCGAGGTCGCGTGAGCGTTGACGTGCGCGACGTCGGCGGGTGCCACCCCGGCGTCCTGGACGGCGAGGCGGATGGCGCGGGCGCCGCCGCGGCCCGCCGGGTCCGGCTGTGCGATGTCATGGGCGTCGGCGGTGATGCCGGTGCCGAGGACCTCGGCGTAGATCCGGGCGCCCCGCGCCTGGGCGTGCTCCAGGGACTCCAGCACGAGGGCGCCGGCGCCCTCACCGAGGACGAAGCCGTCACGCCCGACGTCGAACGGACGGGAGACGGTGGTCGGGTCGCCGTCGTTCTTGGACAGCGCCATCATGTTGGCGAAGGCGGCGATGGGCAGCGGATGGATCGCGGCCTCCGTGCCGCCGGCGATCGCGACGTCGACCCGGCCGAGCCGGATCTGGTCGGCCGCCAGCGAGATGGCCTCGTTGCCCGACGCGCAGGCGGAGACCGGGGTGTTCACGGGGCCGCGGGCACCGAGCTTGAGGCTGATGGTCGCAGCGGGCGCGTTCGCCATCAGCATCGGCACCGAGATCGGCGAGACCCGGCGCGGCCCCTTCTCCATGAGCACCTGGTGGTTCGACAGCAGGGTGTGGACACCGCCGATACCGGAAGCGAAGGCGACGCCGAAGCGCTCGGCCTCCAGGTCGCCGGCCTCCTTCACGGAGTCCAGCCCCGCATCGGCCCAGGCCTCGAGCGCGGCCACGAGAGCCAGCTGCGAGGAGCGATCCAGGCGACGGGCGACGACGCGGTCGAGGACCTCGGTCGGGTCGACGGCGGCCGGGGCGCCGATGGTCACAGGAAGACCGTCAGCCAGGTCACCGAGCTGACGCACGCCCGAACGACCGGCGAGCAGGCCCTCCCAGGTGCTGGCGACGTCGCCGCCGAGCGGGCTGGTGGTGCCCAGGCCGGTGACGACGACACGGGTGCGGGACATGGCTGACGGTCTCCTCGTGAGTGGGGTGATCAGGAGGCGCTGTTGCGCTCGATGTAGGACACGGCGTCGCCGACGGTCTTGAGGTTCTTGACCTCGTCGTCGGGAATCGTGACGCCGAACTTCTCCTCGGCCTCGACGACGACCTCGACCATGGAGAGCGAGTCGACGTCCAGGTCGTCGCTGAACGACTTGTCCAGCTGGACGTTGTCGGCGGGGATGCCGGCGACCTCGTTGACGATCTCGGCGAGGGCGGCGCGGATCTCTTCGGTGCTCATTCTTGTTCTCTCCCGGGTTGTGGGTTGCTGCTGATGGTGCGGACTCGTGGGTGGGCCGGAGCCTCAGGGGACGACGACGACCTGCGCGGCGTACGCCCGGCCGGCGCCGAAGGCGATCAGCAGGGCGGTGTCGCCCGATGTCGCGTCGCCGTCGTCGATCATGCGCTGCAGAGCCATCGGGACCGAGGCCGCCGAGGTGTTGCCGGCGTCGATGATGTCGCGGGCGATCTTGACCGTGGGGGGCAGCTTCAGGGAGCGGGCCATCGCGTCGGTGATGCGGTTGTTGGCCTGGTGCGGGATGAAGCAGTCGAGCTGGTCGGCGGTGATGCCGGCGCGGTCCATCGCCTGCTGGGCGACCTTGGCCATCGCGAACGACGCCCAGCGGAACACCTCGCTGCCCTTCATCGACAGGCACGGCATGGTGCCGCTGGCCAGGACGTCGCGCAGGTCCGGCGTCCGGATGTGGTCGTAGTGCTCGCCGTCCGAGCCCCACACGACCGGGCCGATGCCGGGCTGCTCCGAGGGACCCACCACGACCGCACCGGCGCCGTCGGCGAAGATGAAGGCCGTGCCGCGGTCGGTCGGGTCGGTGATGTCGGAGAGTCGCTCGACGCCGACGACCAGGGCGTAGCGAGCACTGCCGCCGCGGACCATGTCGTTGGCGAGCGCGACGCCGTGACAGAAGCCCGCGCAGGCCGCGGAGATGTCGAAGGCCGCCGCCTGCTCGGTGCCGAGCTCGTGCGCGATCGCCGTGGCCGCCGACGGGGTCTGCAGGAGATGGCTGACCGTGGCGACGATGACGCAGTCGATCTGGCGCGGGTCCACGCCCGCCGCCGCGAGGGCGTCACGGGACGCCGCCACGCTCATCGAGACGACCGTCTCGTCCTCGGTCGCGAAGCGCCGGGTCTTGATGCCCGAACGCTGCTGGATCCACTCGTCGCTGGAGTCGATCGCGTCGACCACCTCGGAGTTCGGCACCAGGCGGGAGGGTCGGTAGGCGCCCACGCCCAGGATCGCGCCGTACGAGGCGCCGGTCTCGACCAGGAGGCTCATGCGGGCACGACCTGGGTGTGACGGGCGCAGAACTCGCGAGCCTCGTCGATCTGCTCGGGGCCGCTGAGGGCGAAGGTCTCGACCTGGGGCTCGCGACCGCGGAAGTAGCGCTTCGCGATGCCGGTCAACGTGCCCGAGGGCGGCAGCTCGAGGATGCCCGTGACGCCCAGGTCGGCCATCGTCGCCAGGCACAGGTCCCAGCGCACCGGCCGCGCGATCTGGCCGACGATCCGATCCAGCACGTCGCGCCCGTTCGTCACGACGGTGCCGTCGGCGTTCGTGATGAAGGAGGTGGTGGCGTCCGTCGCGTCCACGGCAGCGGCCAGCCCGGTCACGTGGTCGACCGCGGGAGCCATGTGCGAGGAGTGGAAGGCGCCGGCCACGGAGAGCGGACGAAGGCGTGCGCCCTTCGGGGCCGCGTCCGCGAACGCGGCGAGCTGCTCCATCGTGCCCGCGGCCACGATCTGGCCCGGGCCGTTGTCGTTGGCCGGAGTCAGGCCCTGGGCCTCGATGGCCGCGAGGACGTCCTCCCGGTCGCCGCCCAGAACGGCGGTCATGCCCGTCGGCGTCACCGCCGCCGCGGCGGCCATCGCGTTGCCGCGCTCGCGCACCAGCACCATCGCCTGCTCGGCGCTGAGGACGCCGGCGCCCACGGCCGCGGTGATCTCCCCGACGCTGTGCCCCGCCACGGCACCGGCCGCGCCCGTCACGCCGACGGACTCCAGCTGTGCCGCGGCGACGAGGCCGGCGGCGACCAGCAGCGGCTGGGCGATCTTGGTGTCACGGATGGTGTCCTCGTCGGCCTCCGTGCCGAAGTGCGCCAGATCCAGGCCGGACACGGCCGAGAGCCAGGCGACCCGGGCGGCGACCGTCGGGTCCGCCAGCCAGGGAGCGAGGAAACCGGGGGTCTGTGCCCCTTGTCCAGGGGCCACGATCACGAGCACCCGTCCAGAGTGCCGGGCGGCGCGGGCCGACCGCGCATCCGTCGCCGACGAATCTGGTCGTGCGCCTTTGTGGGAGTCCTACAACTTCGTAGGGCCGGGCGTGTCTTCGGCGTCCGGGGCAGCACGCCGCCCGGGGGAGAGCCGTCCCGCCACGGAGCCGGCCGGGGCACGGGGTCAGGCGGACTGCCGCCCCAAGATGAGCGCGAGCTGCAGGACGAGGGCGTCCCGCGGGACCGAGGGCGTCAAGCCGGTGAGGTCTCCGATCTGGCCGAGCCGGTAGCGCACCGTGTTCGCGTGGACGAACAGCGCCCGGGAGGTCGCCTCGATCCCGCCGCCGTTGGCGAAGTACGCGACCAACGTCTCCACCAGCTCGCCACGAGCCTCGGTCAGCGGCCGGAAGATCTGCTCGACGGCCTCGGCGCGCGCGGCGTCGTCGCCGGCGAGGATGCGCTCGGGCAGCAGGTCGTGGGCGCACACCGGGCGCGGAGCGTCCGGCCAGCCCACGGCGGCGCGCAGCGAGCCGAGCGCCACCCGGGCCGAGATGTGGGCGTGGGCCAGGTCGGTCGCGGTCGGGCCGACGACGACGGCGCCGGCGCCGTACAGGTCCGCTACGGCGGCGGCATCCTTCTCCGGTTCGTTGACGCCCCCGAGGATCACCACGAGAAGGTGCCCCTGAACGGCGCACAGGGCATCCAGGCCACGCTCGTGGGCAGCGCGGCGTACGGCGTCGAACACGCCGGCCTGAGCCCCGGCCGCCTCGGCCGGAGCGGCGCCGACGACCACCGCGACCTCGCCGCGCGCCGCCCAGCCGACGGCGCTGGCCCGGGACAGCACCGACTCGTCGGTCTCGGCCCGAAGGACCGCGTCGACCACGAGGGCCTCCAGTCGCGCGTCCCACCGGCCCCGGACCTCGGCGGCGCGGGCGTAGACCTCGGCGGTCGCGAAGGCGACCTCCCGGCCGTAGCGCAGCACCGCGGCGTGGACGGCGTCGGCGACGTCCGGCTCGAGAAGACGGTCGACATTGCGCTCGACCTCCTCGATCGTCAGCTTGATCAGGTCAACGGTCTGACGCAGGTCGATCACGCCGGCCAGCGCGCGCGGCGCGGCACCGAAGACCTGGATCACCACCTGGTCGTCCTTGAGGTCGGTGCCGCCGCCGTCGGCGAACCAGTCGATGAAGCCCTTGACGCCGGAGCCGACGATCATGCCGACCCACGAGCGATGCTCCGCGCTGAGCTCGCGGAACCACGGCCGGTCGGCCTCGATCCGGGAGATCGCCGCCGTGCTGAGCGAGCCGGCGGCCGCGCGCAACTGCTGGGTCGCGCTGTCGCGGATGGCGGGCGAGCTCGAGGGCATGGCTCCAGCGTACGGCTCCGGGCGCCGCGGGGACCGGCTGCGGGTGGGGCCGGACGCATGGTTGAATTGCGAACCACTCCGGAGGAGGCCCGCGATGGGGGAGCACACCGCAGAGTCCGTCGACGACGTGCAGTACGTCACCCTGCACGGGAAGCGGCGCGCCTTCGTCAAGAAGGGCGAGGGGCCGGCACTGCTGCTCCTGCACGGCCTCGCCTGCGACCACACGACGTGGGCGCCCGTGGTCGATCTCCTGGCCGAGCGCTACACCGTGATCGCCCCCGACCTGCTCGGTCACGGCCTGTCCGACAAGCCCCGAGCGGACTACACGCTCGGCGGCTACGCCAACGGCATGCGCGACCTGCTGACCGTCCTGGGCATCGACAAGGTCACCGTGGTCGGGCACAGCTTCGGTGGCGGTGTGGCGATGCAGTTCGCCTACCAGTTCCCCGAGCGCACCCAGCGGGTCGCTCTCGTCGCCACCGGCGGCCTCGGGCCCGAGGTCACCCCGTTCATCAAGCTCATCCAGGTCCCCGGCTGGTTCCGCTTCATGGGCGCGCTCACCCTTCCCGGCATCCGCCACGCGGAGACCTTCGCGTTGCGCGCGGTGGCGGAGCACGTCACCGCCGGGCCGGTGCGCAAGTACACCCGGGACCTCGACGAGATCGCCGACATCCTGGAGTCCTGGAAGGACCGGCGCACCCGGTTCGCGATCCGGCACCTGGTCCGGGCGGTGATCGACTGGCGTGGGCAGATCGTGACCATGTCCGACCGGGCCTACCTCAGCGAGGCCATGCCACTGGCCGTCGTGTGGGGCGAGGACGACCAGGTGATCCCCGTGCTGCACGCCAGCAACGCCGCGGCACTCGCTCCCGACGTACGCGTGGAGGTGCTCGCGGACGCGGGCCACTTCCCGCACAAGGACCATCCCGAGCGGTTCGCGGCGATCCTGGACGACTTCATCTCCACGACGGCTCCGGCGACGTACCACCGGGCCCGCTTCCGCCGGATGCTCTCCGACGGTGCGGCCGTCTCGGTCGCGCCCGTCGCCGAGCCCGCCCGTAGGGCGCGGCGCGCGACGGCCGCTCCGGCCTGATCCTGCCGGAGGTCTCGGCCGCGCTGCGGTGACAGGCGGGGTGCCCGGGTTCGCCGATGGCTGGGCAGGCAGGGCCTGCTTGCGACCTAAAGTCGACTAACTCTATTGTCTTAGATGTCGAGCGGGGCGGGTGCCTCCGCGCGACGACGACAGGACGACCGAGGAGGAGGTGGGCCGGATGCGCGCGTCACTGCTGACGTCACGGCGCCACGTCGACCTCTGCCTGGTGTCCAGCGCGACCTGTCGCTGACCGGCCCCAGCGGCTCGTCAACGACGACGGGCCGAGGCCGCCGCGCGACTCCCGACGGACCCACCGGACCCACGGGTCCCGGCCGTCCCCTGCACTGGCGCAGGGCGGCCGACCGCACCCCACTCGAAGGACAGCACATGTCTGCGACCGCACCGCGCCCTCTCCACTTCGCCGCCTTCGTGATGAACACGACCGGCCACATCCTCCAGGGCACCTGGCGCCGCCCCGGCGCGCAGCAGGCCAGCTTCAACGACCTCGACCACTGGGTCGACCTCGCCACGACCCTCGAACGCGGCAAGTTCGACGCCATCTTCTTCGCCGACGTCGTCGGGCTCTACGCGCCCTACCGCGGCGACGAGCGCAAGTACTTCGAGGCCGGACTTCAGGTGCCCAGCAACGACCCCAGTGTCCTGGCCAGTGCCATCGCCTACGCGACCGAGCACCTCGGGATCGCCTTCACCGCCTCGATCCTGCAGGAGCACCCCTTCAACTTCGCACGGCGGATCAGCACCCTCGACCACGCCACGAAGGGGCGCGTCGCCTGGAATATCGTCACCAACTACCTGCCCAACGCCTCGCGCAACTTCGGGCTCGAGGGCCTGACCAAGCACGACGAGCGCTACGCCTGGGCCGACGAGTACGTCGACGTGGCCTACAAGCTCTGGGAAGGATCCTGGGAGGAGGACGCGCTCGTCCAGGACCGCGAGCGCGGGATCCACGCCGACTACGACAAGGTCCACCGGATCAACCACGAGGGCCCGCGCTACAAGGTCGAGGGGCCCCACCTGGTCAGCCCCAGCCCGCAGCGCACCCCCCTGTTGTTCCAGGCCGGCGCGTCGGAGGCCGGGCGCGCCTTCGCCGCGAGCAACGCCGAGGCGGTGTTCATCCAGGCGCCGACACTGGAGTCCGCCTCGCGCGACACCGGCGACATCCGCCGTCGCGCCGTCGCCGCGGGCCGTCGGGCCGAGGACCTCAAGTTCTTCCAGGGCATCTACGTCGTTCCCGCCTCCACCGAGGAGGAGGCGCGGCGCAAGGCCGCGGAGCTCGACGAGTGGATCGACTACGACGCCCAGCTGTCCCACATGTCCGGCGCCGTGGGGATCGACTTCGGCCACGAGGATCTCGACACCCCGGTCGGCGAGATCCGCACCGAGGGAGTCCAGTCGATCGTCGGCTGGATCGACGACCTCGTCACCGACCGGCCCGCCACCCTGCGCGACGTCGCCCACTTCACCGCCACGAACAACCGGATCGTCGGCACCCCCGAGCAGATCGCCGACCGGCTCGCCGCCTGGCAGGCCGCCGGGGTCGACGGCATCAACCTCGTCAACGCCGAGATCCCCGGCAGCTACGTCGAGTTCGTCGACCACGTGATCCCCACGCTGCAAGAACGCGGACTCGCCCAACGGGAGTACACGCCCGGATCGCTGCGCCACAAGCTCTTCGGCGCCGGCGACCGGCTCCCGGAGCGACACCCCGCCGCCCGCTACCGCGGCGCCTTCTCCCCGGTCGGGGCGTGACGCCGTGACCACGCCCAAGCGGCTCGTGCTGAACCTGTTCGAGATGAACTGCGTCAGTCACATCACCCATGGACTGTGGAGGCTGCCCGACAACAACCGCGAGCGGTTCAACGACATCGAGTACTGGACCGAGCTCGCCCGGCTCCTCGAGGACGGCGGATTCGACGCCGTCTTCCTCGCCGACGTGGTCGGGACCTACGACGTCTTCCGCGGAAGCGCCGAGACCGCCGTGCGCCAAGGGCTCCAGATCCCGAACAACGACCAGGCGGGCGTCGTACCGGCGATGGCGGCGGTGACCCGGCACCTCGGGTTCGGCATCACCTTCTCCACCACCTATGAGCCTCCCTTCGCGTGGGCCCGCCGCGCCAGCACCCTCGACCACCTCACCAAGGGAAGGGTCGGCTGGAACATCGTGACGTCGTACCTGCCGAACGCGGCACGCAACTTCGGGCTCGAGTGGGAGGTCGAGCACCACGAGCGCTTCGCCCGCGCCGACGAGTACCTCGACGTGCTCTACAAGCTGTGGGAAGGCTCCTGGGACGACGACGCGATCGTCGCCGACCGGGAGAGCAACGTGTTCGCCGACCCGGCCAGGATCCGGCCCATCGACCACGACGGACGGTGGTTCAAGGTCGAAGGACCGCACCTGCCCTCGCCGAGTCGGCAACGGACCCCGCTGCTCATCACCGCCACGCAGTCGGAGGCCGGCACGGCGTTCGCCGGCAAGCACGCCGAGGTCGTCTTCACCGGCGCCCCCGACGCCGCGGGCCTCGCCGAGGTCGTCGCCCGCCTGAAGCGCTCCGCCGTCGAGGCAGGCCGTCGCGAAGGCGACCTCAAGGTGATCACCACGGCGGGCATCGTCGTGGGCCGCACCGAGGAGGAGGCGCGCGCCAAGCTGGCCCGCTTCCAGGAGCTCTCCGACCCGGAGGGCTACCTGGCTCACGCCGGCCTGCCGTGGGATCCCACAGCGCACCCCGCCGACGCCCGCCTCGGGGAGCTCGCCGACAGCCGCGCCCACGGCCGCTGGCGTCGCCTCGCCGACGCCGACCAGACGGTCGGCGACTACCTCGCGGGCTTCGGCGACCTCAGCGCGCACCCGCTCTTCGCGGTGGGCACGCCCGACCAGGTCGCCGACGAGATCGAGCGCTGGCTCGACGAGATCGACATCGACGGGATCAACCTCCTGCAGTACCACACCTACGAGACGGCCCAGGACTTCATCGAGCTCGTCGTTCCCGTCCTGCGTGACCGCGGGCGCCTGCGCGCCTCCTACGACGAGGGCGAGTCCCTGCGCGACCGCATCTTCGGCGCGGGCGACCGCCTGCCCGACCGTCACCCCGCCGCCCGCTACCGCGGCGGCCGCCACCTGCCCAACCAGACCGGGATCTCGGACCCGACAGGCACCGACGCAGCACCCACCCCGCCGTCCGAGCAGCAGCTCACGGCCTGAGTCGCCACAGAGATCGAGGAACACCCACATGACCAGCACCATCCCCTTCCGCCGTCCCCGGGCCGCTCGGATCGCCGCCGCGACCGCGGGCCTCGCGCTCCTCGGCCAGGGCCTGGCCGCCTGCGGCTCCTCCGCGGTCGACGGTGCCGGCGACCGCGTCGAGGGCGGCGTCATCACCTACGCCCACGTCCAGGAGCCGCCGTGCATCTTCGGCGGCTGGATCCAGCAGGCCTACATCTCGCGCCAGGTGCTCGACGGTCTCGTGACCCTCGACGAGGACGGCACCGTCAAGCCGTGGCTGGCCACCGAGTGGACCGTGTCCGAGGACGGGCTGACCTACGACTTCACGCTCAAGGACGGGGTCGAGTTCACCGACGGGACCCCGCTCGACGCGGAGGCCGTGGCCTACAACTTCGACCAGTGGGAGAACACCGACCTCAACGGTACGGCGAAGGTCTCCATCGACCCGTACTTCCAGCAGGCCACGGCGGTCGACGCCACCCACCTGCAGATCACGCTCAACAAGCCCTACCCCCAGTTCCTCACCCTCATCACCCAGGGCTACTTCGGCATCCAGTCGCCCACCGCGCTCAAGACGCGGACCCAGGAGGAGAACTGCGAGCAGCCCATCGGCTCCGGCGCGTTCACCGTCGAGGAGTGGAAGAAGGGAGAGGAGGTCATCTTCAAGCGCAACCCCGACTACACCTCCTGGCCCGCCACCGCGAAGCACGAGGGCCCGGCGTACGTCGACGAGCTGCACTGGAAGTTCGTCGCCGACGGGGTCTCCCGCTACGCCTCGCTCACGACGGGGCAGAGCGACGTGATCTACGAGGTGCCGACCGTGAACTGGAAGGACGCCGAGCAGCGCTTCGACAACACGATCCGCTACATCACCCCCGGCAAGCCGGTCTCCTTCTTCATGAACACCGAGGCGGGCATCTTCACCGACAAGCTCGTGCGTCAGGTCTTCGCCCACGGCGCCGACCGTAGGGGCGCGGTCGAGTCGGGCTTCCACGGCGTCATCCCCTACGAGGGCAACCCGTCGGTCAGCCAGTCCACGCCCGACTACAACGAGGAGGCGGCCGACGCCTACCCGTTCGACCAGGACAAGGCGAACGAGCTGCTCGACGAAGCCGGCTGGACCGAGCGCAACGGCGACGGCGTCCGCACCAAGGACGGCGAGACGCTCACCGCGAAGCTCGTGTACGGCGCCGGGTTCATCTTCACCTCCGAGGGCGCCGCCGTGCTGCAGGCCCTGCAGGAGCAGTGGAAGGAGATCGGCTTCGACGTCCAGCTGATCCCCGCCACCATGGCCGAGCTGTGGGGAGGGAAGTTCTCCGACCCGTCCACCTACGACGCCACGCCGTCGTACTGGACCAGCCCCAGCCCGGCGATCCTGTGGATCGTGTGGCGGCCCTCCACCGCGGACAACCCCAACTTCAACAACCGCTCCCTCTACAACAACGAGGAGCTCTCCCAGGTGATCCAGGCCGCCAACAGCGAACTCGACCCCGCCAAGGCCGCCGAGCTCTACCAGCAGGCGCAGCAGATCATCCAGGACGAGGCCGCCGGCGTGGGGCTCTACACCCAGAACACGACCATGGCCGTCGCCGACAACCTCAAGGACGTCTGGGTCGAGAAGAGCCAGGGCGAGCCGATCTTCTCCGACGCCTACTTCGTGGAGTGAGGCGACGATGAGGATCCTGCTCAGGCTCGTGTCCGTCGTGGCGGTGCTCATCGCCGCCGCGTCGGTCACCTTCTTCGCCCAGCTGCTGGTGCCGGGAGACCGGGCCACCACCATCATGAACCTGCAGAACGGCCGCGAGCAGAAGTGGACCGCGGACCAGCTGGCTCCCGTCAACGAGAAGTTCGGCTTCGACAACCCGCTCGTCGTGCAGTACCTGCACTACGTCGGCGGGCTGCTGAAAGGCGACCTCGGGACGTCGTACACCCAGTACCAGCCGGTGACCTCGGTCATCGGCGCGCAGATCGTGCCGAGCCTCGTGCTCACCGCCTCGGCCCTCGTCGTCGCCTGGGTGCTCGCCGTGACCGTCACCCTGCTGACCGTCAAGCGTGGCCGCCTCGTGACCGGCCTCGGCTCCACCTGGGAGACGTTCGCGGCCAGCCTCCCGACGTACTGGGTCGGCGTCGTGCTGCTCGTGCTCCTCGCCGTGAAGGTACCGATCTTCCCGGTCATCGGGGGAGACGGCCTCTGGGGGACGGTCCTGCCCGTCCTGACGCTCGCGATCCCGCTCGCCGGGTTCCTCGGGCAGGTCACCCGCGACGAGTTCGAGAAGGTGCTCGACCAGCCGTTCGTCACCACCGCCCGCACCCGCGGCATGAGCGACGGCGCGGTGCGGGTGCGGCACGCCCTGCGGCACGCGGTCCTGCCCGGCATCACCCTGTCCGGCTGGGCGCTGGGAGCGCTCGTGTCCGGCGCGGTGATCGCGGAGAACATCTACGGCCGGCCCGGCATCGGACAGGTGCTCGTCACCGCGGTCAACACCCGCGACGTCCCCACGGTCTCCGGCATCGTTCTCGTCGTCGCCGCCGTGTACGTCGTGGCGAACCTCCTCGTCGACCTCGCGTACGCCGCCGTGGACCCGCGGCTGCGCCAGGGCCGGCACGGCGTCGCCCTGTTCCGGCGCCGAGCGCGGGCAGGGCTGGTGGCGGCATGAGCACGCTGACGCCCGCCCTGCGCCCCGCTGCCGGAGGGGCCGGCCCGCTGGCCCGTCTCTCCGGCCTCCGAGCCCGACCGAGCACCGTGCTGGCGCTCGTGTTCGTGGGACTCGTCGTGGTGGCTGCGGTCGCGCCAGGGGTGCTGACCGACCGCAGCCCCACGGCGATCGACTTCGACGACGCGCTCGCCGCGCCGTCCCTCAGCCACCCCTTCGGGACCGACGAGGTCGGCCGCGACCTGCTCACCCGGGTCATCCACGGATCCCGGCTCTCGCTCGGCATCGGGCTCGGCGCCACGGGCCTGGCGATGTCGATCGCGATCCTGCTGGGCTTCACCGCCGCGCTCGCCGGCGGCATCGTCGACCAGGCCATCACCCGCGTGCTCGAGGTCGCGTTCGCCTTCCCGGCGCTGCTGCTCGCGCTGCTGCTCATCGCGATCTTCGGGCCCTCGGCCACGACCCAGGTGATCGCCGTCGGCATCGGATCGGCACCCGGGTATGCCCGGATGGTGCGGGGACAGGTGCTGAACGTGCGTCAAGCCGGCTACATCGAGGCTGCCGGAGCGCTCGGGCACAGCCGGTTCACCGTCGTCCGGCGGCACCTCTTCCCCAACGCCATGCGCCCGCTGGTCGCCGTCGTCACCCTCGGCGTCGGCCAGTCGATCGTGTGGGCGTCGAGCCTGGCCTTCCTCGGTCTCGGCATCGCCCCGCCCAACCCCGAATGGGGCGCCCTGCTCGACGCGGGCCGCCTCTACATCACCACGTCCTGGTGGCTCGAGATCCTTCCCGGGCTCGTGATCGTCCTGTTCGCGATCTCCGTCACCACCCTCGGGCGCACCCTGCAGCACCGACTCGAAGGAGCCAGCCGATGAGCATCGCCTCGGCCCGCACCACCCCCGCCCGTACCGCCCCCTCCGGTACGACGGCACCCGGCGTCGTACCGGCTGCGGAGCCCGGCGCGCGGCCGGTGCGCCCGCTGCTGCAGGTGGAGGATCTCCGGGTGTCCTTCGGCGACACCGAGGTCGTCAAAGGCGTGTCCTTCGCCGCGTACCCCGGTCGGTGCCTGGCGATCGTGGGGGAGTCCGGCTCGGGCAAGAGCGTCACCGCTCGCACACTCGTCGGGCTCACCGGCGCCGGCTCCCGGGTCGAGGCCGGGCGGATCGAACTCGGCGAGCGCGACCTGCGTTCGGTCCGGGAGCGCGAGTGGCGGCGGATCCGGGGCAAGGAGGTCGGATTCGTCCTGCAGGACGCGCTCGTCTCGCTCGACCAGCTGCGTCGCGTCGGCGACGAGGTGGCCGAGCCGCTCGCCGTCCACCGTGTGGGCGACCGGCGCAGCCGGGCGGCGAAGGCCGTCGAGCTGCTCCGCGCGGTGGGCGTGCCGGAGCCCGAGGTCCGGGCCGCGCAGCGGCCCTACGAGCTCTCGGGCGGGCTCCGGCAACGCGCGCTCATCGCCTCCGCGATCGCACTCGACCCGCCGCTGGTGATCGCCGACGAGCCGACGACGGCGCTGGACGTCACCGTCGGCGCCCAGGTGCTCAACCTGCTCGCCGCGTCCAAGGCGCGCGGAACGTCGATCATCCTGATCAGCCACGACCTCGCCGTCGTCGCGCGCCTCGCCGACGAGGTGGCCGTCATGCAGGGCGGGGAGCTCGTCGAGCACGGCCCCGTCGAACAGGTCCTGCGCGACCCGCAGCATCCGTACACCCGTGCGCTCCTGGACGCGGTGCCCTCGGAGCACACCCGCGGCACCCGCCTGGTGCGCCCGGCCTCCGGTGAGCACGTCGCCCCACGCGTACGGCGCCCGGTGGACCGGGGCCGGCCGCTGCTCGAGGCTCGGCACCTCGTCAAGGCGTTCCGCGGACCCGACGGGTTGGACCGCGAGGTCGTGCGGGACGTGTCGTTCGAGGTCTTCGCGGGGGAGACGCTCGGTATCGTGGGGGAGTCGGGCTCCGGGAAGACGACCACCGCCCGGATCGCGCTCGCGCTCACCGATCCCACCCGCGGAGACGTGCTGCTGCGCGGCGAGCCGTGGTCGGACCTGTCCTCGGCTGCGCGCCGTCCCGCCCGAAGCCGTATCGGCGTCGTGTACCAGGACCCGCTGAGCAGCTTCGACCCGAGATGGGCGGTCGGACGCATCCTCGCCGACGCCCTCGGCCGCGGGCCGAACCCGCCCGCGAGCAGGGCCGAGGCGCGCGAACGCTCCCTGCGGCTGCTCGACCAGGTCGGCCTGCGCGCGGAGCACCTCGCGTCGGCGCCGCTGCGGCTCTCCGGCGGACAACGCCAACGGGTCGCGATCGCCCGGGCGCTGGCGCCCGAGCCGGAGCTCATCGTGTGCGACGAGCCGGTCTCCGCGCTCGACGTGTCCGTGCAGGCGCAGGTGCTCGACCTGATGACCGACCTGCAGGACGAGCTCGGTGTGACCTACCTCTTCATCTCCCACGACCTCGGCGTGATCCACCACATGTGCGACCGGATCCTGGTCATGAAGGACGGTGAGGTCGTCGAGGCGGGTGGGGCCGACGAGGTCTTCGAGCGGCCCCGCCACCCCTACACCCGGCAGCTGCTGTCCGCGCTGCCCCGGCTCGAGGTGGCGCGGTGAGCGCCGAGGACGAGGCCCTCGCCGAGCGGTTCGCGCCGGTCTTCGAGAAGATCGCGGCGGGAGCGGCCGAGCGGGAGGCCGACCGACGGCTGCCGCACGAGCAGGTCGAGTGGCTGCGCGAGGCCGGGTTCGGCCGCATCCGCGTGCCCGTCGCCTACGGCGGCCTCGGCGCGACCCTCCCGCAGTACGTGCGCCAGCTCGTCGCGCTCGCCCGCGCCGACTCCAACCTCCCGCAGCTCCTGCGGGGGCACGCCGGGTTCGTCGAGACCCGCCTGACGCACGGCGACCCCGACGTACGCGAGCGGTGGTTGCGGCGCGTCGCGGCCGGTGTCCTCGTCGGCAACGCCCAATCCGAGCAGGGCAACAGCTCGTTCTGGCAGAACGCCACCACGCTGCGCAAGGACGGGGACGGCTGGCTGCTCAGCGGGCGCAAGTTCTACTCCACCGGCAGCCTGTTCGCCGACTGGATCCACACCACCGCCACCGTCGACCGGGACAACAGCGCCGGCGTGCTCGTGCCGGCCACCGCACCGGGCGTGCGGCGCATCGACGACTGGGACGGATTCGGACAGCGGCTCACCGGCAGCGGGACGACGATCTTCGAGGACGTGCCCATCCACCTCGACGACGTCGAGATCCAGCCCAACGGCGCCTTCCGCGGCACCTACCTGCTGGCCTTCTTCCAACTCGTGCACCTGGCGACCCTCGCGGGGATCGCCCAGGCGGCGGTGGACGACGCCGTAGCCTTCGTGCGCCAGCGGGGGCGCAACTTCGCCAACCCCGCCTACCCGTCGCCCGAGCACGACCCGCAGGTGCAGCAGGTCGTCGGCCGGATCCAGGGCGGGGCCTTCGCGGCCACCGCGACGACGCTCGCCGCGGCGGAGCGGGTCGACGCGGCGTACCGGGCGCAGGCGGCGGGCAATGCGCCGGACGGTGTCTTCGACGAGGCCGATCTGGCGACGTTCGCCGCGCAGACGCCCGTCATCGAGACGGTGCTCGGCGTCGTCACCGAGCTCTTCGAGGTCGGTGGGGCCTCCGCGGTCACCGACCGGTTCCGGCTCGACCGGCACTGGCGCAACGCCCGCACCCTGGCCTCGCACAACCCGGCGGTGTACCGCCAGCGATCGTCGGCGACCACCTGCTCAACGGCACGCCGCCGAGTGCCTGGGTGGAGCGGTCGTGGGACGTCGTACGGAGCCGGTCCGGCGCCGGCTGAGGAGGTGGGCCGGCGCTGGTGGGCGCCGGCGGCGCCTCCCGACCGCCCCTCGGCGGCTTAGGAGCGCGCCGCCGCCGCCGGCATCGTGAACCGTGCACGCCGTCGGGACGTCGTACGGATGCCGGCAGCGGCGACCCGAAGCGCCGGCGAGGGGCGGTCGTCCGGCGCCACCGGCGCCCACCCGCCCCTCCCCGCGTCAGGCGTCGCCGCCCTCCTGCTGGACTCCGGAGACCGCGGTCGGGTCGTCGATGCGGTAGCGCTCCAGCGCCTCCTTGACCCGGCCCGGGTCGATCTCACCGGCGTCGGCGAGCGCGGCGAGGGCCTGGACGACGACGGACTGGGCGTCGACCTGGAAGAACCGGCGCGCGGCGGGACGCGTGTCGGCGAAGCCGAAGCCGTCGGCGCCGAGCACCCGGTAGTCGGCCGGGACCCACTGCGCGATCTGCATCGGCACCGCCGTCATGTAGTCCGACACCGCGACGACGGGCGCCTGGCCCTCGCCCAGCGCACGCGTGACGTACGGCGTGCGGTGGTTCTCGTCGGGATGCAGCAGGTTCCACTTCTCGGTGGCGATGCCGTCGCGGGCGAGCTCGTTCCACGAGGTGACCGACCAGGTCTCGGCCTGGACACCCCAGTCCTCGGCGAGCAGGCGCTTGGCCTCCTCGATCCACGGGAAGCCGACGCCGGAGGCGAGCAGCCGCACCGCGGGACCGTCGGCGGGCGCGGCCGCGACCCGGTACATGCCCTTCAAGAGACCGGCGACGTCGAGGTCGTCGGGCTCGGCGGGCTGGGCGACCGGCTCGTTGTAGACGGTCAGGTAGAAGATGACGTCCTCGCCCCGCGGGTGCTCCGCGCTGGTGCCGTACATCCGCTCGAGCCCCGACCGCATGATGTGGGCGACCTCGTAGCCGAAGGCGGGGTCGTAGTGCACGACGGCCGGGTTCGTCGCGGCGAGCAGCGGCGAGTGGCCGTCGGCGTGCTGGAGCCCCTCGCCGGTCAGCGTGGTCCGGCCGGCGGTGGCGCCGACGAGGAAGCCGCGTGCCAGCTGGTCGGCCATCGCCCAGATCGAGTCGCCGGTGCGCTGGAAGCCGAACATCGAGTAGAAGATGTAGAACGGGATCATCGGCTCGCCGTGGGTGGCGTACGCCGAGCCCGCCGCCGTCGCCGACGCCATCGCACCGGCCTCCGAGATGCCCTCGTGCAGCATCTGGCCCTGCTGGGACAGCTTGTACTGCAGCAGCATGTTGCGGTCGACGGACTCGTAGTTCTGCCCGGCCGGGTCGTAGACCTTCGCCGACGGGAACATCGCGTCCATGCCGAACGTGCGGTACTCGTCGGGTGCGATCGGCACGATCCGCTGGCCGATCCCCGGATCCTTCATCCAGTCCTTGAGCAGACGTACTGCGGCCATCGTGGTGGCGACCTTGTGGGTGCCGGCGCCCTTCTTGAGCTCGGCGTACACGTGGTCGCCGGGCAGGCTCAGCGAGGTCGCCCGCTCGACCCGCTGGGGGAGCGACCCGCCGAGCTGGCGGCGGCGCTCCATCATGTACTCGATCTCGGGGGAGTCGGCGCCCGGGTGGAAGAAGGGTGCCGTGCCGGTCGCCTCGTAGGCCGCCTCGAGGTCGCGGTCGCTGATCGGCAGGTACAGGCGGTCGCGGAACTTCTTGAGGTCGTCCTGGGTCAGCTTCTTCATCTGGTGCGTGGCGTTCTTGCCCTCGAGGGCGTCGATCGTCCAACCCTTGACGGTGTGCGCCAGGATCACGGTCGGCTGGCCGACGTGCTTGGTCGCGGCGTCGAACGCGGCGTACACCTTGCGGTAGTCGTGACCACCCCGGGGCAGCTTCTCGATCTGCCGGTCCGTCATGTGCTCGACCATCGCGCGCAGCCGGGGGTCGGGACCGAAGAAGTGCTCGCGGTTGTAGGCGCCGCTCTCGACCGAGAAGGTCTGGAAGGCGCCGTCGGGGGTGGCGTTCATCTGGTTGACCAGAACGCCGTCCATGTCGCGGGCCAGCAGCGCGTCCCACTCGCGGCCCCACACGACCTTGATGACGTTCCAGCCCGCGCCTCGGAAGTTGGCCTCGAGCTCCTGGATGATCTTGCCGTTGCCGGTCACCGGTCCGTCGAGCTGCTGCAGATTGCAGTTGATGACCCAGGTGAGGTTGTCGAGCTCCTCGCGGGCGGCGATCCGGATCGCGCCGAGGGACTCCGGCTCGGCCATCTCGCCGTCGCCGAGGAATGCCCAGACGTGCTGGTCGCCGGTGTCCTTGATGCCCCGGTTCTGCAGGTAGCGGTTGAACCGGGCCTGGTAGATCGAGTTGATCCCGGTCAGGCCCATCGAGACGGTCGGGAACTCCCAGAACTCCGGCATCAGCCGCGGGTGCGGGTACGACGGCAGGCCGGCGCCGCGCCCGTGCTGGACCTCCTGGCGGAAGCGGAAGAGCTGCTCCTCCGTCAGTCGGCCCTCGAGGTAGGCGCGGGCGTAGATGCCGGGGGAGGCGTGTCCCTGGATGAAGAGCTGGTCACCACCACCGGGATGGTCCTTGCCGCGGAAGAAGTGGTTGAAGCCGACCTCGTACAGGCTGGCGCTTGACTGGTAGGTCGCGATGTGGCCGCCGACCTCGAGGCCCTTGCGGTTCGCGCTGGACACCATCACGGCGGCGTTCCACCGGATGAAGGCGCGGATACGGCGCTCGAGGTCCTCGTCGCCGGGGAACCACGGCTCGCGCTCCGGCGGGATCGTGTTGATGTAGTCGGTGCTGCGCAGCGCGGGCACGCCGACCTGCTTCTGGCGCGCGCTCTCCAGCAGGCGCAGCATCACGTAGCGGGCCCGCTCGCGGCCCCGCTCGTCGACCAGGGCGGTGAACGAGTCGATCCAGTCCTGGGTCTCGTCGGGGTCGATGTCGGGAAGCTGGGTCGGCAGGCCCTCATGGATGACCGAGGGGGCCGAGCCCACGCGGGCGGCCGGGGTGGGGCCGGAACCGTTCGTGTCGGAGGTCACCCTGTCATCGTTGCACCTTCGTCCGAACCAGAAAATCTACCCGGGAGTATCTTCCGGATGCGGCCTCGTGGCGCCGCCGAGGAGGTCGCCAGGGGCCTGCGCGGACCGGCCTCGTCGCGGTCGCCGAGGCGCCGAAGGCGCGCGAGGAAGGCGGGAAGGGTTGCGCCACGGCCCCCGACTCCGCTGGACTACTCCTCAACCGGCCCACCCGCGGGCCCCCGTCGTACCCGAACAGCCTGGAGGATTCACCGTGACTTCGACCGCCACCGGCGGCACCACCCCGACCGGACCCGCCGAGCGGATGGGCCTGAAACCGGGAATGGTGGTCCAGGAGCTCGGCTGGGACAACGACACCGACGACGACCTGAGGGTCGCGCTCGAGGACGCCATCGACGGCGACATGGTCGACGGCGAGTACGGCAACGTCGTCGACGCGGTCGTGCTGTGGTGGCGCAACGACGACGGCGACCTCGTCGACGGACTCGTGGATGCGCTGACCGACCTCGTCGGCGGCGGTGTCATCTGGCTGCTCACCCCGAAGATCGGACGACCCGGCTCGGTGGACGCCGCCGACATCGCCGAGGCCGCGCCCGTCGCGGGGCTCTCGCAGACCACCGCGGCGGCCGTCAGCAAGGACTGGGCGGCCTCGCGCCTCGTGGCGCCCAAGTCCATCGCGTGAGCGAAGCCACCGAGCCGTCGGCGGGTAGACGTGACACGATGTAGCGCATGACCACGCTCTCGACGCGCCTCAAGGATGCGGGCGTCAGTCTGAAGATCCTCACCGAGTCCGGCATCGTGCGCCCCTACTCGCCGGTCGTGCTGGCCGGCATGGTCAACGCGCTGCGGCAGTGGAGCACCACCCCCGCCGGCGGATTCAAGACCACGGCGCTGCGGATGCCGGACCAGACCGCGATCGTCGACGACCGCGGCCGCCTCACCTGGGGCGAACTGCACACGCGCACCAACGCGCTCGCCCACGCCCTGCGGGACCACGGCGTGCGCGCCGGCGACGCCGTCGCCGTCATGTGCCGCAACCATCGCGGCTTCATCGAGGCGTCCATCGCCGTCAGCAAGCTCGGTGCCGACGTGCTCTACCTCAACACCGCGTTCGCCGGCCCGCAGCTGGCCGACGTCGTGGAACGCGAGAAGCCCCGTGTGGTCGTCCACGACGAGGAGTTCACGGCGCTGCTCGCCGATGCCGACATCCCCGAGCGGCTCCTCGGCTGGACCGACGACATCCCGGGGCCCGACAGCCTCGAAGGCATGATCGAGGCTGCCACGAAGGCCGGCCGCACGGGCGACCTCAGCCCGTCGGGCCGCAACGGGCGCACCATCATCCTCACCTCCGGCACCACCGGGACCCCCAAGGGCGCCCCGCGGCCCCAGGGCGGTGTCCCCGCCGCCGTCTCGCTGCTGTCCCGGATGCCGTTGCGCAGTGGCTGGACCTGCCACGTCGCCGCGCCCCTCTTCCACACCTGGGGCTTCGCCCACTACCAGCTCTCCATGCTGCTGGGCACCACGCTCGTCCTCACCCGCAGGTTCGACCCCGAGCATGCGCTCCAGCTGCTCCGCGACGAGCGCTGCGAGTCCTTCGCCGTCATCCCCGTCATGCTCCAGCGGATCCTGGCACTGCCCGCCGAGACCCTCGATCGCTACCCGCTGCCCCACCTGCGGGCCGTCGCCTCCTCCGGCTCCGCCCTGCCCGGCGACCTCCCGCTGCGCTGGATGGAGCGGTACGGCGACAACCTCTACTCGATCTACGGCTCCACCGAGATCGCCTGGGCCTCCATCGCCGCCCCCCGGGACCTGCGTGAGGCACCCGGTTGCGCGGGACGGCTGCCGCACCAGACCGTCGTCAAGATCCTCGACGACCAGGGTCGCGAGGTCCCCACCGGCGAACCCGGCCGGATCTTCGTCGGCAACAGCCTGCAGATCGAGGGCTACACCGGTGGCGGGGGCAAGGAGGTCGTCGACGGGCTCATGTCCTCCGGGGACGTGGGCCGCTTCGATGCCGACGGCCGGCTCTACGTCGAAGGGCGCGACGACGAGATGATCGTCTCCGGCGGCGAGAACGTCTTCCCGAAGGAGATCGAGGACTGCCTCGCCGTCCACGAAGGCGTCGCCGAGGTCGCTGCCATCGGGATCGACGACGACGACTTCGGCAAACGCCTCAAGGCCTTCGTCGTGCGCGTCCCCGGCGCCAGCCCCGTCACCGAAGAGGAGCTCAAGGAACTCGTGAAGCAGAACCTCGCCCGCTACAAGGTCCCGCGCGAGATCGTCTTCCTCGACGAACTCCCGCGCAACGCCACCGGCAAGGTCCTCAAGCGCGAGCTCGCGGCCGGCGGCCACGGCGAATGATCCCCGGGATGAGCACCGGCGTCCGCGGCGCCACCGGGATCGAGCTCGGCGGACTCGCTCCCGACTTCACCCTGCGCGACCAGTTCGGACAGGACGTCACCCTGTCGTCGTACCGGGGGAGCAAGGCCGTCGCCCTCGTCTTCTACCCCTTCGCCTTCAGCGGTGTGTGCACCGGCGAGATGAGCGGCATCCGCCACCGCCTCGACGAGTTCCTCACCTTCGACACCGAGGTCCTCGCCATCTCCTGCGACCCGGTCTACGCGCTGCGGGCGTTCAGCGACAGCGACGGACTCAACTTCGCACTCGTCAGCGACTTCTGGCCGCACGGCGACGTCGCCCGCGCCTACGGCGTCTTCGACGAGCGCGCCGGCTGCCCCGAGCGGTCGTCGTACGTCGTGGACAAGGAGGGCCGGCTGACCTGGTCGGTCCACCACCCCAAGCCGGCCGCACGCAGCCTCGACGATCTTCTCGCCGCGCTCCGAGCGGCCGCCGACTAGCCCGGTCGACCCGGTGCGCTAGTTCTTTTGGATCATTTCTCGACGAAATCGGCTCGATCGGTTGGTCCGGGCCCGATCCGCCGCTAGAGTTCTTCGTGTTGGACCGCTGGTGACCCGAGACGCCGGCGGTTCAACTTTTTTTCATCGAGCATGTCGGCTCCCGCCCCGCTGCGGGCCGGTTTGGGGGCAGGGGAGCGGGCTCCGCTAGGCTGACCCGGCTTCTGGGGCGCATAGCTCAGCGGTAGAGCCCCTCGCTTACAACGAGGTGGTCACAGGTTCGATCCCTGTTGCGCCCACCGGATCGTCATGGAGAGGTTTCGCCATTCTGGCGAGGCGCCGTCGCCGTTGTGCGAGGGTGTCGGCCATGCATCCGGTTCGTCGCGGCATCGCCGCTGTGTCGCTCGCGCTCGCCATCCTCCTCGCCCTCGGGGCAGCCCCGGCGCATGCCGAGCGGTGGTCGCACCAGGACGCGGTCGGCGACGTACGGCTCAGTGAGTACGCCGGCGACGAGGAGACCTTCACCGCGGCGCCGGACCAGGCGAGCGCCGACATCGTGAAGGTCGTCGGCGCGCACCGCAGGACCGACGTCCGGATCCGCATCCGCACGCGTGCCCCGTTCCCGTCCGACTGGAACGCGCTGGTGGAGCTGAAGACGCCGCGCAAGCACCTCATGGTGGTGGTCTACCGCTACGCCGGATCGGGAGGAGGCGTCGACCTGCTCGACCTCGGCAGCGACAGCCTCGGCATGGTCGAGTGCCGCGGAGTCAAGCGCGCGATCTCCGCGAACCGGAGGGTGCTGACCCTGACGCTCCCGCGACGCTGTCTCGCGAACCCCCGGTCCGTGCGCTTCGGCGCCGGTTTCGTCGGGTTGCGCGATCCTGAGTCGGCGTACGTCGACGACGGCCTGCGCAAGGGTCTGCGACGCTCGGGTCTCACCTTGTCGCCGCGGCTGGGCCGCGGCTGACCAGTGGCGCGGCGGCCGGAGCGCGGTCGATTGTGAGAGGTTCCGCCAACGCCGCCCGGCCGATGTGCGAGGGTGACGCCATGTTGCTGGTCCGTCGTGCCGTCGTCGCGCTCTCGCTGTCCCTTGCCATCGCCGTGGCCCTCGGCACGGTCCCTGCCCACGCCGAGAAGTGGACCCACAAGGACGCCAGGGGCGATGTCGTCCGCACGACGCTCTCGGACAGCTCGAGCACGCCGCAGCCTGCCCCCGAGCAGTCCAGTGTCGACATCACCAAGGTGGTGGCCAAGCACGGCAGGCACACGCTCACCATCACGGTGCGCACGCGGACCCGGATGCCGCGGGCGCTGATGGCCTTCTCGACAATCCGCACGCCCGGCAAGCGCTTCATGCTGTTCTCGATGCGGTTGCCCGGCATGGGGAACAGCACCTCCCTGCTGAACTTCTCCGGCGGCGGAGACGACCCCGAGGTGAGGTGCCGGGGGCTCAAGCGCTCGCTCGACTCCTCCAAGACCGTGATGACGGTGTCCGTGCCGCGCAGCTGCCTCGGAAACCCCCGCTGGATCCGCTTCAGCGCCCACCTCTCGTCCTTCGACGCCGCCTCCGCGGACGAGTCCTCCTTCGAGGACGACGGGCTCCGCACCGGTCTGTCGGTGTACGGCGCGGAGAAGATGTCGCCCAAGATCAAGCGCGGCTGATCGCGGCGGCGCTCGCTACCCGCGGCGCGGCCGGGACGATGAGAGTGCTCTCATCGACGGCTCATCGTGACCTCACTGCGTCCCGGTTGTGTTCTCCTCGCGGCGAACCTCTCGCCGCTGCCGATGAGGAGGAAACATGAAGAAGAAGCCCGTGGTCGCCGCCGCTACCGGGATGGTCGGCCTGATGGCCACCGGGCTCGCCGTGAGCCTGCTGGCCTGGCCGGCGGACGCAGGGAGCTCGGACCTGGCGTTCAAGCGCGAGGAGGACACCGCCGACGTCGTCCTGGTCAACGACGACGACGACCTCACCGACGACGACATCGCGACCGACGGCATCGTCACCCGTCAGACCCACCAGAGCCTGCGGGCGCGCGACGACGACACCCGCACGCGGACGCGCAACACCGGCACCAACACCGGCAACAGCGGCGACCGCAGCCGCACCGGCAACCGCAGCGGCCGTGACGACAGCCGTTCGGGACGCGCCAAGGTCGACTGGACGCAGGACGGCCCCGGCGGGACCAAGCGGGACTGGTCGCGCAACAAGACCAACGACCCCAGCCGCCACAACACCCGCGGCTGAGGCGACCCGGCCTGGCGCTGTCGTCCTGGGGACTCCCCGAGGTTTACG
>QFCS01005537.1_pt1 | contig 25723 bp, 30 predicted proteins | sample 3576561 | NCBI WGS metagenome assembly QFCS01 | reverse complement strand
AGGCGCCATACCCATCGATGTACTGGAGCTTCAGCAAAGACAATCGGAACAGCTGGCTATCTGACTTGAAGAAATCAGTCAGTGCGCCCAACCCCTCCGCTATGACTTCTCGGAATTGACTCCACCCACCGTACGGCGGAGTTATGTTCATAGTGAGAAGGCCCGGTCCGACCTGAAAAAGAGGCCATTGTTGCGCAGCCGGTCGGAAGCGAATAGTGGGCGTGCCGCTGAGAAACTCGACAGGAACATCGCCCTCGACCAAGGGTTCCTTGAAGGCATAGCCTTTGGATTCCAATCTCTTTCCGAGCCAGTCGCGAAAAATTGGATAGAAAGGATCGATGCCGCCGCCGGGGACGCTCGAAAGCGGAGTCAAGGCCCATCGAATCTCGGCGAGGACCTCCACAAGCGGCGGCGTAGCATAGCTATAGTTCTCTTTTGAATCGGGCATGCTTGATGTCGGCTAGACTAAAACGTGCTTGTCCCTATGTGCAACTAGGCGTGCCCCACTACCAAGCGCAAAGCTCAGGGGCCGGGACAGAGAGGAGATCGGCCCCGCGAACGTGAACCGAACAGGAAAGTGTCTAACTCTCGAGATGGGCGGTGTCTAACCACCTGCAGTCTGCACCACTTTCCACGGCTAAACTTAGTTCGAGAAGCTCAAGCCAGCATGCATTCTAGGGAAGTGGTGCCCAGGGGCGGAATCGAACCACCGACACTGCGATTTTCAGTCGCATGCTCTACCAACTGAGCTACCTGGGCGCACCGCGATCGGCGGGGCTTATAGGACGGGCTAGGGCCGCTGTCCAGTTGGCCGGGAGGGGTTGCCCACGGCTTCTTCGTCGGATGGGGGCTCGTCCGTCTCGACGCGGTAGCTCTCCTTCAGCCAGCGGCCGAGATCGATGTCGGCGCAGCGCTTGGAGCAGAACGGCCGGTACCGCGCCTCGACGTCCTTGCCGCAGACGGGGCAGCGGGCGGCGGTGCGCACGACGCGCAGTGGAGGGGTGCCGGTGGGATTGCCTGTTCGATCACTCATCGGACTTCTGCAGGGCCTCGAGCTGGGCAGCCAGAGTCGGACCGCGCCGCGCGCGCGTCAACTCGAAGTGGCCGAGCCGCGTGAAGCCGTAGAGCTGGGTCGGCACCGGATCCTCCGCAAGGGCGGCGGCCAGCGCCGCCTGCACCTTGTCGCGGTCGTACGAGCTGCGCATGGTGACGAAGTCGATGACGATCGCACCCGCGAGGTTGCGCAGCCGAAGCTGCTGGGCGATCGCCGGCGCCGCCTCGAGGTTGACCTCGACCGGCCGTCGCGGCGCGCGGCCCTGCCGCCCGCCGGCCGTGGCGCTGTCGACATCGATGGCGATCAGCGTCTCGCCTGGCTCGAACAGCACCTCGACGCCGCTCTCCAGCGCGATGCGCGCGGCGAGCGCGGTGTCGATCTGGCCCGCCACGTCGTCGATCTCGAAGGCCGGCATCGGTCCGTTGTGCCAGCGCACGCGCAGCGTCTCGCCCTGGCGGTCCATCCTGTCCTGCAGCGACCGCGCCATCGCCCGGTCATCGAGGATGACCTCCTCCAGCGTGGCGCCGTGATCGCGCAGCATGCGCGTGATCGGATCGCGCTCGGCCGGCAGGCGGGCCGTGAGGTCGGCCGGCGGCGGCGCGTCCAGCGCGAAACGCCGGATCTGCTCCCAGCGCTCCAGCACCTGCTGGGCATCGCCGCGCAGCACGTCCGCGGCGGCGCCCGCTGCGGCCGTGCGCAGCACGATGCCGCCATCCAGCAGGCCCTCGACATGGCCGCGCAGGCGGTCACGCTCCGACTCGCCCTCGATGCGGCGCGAGAAGCGCACCCCCTCGCCCAGCGGATGATAGACGACGTAGCGGCCGGTGACGGCGACATCCATCGACAGGCGCGGGCCCTTGTCACCCTCGCCGTCATGCCGCACCTGCACCAGCATCGGCGCACCGGGCGGCGGCCATTCGTCGATTCCCGCGCGGTCCTCGGCGCGCAGGAAGCCGGCGCGACCGATCCCGATATCGACGAAGGCCGCGTCGAGTTCCGGCATCACGCGCTCGAGGCGACCGAGGAAGACGCTCTCGACCCGCGAGGGCATGTCGCGGCGCACGATCTGCAGCTCCAGCAGCCGCCCGTCCGCCACCAGCGCCATCAGGAAGGCGTGCGGCATGACATGGCAGATCAGACGATCGATGCGGCTCACGACACAGACGCCTTCAGGAGGGCGACCGTCTCGAAAAGCGGAAGGCCGACGACGTTGCTGTAGGAGCCCGACAGAAAGGAGACGAAGCAGGCGCCGCGACCCTGGATGGCGTAGCCGCCGGCCTTGCCGCGCCATTCCCCACACTGGACATAGTCCTCTACCTCCGCGGCTTCGAGCCGCTTGAAGCGCACCACGGTCTCGACCACGCGCGAGCGCACGCGGCCGTCGACGCTCGCGATCGCCACACCGCCCAGCACGCGGTGGCGACGGCCCGACAGCAGCGCCAGGCACTCGCGCACCTCGCGCTCGCTCTCCGCCTTGGGCAGGATGCGCCGGCCGCAGGCGACGACGCTGTCGGCGGCAAGCACGAGGCGACCGGGGCGACGCGGGGCAACGACGGCGAGCTTCGCTTCCGCCATGCGCAAGGCATAGGCGCGCGGCAGCTCGTGCGGCCTGGGCGTTTCGTCGATGTCGGCAGGATCGATCTCGGCAGGCTCGATGCCGACCTGTCGCAGGAGATCGAGCCGGCGCGGCGAAGCGGATGCCAGGACGAGTGGCGGAACTCGCGGCAGTGACGGCGGCGCGCTCAAGCCTACTTGAAACGGAACGTGATGCGGCCCTTGGTCAGGTCGTACGGCGTCATCTCGACGGTGACGCGGTCGCCAGCCAGCACGCGGATGCGGTTCTTGCGCATCTTGCCCGACGTATGGGCGAGAATCGTATGGTCGTTGTCGAGCTTCACGCGGAACATCGCGTTGGGTAGAAGCTCGGCCACCACTCCGGTGAATTCGATCAGGTCTTCTTTGGCCATCCGGCCTCCGTTGGGGATGATGTGCGAAGCGGCCGGAAAATGGGCTCCGGCAGGACCTAAGTCAACTGGACGGCGCGCGGCGACCGCGCCTATACAAGGCGCGGCTGCGGACGCCCGGGGAAGGAAGGACCAGTCTTGATGAGCGCACAACGGATGTGCGGCCTGCTGGCCGCCCTGATCCTCGGTTCGGGATACGCCGTCGCACAGACGGCGCCCACGACCGCACCGGTCGCCCCTACCGTCGCCGCGGCCCCCAAGGGTCCGAAGATCATTGGCACCCCGAGCACACGCAAGTACTCCTCGGCGCTGATCGTGCTGAACTCGCGCGGCGCCAGGCTGGACGGCGGCAAGCTGGTCCTGGAAGGCGTGCAGCCGACGGCCACGCTGTTCACCAGCCGCCCGGTGCGTACGGTCGGCCACATGGCGACGCCCGAGATGGTCGAGATCTGGCGCACCGGCAGCTTTGCCAAGGATCCACCCAACGCGACCGCCTCGGTCTTCTCCAAGGACGGTTCGCAGGTTGCCGACATCGTCGTCGTGCTGAAGTCGCCCAAGCTCGAGGGCGACCGGCTGACCTTCGACGTCGACCTGCTCGAAGGCAAGCTCGACAAGGCCGATGGCCCCGCCTCGGTGTTCATCGACACGATCTGGTTCGGCCTCGGCTCCAACGGCTTCACCTACTACGGCCAGAGCCAGACCACCGGCGGCGAGACGCCGGCGATCGGCGATCCGCACGGCACCAGCACCTTCAGCGGCTGGTCCAACCCCTCGCCGACTCATCCCTACGTGCCGCCGGCGCAGAGCTACGGCACCGCGGTGGGCGCGCCGCCGCCACCCGACATCGATCCGCGCTACCAGCAGCGCTTCAACCAGCCGACCTGCGGCGCACCGCCCCTGCTGCCCTGCTACTGAGGTCCGCCATGAACCGCATCCGTTTCCTGGCCGGCCTCGCGCTGGCCGCCGCCCTCGCCGCCGCGCCGTTGACGATCGTCGAGGCCCAGACCGCCGCAGCGCCCGCCGGTGCAGGCATGACCACGCCCAAGACCGTGGGCCGGCCGCAGGCGCCCCGCATCGTGCCCTCGATGATCGTACTCAACGCCCGGAGCGCGAAGCTCCAGGACAAGAAGCTCGTGCTGGAAGGCGTGTCGCCCAACGCCATCGTGTTCGCCGACCGTCCGGTGCGCTCGGCCGGCCATGCGCTGACCGCGCACCTGCTCGAGGAATGGAGCGACAAGGCGCCGGACAGCTTCGCCCGCACGCCGCCCAACGCCACGGTGTCGGTGCTGGTGAAGGACAAGGCCGCGGTGGTCGATGCCGTCGTGGTGCTGAAGTCACCCAAGCTCGAGGGCGACCGGCTGACCTTCGACGTCGACGTCCTCGAGGGCGACCTCGTCGGCGGCGACGGCGCGGCCTCGGTGTTCATGGACATCATCAACCTGCCGGTCGCGCGTCGCACCGGCCATCGCGGCGCCTGGTACCACGGCGCGAACTGACGCGCCCGGGTTCGTACGAGTCCGCGCCCAGACTTACGTCGTACTTACGGTCGCTCACCAGAGCGCGGCGCCAGCCATGCGCGCCGCGCCGACGCCTCAGCACAATTCGATCACAATCGGGACAAATCCTTGGCTTGCCTCTCAGCAAGGAACTGTCCCATGAAACGTCCGTTCTCCTTCATCGCCTTGGCCGGCTTCTGCATGCTCGCCGCATCCGCCGCCCACGCCCAGTCGGTCAAGCTGGTCGGCAGCGGCGTGTCGACGAGCACGATGAACTACGCCGCCATGCCGGAAGTCGCCCGCGATCCGAAGGGCATGGTCGCTCCGTTCAATGGCACCGCCGAGGAAGCCTATGTGAAGGAGAGGATCCGCGCAGCGGGCTACACCGGCGTCAACAGCCTGGTGATCGACAAGGAAGGCGTCTGGCATGCCCGCGCCTACAAGGGCTCGGCGGATGTCCAGCTCGCCTTCGACCGTAGTGGCCACATCACGGAAACGACGCACTGACCGTCAGACGGTCGGCCCCGACGACGCTCCGAAGCGCGCCTTCAGGCGGGCCAGGAGCTGATCGCGCAGGCGGCGATAGGCATCGAGCCGCATGTCGCGCGTCCCCTCCACCACGCTGGGGTCGGGTACCGGCCAGTACTCGACGTCGGCGGCCGTCCCCCGCGTGAACTCCAGCGCCTGATGATGTGCTTCAGGCGACAGCGTCACGATCAAGTCGAACGAGGCAGGATCGACGTCGCCGAACATCTTGCCGTGATGGCGATAGATGTCGATCCCGACCTCGTCGAGCACCGCGGCGACGAAATGATCGACGTCGGGAGCGCTCCGCACCCCCACCGAATCGATGTACGAGGCATGGCCGTACAATCGCTTGGCCAGGGCTTCGGCCATCGGTGAGCGGACGGAATTCTCGCTGCAGGCGAACAGCACGCTGGCGGGAAGTCCGGGCATCGCGTGGCGTATCTCAGGTCTTGATGTGCAGGGCGCAGATCAGGGTGAACAGCCGCCGGGCGGTGTCGAGATCGACCTCGATCTTGCCCGCGAGCCGCTCGCGCAACAGCTCGGACCCCTCGTTGTGCAGGCCGCGCCGGCCCATGTCGAGTGCCTCGATCTGCGAGGGACCCAGCTTCTTGATGGCGGCGTAGTAGCTCTCGCAGATCAGGAAGTAGTCCTTCACCACTTTGCGGAACGGCGTCAGCGACAGCACGATGTCGCGCAGCTTGTTGTTGTCGACGTCACGGACGTCGAACACCAGACGCTGCTCGAACACGCCGATACGCAGCCGGTACGGACCAGGCGTGGCGCCGACCAGCACGAAATCGTTCTCCTCGAGAAGGTCGAACAGCGCGACGGCGCGCTCATGCTCGACCTCGGGCGATCGCCGTGCGACCGATTCCTCGTCGAGCGTGACGTCGACGATGCGTCGCGCCGGGTCCACGCTTCCCTCGGCAGGCATGGCGCGGTCAGCCTCGGCTGTTCAGCCGGATCGACACCGACCGGCCGTGCGCGCCCAGCCCTTCGGCCTCCGCCAGCACCAGCGCCGCGGGGCCGAGCATGGCCAGGGCTTCGGGCGTACAGGCCACCAGGGACGTGCGCTTGAGGAAGTCGGCGACACCCAGCCCGCCCGAAAAGCGGGCGGCACGCGAGGTCGGCAACACATGGTTGGTGCCGGCGACATAGTCGCCGATCGCTTCGGGCGTATGGCGGCCGATGAAGATCGCGCCGGCATGGCGGATGCGACCGGCCAGCGCCTCGGCCGACGCCGCCTCCATGGCGAGCTCGACATGCTCGGCGGCGATGCGGTCGACGATCGGCGGCGCATCGGCAAGGTCGCGCACCAGGACGATGCAGCCATTGTCGCGCCAGCTCGCCGCCGCGATCTCGGCGCGCGCCAGCGTCCTGAGCTCCTGCTCGACGGCACGGGCGACGGCGTCGGCGAAGCGCGCATCGTCGGTGATCAGGATCGACTGCGAGGAGGCGTCGTGCTCGGCCTGCGACAGCAGGTCGGCGGCGATCCAGGCCGGATCGTTCTGTCCGTCGGCGACGACGAGGATCTCCGACGGGCCAGCGATCAGGTCGATGCCGACCTGGCCGAATACCCGGCGCTTGGCTGCCGCGACATAGGCGTTGCCCGGTCCCGTTATCTTGTCGACCGGCGCGATCGATGCGGTGCCATAGGCCAGCGCCGCCACGGCCTGCGCGCCGCCGATGCGCCACACCTCGTCGGCGCCGGCGATCTCGGCGGCCAGCATCACCAGCGGATTGAGCGCGCCGCCCGGCGTCGGCACGACCATGACGATCCGCCCGACGCCCGCGACCTTGGCCGGGACGATGTTCATCAGCACCGACGACGGATAGGCCGCCGTGCCGCCCGGCACGTAGACGCCGGCTGAATCGATCGGCCGGTAGCGCGCGCCCAGCCGCGTGCCAGTGGCGTCGGTGAAATCGACATCCTTGGGCATCAGGGCGCGATGAAAGGCCTCGATGCGGCCTGCCGCGAAGGCCAGCGCCTCACGCTGCGCGGCCGGCACGGTGGCGGCCGCCGCACGGCGCTCGGCGTCGCTCACCCGCAGGCTCGCCGCGTCGGGCGCCGGCCAGTCGAAGCGTCGCGTGTGCTCGAGCAGCGCGGCGTCGCCTCGCGCGCGCACGTCGGCCACGATGTCGGCCGCGATGCGGTCGACGTTCTCGTCAGTATCGCGGTTGCGTCCCAGGAAGGCCGAGAACTCGCGCTCGAATCCTGCCGCCGACGCATCGAGGCGTCTAGGCTGCACGAGCGATCTCGCGGAAACGGTCGACCCAGCCACCGATGCGCTCGGGCTGCGTCTTGAGGGCAGCCCGGTTCACGATGAAGCGCGAGGTGATATCGGCGATGTGCTCGATCTCGACCAGGCCGTTGTCGCGCAGCGTGCGGCCGGAATCGACCAGATCGACGATGCGGTGGCTGAGGCCGAGTGACGGCGCGAGTTCCATGGCGCCGGACAGCTTCACGCACTCGGCCTGCACGCCGCGCGCGGAGAAATGGCGACGCGTCAGCTCGGGATACTTGGTGGCGATACGGACGTGGCTCCAGCGCCGCGGATCATCGCTGCCGGCCATCTCGACCGGCTCGGCGACCGCCAGCCGGCACCGGCCGATGCCGAGGTCGATCGGCGCATAGATCTCAGGATAGTCGAACTCCATCAGCACGTCGGCGCCGGCGATGCCGAGATGGGCGGCGCCGAAGGCGACGAAGGTCGCGACGTCGAAGGAGCGGACACGGATGATATCGAGGTCGGGATGGTTGGTCGCGAAGCGAAGCTGGCGCGCGTCGGGATCGGCGAACGCCCGTTCGGGCTCGATGCCGGCACGTGCAAGCAGAGGCGCCGCCTCGCGCAGGATGCGGCCTTTGGGCAGGGCGAGAATGAGCTTCTCGTTGGCTTGGCTCGACGGCACGGCTTCACTTTGCTCCAGTGACGAAGGCCCGCTCTCCGGTCAGGCCCCGGCGGGCCTATTCGACTGGATGGGCGGGCTTCCACGGGGTGGCCCAAGGCTCCCCGACATCCCCCAAATGGCATGCGAGACGACCGATTTCCAGCCGAATGGCACGGCCTGCGGCGAACCGCAGCGTGACTGAACGGTCATCTTCCTGCAGCACGGCCAGCAGCTCCAGCATGCGGTCGGGCTGATCGACGGGGATGTTGTGATGCCGGACCGCGCCCACCTCGTTGAAGACGAGGGCGGAATGGGTGCGCGAATAGGCCGAGTCGACGGTCGGATCGGCTTCCCAGCGAAACCGGTTCAAAAGCAGAACGAAGCGCTTCTCGTCCTTGAGGTAGGCGCAGTCGCGCACCGCCACCAGCGCGTCCTGGACGGCGGCCGATATGACGCCGAGATCGTCGGCATCGAGGGCGGAGAGTTTGAGTCCGCTCATCGCCACCTCACGCCTTCAGCCGTTCGATCTCGGCGCCGCAAGCCGCCAGCTTCTCCTCCAGCCGCTCGTAGCCGCGGTCGAGGTGGTAGACACGATTGATCGTGGTGTCGCCCTCGGCCGCCAGCGCCGCGATGGCCAGCGACACCGACGCGCGCAGGTCGGTGGCCATGACTTCGGCACCGCGCAGCCGCGGCACGCCGCGCACCAGCGCCGATTCGTGATGGATGGTGACGTTGGCGCCCATGCGCGCCAGCTCGGGCACGTGCATGAAGCGGCTCTCGAACACCGTCTCGGTGATCATCGAGGCGCCCTCGGCCCGCGTCATCAGGGCCATCATCTGCGCCTGCAGATCGGTCGGGAAGCCGGGAAAGGGCTCGGTCATGACGTCGACGCCGGTGAGCGCGCCGTTGGTACGATGCACGCGCAGCCCGCGCTCGGTCTTGTCGAGGGCCACGCCGGCCGCGCGCAGCGTCTGCCCCGCCGCCTCGATCAGGTCGAGCCGACCGCCGATCAGCTCGACGTCGCCCGCCGTCATCGCCACGGCCATCGCATAGGTGCCGGTCTCGATGCGGTCGCAGATCACGCGATGCGAGGCCTCCCGCAGCGACGGCACACCGTCGATCGTCAAGGTTTCGGTACCGATGCCGCGCACCGGCACGCCCATCGCCGACAGACACTCGGCGAGGTCGGTGATCTCGGGTTCGCGCGCCGCGTTGTCGAGCACCGTCGTGCCCTTGGCCAGCGCAGCCGCCATCATCAGGTTCTCGGTGGCGCCGACCGACACCTTCGGGAAGGTGAAGCGCGCACCGCGCAGTCCCTTGGGCGCACGAGCCACGAGATAGCCGCCGTCGATGTCGATCACGGCGCCCATCGCCTTCAGTCCGGCGATATGCAGGTCGACCGGCCGCGCGCCGATCGCGCAGCCACCGGGCAGCGACACCCGCGCCTCGCCCTCGCGTGCCAGCAGCGGCCCCAGCACGAGCACCGATGCGCGCATCTTGCGCACGATGTCGTAGGGCGCCGTGGTCGAGATCACCTTGGCGGCCTGCAGGGTCAACGTGGTGCCATGGGCATGGCCGTTCTCGCCCGGCGCCGCCGTGACCTCCACGCCATGCTGCTGCAGCAGCTGCAGCATGGTGGCGATGTCGGCCAGCCGCGGCACGTTGTGCAGCGTAAGCTTGCGATCGGTCAGCAGCGCCGCCACCATCAGCGGCAAGGACGCGTTCTTGGAGCCCGAGATGCGGATCTCGCCCTTGAGCTGGCGGCCACCCCTGATGCGAATCCGGTCCATCTCCCAGCCTCCGTCAGATCTTCGGCAGGGTGACGCCGCGCTGGCCCTGGTACTTGCCGGCCTTGTCGCGGTAGGACACCTCGCAGGGCTCGTTGCCCTGCAGGAACAGGAACTGGCAGGCGCCCTCGTTGGCGTAGATGCGGGCGGGCAGCGGCGTGGTGTTGGAGAATTCCAGCGTGACGTGGCCCTCCCACTCGGGCTCGAGCGGCGTCACGTTGACGATGATGCCGCAGCGCGCATAGGTCGACTTGCCGACGCAGATCACCAGCACGTCGCGCGGGATGCGAAAATACTCGACGGTGCTCGCCAGCGCGAAGGAGTTGGGCGGGATGATGCAGACGTCGGTCGTGCGGTCGACGAAGCTGTTGGCGGCGAAGTTCTTGGGGTCGACGACCGCCGAATCGACGTTGGTGAAGATCTTGAAGCTGTTGCCCACGCGCGCGTCGTAGCCGTAGGAGGACAGTCCATAGGAGATCACGCCGTCGCGCTTCTGGGCGTCGACGAAGGGCTCGATCATGCCCGTCTCCTGCGCCATGCGGCGAATCCAGCGATCGGAAAGAATGGTCATCGGGGCGCTTCTAGACGACGGGGCTGGCCGGCTCAACCGCCGGAACCGGCGGAATCGCCCGGCTTGCGCACAGCCTCCTTGGCGCGCGCCTGCGCCTTGCGCCGCTTGAGATTTTCCCGCAAAGCGACAGCCAGCCGCTCGGCGCGGTCGGCTTCCTGAGGTCTGTCCTTCTGCGGGACCGGCTTGGAGGGGGCAGTCATGCCGCAAGGATACACCATTTGACCGACGCCCTGCGCACTCCTGACGAGAATTTCGCCGGCCTGCCCGACTGGGCCTTCGCGCCACGCTATCTGGAACGAACCGATGGGCTGCGTCTGCACTATGTCGACGAGGGCCCGCGCGACGCGCCGCGCACCTGGCTCTGCCTGCACGGCCAGCCGACCTGGAGCTATCTCTACCGGCGGATGATCCCGGTCTTCCTGGCCGCCGGCCATCGCGTGGTCGCTCCCGACTTCCTAGGCTTCGGCCGTTCCGACAAGCCGTGCGACGAGGCCGTCTACACCTTCGACTTCCATCGCAACGCCCTGCTCGAGCTCATCGCGGCGCTGGACCTGCGCGGCATCTCGCTGGTGGTGCAGGACTGGGGCGGGCTGATCGGCCTCACGCTGCCGATGGCCGCCCCCGAGCGCTACGCGGCGCTGCTGGTCATGAACACCACGCTCGCCACCGGCGATGCGCCGCTGTCCAAGGGCTTCCTCGACTGGCGCGCCTTCTCCAACAGCCGCCCCGACATGGACATCGCCGGCCTCATGCGGCGCGCCTGCCCGCACCTCACGGCGGCCGAGGCCGCCGCCTACGCCGCGCCCTTCCCCGATGCGGCGAGCCCCGATGCGGCGAGCAAGGCCGGCGTGCGGCGCTTCCCCAATCTCGTGCCCGACCAGCCCGATGCACCGGGCGCGGCGCTGTCGCGTGCCGCGCGGTCCTTCTGGCGCGAACGCTGGAACGGGCCCAGCCTGATGGCGATCGGCATGAAGGATCCCGTGCTGGGCCCGCCGGTCATGCGACAGCTGCAGGCCGACATCCACGGTTGCCCGCCGCCGCTCGAGGTCGCCGAGGGCGGCCACTTCCTGCAGGAATGGGGCGAGCCGATCGCCCGCGAAGCCGTCCGCCGTCTCTGATGTTCGCGTTCGACCTGGTCTGGCCCTACATGGGCCTCGGCGCCGCCCTGCTGCTGGCGCTGCTGCTCTGCACCGATGCGTTGCGCAGCGACCTCGCCGTGCCGCGCCGGCACGATCTGGTCTGGCTGGCCTGGGCGGGCATGCTGGCCTATCTGGTCCATCAGTTCGAGGAGCACGGCGTCGACGCCCTCGGCGCGACCTATGCCTTCCGCGGCGAGCTTTGCCGCAACTTCGGCTTCCACGACATCAACGCCTGTCCTGTCCCCTTCTCGTTCATCACCGCCGTGAATGTCAGCGCCGTCTGGCTGTTCGGACCGGCGACGGCGCTGCTCGGCCGGCGGCGGCCGGAACTCGCGCTGGCCTTCTTCTCCATTCCCTTCGTCAATGCCTTCGCGCATCTCGGTCCGGCGGTGAGCCACGGCGCCTACAATGCCGGCCTGCTGACCGCGGTCGTGATCTTCCTGCCGCTCTCGCTCTGGACGTTCCGGGTCGCCCTGGTGCGCTATCGACTGGGCTGGCGCCCCGTCATCGCCACCATCGCGGCCGGCATAGTGCTGCATGCGATCCTGATGGGCTCGCTCGCGGCCTTCATCGCCGGCCGCATCGGGCTCGTCCTGCTCGACGCGATCCAGGTGCTCAATCCAGCCCTCGCGCTCCTGATCGTCGCGCGGCTGGGGCGGCCAAGGCCGGCGTAGACCGGCTCAGGCCGCGAGCTTCCTGGCCAGTGACGCCGGCACCCGCACCGGCATGTCGAGCAGCATCTGCGCGAAGGCCTTCGCGAGCGGGTCGGCCTTGAGCGAGGCCATGCCGCCACCGCCCAACGCCTCGCGCAGCAGGAAGTTGAAGCCGTGGATGCCGGGCAGCCGCCAGCGCGTCACCTTGCCGTGGATGCGGTGGGCGAAGTACTGCGCCACGGCCTCCTCCGTCACCTCGGCGTCGAGGATCGGCTCGTACTCGGGCAGGCGCGCGAAGATGCCGACATTGGCGTTGTCGCCCTTGTCGCCGGAGCGGCCGTAGGCCAGCGTCACCAGCGGCACCGTCTCCGTCGCCGCGTTGGGGCCGCTCAGCGGCAGCGGCGGCGCGGGCGGCGCCTCGACCGGCAGGTCGGCGGCGCTGAAGCCGCCGCTCTTGGCGGCGGACGCCATGACGATGCTGCGGCCGTCGAGCTCGATCGTCACCGGCACCAGATCCTTCGGGACCAGGCAGGAGAACATGCGGATGACCGGCGAGGGCGAGACGCGGCCGGCGCCGAAGCTGCCGGCCATGCCGACCACGCCGCCGGTCGCCATCGGTGCGATCTCGCGGCCGAGCAGCGCCAGCGCCTCCTTCTGGTCGTGCTTGGCGGCGATCTTGACCACCACCTCGCGGCTGCCCTGGGTACGCGCATGCGGCCCGTAGGTCGCCTCGCCGCCGATCACCTCGATGCTGACGTCGCGGTAATCGCCCATGTTGCGCTCGCGGAACAGGCGGCGCGTCTTGGCGATGATCGATTCGGCGCTGTGCCGGCCCTTTGCCACCGCCTCGCGGCCGCCCAGCATGAAGATGGTGCTGAGCTTGTAGCCGTCCGGCCACGTGGTCGAGACCTTGTAGGTGTCGGTGGGCGGCCGCCCCTTCGCGCCCGAGACGCGCACGCGGTCCCTGCCGACCTGGGCGTAGGTGGCGCCGGTGAAGTCGCAGACCACGTCGGGCACGATGTAGGCACGCGGATCGCCGATCTCGTAGAGCATCTGCTCGGCCACCGTGGCGGGCGTGATCAACCCGCCCGTGCCGTCCGGCTTGGACAGCACGAAGGAGCCGTCCGCCTCGACCTCGGCCACCGGGAAACCCATGTCGTCGTAGCCCGGCACCAGCCGCCAGTCGGTGAAGTTGCCGCCGTTGCACTGCGCGCCGCACTCGATGATGTGGCCGCACAGCGTGCCGGCGGCCAGTCGGTCATGGTCGTCCATGCTCCAGCCGAAGGCATGGATCAGGGCGCCCAGCGTCACCGCCGAATCGACGCAGCGGCCGGTGATGACGACATCGGCGCCCTCGTCGAGCGCCCGCGCGATGGGAAAGCCGCCGAGATAGGCATTCATGCTGACGACCTTCGACGGCAGCGTCGCCCCGGTATCCATCTCGCGGATATCGAGGCGGCGCAGCTCGTCGATGCGTGGCAACAGGTCGTCGCCCAGCACCACGGCCACCTTCAGCGTCACGCCGGCCGCCTCGCAGGCCTTGAGCACGGCGTCGCGGCAGGCCAGCGGATTGACGCCACCGGCATTGGTGATGACCTTGATCTTCTTCTCGGCGATCTCGCGCGCCAGCGGCGCCATGACCACGGAGACGAAGTCGGTCGCATAGCCGGCCTGCGGATTGCGCAGCTTCTGGGCCGCCATGATCGACATGGTGACCTCGGCGAGATAGTCGCTGACCAGGTAGTCGATGTCGCCGCGGCGCACGAGCTGTGCGGCGGCGGTCTCGGTGTCGCCCCAGAAGCCGGAGTGGCAGCCGATGCGGACGGTACCATCCGCTGCGTGCTTGCGCGTAGCCTGGGCCATGCTCGTCACTTCCTCTTGCGGTTGATGAACGCCGCCATGCGTTCGATATGCTCGCCCTCGGCCACCGACTGCGCGAAGGAATCGATGCCGGCCTGAACTGCTTCGTCGAGCGACAGCCGCTCCCAGCGGCGCATCAGGCGCTTCTGCGCCCGCACCGACTTCGGCGTGCCTTCGACGATCGCGTCGACGCAGCGCGCGACCGCGGCATCGAGCTTCGCCGGCGGAACGACCTGCTCGACGAGGCCCCAGCGGTCGGCCGTCGCGGCGTCGATGTTTTCCGCCGTCAGCAGCATCCAGGAGGTGCGACCCCAGCCGATCAGCCGCGGCAGCAGCGCCGCCTCGACCACCGACGGGATGCCGACGCGGACCTCGGGCATGCCGAAGTGGGCGTTGTCGGCGGCGATGCGCATGTCGCAAGCGGCCGCGACCTCGAGGCCGGCGCCCAGCGTGTAGCCCTCCAGCCGGCAGACCACCGGCACGGGACAGTCGCGGATCGCCTGGCACAGCTTGTGGATCAGGGTGATGAAGGCGCGGCCGTCCTCCGAACTCTTCATCGCCGCCATGTGGTTGATGTCGGCGCCGCCGATGAAAGCGCGGCCGCCGGCTCCCGAGAAGACGACGGCGCGCAGGTCGTCCTCGCGCGCCAGGCCGAGGAACGCCTCGGTGAGATCGAGCAGCGCCGGCGGATTGACCACGTTGAGGCGGCGCGCATTGTCGAACACGACATTGGCCACGACGCCGGACGGCCGGCGATCCCAGGAAATGTCGACCTTGTGCACGCCCGACGTCATGACGTTTCGCTCCGTGGCTCTTTGTCGTTGAGGGGATTTCCTTTATTAGAGCGCCGTCGCACCGCTTCCAAGAGCCGTCCCGGATGCCCGATAGCCTTTCCTTCGAACTCGACAAGTACTCGGTGTTCGTGCCGTCCGATCCGTTCGAGGATCATGTCGGTCCCTTCTATTTCCGCATCACGGGCGATGCCCGCGACGCCGGCAGCGTGCACTGCGTGCTGCCGACGCACGATCGCCACGGCAATTACAACGGCGCGGTGCATGGCGGCCTCACCCTGACCTTCGCCGACTATGCGCTCTGCCTGGTTGCGGGACGGGCCGCCGACGGCGGCACCAACAGCGCCTTCGCCCTGACGGTGAGCATCGCGGTCGAGTTCCTCGATGCCGGCCGCATCGGCCCGCCGCTGGAAGCCACCGGCGAGCCGCTGCAGGTCACCGGCCGCATGGCCTTCGCGCGGGGTACCATCACCCAGCAGGGCCGCACCATCGCCCTGTGGTCCGGAGTCTGCCGCCACGTGCAGCGCAGCAAGGCGATGGCCCGCAAGGAGGAGACGTCGGGTGCGGTCGCCGTCGCGGGCACCGCGCCGCAGACCGTACCGGACGATTTCGAGCTGCTGTCCAATGCCAGCGTCTACTCGCGCCACATCGGTCCGTCCTATGCGCGCAAGGAGAGCGATGGCGCGTCGCTGATCCAGCCCACGCTGCCGCGCATGTGCAACTCCGGCGGCGCCCTGCATGGCGGCTACATGATGAGCTTCGCCGATTCGGCGGTGACGCGCGCCGCCGGCCTCACGACCGGCATGGCGCCGACCACCGTGGCCTTCGCCGCCGAGTTCCTGTCGCCGGGTTCGCCGACCGTACCGATCACGACCCGCGTCGAGGTCCCGCGCCACGGCAAGTCGCTCGCCTTCGTGCGCGGCGTGCTGGAGCAGGAAGGCCGCAAGCTGCTGTCCTACTCCTCCACCATCAAGCTGCGCGCCCGCGGCTGAAAGACGGCCGCTCGGCGGTTCAGGAACGTGTTCGCAGTCGATCGCAGGATCGGCCGGCAAGCCATTGTATTGGCTGGATGATCCTGCCTTGTCACACGATCTGGCATGTCGCGTAGAACGCGACATCGCAACAGTCACGCCGCTTTCGTGGCGACCCGTCGAACCATGTTCCATGCGCTCGCTCGTGCATACCCTGACGATCAGGAGTCGCGGCAGTATAAATTACTTCTGTATTCAAATAAAGTTATTGCCCGCCCTGGCGTTCTATTGCCTCTCCCGTCCCGACCTGCTCTGCCACGCGGCGGATCTCGGGCTCGAACAGGGCGCAGAGCCGCTGCACGCCGGCCAGGCTTCCCGTCCTGGCGGTACGCTCGACCACCTCGGCCAGGCGTCGAAGCGCCTCGGCGCCGATCATGCCCGACGCACCTTTCAGACGGTGGGCAGCGCGGGCCGCGACGACGGGATCGTCTGCCTCGCAAATCTCGCGTTCGGCGGTGCGCGCCGTCTCGAGGAATTCGCGCTCGACCTCGGCAAGGGTAGCCGCATCGTCGCCGAACAGCTCGACGAGCTTGTCGCGATCGTAGGCCGGAACCGCACGTGGTGTCATGCGGCAGCACCTTTCAGCCAGACATGGAGGGTCGCCTTGAGCTGCTCGATGCCGATCGGCTTGGCGATGAAGCCGTCCATGCCGACGGCCCGGCTGCGTTGCTCCTCATCCTCGAGAGTGCTGGCCGTGACGGCCAGGATCGGGGTGCGCGAGCGCCGCTCGGCCGCCTCGCTGGCGCGGATGCGGCGGGCCAGCTCGAAACCGTCCATCGTGGGCATCTGCAGGTCGGCCAGCACGAGATCGTAGCCGCCCGTGCGCCACAGCTCGAGCGCTTCCTCGCCGCCGGCGGCGGAATCGGTCGTGGCACCGGCCAGCTCGAGCTGGCGCGCCAGGATCTTGCGGTTCACTGAGTTGTCATCGACCACCAGGACGCGGCCGCTGAGCGTCGCTGCGCTGCGCGACGCCTGGATCGCCACGGCATCGGTCGTGCGGCCAGCGTCGAGGTAGCCAGCGTCGAGGTGGCCGGCGTCGAGGCGGCCGGCCGCCAGCGCCACGGCGCGCACCAGCGCATCGCGCCGCCATGGCCGCGGCACGCGGATATGCGCGCCGGTCGCCGAGACGGCAATGCCGGGCGGCGACGCCGGCGGCGCGATCGCTACTTCCGCACCGGCATCGGCGAAATAGCGCGCAACGGCGCACGCCTCCTCGCCGTCGGGCAGCGAAACGGACACGGCCACACCGCGCAGCATCGGATCGCTGCAGACGGCCGCCGCCGCTGCCGGCTCGAGCCGCACGGTGACCATGAAGGCCGAGCCCTCGCCCGGTGTGCTCACCACCTCGACTCCACCCTGCATGGCCTCCGCCAGCCGGCGCACGATCGACAGGCCGAGTCCGGTGCCGCCGAACCGCCGCGTCGTCGAGCTGTCGGCCTGCACGAAAGGCTGGAACAGGCGCCGTCGCTGCTGCTCGGTGAGGCCGATGCCGGTATCGACGACCTTGATCCGCAGCAGCGACTCGCCCGCTGTCTCAAGTGACAGGCGAACCACGCCCGCCTCGGTGAACTTGATCGCATTGCCCAGCAGGTTGAACATGATCTGCTGCAGGCGCAGCGGATCGCCGAGGACGCGGTCGGGCACGTCGGCGGCGACGAAGGCGGTGAGCGAGATCCCCTTGGCCGCGGCCTGCGGCGCCAGCGTCTCGGCGACGCCTTCGATCAGCTCGACGGTCGACAGCTCGATGCGTTCGAGGTCGAGCCGGCCGGCCTCGATCTTGGAGAAGTCGAGGATGTCGTCGATGATGCGCAGCAGCGCGGAAGCAGAGTAGCGCACGGTCCGCAGCGCATCGCGCTGCTCGATGGTGAGCTTGCTGCGCTCCAGCACGTCGATCATGCCCAGCACGCCATTCATGGGCGTGCGGATCTCGTGGCTGACGGTGGCGAGGAAGGTCGACTTTGCCTGGTTGGCACTTTCGGCCTCACGCTGGGCATCGAGGGCGCTGTCGCGCGCCAGCCGCGCCTCGTCGTACGCGACCTGCAGACGGCGCGCGAGATCCTCCTTCTCGTAGGCCAGCGCGATGTTGTCGTACTGCCAGCGATGGACGTCGCGGACATAGGCCATGAGATGGCCGACATAGGCGCCACCCGCGATGCCGACGAGCTGGTAGAACGGGTCGGCCGAGGTCAGCAGCACGAACAGCAGAGGCGCGGTCGTGGCGCCGGCGAAGGCATAAAAGGTCGGCGGATGGGCCGATCGGATCGGCACCGCCGTGGTGATGGTGGCGAGCAGCACGACGCCCAGCAGCATGCGCTGCAGCTCGAAATCCCTCGAGGCGAGCATGTAGCCCGCGACACCCCAGCAGGCGCCGGCGAGGAAGGAAAGGCCGGCGAACCACCAGCCCCAGCGCACGGTGCCCGCGTCGGACGGATTGGCGCGCGCGAAGTTGCGGCGCAGCACGTCGAAACCGAAGGTCACCAGGATGTGGCCAACGAAGGGCGGCGCCAGCTCCATGAGGTCGATTTCGCGCCAGTAGATGGCGGCGATCACCGGCCACAGCACGAAGGAGAAGTAGCGCGACTGCGCCGAGCCCTCGAACAGGCGCCGGATCAGCTCGGCGCGGACATAGGCTTCCTGACGCTGCAGCGCCGCCGGCTCGACGTGGTCCGCTGCCGGATCCGTCGCCCGGTCAGCCGCCGCGACGCTCACGAGTCGCTTCCCAGGCGCTGAAACCATCTCTAGCGGTTGAGGCCGCGCGACGCCCAACGGCTAGGAAAAGCATATCGAACAGTCGCGGCAAGACATGCATGAAAGTGTATCAAGAATATCAAGTATCAGCTATATCTCATTGAGAAATCGTGTTAATTTATCTGCATTAACGAAGCATTCATTTTTCGGACAACGTCATGCTCCAGCCATCTGTTTTGCTGGTCGAGGACGATGCGTTTCAACGCAAGGCGGCCGAGACCTATCTGATGAACAACGATCTCAAGGTGATTGCGGTGGAGAACGGCGCCCAGATGCGCCGACAGATCTCGCGCGCCATGCCCGATCTGGTCCTGCTCGACGTCCAGCTTCCCGGGCTGGAGGACGGCTTCGCCCTGGCCCGCTGGCTGCGCGAGAGCAGCACCCGGGTCGGCATCATCATGCTGACGGCGGCGAGCAATTCGGTCGACAAGGTGCTGGGGCTGGAGAGCGGCGCCGACGACTACGTCGCCAAGCCCTACGAGCCGCGCGAACTGCTGGCGCGCTGCAAGAGCGTGCTGCGGCGCTCCGTCAACAAGGCGACGCCCTCGCTGCTCGAACGTGTCCGCATGGGCCGGCATACGCTCGACCTGCCCAAGCGCCAGCTGCTCGACCAGGAGGGCAGCGACGTGCCGCTGACGTCGGGCGAGTTCGACATCCTGAAGATCTTCGCCGAGAACCCCAACCGGCCCCTGTCGCGCGACTGGCTGCTGGAGACCAGCAGCCACCGCAGCCGCGACCCGTTCGACCGGGCCATCGACCTGCGCATCACGCGCATCCGCCGCAAGATCGAGGCGACGCCGGCCAAGCCGACGGTGATCCGCACCGTGCGCGGCGTCGGCTACATGTTCGTGCCGCCGGCGGAGTAGGAACGGCTCAGCGGGCGAAGAAGCAGAGAAGCCGATTGAAGCGGCGGCGGTCCTCGAGCAGGCGCATGACCGCGCTCAGCGTTCGATTGAGGATGAAATAGATCGCGAGCAGCGTGGCGTAGACCTCGACGGGTGCCGTCAGCAGCCGGTTGTTGATCTGCCGGCCGATCTCCGTGACCTCGGCAAGACCGATCAGGAAGGCGAGCGACGTCCCCTTGAGCAGGGTGATGAATCGCCCGGTCATCGCCGGGATGGAGTTGAACACCGCGATCGGCAGCTGGACGTAGAGCGCGAGCTGCAGTGACGACATGCCCATCGCGCGTGCCGCCTCGACCTGGCCGACCGGCACCGACAGCAGGCCGCCGCGTACGATCTCCGCGAGATAGGCCGCATTGAACAGCACGATCGCCACCAGAACGCTGGAAAACTTGCTCGCCTCCCAGCCGAAATAGGGCGGCGCGAAGTAGGCCCAGAAGATCAGGACCAGCAGCGGGATGTTGCGCAGCAGCTCGACATAGCCGCCGGCCAGCCAGCGGACCGGCCGCGACCCGGCGAAGCGCAGATAGCCGACCACCAGGCCGAGCAGCGTGGCGAGCACGATGCCGATCAGCGACAGCTCGATCGTCAGCGCGACGCCGCCCAGCGACTTCGGCCAGTCGCCGATCAGCAGGCGTCGCACGTTGTTCTCGGTGAAGACGAGCTCCCAGTTCATGCCGCGCTCCGCCGGTGCCGCGACAGGCGGCGCTGCAGCAGGTGGCCGAAGCCGGCGATCGTCGTGCAGACGACCAGGTAGAACAGGGTCGTCGCGGTGAGCGCCTCGACGCCGCGGAAGCTCGAATAGTCGATGTAGCGTGCCTGGTAGGTGACGTCGGCGACGCCGATGGCCAACGCCAGCGAGGTGTTCTTGATCAGGCTGACGGATTCATTGACCAGCGACGGCGAGATGATGCGCATGAGCTGCGGCAGCAGGACGTAGCGCACGGATTGCAGGAAGCTGAAGCCGACCGCCTCGGCGGCCTCGTACTGGCCGCGCGGGATGGCGTTCAGCCCGCCACGGACGATCTCGGCGACGAAGCCGCTGTGATAGAGGCCGAGGGCGAAGACGACGGCGACGAACTGGAAGCCCCAGTCGCGCAGCACCATGATGACGCCGGCCGGCAGGATCACCGTCGCCGAGAAATACCAGAACAGGATCTGCACCAGGGGCGGGGTGTTGCGCAGCAGCTCGACATAGAGCCAGCAGAAGGGCCTGAGCGGCCCGAACTGCGACCAGCGGAGCACGCCGAACAGGAAGCCCAGGATCAGGGCCAGCACGAGCGACAGTGCCGCCAGTTCGAGCGTCACGAGGGCGCCTTGGACCAGCAGGCGCCCTCCCTCTCCCCACAGGATGCTCCAGTCGAACTGGTACATCCCGCGTCAGTCCCAGACTTCCATCTTGAAGCCGATCTCGTCCTTCTTGAGATTGAGCTTGGTGCCCGGGCCGATCCACTTGTCGTAGATCTTGTCCCAGGTCCCGTCCTTCCACATGTCCTGCAGCGCGAAGTTCAGCGAGTCGCGCCACTTCGAATCGTTCTCGCGGACACCGATCGCATAGTCGCCGCCACCCAGCGATTCGCCGACGATCAGGTAGTCGTCGGGCTTGGGGGAATTGGCGCGCAGGCCGGCCAGGATGATGATATCGGCCACGACGGCGTCGATCAGGCCGCGCTGCATCGCGAGGAAGGCTTCGGGATAGCCCTCGAAGGTCTGGCCCACCGCCTTGGGCTGCGCGGCCGCCAGGTTCTTGAGCGCCAGCGCACCTGCCGTGGTGCCGACCCGCTTGCCCGCCAGGTCGGCGGCGGACTTGATGCCGCTGTCCTTCTTCACCATCAGCTTCTGGCCGGTCCAGAAGTAGCCGATCGTGAAGTCGACGACCTTGTCGCGCTCGCGATAGTGGGTGAGCGTCGCCGCGATCATGTCGATCCGGCCCTGCTGAAGCAGGGGGATGCGCGTCGCGGCGGTCACCGGGACGAGCTCGACCTTGACGCCCAGCCGCTTGCCGACCTCGTTGGCGATGTCGATGTCGAAGCCCACCGTCTCGCCCTTCTCGTCGACGATGCCGAAGCCCGGCACGTCCTGGCGCACGCCGACGCGCACCACACCACGCTTCTTGACCTCGTCGAGCGTGTTGGCCGGCGCCTGCGCCAGCGCCGGTCCGGCGACCAGCAGCAGTCCCGATCCCGCAATGAACAACCTTCTCTTCATCCCACCCCTCCTTCGACCGAAATCCGCTGTCCCTGGACCGTGCGCACGAAGCGCCGGGCCTCCTCGCTTTGCGGCGCCCGGAAGAACTCCGCGGGCGGCGCCGTCTCGACGATCGCGCCGGCATGCATGAAGGCCACGCGGTCGGCGACCTCGCGCGCGAAGTTCATCTCGTGGCTGACGATCACCATGGTCATGCCCTGTTCGGCGAGGCCGCGCATGACATCGAGCACCTCGGCGACCATCTCCGGATCGAGCGCGGAGGTTGGCTCGTCGAACAGCATCAGCGACGGCTCCATGGCGAGCGCGCGGGCGATCGCCACGCGTTGCTGCTGTCCGCCCGACAGGAAATCAGGAAAGGAGTCGGCCTTGTCGGCGAGCCCCACGCGTTCCAGCAGGCGCTGCGCCGTCGCACGCGCCTCGGCGGCACTCCTGCCCAGGATCTTCCGCGGGCCGAGCGAGATGTTCTGCAACGCCGTGAGATGCGGGAAGAGATTGAAGGACTGGAAGACCATGCCGATGTGGCGGCGCAATTCGCGCAGCGCGGGTGGGCGGCGCGGCACCTCCGCCCCCTGGAAGCGGATACTGCCGCTGTCGATCTTCTCGAGGCCGTTGATGCAGCGCAACAGCGTGCTCTTGCCCGAGCCGCTGGCGCCGCACACGGTGACGACCTCGCCGGCCGCCACGTCGAGGCTCACGTTGCGCAGCACCGTCAGCGTGCCGAAGCTCTTGCTGAGGCCGTCGATCTCGAGAAGCGCGCTCATGCCGGCAGCCCTCGACGCAAGGCGCGTGCCCCTTCGACGATTCCCGACAGCGGCCCGACGAGATTGATCCGGACATGGCCCTCGCCCGCCGCGCCGAACACGGCGCCCGACGTCACGGCGACCCCGGCCTCGTCCAGCAGGTGTGCAGTGAAGGCGTCGCTCGACAGGCCGAAGCGCATGATGCCGGGGAAGAGATAGAACGAGCCCTGCGGCACGAAGAGCTCGAAGCGCGGCTCCTCGCCCAGGATCGCGAGACAGGCATCGCGCTTTTCCTGGTAAGCGCGGCGCAGCAGGGGCGCCCAGTCGTCCTCGCGGGCGATGGCCTCGCAGGCGACCTTCTGCGACGCAAGGCTCACCGACGAGATGAGCTGCTGCGTGCAGGTTGCGATCAGCCGGCAGATCTCCTCCGGCGCCACAAGCATGCCGATGCGGTAGCTCGGCAGGGCGAAGGCCTTGGAGAAGCTGTAGAGCAGGATGGTGCGGTCGCGGATCGCGTCGAACCGGCCGGGGCTGACGTGCCGACCGCCGTCGAACACGAAGAGATCGAAACTCTCGTCGCTGATCAGCCACAGGCCGCGCCGCGCCACCAGATCGGCCAGCGCCGAGAGCTCGGCCTCCGTGAAGACGCGGCCGGTCGGGTTGTGCGGCGTCGTCACGACGATCGCACGGGTACGCGGCGTCACCGCGGCCGCGATCGCCGCGACGTCAAGCCGGAAGCCCGGCCCGCCTAGCGCCACCGGAACGGCGCAACCACCCGCCAGGGCGATGGACGGCGCATAGGTCGACCAGCAGGGATCGAGCACGATCACCTCGTCGCCCGGCTCGAGCAATGCCAGCGCGGCGAAATAGACGCCCTGCTTGGCGCCGATCGTCGCCACCATCTCGCGCTCGCCGCGGTTCACGCCGTGGCGACGCGCCAGGCGCTCGGCGAATGCCCGGCGCAGGAAGGGCTCGCCCCAGGGATCACCCAGCGCGTTCTCCGCCGGCGCGATGGCCGGCCCGTCGAGGCCGACCAGCGGCGCGGGATCGGGCGCTCCGCCCGACAGGTTGAAGATCGTCCTGCCGGCCGCGCGCAGGGCACGCACGCGCTCGCCGACCGCGAGCGTCCCCGACGACGGCAGGCTGGCGAGAACCGGCATGCTCAGCGTTCCCGGTGCTTGTCGAGCGCGGCCGCGTAGACGTCGATGACGCGCTCCATGTTCCGCGTGATGTGCTCGACCGTCATCCTGCGGGCGAGCTTGAAGTTGCGGCTGCGGATCGCCTGCGTGATGTCGCGGTGATACTTGTACTCGGCGCGGCCCGAGAACTCGTCGAGCAGCAGGATGAAACGCACCGGCAGCGACATGGCGTTGACCTGGTGCAGGATCGTGCGCAGCACCGCGCTCTCGGTGCTGTCGATCATGAGCTGGTGAAACTCGATGTTGTGCGAGAAATAGCCTTCGAGGTCTCGCCTCGACGCGAAATCACGCATGACGCCGTTGATGCGGTCGAGGCCGTCGCACAGCGCGTCGACCGGCTTGGTGGCCAGCGCATCGACCACCTCGCCCTCGAGCTGCGCGCGCAGGCGATAGAGGTGGCGCAGGTCGTCGGCGGTGTAGTGCTTGACCTTGAAGCCGCGCCGCGGCGCATGGATCACCAACCCCTGCAGCTCGAGGATGCGCAACGCCTCGCGTACTGGGCCGCGGCTGGCGCCGTACTCGGCCGCGAGATCCGTCTCGCGCAGGGAGCTGCCCGGCGGATAGCGCCAGCGGATGATGCCGGCCTTGATGCGATCGGCCAGGAAATACGGAATCGTCTCGGGCAACGACACGACGTTGCCCGACTCCCTTCCCGTCGCCTGGAGGCCATTTGCTGACATCATTGCTTAATCTCAATTGTCTACAATTTACTTTCTACGATACTGGGCGTAGTTTCCCGGCCTGTCCAGTAGGCAATGGTTGTTGGAGGAAGAGATGGACGCCAGGCAGGCCAAGGAGATTTCGGATCAGTGGATGATCCCGACGCCCGCGGGTGCCTACATGGCGGGCATCGAGAATCGGCCGATCATCGAGCGGGCCGAGGGCATCGAGGTGATCGACACCACCGGCAAGCGCTACCTCGACTTCGGCTCGGGCCAGATGGCCGCCGCGCTGGGACACAACCATCCGATCTACGTCGCCTCGGTGAAGCGCAGCCTCGAGACGATCAGCCATTCGACCAAGACGTTCCTCAACGTCGACCGCCTCGAGCTGCATCGACGGCTGGGCGAGATCCTGACGCCGCCGCTGCAGAAGACGCTGTTCCTGGTGAGCGGCAGCGACGCGATCGAGGCGGCGATCGACCTGGCGCGCAAGGCGACCGGCGGCGTCGACGTGCTGGCGCTCGACATGGCACTGCACGGCTCGACGTCCTTCGTGACGCGGTCGCTGACCTTCGGCTGGGGCCGTGCGAAGCACCGCCTCGCCGCACCCGGCACATCGGCCATCCTGACGCCCTACGCCTACCGTTCGCCGCTGGCCGGCGGCAACGACTTCGTCGAGAAGTGCCTGCAGCTCAGCTTCGAGATCGCCGACGCGAACTTCACCGCGAAGCCTGCGGCCGTCATCCTGGAGCCGGTGCTGAGCGCCGGCGGGATCATCGTGCCGCCGCCAGGCTACGTGAAGGCGCTGACCCGGATGGCGCATGCGCGCGGCATGCTGGTGATCATGGACGAATCGCAGACCGGCCTCGGCAAGACCGGCAAGCTGTGGGGCCACCAGCACGAGGACGTCGTGCCCGACATCATGACGGTATCCAAGCATTTCGGTGCCGGCATGCCGATCAGCGCCGTCTGCACGACCTCGGCGATCGCCCAGCAAGCCGTCGACAACGGATATTTCGCGACCCGCTCGCATGCCTGCGATCCGATCGCCTGCGCCGCCGGCGTGGCGAGCATCGACATCATCCAGAAGGAGAACCTGGTCGAGCGCGCCGCCGCCATCGGCCGGCGCATGCAGGGCGCTATCGAGATGATGGCCAAGGATGTCGAGGCGATCGGCGACATCCGCGGCCGCGGCGTGCTGTACGGTATCGAGCTGGTCGAGGACCGCGGCACCAAGGAGCCGGCCAGCGATCTCTGCCGTGCCGTGGTCGCCCAATGCCAGAAAGACGGGCTGCTCGTACAGTCGCGCGGCAGTCACGGCCGCATGAACGTCGTCCGGCTCGTGCCGCCGATGGTCTCGACCGACGCCGAGGTCGACCGCGGCATGGACATCCTGGACAATGCGCTCCGCACCGCGGTGCGCGACCGGCGGGCGAAGGCGGCGTAGGCCGCCTCCCCACAGCTCCGGGCCGGCTCCTGCGCCGGCCGCCGTGCGGCATCT
>QFCS01000223.1_pt1 | contig 25758 bp, 25 predicted proteins | sample 3576561 | NCBI WGS metagenome assembly QFCS01 | reverse complement strand
TCCAGGGATTTTTTCTCGCGGCCCAGGTCCTGGGCGCGCTTGGGGTCGTTCCAGACCGTCGGGTCTTCGAGCGCGGACTCGACTTCCTTCAGCTTCGATGCCTTGGCATCGTAGTCAAAGATACCTCCGGAGCTCGACCACTCGGGTGGTCAGGTCTTCGAGCTGGCTTCGGATGGCGTTGCTGCGTTCGGCTTCCATGGGACTGTTTCCTGCTGTCTGTGTACAAAGACGGCGATTTTCTCACGGGCCGGCCCCGGGCCGCAGGCGGTGGCCGATGTCAGAAGCGCCACTTCGCGCCCACCATGAACGCCGCGGTGCCCAGGATCTGGACTTCGAGGGCGGACCGGGGCGAGAGCTGGTAGCCCACCGCCGGGATGATGGCGGGCGAAAACCCGCCCACGTTCATGGGGACCTTGTCCTTGTACTGGCCCACGTAGCCGTACAGGATGCCGGCCGTCACCGACACATACACCTTGGGCTGGCTGGGCAGCAGGCCGGGCCAGGCCTTGCCCACGAAGGCGTAGGCCGAGGGCTGGCCGAAGGAGTTGCGGAACAGGCTGATGCCGCAGGTGCGGTCGTTGGGCAGCAGGCGGCTCAGGCTGAAGGCGAACACCGGCTTGTGCTCCGGATCGTGCGACCAGTGGTGCGTGTAGGGCGAGAAAAAGCCCTCGTAGCGGGGTTCGGTCGCACCTTCGGCCACGGGATCGTTGATGCCGGGGCACAGCGTCCAGTCGATGGCCAGGGCCGGCGAGGACAGCGCCGCCAGCAGGGCGAAGGTGGCCAGGGGGCGTGAAAGAGCGGGGCGGGTTGGGGTCGTGGGCAAGCTGAAAACCATAGGTCACAAGTATGCACGCCACCCGCGTTGCGACTGCAACAATCCGTACATCAGCCCGGGGCCTGGAGGAAATCCTCGATCAGGCCGGCCAGTGCTTCGGGCTGGTCGTGGTGCATCATGTGCCCGGCGTCGGGCACCTCGGCGCTGCGCAGCCGGGGCACGGCCTGGATGCGCTCGTGGTACTGGGCCAGGGTGAAGGCGCCCTTCCACCACAGGCCCAGGCTGTCGTCGCTGGCGGTCACCGAGAGCACGGGCGCGCTGATGCGGCGGTACAGCTCCAGCGCCTCGTCGAGCCGGTACAGGTTCGCGCCGACCACCTTGTGGGCCGCGTCGCCCAGGATCTCCCAGCCGCCCTCGGCGTTCGGCGCGGCCCATTGGCGCGCCAGCCAGTCGGCCTTGTCGCGCGGCAGGCGCGGGTTGGTCTTCATGAGGCGTTGCGCCACGCCGTCGACCGAGCCGTAGGCCTTGAGGCCGTTCTCGCCCCGGTGCAGGGCCTTGACCTCATCGATCCACTGCGCATAACGCCCCGGCGCCTGCGCGGGCCGCGTCTCGGGCATGCCGAAGCCTTCGAGGTTGACGAGGCGGCGGATGCGCTGGGGCCGCACGCCGCTGTAGATCATGGCCACGTTGCCGCCCATGCTGTGGCCCACGAGGTCCACCGCGCGCTCGCCGGCGTAGTGGTCGAGCAGGATGTCGAGGTCGGCGAGGTAGTCGGGGAACCAGTAGTTGTCGGGCGCGGGGCCGTCCGCCTTGGAGAGGCCGAAGCCGCGCCAGTCGGGCGCGATGATCCAGCGATCGCCGCGCATCGCGTCCACCACGAACTGCCAGGAGGCGGACACGTCCATCCAGCCATGCACGAGCACCAGCGGGGCCTGCGTGGCATCGGGCTGGCCCCATTGGCGCACGTGGTAATTCAGGTGGCGCACCGGGACGAACTCGGTGCGGGAAGGTTTCCGGGCTTGGTACATTCGATCGATCATAGAGAACGAGACGGAGACCGGCCATGCGATCGAGTCAAGCCAGAGACAAGTTCCCCACGCCCCCAAGGGACCTCTACGACAACCTGCACCGGCGTTTCGGCTGGCAGGTGCCGACGCATTTCAACATCGCCGAGGTCTGCATGCGCCGCTGGGCCGAGCGGCCCGCCACCGCCTTGCGCACGGCGGTGATCGCCAGCGCGCCGGGCCGCGAGCCGCGCCACCACCGATATGCCGAACTCATGGACCAGGCCAACCGCCTGTCCAACGCCCTGGCCGCGCTGGGCGTGCAGCGTGGCGACCGCGTGGCCATCGTGCTGCCGCAGCGCTTCGAGACCGCCGTGGCCTACATGGCGGTGCTGCAGCTGGGCGCGGTGGGCATGCCGCTGTCGCAGCTGTTCGGCCCCGACGCGCTGGAGTACCGCCTGCACGACAGCGAGGCCGTGGTGGCGATCTGCGACCAGCCTTCGCTGCCCGCGCTGCTGGGCGTGCGCGAGCGCTGCCCCTTGCTGCGCGCGGTGATCGGGCTCGATGGCGACGGCACGCCCGAGGGCATGCGCGCCGACCTGGACTGGAGCGAGCTGCTGGCGCAGGAGCCCACGGACTTCGTGCCCGTGAACACTTACGCCGACGAGGCCGCGGTGCTGATCTACACCAGCGGCACCACGGGCAACCCCAAGGGCGCCTTGATTCCGCACCGCGCGCTGATCGGCAACCTGAGCGGTTTCGTGTGCAGCCAGAACTGGTTTGGCTTCGATCCGTTCGATGCCTCGGTGGCATCGAAAGCGGTGTTCTGGTCGCCGGCGGACTGGGCCTGGACCGGTGGCCTGATGGACGCGTTGTTGCCCACGCTGTACTTCGGCCGGCCCATCGTGGGCCACAACGGGCGTTTCTCCCCCGAGCTCGCGTTCGAGCTGATGCAGCGGCACGGCGTGACGCACAGCTTCCTGTTTCCCACGGCGCTGAAGGCGATGATGAAGGCGGTGCCGGTGGTGCGGCCGCGTTACCGGTTGAAGCTGCAGGCGCTGATGAGCGCGGGCGAGGCGGTGGGGGACGCGGTGTTCGCGTGGTGCCGCGATCAGCTGGGGGTGACGGTGAACGAGATGTTCGGCCAGACCGAGATCAATTACATCGTGGGCAATTGCGCGCCGTTGTGGCCAGCGAAGCCGGGCAGCATGGGCAAGGCTTATCCGGGGCACCGGGTGGCGGTGCTGGACGATGAGGGCCGGGAATGCCCGGTGGGGGTGCCGGGGGATGTGGCGGTGCACCGGCTGGATGGGCATGGCGATCCGGATCCGGTGTTTTTTCTGGGGTACTGGAAGAACGAGGGGGCGACGCGCGCGAAGTACACGGGCGACCCGGCGGACAGCTGGTGCCGCACGGGCGATCTGGCGACGCGCGATGCCGAGGGTTATCTCTGGTACCAGGGGCGGGCGGACGATGTGTTCAAGGCGGCGGGGTACCGCATCGGGCCGAGCGAGATCGAGAACTGTCTGGTGAAGCACGCTTCGGTGGCGAATGCGGCGGTGGTGCCGAAACCGGATGCCGAGCGGGGGGCGTTGGTGAAGGCTTTTGTGGTGCTGGCCCCGGGGTGCGCCGGGGACGATGCGCTGGTGAAGGCGCTTCAGCTGCATGTGAAGGGGATGTTGGCGCCCTACGAGTACCCCAAGGAGATCGAGTTCATCGATGCTTTGCCCATGACGACCACGGGGAAGGTGCAGCGGCGGGTTTTGCGGTTGCTGGAGGAGGAGCGGGCGCGTTCGTCTCTCTAGCCTGCTTTGGCGCGGGGCCGCTGGTGCGGGTGGCCGTTCTCCGGCGCTGCTCGCGGACGGCTGCCCGGGCACGCCCACACCGCTTCGTCAACACCGGGCAGGCGCGCGACCTCTGTGGCAACCGCGAATGGGCGCCTGCGCCCGGCCACCCGCACCATCGACCCAGTGGCATGGTTGGCATTCAAGTGGTTGAATTCAAGTTTCATTTGAATGGCGTTTCATTCCCTCCCTCTCGACGGATGGTGGGGTTCGCGGGCGCAGGCGCCCATTCGCGGTTGCCACAGAGCCTGAGTGAGGGGGCGGAGTTGACGAGGTAACGGTGGCGAACCCGGGCAGCCGTCCGCGAGCAGCGCCGGAGAACGCGGACCACGCCATCCGGCAGCGCGAGGTCCAGGCCAGAAACCCCAGGCAAGAAAAAACTAGGCCACAGGCCGCCGAGACCGAGACTGATCCCGGGCCACCTCGATGAACTCCAGCACCTCCGCCCGAGGCTGGGACCCTCGCCGCCACACCAGCCCCACATCGACGGTCGGAACGGCATCGCGCAAAGTCCGCACCTCCACGTGCTCCGCATCCAGCGTCCAAGGCCGGTACAGGAAATCCGGCAGCACCGCCAACCCCGCCCCCACCCCCACCAAAGAACGCACCGCTTCCAAAGAGGACGTGCGCAACACCGTGCGCGGCTTCAGCTGATGGCGCGCCCACACACTGCGCATCAACAACTCGATCCGGTCCGCCTGCAACACCACCAGATCGTGCTGCGCACACTCCGCCAACCCCACCTCCGCCTGCGACGCCAGCGGATGGTCCGCCGCCATCCACACCCGGTTCGGTGACCGCGTCAGCGTCTCCGCCACCAAAGCCTGCGGCTCACCCAGCGCATTGCTCACCATGATCGCGATGTCCAGTTCGCCATTGATCAACAGGTGCTCCAGAAACGGCGGCGCGTCCTCCACCACCTGCAGATCCACCCCCGGACACGTGCGCCGGAACCGCGCGAACACCTCCGACAGGTAGTACCCCGCCACCAGACTCGTCACCCCGATCGTGAGCGAACCGGCCAACGGCGTCGCCCCCTGGTGCACACCCCGCGTGGCATCCGCCACCGCACCGATCACCCGCCGCGCCTTCACCAGAAACCGGTGCCCCTCCGGCGTCAGCCGCATGCCCTTGGGGCTGCGCTCGAACAACACCAGGCCCAGACCATCCTCCAGCTCCAGCACGCTCTTGGTGATCGCCGACTGCGCGATGTTCAGCATGCGCGAGGCCGCGGCCACGGAGTCCGATTCCGCCACCGCCAGGAAGTAGCGGAACTGCTTGAGCGTGATGTGCCGGTTCATGCTGGTGCGCACCACGCCAGGGAACTGCTGTCCTGTTGCGGTGCAAAAAAGATATGGGTAAACCCTTGCTCTCTATTTTCGAGATAGCTTACCGCAGCAATATTGAATTTTGAAAGCCGGGCCGGCCTTCCTACGATGCGCTGCAGTCGGCCCGCCGGGCGGTGGGCTGCGTTTCTGAAACCGCTATCAACCCATAGGTGATCGATCCATGAAACTCGCACAACGCCCCCTCGCCCGCACCGTCGCGGGTCTGCTGACGACGGCCCTCACCCTGGCCACCCTGGCCCCCGCCGCGCAGGCGCAATCGGCCCTCAAGAAACTGGGCAAAGGCGAAGGCCAGGTCGACATCGTGGCCTGGGCGGGCTACATCGAACGCGGCCAGACCGACAAGAACTTCGACTGGGTCACCGACTTCGAGAAAAAGACCAGTTGCAAGGTCAACGTGAAGACCGCCGGCACCTCCGACGAAATGGTCGCGCTCATGAACGAAGGCGGCTTCGACCTCGTCACCGCCTCAGGCGACGCCTCCATGCGCCTCATCGCCGGCAAGCGCGTGCAGCCCGTCAACGTGGACCTGATCCCCAGCTACAAGACCGTGGACCCGCGCCTGCAGAAGGCGCCCTGGCACTACGTGAACAACACGCACTACGGCACGCCCTACCAGTGGGGCTGGAACGTGCTCATGTACAACACCACCGTATTCAAGGACAAGCCGCCCACCAGCTGGAACGTGGTGTTCGAGGAAACCACGCTGCCCGATGGCAAGAGCAACAAGGGCCGCGTGCAGGCCTTCGACGGCCCGATCTACATCGCCGACGCCGCGCTCTACCTGATGAAGAAGAACCCGGCCCTGGGCATCAAGGACCCCTACGAACTCAACGAGGCGCAGTACAAGGCCGCGCTGGACCTGCTGCGCGGCCAGCGCAAGCTGGTGGGCAAGTACTGGCACGACGCCTTCGTGCAGATCGACGACTTCACCAACGAAGGCGTGGTGGCTTCCAGCAGCTGGCAGTTCATGGCCAACATCCTCAAGAGCAAGAACCGCCCGGTCGCCACCGTGGTGCCGGTCGAAGGCGCGACGGGCTGGGCCGACACCACCATGCTGCACGCCGACGCCAAGCACCCCAACTGCGCCTATATGTGGATGGAGCACTCGCTCAACACCAAGCTGCAGGGCGACCTCTCGGCCTGGTTCGGCTCGGTGCCCTCGGTGCCGGCGGCCTGCAAGGGCAACAAGCTGCTGGGCGACCAGGGTTGTGCCAACCAGGGCTACAACAGCTTCGACAAGATCTCGTTCTGGAAGACGCCCACGAGCAAGTGCACGACGCAGAACAACAACTGCGTGCCGTACCACAAGTGGGTCTCCGACTACATCGCGGTATTGGGAGGCCGCTGACGCGGCACACCCCCGCGGCGCTTCGCGCCACCCCCTCGAGGGGGCGATGCCTGAGGCCCGGCAAAGCCGGTTCCTCGGCATCTCTGGATGAAGCGCCTCTTCTCTCGTGCTGTTTCTTCTGACCTTGTTGCATGACCACTGCCGTCACCCTTGAATCGGTTTCCTGCGTGTTCGGCAGCGGCGCGCAGGCCGTGCGCGCGGTCGACCGCGTGGACCTCACCATCGAAGGCGGGGAGTTCTTCACCTTGCTCGGGCCCTCGGGCTCGGGCAAGACGACCTGCCTGCGCATGATCGGCGGCTTCACGTTGCCGACCTCGGGCCGCATCCTCATCGGCGGGCAGGACGTGTCGCACCTGCCGCCGTACGCGCGGCCGGTGAACACGGTGTTCCAGGACTACGCGCTGTTCCCGCACATGAACATCCGCGACAACGTGGCCTACGGCCTGATGGTGCAGGGCGTTGACAAGTCGGCGCGGCACGCGCGTGCCGAGCAGATGCTGGACCTGGTGCGGCTCTCGGGCGTGGGCGAGCGCCGCCCGGGCCAGCTCTCGGGTGGCCAGCGCCAGCGCGTGGCGCTGGCGCGCGCGCTGATCAACCAGCCACAGGTGCTGCTGCTCGACGAGCCGCTGGGGGCGCTCGACCTCAAGCTGCGCGAGCAGATGCAGACCGAGCTGAAAGCCCTGCAGCGGCAGCTGGGCATCACCTTCCTCTTCATCACGCACGACCAGCACGAGGCGCTGTCCATGAGCGACCGCATCGGCGTGTTCAGCAACGGCCGGCTGGAGCAGGTCGGCGCGCCGCAGGCCATCTACAACCGCCCGGCCACGCGCTTCGTGGCCGAGTTCGTGGGCGCGGCCAATGTGTTCGACGGCGCCCGGGCGCGCGAGATCGCGGGGGTGGACAGCGTCATGCTGCGGCCCGAGCGCATCCGCCTGGGCCCCTCGCCGCAGGCGCGCCTGAGCGGCGCGGTGATCGATGCGCAGTACTTCGGCTCGTTCTCGCGCGTGCGGGTGGACTGGGGCGGCGAGGCCATCTCGGTGGACCTCAACCCCGAGCTGCACCCCGAGCTGCCCACGCCGGGCGACACGGTGCACCTGCACTGGCAGGCCGATGCGGTGCACCCGCTGCAGCCAGGTGCGGCGCCATGAGCCTGGCCCTGTCCGCCTTCCCGCCGCGGGTGCCGCGTGGCGGCGCGCTGCGCCGGCTTTCGGACCTGCTCTACACCCGCCGTGGCCTGCTGATGGCCGCATTGCTCGGGCCGCCGCTGCTGTGGTTCGGCGTGATCTACCTGGGCTCGCTGTTCGCGCTGCTGGCCAACAGCTTCTTCGCGCTCGACGAGTTCTCCGGCGTGGTGGACCGCACGCGCTTCACGCTGCAGAACTTCCGCGAGATGACCGACGCCGCCAACGTGGACGTGGTGCTGCGCACCGTCGCCATGGCGGTCAGCGTCACGCTGGCCTGCGGGCTCATCGCCTTTCCCATCGCCTACTACATGGCGCGGTATGCGCGCGGCCCGCAGAAGGCGCTGCTCTACATCGCGGTGATGCTGCCGCTGTGGTCCAGCTACCTGGTGCGGCTCTACGCCTGGAAACTGCTGCTGGCCAAGGAGGGCGCGATCTCCTGGGTGCTGGCCGAGGTGCACATGACCTGGCTGCTCGATCTCGTGCTGTCCACACCCGGCATCGGCGGCAACTCGCTCTCGTTCTCGCGCCTGGGCACCTTCATCGTCTTCGTCTACATGTGGCTGCCTTTCATGATCCTGCCGATCCAGGCCGCCATCGAGCGCATCCCGGGCTCGCTGCTCGAAGCCTCCAGCGACCTCGGCGCGCGCGGCGGCACCACCTTCTGGAAGGTGATCTTTCCGCTCGCCATGCCGGGCATCGCGGCGGGCTCCATCTTCACCTTCTCGCTCACGCTGGGCGACTACATCATTCCGCAGGTGATCGGCGACTCCACGCTGTTCATCGGCCAGGTGGTGTACCGCCAGCAGGGCGTGGCGGGCAACGTGCCCTTCGCCGCCGCGTTCTCGCTGGTGCCCATCGTGGTCATCGGCGTCTACCTGTGGATCGCCAAACGCCTGGGGGCTTTCGATGCGCTCTGACCCGTCCCGCGCCGGCTGGGGCCTGAAGGCCGCGACCTGGGCCGGCGTGCTGTTCCTGCACATCCCGCTCGCGCTCATCATCCTCTACGCCTTCAGCGCCGAGGACAAAAGCTACGTGTTCCCGCCGCCGGGCCTCACCACGCAATGGTTCGCCGCGGCCTGGGCGCGAGAGGACGTGTGGGCCGCCATCGGCCTGTCGTTCCGCGTCGCGCTGATCGCCACCGCGCTGGCCATGGTGCTGGCCATGGTGCTGGGCACGCTGGCGGCGGCCGGCCTGGCGCGCACGCGCTTCTTCGGCCGCGACGCGATCTCGCTGCTGCTGATCCTGCCGATCGCGCTGCCCGGCATCATCACCGGCATCGCGCTGCGCACCGCGTACCACACGATGGAGATCCCGTTCAGCTTCTGGACCATCGTGGTCGGTCACGCCACCTTCTGCGTGGTGGTGGTCTACAACAACGCGGTGGCGCGGCTGCGGCGCACCAGCCCTTCGCTGATCGAGGCCTCGATGGACCTGGGCGCGGACAGCTTCCAGACGATCCGCTACGTGATCCTGCCGCAGCTCGGCTCGGCCCTGCTGGCCGGTGGCCTGCTGGCGTTCGCGCTGAGCTTCGACGAGGTCATCGTCACCACCTTCACCGCCGGGCAGCAGACCACGCTGCCGATCTGGATGCTGCAGGAGCTGATCCGCCCGCGCCAGCGGCCGGTCACCAACGTGGTGGCGGTGGTCATCATCGCGCTCACCTTCATCCCCATCCTGGCCGCGTATTACCTCACGCGCGCCGACGAACAACCCAACGGGCGCTGAGCCCGAACCCCTTCCACCCCGACGGAGACCACCATGGGCAAGACCCCCGATTTCCAAGTCCCGATGTCGACCGAGCTGTACATCGACGGCCAGTTCGTGGCCGGCGAGGGCGAGCGCGAGCGCGTGCTGAACCCGGCCACGGGCGAGGTCATCGCGCAGGTGCCCGAGGCCTCGTACGAACAGATCCACAAGGCGGTGCTGGGGGCCAGCCGCGCGTTCGACAGCTGGAGCGAGACCACGCCCATGGAGCGCTCGCGCCTGTTGCTCAAGGTGGCCGATGCGATCGAGCAGCGCGCCGAGCAGTTCGCGCGGCTGGAGTCGCTCAACTGCGGCAAGCCGTATGCGCGCGCGCTGGAGGACGAGATACCCGCCATCGTCGACTGCTTCCGCTTCTTCGCGGGCGCCGCGCGCTGCATGACGGGCTCGGTGGCCGGCGAGTACCTGCCGGGCCACACCAGCATGATCCGGCGCGACCCGGTGGGCGTGGTCGGTTCGATCGCGCCCTGGAACTACCCGCTAATGATGGCCGCCTGGAAATGCGCGCCCGCGCTCGCGGCCGGCAACACCGTGGTGCTCAAGCCCAGCGAGCAGACGCCGCTGACCACGCTGATGCTCGCGCGCGTGGTGGCCGAGATCCTGCCCAAGGGCGTGTTCAACGTGGTCTGCGGCCGGGGCCCCAGCGTGGGCCAGCCGCTGGTGGAGCACCCGCTGGTGCGCATGGTCTCGCTCACCGGCGACGTGTCCACCGGCCGCAAGATCCTGCAGGCCGCCACCGGCACGCTCAAGCGCACGCACCTGGAGCTGGGCGGCAAGGCGCCGGTGCTGGTGTTCGACGACGCCGACATCGACGCGGTGGTGGAGGGCATCCGCACCTTCGGCTACTACAACGCGGGGCAGGACTGCACGGCGGCCTGCCGGCTCTACGCGGGCGCCAAGGTGTACGACCGCCTGGTGGCCGACCTCAGCAGCGCGGTCAAGACCATCCAGATGGGCACGCAGGACGAGGCGGGCGTGGAGCTGGGTCCGCTGATCACCGACCGCCAGCGCGACCGTGTGGCGAGCTTCGTGGAGCGCGCGCAGATGCTGGGCCACATGGAAGTCACCGCCGGCGGCAAGATGCGCTCGGGCAGCGGTTTCTTCTACGAACCCACGGTGATCGCAGGGGCGCGGCAGGACGACGAGATCGTGCGCCGCGAGGTGTTCGGGCCGGTGGTGTCGGTGACGCGCTTCACCGACCCCGAGGAGGCCGTGACCTGGGCCAACGATTCGGAGTACGGCCTGGCTTCATCGGTGTGGACGCAGGACGTGTCTCGCGCGCTGCGCGTGGCGCGCAAGCTGCAGTACGGCTGCACCTGGATCAACACCCACTTCATGCTGGCCAACGAGATGCCGCACGGTGGCATGAAGGCCAGTGGCTATGGCAAGGACATGTCGATGTACGCGCTGGAGGACTACACGGTCGCACGCCACGTGATGGCGAGGCTGTGAAGCACCCCCCGCCGCGCTGCGCGCGACCCCCCTGAAAGGGGGGCGACACCTTGGACCGGCGGAGCCGGATCCTCGGTGTCACTGGTTGGGGCTGCCTCGCTCCGACTTAGCGCGCTGCGGTTTGTGCGGGTTCGGCCACGTAGATCTCGACGCGGCGGTTGGCGGCGCGGCCCTGGGCCGTGCTGTTGTCCGCGACCGGTTGGTGCGAGCCTCGGCCGTCGGTGGCGATGCGGCTGGCCGCGACGCCGCGCGCCACGAGGTAGTCGCGCGTGGCGTTGGCGCGGTCGAAGGACAGCGGGTTGTTCACGGCGTCGCTGCCGGTGCTGTCAGTGTGGCCCACGATGGCCACGGCGGTCACCGGGTTGGCGTTGAGCGTGCCGGCGAACTGGCTGAGCACGTTCTGCAGCGTGGGGCTCACGGTCGAACGGCCGGTGGCGAAACCGGCGTCGGCCGGCACGTCGAGCTTGAGGCGGTTGTCGCTGGTCTGGCTCACGCCGATGCCGGTGCCCGCCGTGGCGGCCTCCATCTGCTTCTTCTGCTCCTGCATCTTGTTGGACCAGACATAGCCACCCACGGCGCCCGCGCCGGCACCGAGCACGGCGCCCGTGGCCGCGCCCTTGGAGCCGCCCGTGGCCGCGCCGAGCAGGGCGCCCGCGACAGCACCGATGCCGGCGCCTTTGGCGGTGCCGCTTTGCGTTTCACTCATGTTGGCGCAACCGGCCAAGGCGAGCGCCGCGGCCAGTGTGGTGACCGTCAGGCCTCGGGTCAGATGGATGTTGAAGTTGGACATGGTTTTTCTCCACTGCTTGGTTGAAGGTCGATTGAGACGTGCAAGGCACCCTAAACTTATACCCCTACGGGTTTCAGCCGAAACCTCCCGCAGTTCCTATTTACAAATACTTGCATGAAGAACGTACCACTGGGCACCAGCGCGCTGCGCGTGCCCCCGATCTGCCTGGGCACCATGACGTTTGGGGAGCAGGTGGACGAAGCCACCGCGCACCGCATCCTGGATCGCGCGCTGGAGCGTGAGATCAGTTTCCTCGACGCGGCCGAGATGTACTCGGTGCCGGCGCGCGCCGACACCAGCGGCTCCACCGAAACCATCCTGGGCAACTGGTTCGCCAAGCGGCCGGGCGCGCGCGACAAGCTGGTGCTGGCCACCAAGGTGGCCGGGCCGGCGCGCGGCATGCCCTGGCTGCGCCCCGAGGTGAGCAAGGCCGGCATCATCGAAGCCTGCGAAGCCAGCCTGCGCCGCCTGCAGACCGAGGTGATCGACCTCTACCAGATCCACTGGCCCGCGCGCAACGTGCCGGCCTTTGGCGCGATCTACTTCGACCCGGCCAAGGACAAGCCCGCGCCTTCCGTGCTCGAGCAGCTCGAAGCCCTGGCCGAGCTGGTGAAGGCCGGCAAGGTCAAGGCCATCGGCCTGTCCAACGAGACCCCCTATGGCGTGCACGAGTTCGTGCGCCTGGCCGAGCAGCACGGCCTGCCGCGCGTGGCCACGGTGCAGAACCCGTACTGCCTGATCAACCGCAGTTACGAGAACGGGCTCGACGAAACCTGCCACCGGCTGGATGTGTCGCTGCTGGCGTATTCGCCGCTGGGCTTTGGCCTGCTGAGCGGCAAGTACGACGAGACCGGTCTGGTGGGCAACGCGGGCCGCATGGCGATCTACGAATCGATGCGCAAGCAGCGCTGGGGCCGGCCCGAAGCGCTGGACACCGCGCGCCGCTACAACGCGCTGGCGCGCGAACACGGCCTCACGCCCTCGCAACTCGCGCTGGCCTTCTGCTACACCAACCGACGCGTGGCCAGCACCATCATCGGCGTGACCACGCTGGCCCAGCTCGACGAGTGCCTGGACGCCTGGGACACGAAGCTCTCGCCGGAGCTGCTGGCGGCGATCGATGCGATCCGCTGGGAGAGCCGCGACCCCGCGCAGTGATCGGAACACCCCCGCCGCGCTTCGCGCGACCCCCTCAAGGGGGCGATGCCAGTGGCCCGGCAAAGCCGGTTCCACGGCATCCTTGGCCGAAGCCACTGCGGACCTGAAAATCTTCCATGGCAAAAAAATCGCACGTGAGTGAAACGCCCGCCACCGCCTGGCTCAAGGCGCATGGCGTGGTGTTCACCGAGCACCCCTACGAGTACCTGGAGCACGGGGGCGCGCAGCACAGCGCGCAGGTGCTCGGGTTCGACCCCTTCGCGGTGGTGAAGACGCTGATCATGCAGGACGAGGCGGCCAGGCCGCTGGCGGTGCTGATGCACGGCAACCGCACCGTCTCCACCAAGAACCTGGCGCGGCAGATCGGCGCCAAGTCGGTCGAGCCCTGCAAGCCCGAGGTCGCCAACCGGCACAGCGGCTACTTCGTGGGTGGCACCTCGCCGTTCGGCCTCAAGCGCGACATGCCGGTGTGGGTGGAGGCCACGGTGCTCGGCTTGCCGAAGATCTGGATCAACGGCGGGCGCCGGGGTTTTCTCGTCGGCATCGATCCGGCGGTGCTCGCCGGTCCCCTGGGCGCCAAGCCGGTGAACTGCGCGCTGGCAGAATAGCCGCCCAGACACGGCTTCGCGCACAGACGCGGCGGCCCCACGAGAACGAGGAGCTTTCTTCATGACCTACCCCTTGCTGGCCACGCTGGCCGCCTACCTGATCGGCTCGCTGTCCTTCGCCGTGCTGGTGAGCCGCCTCATGGGGCTGAACGACCCGCGCACCTACGGCAGCAAGAACCCGGGCGCCACCAACGTGCTGCGCTCGGGCAACAAGGCGGCGGCCGTCATCACCCTGCTGCTCGATGCCTTCAAGGGCTGGCTGCCCGTGATGGCGGTGAAGTGGTGGGGTGAGACCTATGGCCTGGGCGACGGCACGGTGGCGCTGGTGGGCCTGGCGGCCTTCCTGGGCCACCTGTACCCGGTGTTCTTCCGCTTCCAGGGCGGCAAGGGCGTGGCCACGGCCGCGGGCGTGATCCTCGCGTTCCAGCCCTGGCTGGGGCTGGCGGCGCTCGCGACCTGGCTGATCATCGCCATCTTCTTCCGCTATTCGTCGCTCGCCTCCATCGTCACGGCGGTCTTCGCGCCGGCCTACTTCCTGCTCGGCAACCGGGTGGCCTGGGACGCACCGGGCGTGCAGGTGCTGAGCCTGGCCGTCATGGGCCTGCTGCTGGTGTGGCGGCATTCGGAAAACATCAACCGCCTGCTGGCCGGCACCGAAAGCAAACTGGGAGCGAAGAAGAAATGAGCGATCTGCACAAGGACATCACCCGCATCGGCATGGCCGCGCGCTACAGCGAGGCCGCGGTGTTCAACGGCGTGGTCTACCTCGCGGGCATGGTGCCCGAGCGCGGCGACACCGACATCGCGGGCCAGACGCAGGACGTGCTGGAGCAGGTGCAGCAGCGCCTGCTCGAAGCGGGCAGTGACAAGTCGCGCATCCTGCGCGCGCAGATCTACCTCACCGACATCCGCGACATCGCGGCCATGAACGAGGTGTGGGACGCCTGGGTGGTGCCGGGCACCGCGCCGCCGCGCGCCACGGTGCAGGCCGCGCTGGCCAACCCGGCCTGGCGCATCGAGATCGTGGTCACCGCCGCGCAGAACGCGGCCTGATCAATAGCGTTTTTCCAGCGTCAGCTGGTCGTTGTGGCGCTGCATCTGAAAGCGCGTGAGAAAGCTGTTGCCCAGCAGCACATAGGTCATGGGTTGCGGCAGCACGATGGCCGCGACGCTGTACACCTGGGCATCGCCCACACGCACCGAGTCCAGTTGCACCTGATGGCCCACGACGCGGCCATTGGCGGTGGCCACACCCACTTTGCGGCCCTTGGTGTAGTCCAGCTGGATGCGGTTGGCATCGGACTCGCTGAGGATCACCGTGGTCGCGCCGGTGTCCACCATGAACTGCACGGTGCGCCCGTTGATCTGGCCGGTGGGCATGAAGTGGCCCTGGGCGTCGGCGGTGAGCACGATGCGCTGGGCACCACCGCCATCCTGGCCCGATGAAGACCGGCCCAGGCTGACCGGTGCATCGCCCACCCGCAGGGTCAGGCGCTGGCCGTTGATGTCGAACACGGCCGCCTCGCCCTGCAGGCTCAGCAGCTTCACACCTTGCTGGATCTGGCCGGGGCTCATGAAACGCGGCGCGGCGCCATCGATGTTCACCAGCGCCTTGCCACCGGCCACACCCGACAGCGCGACCTGCTGGGACAGGGCGGGCAGCGCCAGAAGAAGACCCGCCACGAGCGCGGAGGCCTTGGGCCAGAGGCGCCGTGGAACCGGCTTTGCCGGGCCGCCAGCGCCGCCCCCCTGGAGGGGGGTGACGCCGAAAGCGGCGCAGGGGGTGTTCACTTAATCTCTGAAGTTGTTGAAGGACAGCGGCAGGTCCTTGAGCTCGCTGCGGATCAGCGCCATGGCGGCCTGCAGGTCGTCGCGCTTGGCCCCGGTCACGCGCACCGCATCGCCCTGGATCGCGCCCTGCACCTTGAGCTTGCTGCCCTTGATGACCTGCTGGATATTCTTGCCGTCTTCGGTGCTGATGCCGTTGCGCACCTTGACGACCTGCTTGACCTTGTCGCCGCCGGCCTTTTCGACCTTGCCGACATCGAGGAAGCGCGCGTCCACGCCGCGCTTGGTCAGTTTGCCGCGCAGCACGTCGTCGATCTGCTGCAGCTGGAACTCGGCGTCGCCGTGCAGGATGATTTCTTTCTCTTTTTCCTTGAGCTCGATGGCGGCACCGGTGCCCTTGAAATCGAAGCGCGTGCCGATCTCGCGCGTCACCTGGTCCACCGCGTTTTTCACTTCGACGAAATCGGCTTCGAGTACGGTGTCAAAAGAAGGCATGGCTGATGAATCCTGAGGGTGGGTGAGACAATCCGGGGATGGTAGTCGAGAACAACGTGGCGCTCCAGCCATACAACAGTTTTGGCATCGTGGCGCGCGCGCTGCGGCTGGCCCGCGTGCGCGACGAAGCGGCGCTGCGCGCGCTCATGGCGGGTGCCGATTGGCCCGCGCTCACGCGCGAGGCGCCGCCCTTCGTGCTGGGCGGCGGCAGCAACCTGGTGGTGACGGGCGACATCAAGCCGCTGGTGCTCAAGGTGGAGATCCGCGGGCGCCAGCTGGTGGAGGAGTCGGCCCGGGGCTGGCTGGTGGAGGCGGGCGCGGGCGAGAACTGGCACGAGACCGTGGCCTGGACGCTGGCGCAGGGCTGGCCGGGGCTGGAAAACCTGGCCCTGATTCCGGGTTGTGTGGGTGCGTCGCCGGTGCAGAACATCGGCGCCTATGGCGTGGAGCTGCAGGACCGTTTTCATGAGCTGGACGCGATCGACCTGCAGACCGGGCAGAGTTTCACCCTGAACGCCGCGCAGTGCGGCTTTGGCTACCGGGACTCGGTGTTCAAGCACACGCCGGCGGGCGAGAAGGGTCTGGGCCTGGCGGGGCGCGCGCTGATCACGCGGGTGCGTTTCTGGCTGCCCAAGCCCTGGAAGCCGGTGCTGGGCTATGCGGACCTGGAGCGCCGGATGGCCGAGACCGGCATGTCCCATCCCGACGCGCAGCAGATCTTCGACTGGATCTGCGCGATCCGGCGCGCGAAGCTGCCGGACCCGGCGGTGATCGGCAACGCGGGCAGTTTCTTCAAGAACCCGACGGTGAGCGTGGAGCAGTGTGCGGACATCATCGCGCGCGACCCGAAGGTGGTGCACTACCCGATGGCCGACGGCAGCATCAAGCTGGCAGCGGGTTGGCTGATCGACGCCTGTGGCTGGAAGGGCCGGGGCGTGGGGAATGCCGGGGTCTACGAGAAGCAGGCGCTGGTGCTGGTGAACCGGGGTGGGGCGACCGGGGGGGAGGTGATGACCCTGGCGAAGGCCATCCAGACCAGTGTGTATGAGCGGTTCGGGATTTTGCTGGAGCCTGAGCCTGTGGTGGTCTGAGGTTTCTCGCCTGCGCTTCTTCGGGTCCGCCGTCGCCGGGTGGTCGGCTCCGCGAATGTCCCCCGGCGGCTGGTGCCGCCTCCTCCTTTACTTCGCTGCGCCAACCACCCGACGTCGTCGGACCTGCCAGCCGATAGGCACGCCAACAAGAGGGAAAAGCGCGAGCGCCAGCATCTCCCCGGGTCGGGGTGCTCCGGCGTTCTGCGCAGCGGGGTAAAGGAGGAGGCGGCACCAGCCGCCGGGGGACACCCGCGGAGCAGAGCGCCGGAGCGCCCCGACCCCGCGAGGTCACTGAAAGAAAGACGTTATTCGCCTTCGAGCTTCAGCATCTGCGAACCCTCACCGAGCGACAGAAGACCACTCTTGGCATAGATGCCCAGTTTGGCCCGCGTGTCGGTGATGTCGAGGTTGCGCATGGTCAGCTGGCCGATGCGGTCCAGCGGCGAGAACGGCGCGTCCTCCACCTTCTCCATGCTCAGCCGCTCCGGCGCGTACGTGAGGTTCGCGCTCTCGGTGTTCAGGATCGAATAGTCGTTGCCCCGGCGCAGCTCCACCGTCACCTCGCCCGTGATCGCACGCGCCACCCAGCGCTGCGCCGTCTCGCGCAACATGATGGCCTGCGGGTCGAACCAGCGGCCCTGGTACAGCAACCGGCCCAGGCGCAGACCGTTGATGCGGTACTGCTCGATCGTGTCCTCGTTGTGAATGCCCGTCACCAGGCGCTCGTACGCGATGAACAGTAGCGCCAGACCCGGGGCCTCGTAGATGCCACGGCTCTTGGCCTCGATGATGCGGTTCTCGATCTGATCGCTCATGCCCAGGCCATGGCGCCCGCCGATCTGATTGGCCTTCAGAATCAGGTCCACCGGGCTCGCGAACGTCTCGCCATTGAGCGCCACCGGCTGGCCCTCTTCGAAACGCACCGTCACCTCCTCGGCCTTCACCGCGCAGTCCTCGCGCCAGAACGGCACGCCCATGATCGGGTTGACGATGCGGATGCCGCTGTTGAGGTGCTCCAGGTCCTTGGCCTCGTGCGTGGCGCCCAGCATGTTGCTGTCGGTGCTGTAGGCCTTCTCGGCGCTCATCTTGTAGCCGAAGCCGTTGGCCGTCATGAACGCGCTCATCTCGGCGCGGCCGCCCAGCTCGTCGATGAACAGCTGGTCCAACCAGGGCTTGTAGATCTTCAGGCTCGGGTTGGTCAGCAGACCGTAGCGGTAGAAGCGCTCGATGTCGTTGCCCTTGAAGGTCGAGCCGTCGCCCCAGATGTGGACGTCGTCCTCCTTCATCGCGGCCACCAGCATGGTGCCCGTGACCGCGCGGCCCAGCGGCGTGGTGTTGAAGTAGGTCACGCCGGCCGTGCTGATGTGGAAGGCGCCGCACTGCAGCGCGGCAATGCCTTCGTGCGCCAGCTGCGTGCGGCAGTCGATCAGGCGCGCCTTCTCGGCGCCGTAGGCCAGGGCCTTGCGCGGGATCTCGTCGTAGTCCGGCTCGTCGGGCTGGCCCAGGTTGGCGGTGTAGGCGTAGGGGATCGCGCCCTTCTGCTTCATCCACAGCAGCGCAGCGGAGGTGTCCAGGCCGCCGGAGAAGGCGATGCCGACTTTCTGTTGGGTGGGGAGGTTCTGAAGAATGGTGGCCATGGCGTTCGTTCTTTCGGCGGCGGGAGTCGATCAGCCGAAATGGCAGATGTAGTGGTAGGGCTCGGTCACGCGGATCTGGAAGCTGCTGTTGCCCGGCACGTTGAATTTCTCGCCAGGGCCCGACTTCTTCCACTCCGTGGTGCCCGCCAGCAAGTACTCGCAGCCGCCGGCCACGCATTCCATGATCTCGGGCGCGCCGGTGTTGAAGGTGAGGGTGGCGGGCAGCACCACGCCGACCGACTTTTTCGTGCCATCGGCCAGGGTGATGCCGTGGCTGACGCACTTGCCGTCGAAGTACACGTTGGCCTGGGTGTTGACGGTCACGCCGTCGAATTGGGTGGTGCTCATGGTGTTGGAGGGGGAGTAAAGCGAAGACGAAAGGCGAAACCGCGATTTTAGGCCGCGGGCCGGGGCGCGCCGCGCCGGCTCAGAGGCGTTGCTGCCAGGCGGTGGCGTCGAAGCCCACGGTGATGGCACCGTCGGCCCACTGCACGACCGGGCGCTTGATCACGCTCGGGTTCGCCAGCGCCACGGCGCGGGCGCTCGCGGCGTCTTTCACGCCGATGCGCGTGGCCTCGTCGAGCTGGCGCCAGGTGGTGCCCTTGCGGTTAATCACGGTCTCCCAGCCGGCGGCGGTCAGCCAGCGGTCGAGCGCGGCCTCGGGCACGCCCTGTTTCTTGAAATCGTGGAAGTGGTGCTCGACGCCGTGTTCCGCCAGCCAGGTGCGGGCCTTCTTGACGGTGTCGCAGTTGGGGATGCCATGAACGGTGATCATGGCCCGCATTGTCCGCCATGTCCCCGCGGCCCCGGGCCCGGGACGGCGATGGGACAATCCTGCCCATGCTTGACATTCCCGTGCCCGATCACCCCACCACCCTGGCCGACTGGCTGGCCCATGCCGAACGCCTGCACCCGGTCACCATCGACATGGGGCTGGAGCGTGTGCAGCGCGTCGCCCAGCGCATGGGCCTGGCGCTGGACTGCCCGGTGATCACGGTCGCCGGCACCAACGGCAAGGGCTCCACCTGCGCGATGCTGGAGGCCGTCTACACGCAGTCGGGCTACCGCACCGGCGTCTACACCTCGCCCCACCTGGTGCACTTCGAGGAGCGCTGCCGCGTCGCGGGCGAGGCGGTGGCCGCCAACGACCTCGTGCCGGCCTTCGCCGAGGTGGAGGTGGCCCGCAAGGGCCAGGCCGGCGACGAGGGCGGCGAGATCAGCCTGAGCTATTTCGAAATCACCACGCTCGCCATCCTGCGCACGCTCTCGCGCAGCGGGCTGGACGTGGCGATTCTCGAGGTGGGCCTGGGCGGCCGGCTGGACGCGGTGAACATCATCGACGCCGATTGCGCGGTCATCACCAGCATCGCCCTCGACCACATGGCCCTGCTTGGCAACGACCGCGAGGCCATCGGCTTCGAGAAGGCCGGCATCATGCGCACCGGCCGCCCGGTGGTGGTGAGCGACCCGGTGCCGCCGCAGAGCATCCTGGACCGCGCGCTGGAGATCGGCGCCGAGCTCTGGCGCCTGGGCAAGGACTTCCATTTCGCGGGCGACCAGCAGCAATGGGGCTGGGCCATGCACCCCTCGCACGGCGGGCGGCGCTACGCCGGCCTGGCCTACCCGGCGCTGCGCGGCGCGAACCAGCTGGTCAACGCCTCGGGCGTGCTGGCGGCGGTGGAGGCCCTGCGCGGGCGGCTGCCGGTGACGGCGCAGGCGGTGCGCAACGGCCTGGCCCTGGTGGAGCTGCCCGGGCGCTTCCAGATCGTGCCGGGCACGCCCACCCTGGTGCTGGACGTGGCGCACAACCCGCATTCGGTGGCCGCGCTCGCCGCCAACCTCGACGCCATGGGCTTCTACCCCACCACGCACGCCGTGTTCGGCGCCATGGCCGACAAGGACCTGGGCGCCATGCTGGACCGCATCGCGCCGCTGATCGACCGCTGGCACCTCACCAACCTGCCCCTGCCGCGCGCCAGTTCGGCCGCCGCCCTGGCCGAACAGCTGGAGGCCCATCCCCAATGCAAGGGCCGGGTGGCGGGAAGGCACACCGACCCCATGGACGCCCTGCGGGCCGCGGTGTCCGCCGCGGACCCCGCTGATAGAATCGTGGTCTTCGGATCGTTCTACACCGTGGGTGGCGTATTGCAGGACGGCGTGCCCCGAATGTCGGCGAAACACCTGTCCGCCTAGCCTTTTATCGCCACGGTCCCCCCGATGTTCAAATCCCGTTCAGGTTCCCAGGGCAACGCCTCGACCCCCCCGCCGCAGAGCATCGAGGCCGTGCGCCGCCGCGCCCGCCACCGCCTGATCGGCGCCAGCGTGCTCGTGCTGCTGGGCGTGGTCGGCTTCCCGCTGCTGTTCGACACGCAGCCACGCCCGATTCCCGTCGACATTCCCATCGAGATCCCGGCCAAGGGCACGCCCGCGCCGGTTGCCAAGCCCGCCGCCACCAAGCCGCCTGCCGCCGCCGCCAGCGCACCGCTGCCGGCGCGTGAGGGCCTGGGTGCCCGCGAGGAAGTGGTCGAAGCCGCACCCAAACCCGCGCCAGCTGCCGCCCCAGCGCCCACACCGGCGCCTGCGCCCGTGGCCGCCGCGCCGGCACCTGCACCCGCCAAGCCCGCCGCCCCGTCGCCCGCCGAGGCCGACCGGGCACGCGCGCTGCTCGAAGGCAAGCCGGCCGCCGCGCCGGCCAGCGCCGCCGCCAAACCGGCCGCTGGCGCCGAGCGCCTCGTGGTGCAGGTGGGCGCGTTTTCGGAAGAGGCCGGCGCGCGCGCCGTGCGCCAGAAACTGGAAGGTGCGGGTCTCAAGACCTACACGCACGTCGCCCAGACGCCCGATGGCAAGCGCATCCGGGTGCGCGTGGGCCCGTTCGAGAACCGCGCGGACGCCGAGAAGGCCGCCGCCCGTGTGAAGGCCCTGGGCCTGACCGCCGCCGTCCTGACGCTGTGACGTCGGGTGGGGTGACGCGCTGATGGCCTTGACCGACTGGGTGCTGCTCACGGTGTTGCTGCTGTCGGTGCTGCTGGGGTTGTGGCGCGGTCTGGTGTACGAGGTGTTGTCGGTGGCGGGTTGGGTGGCGGCCTTCGTGCTGGCCCAGGCCTTCGCCGACGAGGCCGGGACCTGGTTGCCGATGGACGGCCTGTCGCCGCCCATGCGGGTGGCGGTCGGTTTTGTCCTGGTGTTCGTGGTGGTGGCTTTCGCCGCCGGCCTGGGGGCCTGGCTGGTGCAGAAATTGGTGGCCTCGGTCGGCCTGCGACCGGTGGACCGGGTGCTCGGAGGCGCTTTCGGCCTCTTGCGCGGTGGGGTGATCCTGCTGGCGGTGGCGCTCGTGGTGAGCATGACGCAGATGGAGGGGGCCGCGTGGTGGCGCGAGTCGGCCACCGCTTCCGTGCTGTCGGCCTCGCTGCACGAGATCAAGCCCTTGTTGCCCGAGGCCGTGGCCCGATATATCCGTTAGTTTTCCTGAGGATTCAATCATGTGTGGAATCGTGGGCGTGGTCAGCAAGACGCCAGTCAATCAGCTCATCTACGACGCGCTGTTGCTGTTGCAACACCGGGGCCAGGATGCCGCCGGCATCGTGACCCAGCAGGGCCGCAAGTTCTTCATGCACAAGGCCAAGGGCATGGTGCGCGACATCTTCCGCACCCGCAACATGCGCGCCTTGCCCGGCCTGTGCGGCCTGGGCCAGGTGCGTTACCCCACCGCGGGCAATGCCTTCAGCGAGGAAGAGGCGCAGCCCTTCTACGTGAACGCGCCCTTCGGCCTGGTGCTGGTGCACAACGGCAACCTGACCAACGCCAAGGCGCTGGCCCAGGAGCTGTTCCAGACCGACCACCGCCACGTCAACACCGAGAGCGACTCCGAGGTGCTGCTCAACGTGCTGGCGCACGAGCTGGAGAAGGTCACGCGCGGCATCACCCTCAAGCCGGCCGACGTCTTCGCCGCCGTGCGCGGCGTGCACCGGCGCGTGAAGGGCTCCTACGCCGTGGTGGCGCTGATCGCCGGCCACGGCCTGCTGGCCTTCCGCGATCCCCATGGCATCCGCCCGCTGTGCCTGGGCCGCAACAAGAACGGCGGCGTGATGGTGGCCAGCGAGTCCGTCACGCTGGAGGGCAACGGCTTCGAGTTCGAGCGCGACCTGCAGCCCGGTGAAGCGGTGTTCGTCGACCTCGAAGGCCAGATGCAGTTCGAGCAGTGCGCCGACAAGGTCAGCCACAACCCCTGCATTTTCGAATTCGTCTACCTGGCCCGGCCCGACTCGGTGATGGACGGCATCTCGGTCTACCAGGCGCGCCTGAACCTGGGCGTGACGCTGGCCAAGCGCGTGGTCTCCACCGTGCCGCCGAACGAGATCGATGTGGTGATCCCGATTCCCGAATCCTCGCGCCCGAGCGCCATGGAGCTGGCCCAGCTGCTGGGCCTGCCGTACCGCGAAGGCTTCGTGAAGAACCGCTACGTGGGCCGCACCTTCATCATGCCGGGGCAGGGCGTGCGCAAGAAATCGGTGCGCCAGAAACTCAATGTGATCGGCAGCGAATTCAAGGGCCGCAACGTGCTGCTGGTGGACGACTCCATCGTGCGTGGCACCACCAGCCGCGAGATCGTGCAGATGGCGCGCGACGCCGGTGCGCGCAAGGTCTACCTGGCCAGCGCAGCGCCGCCCGTGCGCTACCCCAACGTCTACGGCATCGACATGCCCACGCCCGACGAACTCGTGGCCCATGGCCGCACCGTCGACGAGGTGCGCGAGATCATCGGCTGCGACGCGCTGATCTACCAGGACGTGGACGCGATGAAGCAGGCCATCGGCTCGCTCAATCCCAAGCTCGACGGCTTCGACGCCTCGTGCTTCGACGGCGTGTACGTCACCGGCGACATCACGCCGGCCGACATCGCCCGCCTCAACGCCGGCCGTGACCAGAGCGAAGAGGGCGAGGAAGACACCTCGCGCCTCGCCTTGCCCAATGCCCAGGTCGTCTGACACCCCATCTTCATGAACGCCAAGAAACCTGACCTGCACCGCGACACGCTCGCCGTGCGCGAAGCCGTCGAACGCAGCCCGTACGGCGAGAACTCCGAAGCCCTGTACCTCACCAGCGGCTACGTGCAACCCAGCGCGGAAGCCGCCGCACGCCGCTTCGCCGGCGACGAGGACGGCTTCACCTACGGCCGCTACGGCAACCCCACGGTGGCCAGCTTCGAGCAGCGCCTGGCCGCGCTCGAAGGCGCCGAGGCCTGCATCTCCACCGCCTCGGGCATGTCGGCCATCCTCATGATGTGCCTGGGCCTGCTCAAGGCCGGCGACCACGTGGTGTGCTCGCACTCGATGTTCGGCTCCACCATCAAGCTCATCGGCTCAGACCTCGCCAAGTTCGGCGTCGAATCCAGCTTCGTGTCGCAGACCGACGTCGCGGCCTGGAAGGCGGCCGTCAAGCCCAACACGCGCCTGCTGTTCGCCGAGACGCCGACCAACCCGCTCACCGAGGTCTGCGACATCCGCGCGCTGGCCGACATCGCCCACGCCGCCGGCGCGCTGCTGTGCGTGGACAACTGCTTCGCCACGCCGGCCCTGCAGCGCCCCATGGCGCTGGGCGCCGACATCGTCATGCACTCCGGCACCAAGTACCTCGACGGCCAGGGCCGCGTGATGGCCGGCGCCCTGTGCGCCAGCCAGGAGCTGGTGACCAAGACCTTCCTGCCGGTGCTCAAGAGTTCGGGCATGACGCTGGCGCCCTTCAATGCCTGGGTCGTGCTCAAGGGCCTGGAGACGCTGGACATCCGCATGCGCGCCCAGTCGGCCAACGCCCTGGCGCTCGCGCAGTGGCTGGAGGCCCACCCGTCGGTGGCCCGCGTGTACTACCCCGGGCTGGCCAGCCACCCGCAGCACGCGCTGGCGATGGCGCAGCAGTCGGGTTGCGGCGGTGCCGTGCTGTCCTTCGAGGTGAAGGGCGCCGACCCCGAGCAGGCCCGCGCGCGCGCCTTCCACGTGCTCGATTCGCTGCAGGTGATGTCGCTCTCCACCAACCTCGGCGACACCAAGACCCTGGTGGCCCACCCGGCCAGCACCTCGCACGGCCGCCTGACCGAAGCGCAGCGCCAGACGGCGGGCGTGGTGCAAGGCCTGATCCGCGTGGCGGTGGGGCTGGAGCACCTGGGCGATATCCAGGCCGATCTTGACCGTGGTCTTTCTTCCTTCTGACATGTCCGCACCCATCCGCACCCGCTTCGCCCCGTCGCCCACCGGCTTCATCCACCTGGGCAACATCCGCTCCGCGCTCTACCCCTGGGCGTTCGCGCGCTCCACTGGCGGCGCCTTCATCCTGCGCATCGAAGACACCGACCTCGAGCGCTCCTCGCAAGCCGCGGTGGACGTGATCATCGAAGGCATGAAGTGGCTCGGCCTGGACCACGACGAAGGGCCGTTCTATCAGATGCAGCGCATGGACCGCTACAAGGCGGTGCTCGCCGAGATGGTGGCCGGCGGCCAGGTGTACCCCTGCTACATGAGCGTGGCCGAGCTCGATGCGCTGCGCGAGAAGCAGATGGCCGCGAAAGAGAAGCCGCGCTACGACGGCACCTGGCGGCCCGAGCCCGGCAAGACCCTGCCGCCCGTGCCCGAAGGTGTGAAGCCTGTATTGCGCTTCAAGAACCCGCAGGGCGGCGTGGTGGCCTGGGACGACAAGGTCAAGGGCCGCATCGAGATCGCCAACGACGAACTCGACGACCTCGTGATCGCGCGGCCCGACGGCACGCCCACCTACAACTTCTGCGTGGTGGTGGACGACATCGACATGGCCATCAGCCACGTGATCCGCGGCGACGACCACGTGAACAACACGCCGCGCCAGATCAACATCTTCCGCGCGCTCGGCAAGGAGCCGCCGGTGTACGCCCACCTGCCCACCGTGCTCAACGAGCAGGGCGAGAAGATGAGCAAGCGCAACGGCGCCAAGCCCGTCACGCAGTACCGCGACGAAGGCTACCTGCCCGACGCCATGGTGAACTACCTCGCGCGCCTGGGCTGGAGCCACGGCGACGACGAGATCTTCAGCCGCGCGCAGTTCCTCGAATGGTTCAACCTCGACCACCTGGGCCGCAGCGCCGCGCAGTTCGACGAAGCCAAGCTCAAGTGGGTCAACGCGCAGCACCTCAAGGCCATGGCCGACGACGCGCTCGCGCCGCTGGTGGCCGCGCACCTGCAGCAGCAGGGCATCACGACGGACGCGCGCCTGCCGCGCATCTGCGGCCTGTTCAAGGACCGCTGCGACACCACCGTGGCGCTGGCCCAGTGGGCCAAGGCTTTCTACGCCGACATCACGCCCAACGCCGACGAGCGCGCGCAACACATCACCGACGCCGTGCGGCCCGTGCTGGCCACGCTGGCGGAGAAGCTCGCGGCCTGTGCCTGGGACAAGGCCAGCCTCTCGACGGCCATCAGGGAAGTGCTCGCCGCGCACGGCCTGAAGATGC
>QFCS01002059.1_pt1 | contig 25768 bp, 18 predicted proteins | sample 3576561 | NCBI WGS metagenome assembly QFCS01 | reverse complement strand
TGGGCGGACGGGGATTGTTCGTCAGCTCGCGGGGTAATCCGTCCTCGTCCAAGGGTGGCGTGCAGGCCTGCACGCACGAGTTCATCTCCGTCATCGAGGCCGCGGGCGTCTCGCTGTCGACGGTAGCGTTCGATCAGGATCGCCGCTTCACGACGAGATTGCTACGCCTGCTCGACAGCTCGCCCTTCGTGAGGCCGTTCGCTCCGGCGCTGCCGATGGAAGTTCGACGCGCCGCAGAGCAAGCCGCTCCGGATTTCGTCTTTCTGAACCAGGACAGCCTCGCCGCCCTGGCTCCTCTGATTCGATCGTATCTGCCCTCACAGTGCCGGATCATCGTCCTGTCGCATGGTCTCGAAAGCACGGATCTGCTTCACCAGGTAAGGTTGCGCAATGTGATGCCCTGCCGGCATCGTTTTCGGCCGACCGTCGACATCATGCTCGGACGGGTCTTGCACAGCGAGCAGCGTTCGAGGCAGGAGGTCGATGCCGTCTGCGCCATCTCGCCGTTCGATTGCGACCTGGAGCAATGGCTTGGGACACGCAACGTCGGATGGTTGCCGAGGATCGTGCGGGCAAGTCCACTGGAGTGGCGGCCTGTCGGTAGCCGCTTTGGCTTTGTCGGAACGCTCGATCACGCGCCGAACTTCGAGGGACTGATCGAGGTGCTCGAGGCCGCGCAGCGTGAGAAGGCCGCCGCGCTAGAGATAAGGATCGTAGGCGGGCCGCCCGACGTCGGTCGCTGGTTCGCTGAGAGGTTCTCCGCCGCGCACTATCTCGGACCGTTGGACGATGCGGCTTTGGCCCAGGAAGCATCGACCTGGACGGCGTTCATCCATCCGATCTTCTGCTTGCCGCGCGGCTGCAGCACCAAGCTCGCGACGGGTATGGCGTGGCAGATTCCGGTCGTGACGACGCCGCATGGTCGTCGCGGCTACGAGTGGCGGGAAGGGAGCTTGCTGGAGGCGGACACGCCCCGCACGTTCGTGCAGCATTGCCTGTCGCTAAGGGATGGACAGGTGGCACGCGCAGCGCGTGCAGAGGTCGAGCGGGCAGTCGCATCCTCTCCTGGCCTGGCTGACGTCGCAGCCCGGATGCACAGTCTGCTGGTCGCTTGGGGCCGCCCAAATGGTCTTTCTTGAAGTCGCCCGTGGCTGCAGTTGGCGTCAGCCGTAACGGAGTAGGCGATCGATCGATGGGTCACTGGATACTCGGTCATATCGGATTGGCCAAGCCGTACCGTTTCGAACGCACCCTGGTCGTTGTGGTCGCCGCCGCCTTGGCCATCGTGGTGGCTGCCGGCACCATCGCATTGTGGGCCCGTACAGGCTTTGTCCTCGGCGCGCCGCGTGGCCTCGTCTGGGGAACGCCGCGCGGATGGTATTTCGTCTACCTGGTAACGCTGCTGGTGCTTGCGGTGGCCTTGGCGCGATGGCCGAAGGTGGGGGCCGTGGTGCTGACCCTCGCCGCTCTGGACATCGGGCTCGGGTTCGGGTCGGCGCTGCTCTATCGGACCGGATTGACGAACACGGCAGCACTGTTTCCCAAGGACTACGAGGAGCCACGCTTCGAGTGGCATCCGTTGTTGCAGGTCCGGCCGCTGCCCTCCGGGCAGACGGCCAAAACCGCTCGCGTCCATATCGATGCACATCACCTCCGCGGACCAGAACGGGCTCCGGAGCAACTGCAGAGCAGGATCGTCGTTGCGATATTCGGTGGATCGACGACGCAGGATTTCGGCTCACCCGATGGTGAGAGTTGGGGCGAGCGGCTCGAGCAACTGCTGGGACCCGGGCGGTACACCGTCGTGAATCATGGCGTTCCCGGCTATACGACCGCCGAAACGCTTATCCAGACCGCTTTCTACCAGCAGCCCTACGGCGTTCCGCCGACCTGCGCAGTCTATTATCTTGGCGGCAGCGACCTTTCGCTCGCCCATACCGACAATCTCGACGGCGGCTATGCCAACGTTCATATGAGGAACCAGATCGACGCCTTTCGCGCGCGTCGGCTGAGCGGCCCTTTTCTCTCGATATCGCCGACTCTCATGCTGCTGGTGCGCTTTGTCGAACTTGCCGTCGACACGATACGACCCGGCGTCGTTTCCGGCAGTGTCGGCGCGGCGCCCGACGAACGGCTCGAGGCGATTTTCCAGCGCAATGTGCGGTCCATCTCGGCGATCAACCGGGAGCGGGGAATCAAGACCATATGGGTCGGCCAGGTCATGAACCTCGCCGATCTCAAGACCGATCGAATTCGGGCTTGGGTGGCATTCGTTCGGGACAAGGACATCTGGCCGATGATCGAGCGCCTCAACCGCCTGCTGCACAAGCAGGCGAAGGCGATGGGGGATGTCTACGCGAATGTGCCCATTCGCGATTTCGTGCCGGGCGACTTCTTGGACGAAGTGCGTTTTTCGCCGGCCGGGTCGGAGAAGTTCGCGAAGCTGCTGGCGCCGACGGTCGTCAATGTCTGCCGCTAGTGCACACCGTCGAGGCAAGGCCCTGCGGCTTCTTCACGTCGTTCCGACTTATCTGCCGGCGGTCCGGTATGGCGGCCCGATCCGGACGGTGCATGCGCTATGTCGCGAGCTGGCTGTTGCGGGGCACGATGTGCATGTCTTCACGACCAGCGTCGACGGACCGCGCGACAGCGACGTGCCCTTGATGCGGCCCGTGAACATCGACGGCGTGAAGGTTACCTATTTCCCCAGCTCGACTCTGCGGCGGCTCTATTGGTCACCGCCGATGCGTCGCGCGATCTTGCAGTCGGTTCGCGGCTTCGACCTCGTGCACCTTCATTCCGTTTTCCTCTGGCCGGTCTGGGCGGCAGCGCGCGCCGCTCGTGCGGCAGGCGTGCCTTATGTCGTGTCGCCGCGCGGCATGCTGGTGCCGGAATTGATCCGCCGGAAGAGCAGATGGGTAAAATCGGCCTGGCTTGCCTTGATAGAGCGCAGGAACCTCGAGGCCGCGGCCGCGATCCATGCGACCTCAGAGGTCGAAGCCGACCACCTGGCGCACTTCGGGTGGAAGCTTCCCCCTGTTGTGACGATCCCCCATGGCGTTGATGATCCGCCGGCGAGAAGCGGAGGTATGCCGGCGCCGGATGTAGCCGCCGCGATCTCGGCTGTTCCCTTCGTCCTCGGCTTGGGGCGCATCAGCTGGGAGAAGGGGTTCGACCGTCTGATCGCAGCCCTGCCGGCCGCGCCTCGGGTGCGGCTGGTGATTGCAGGAAATGACGCCGATGGGTTGGTAGCCTCGCTGATAGCCCAGGCGCGGGCACTCGGCGTCGAGGGCCGCGTGACGATCGTTGCGCGGCATGTCGAAGGTGACGACAAGGAAGCATTGTTCGCTGCGGCCAGCCTGTTTGCGATGACGTCGCTGTCGGAGAATTTCGGGCTCGCGGCTCTGGAGGCCATGCGTCGAGGTTTGCCTGTCCTTGCGACACCCGATGTCGGGGTGTCAGAGGTCGTACGCGAAAGCGGCGGCGGCCGCGTCGTCGATGCCCGGCCGGAGGCGCTTGCCGATGCGCTGAGTGCGATGCTTGCCGACCCCGCCGGCAACCGCATGATGGGGGATCGGGCACGCGACTATGTCGTGTCGAACTATGGGTGGCCGAGCGCTGCCCGACGGATGCTCGAACTCTACGATGACGCAATCGGGCAACGTCGTCAGCCAGGTCGCAGCCGATGATGGATTTGTTGGCGAAAAGCCCATTCGCGGCGGCCGAACGGCGCATTGTCATCATCGCAGACTGGCTGCCGCCGGATTTTGGTGCCGTGGGCCAGTACATGCAGATGCGAGCGTGGGCGCTGGCAGAGCAAGGCCATGACGTGACGCTGGTCGGTCTCGCTTCCGCCGGCGGGTCGCGCCGCCACGAGGCGAGGGGGAAGGGCACCCTGACCGAAGTGAGGCTGGCGGCGCAGCCAGTCCCTCGACAGTCGTTGGCTCGCCGGCTCGCCTGGACCTTGTGGACAAACTTCCGCCTGGTCCTCGCAGCCTTCAGATATCTGCGATCGGCCGACGGCATCCTGTTCACCGGCTCGCCGCCGCTCATGATCCATCTGCTGGCGCCGCTGCGGTTTCTATGGCGTGGCCGTTTGGTATACCGGATCACGGATTTCCATCCGGAGTGTTTGATCGCGGCGCGTGATCGACCGTCGCGCCTGCTGGCATTCCTGCTGGCCACTACGAACTTCTGGCGGCGCCGCATCGATGGATTCGAAGTCCTCGGCATTGATCAGGCGCGACGACTTGCCGCAACAGGGGTGCCGGAGGATCGCGTGACCCTGGTCCGTGACGGTTCTCCGGTCTCGTTCACAGGTGACATCGTCGCGGAACCGTTGCCGGCGCCGCTGCGCGACCACTGCGTGCTGCTCTACTCGGGCAACTATGGCGTAGCGCATGAGGTGGAAACGGTGGCCGAGGGCTATGCGCGTCACCATCTGCAGGGCACAGGACGGGTGCGACTGTGGCTGAGCGCCACCGGGGGCGGCGCCGATGAGCTGGCCGGGCGGCTGGCCGCTCAGGGCGTGCCGTTCTGCAGGACGGCGCCCGTGCCTCTCGAGCGACTCGCCGGCCTCCTCCGGGCCCCGGATGCGCACCTCGTTACGCTGAAGGACTCGTTCGTTGGCTACGTCATGCCATCGAAGATCTATGCCTGTATCGAATCGGGACGACCGATCGTGTTCGTCGGCGCAGCTGATTCCGACGTCGATCTGCTCGCCCGCTCGGACGCCGTGGACTATTGGCGCGTTGCGTGTGGCGATAGTGATGGATTTGCTGCTATTCTGGAACATGTTGCTGACCGACGGATGTCAGTGATGGAGGACGGGGCGGGAAAACCGGTCCACCTGCAGCCAGGAACGCAACGCCCGTCATAAATTCCCCTCTGTTTGAGGGGGTATCCATCATTTGCTTTACTGCGTTGCCGCTGCAGTTTATCTTGCTCCACCTGCACATGCAGGAAAGGGCCATAATCGCTACACATCTGTAGGTGAGGCGAAATGAGGTCGTCCCAATGCAGCGCAGAACAAGAGCAGAGCTGGGCAGGGTCAGGCATATGAGTAGAATTGCCATGCAATCCGTTGCGGCGGCGATGATTCTGTCGGCCGCTGCAGGCGCGCAGGCGCAGGAGGCTGCAGGGCCCGAGCTTGCTCAGGCGCAACCTGCGGCGGGAGCCGCGGGACCTGGCGCGCAGCAAGGCGTCGGGACTCAGCAGGGGGGTGGTCCGCTTCAAGGCGGAGGGCCGTTGCAGAGTGCGGGACCGATTCAGTCCGCAGGTCCGTCGCAGGGCTCGGGGCCGGCGCAGGACGACAGTGCTCAGGCAGGAACACAGGGAACGCAGCAAGGAAGCGGTCCGCTCCAGAATGGTGGCCCTCTCCAGGGGGCTGGTCCGCTTCAAAGTGCGGGGCCGCTTCAGGGAGCGCCGCCGCTACAGGGCGCAGGCCCGTTGCAAGGTGCCAGCCCGCTTCAAGCCGCAGGTCCGCTGCAGGGCACCAGCCCATTGCAGAGCGCGGGACCTCTTCAGAATGAGCTACCGCTGCAGAATGTGGCGCCCTCGGCTTCTCCGGGCGATCTCAGCGCAATCGGTATCCCCGATTTCGCTGGCTTGCCTGGCGGACTGCCGCAGATGCCGGACAATATCCCGGCGACGCTGGGTCTTACGCCGGCCCAGATCGTGACGCTGGGCAGTGGTGATCCGTCGGCGGTGAACCCACTCATCGCGCAGCTTCTCGGCTCTCCGGGCAATACGTCGCCGGATACTATCGCTGCGCTGGTCAATAGCGTGACCCCGCCATCGCCACCGCAGACGCCGCCATCGGCGCCGACGGTGTTCGGGCCGCCGGTTACGACGGGAACGCCGGCGCCTCCTGTCCAACAGCCGCCGATCGTCTATGAAAACGTACCTGCCGACAGAGCCAGCCAGAGCTAGCGGCTGGCAGCTGCGGCAGGATTTTTGCCAACCAGGGCTTGGGCCGGTGCCGGGGTGGCCGCGTAGTTCCATGATCATTGCCGCGACTCCTGCACGGCTCCTCTGGTCGCCCCTTCTCGGGTGGGCGCTGCTGTCGTGCGCCTCCGGAACGGCGCAGGCGCAGGTCGAGACGCCATCGCCGGCCAAGCAGACGCTGGATCAGCAGACCCCTCAGGTCGACCTGCCGGACCTGTCGGTCTCGCCGATCTCCGTGCTGAACCCGGACAACCCTGACCAGCTGGGCATGACGCTGGGTGCTTTCACCCTGTATCCGGCACTCGAACTGGATACCGGTTACAACGACAACGTCTTTGCGACGTCCGCGCCGACGGTGGGGTCGGCGTTCGCCTTGGTCCGGCCGTCGCTGGATCTGCGGTCGAATTGGCTGAATCACTCGGTGCGGGTGCTCGCGGCCGGCGGCTTCGGTTTCTATCCGAGTGCGCCGACGCAGAACTTCCAGAACTACCTCATCCAGGCGGATGGGCGCCTGGATATCAGGGACGATTTCTACCTTGCCGCCAGGGTTGCCTTTCGCCGGGCTACGGAGGCGCTCGGCACGCCGAACGTCACGTTCGCCCAGGCGCCGACGGTTGCCGACTCGATTCCGGTGGAGATCACGCTTTATCAGAAGTTCAATCGGTTCTTCTATCAGCTCACCGCGGCGGCGACGAAGTACTGGTACTACGACTACAGCACCATAACGTCGCTCGGCCTGCCGGCATCGAGCCGAAACCGCACCGAGTACGAGGAGAAGATTCGCCTCGGCTATGAAATCGAGGACGGCGTGTCGGTTTGGATTTCGCCGGGCCTCAATCAGCGTATCTACGTGTTCCCGATCAACACGGCTGACCAGCAGCGTGATTCCAGCGGATGGAACATCTCACTGGGGTCGACAGTTCGGGTCGGCGCCAAGACGAACCTGGAAGGATCTATCGGACGGTCCGCTCTTTCGTATCTCGCTGACGGAACGACGACTGCTGCCACCACTTTCGCGCTACTGGGGACGTGGAACGGCTATGAGCCGCTGGTGCTGCGGCCCGCAATCTCGCGCAGCATCAATGAATCGGCGCTGACCAACTATCAGAACTACATCTCGACCGTGATCGGAGTGGACTTCACCTACGACGTCCATGGCCCGTGGAAGGCTGTCGGCGGTCTTTCCTACAGTACGGCGGTTTATACGCCAGCTTACGGGGTGGCGAACGTGAACCCGCGCACGGACTACTTCTTCAGGGGATCTATCGGTTTCCTTTACCAGCTGCGGCCCGAATATTCGATTGGGCCGGTTTACGAGTACAGTTCAGGATGGACGACCGACGTGGCTGCCGGGGGGCCGACCTATACTCGGAACATGGTCACCATCCGGCTTGTTGCGAAGCGGTGAGTGTTTTGACGATCGTGGCGCCAATCCTGACCTGGTTGCGGACTCTGCTGCGGCTCGGCATCCGGCCGACAGTGCTTTTTGCGATATGTATGGGCCTGATCGCCTGCGATCCCCAGCCGCCGAACTCCGTCCAGACGCTGCAGCAGCCGTCTCAGGTCACCCAGACATTGCGGATGGGCGAATATCGGGTGGCGCCAGGCGACAAGGTGCGGGTGCTCGTCCTGGCGGATCCCGAACTCTCGGGCGATTACGAGGTCGATTCTGCAGGGATGATCTCTCCGCGCATGGCTGGGCGACTCTCGGTGGTGGGTCTTACAACCGCCGAGATCGAGGAGCAGCTGCGTATTCGCTATCGTGCCGATGGCTTCTTGCGCTTGCCAAGATTGAGTGTAGAACTCATTACAAGGCGGCCTTTCTACATTCTGGGTGAAGTTGGGCGGCCCGGGTCATTCGCCTATGTGTCGGGAATCAACGTCGCACAAGCCGTTGCGATTGCGGGAGGGTATACGCGCAGGGCTTCGAAGACGCGCATCACCATTCAGAGATTCAACCAGACGCTGGGTATGGAGGAGACGGTCACGGAGGATACCCCGGTGGGGCCTGGGGACATCATCCGGGTGCCGGAGCGATGGTTCTGACTAAATGTTGGCGTAGTCGCGTAGTAGACGAGTTCCGGGTTGGGAATGGGCGGTGTGGGACCGCTCGCGAGGATGGTGGGTTATCTGGTTCGTTCTTTCGCCTTGCATGGGGGGCGAAGCGGGACCGTGGGTGTGTCGCGCTCAATTGATCGCGGAGTGTAAGTGGGATGGGATCGTTCTCGAGGGCCGAGAGGGTGGCTGAGGGTGCCGTTTTGAATCACCCCGCAGTCGCCTCGGAGCCCGGTCCATTGGGACCTCCGCGCCCGGCCGACGAGTCGACCGAGGTGTGGAACTGGCTGCGTCTTCTGAATCGACGGAAGGCGCTCATCATCGGTTGCGGTCTCGTTGCCGTGGCGCTGATGGGGCTTGTCCTCGCTCAGGCGACGCCGATGTACCGGGCGACGGCCCGCCTCATGCTCGACACGCGCACTTTCAAGGTCGTCAGCACCGAAGCGGCGCTGTCGGGCGTCGACACCTTGAACATGGCGGCGATACAGAGTGAGTTGGAGGTCATCCAGTCCGACGTTCTGATCGGCAGGGTGGTCGACAAGCTGGGACTGGCCAGCAACCCGGATTTCAACGGCACCAAGCCGCCGGGCTTCATCGGCAGCGCCTTCGCGCCGTTGCGCGAGCTTTGGAGCGCCGGCCTCTCGATGCTGCTCGAGCCTCCCGCGGCCAAGGCGCCGATGCCGGTCCGCAGCGTGCGCGCATCTGAAGAAAATGACCCGCGCCGCCGGGCCGCCATTGGCGCCGTCGCAGGCCATCTCAACGTCTCGCTGATGGGCCGCACGTTCGTCATCCTGATTTCCGTTGAGAGTCCGAACGGCACGATGTCAGCCAGCATCGCCAATGCGTTGGCGGAAGCCTACCTGGCCGACCAGATCCAGATCAAGAATGAAGCCAACCGGCGCGCGACGGAATGGCTGGAGCAGAGACTTGCCGAATTGCGTCGAAATCTCCAGGTCGCGGAGGAGGCGGTCGCGGCCTATCGGCGTGACAAGGGACTCGCCGGCAGTCCTGAAGGCACGATGTCCGCTCAGACGCTGCAGGATCTCAATGCCAAGTACGTCGCCGCCCGCACCAAGCGGATCGAGCGGGAGGCGCGGCTGGTTGCCCTCAGCCGTGCGAGCCTCAATCCAGGCGAGATCGCGAACATCGCCGAGGTATCGGGCAATACCACGCTGGCGGCATTGCGCATCCAGGACGTCGAGCTGACGCGCAAGATGGCCGAGCTGTCGGCGTTGCTGGGCGACAACCACCCGAAGATGGTGCAGGCGCGCAACGAGCTGGCCACGGTCCGCGCTCGCTTCCTCACCGAGACACAGCGCATCACACTTGCCGTGCGGGCGGAGCTGGATGCCGCCAAGGCCGAGGAGGACGAACTCAAGGAGCTTGTCGACAAAGCCGCCGTCATTTCCGGAACGGCCAGCCAGTACGAGGCCGAGCTGAAGCAGCTGGAGCGCGAGGCTCAGTCGAACCGCACCCTGTACGAGAGCTTCCTGACCCGCTTCAAGGAGCTGCGCGAGCAACAGGATATCCAGCGTGCCGATGCGCGCATCCTCGCCTATGCGCTGCCATCGGGCGCGCCGTCATCGCCCAACTACAAGGTCAACCTGATGATGGCCTTTGCCATCGGCTGTTTGCTCGGCATGGCCGGCGCGGTTGCCGCCGAGAAACTCGACCGCGTCTTCCGGTCGGCCAGTCAGGTCGAGGAAGCCACCGGTGTGGGCGTGCTCGGCATGGTGCCTGAGGTCAAGGGGACGGCGTCGGTACGGTCGAATGTCGTTGCCCATGTACTGGAGAACACCACCTCGCCGGCCGCGGAGTCGATCCGCGCCGTCTTCACGGCGATCAGCCTTGGCAGCCTCGATCGGCCGCCGCGCGTCATAGCGGTGACCTCGTCGACTCCCAGCGAGGGCAAGACGACCTTTGTCGCCTCGTTGGGCGGGCTGCTCACCAAGATGAACGCGTCGCGTCGGGTGCTGATCGTCGATCTCGACCTCCGGCAGGCGCGCATGTCGGCGGCGCTAGGGTTGCAGGACCGCAATGGGACGATCGACGACTACCTGATGGGACTCAAGACGCTGGAGGAATGCATCCGCCGTCACGAAGTCTCGGGGGTCGACTATATCTGCGCCCGCCCGAACACCCCGAATGCGCCGGAAATCCTCGAATCGCACGCCATGAAGGCGGCGCTCGCGACCTTCTCCGAGCGCTACGATCTGGTGATCCTCGACGGACCGCCGACCATGGCGGTATCGGATGCCCGGATCATTGCGCGCCTGGCCGACTACACGGTCTTCATCGTGCAATGGGCACGCACCCCGCGTGAGGTGGTCAAGTCCGCGCTGTCGGCCCTGCTGGGGGTCACCAACCATGTCGGCGTGGTGATCAACCGGGTCAATCTCGCCAAGCATGCCCGCTACGGCTATGGCGACCACGGCGACTACTATTCGCGTTATCGCGGATACTATGGCGCGGGGGCGGAGGCATCGCCCGGCGTCTCGCGACCGTCGCTCAAGCTGGCCAAGCGCTAGGGCCCCTGGGCGAGCTTCGCTAGGGCTACAGTCGCCAGAGCGTGACGTTCTCCGGCACCGCTTCGCGGTCGAGCAAGGCCGGCACATCGGCCACGAATCCGCCGCGCGGCTTCAGCAGGGGCCTTATCAGCGCCCAGCCGCCGTCGCGGTAACTCTGGTGAGCTACTGCAACGACGATGGCGTCGGCAGGCTTCAGTTCATCGAGCGGCGTCAGCGATAGTCCGTATTCCTCGTGCAGCAGGTCACCGTCCGCTTCGGGATCGTGGAGCTGCACGACGATGCCGAAATCCTCGAGCTCACGGACGATGTCGACGACTCGCGTGTTGCGGATGTCCGGCACGTTCTCCTTGAAGGTGACACCCAGCACCGTGACCGTCGGTCGGCCGCCGCCGGCAGGAGATTCGATCGCCCGTCGCATGATCGAGCGGGCCACGCGGTTGGCCACATGGACGCCCATGCTGTCATTGACCCGTCGGCCGGAATGGATGACGTGCGGGTGGTAGCCGACCTCCTCGGCCTTGTGTGCGATGTAGAATGGATCGACGCCGATGCAGTGGCCGCCGACCAGGCCCGGCTTGAACGGCAGGAAGTTCCATTTCGTCCCGGCTGCGGTCAGCACGTCGCGCGTATCTATGCCCAGGCGGTCCGAGATCAGTGCGACCTCGTTGATGAGCGCGATGTTGATGTCGCGCTGGGTGTTCTCCAGTACCTTGGCGAACTCGGCCACCCGGATCGACGGTGCGCGATGCGTGCCGGCCGTGACGACGTTGCGATAGACGCCATCGACGATCTCGAGCGTCTCCGGCGTATCGCCCGATACGACCTTGAGGATATTGTCGAAGCGCCGCTCCCTGTCGCCGGGGTTGATGCGCTCCGGCGAGTAGCCGACGTTGAAATCGGCCTTCCAGCGCAGCCCTGAGACGCGTTCCAGCACCGGGATGCAGATCTCTTCCGTCACGCCGGGATAGACCGTGGACTCATAGACCACGATGTCGCCCTTCTTGAGGATTCGTCCCAGCGTGGTCGAGGCTGCCTCGAGCGGCTTGAGGTCGGGCTGTTTGCTGGCGTCGATCGGCGTCGGCACCGTCACGATGTGGAAATCCGCGTTGCGTAGGTCTTCGGCTCCCGACGTGAAATGCAGCCCCGACGCCTGCAGGTCGCCGGCGTCGATCTCGCCGGTACGATCATGCCCGTTGGCGAGTTCGGCAATGCGCCGCTGGTCGATATCGAAGGCGACGACGCCCTGTCCCGAGCGGGCGAACGTGACGGCGACGGGCAGGCCGACATATCCCAGCCCGATGACGGAAAGGCGCCTCGGGCGCCTGGCCTTGGTCATTTTTCCTCTGGATATCCCGGCAATGGACGGTCGTGCTCGCGCGGCGCCGGATGCTACGCGCTTCGCCGCCTGGACGCGACGGCTCTTTCCGGCAGTTCCACGGCGGCGCTCAACGTGCCCCGGTGCCGCGAAAGACGACCGTGAAGGTGCGGAGCACGATCATCAGGTCGAGCCACAGCGAGCAGTGCTTCAGGTAGCACAAGTCGTATTCCAGCTTGGAACGCATCTCGTCGGGCGCGTGGGCATAGCCTTGGTTGATCTGCGCCCAGCCGGTGACTCCGGGCCGTACGATGCTGCGCAGCGCGAAGTGCTCGATGTCCCGCACGTACTCCGCTTCCAGCGAGGCTGCTTCGGGCCGCGGCCCGACCCAGCTCATGTCGCCTTTCAGGATGTTGAACAGTTGCGGCAGTTCGTCGAGCCGGCAGCGACGCAGGAAGTGGCCGATTCTGGTCACGCGCGGATCGACGCTGGCTGTGAAGCTCGGACCGCCGGCACCGTGGCGCATCGTGCGGAACTTGATCATGCGAAACGGCTCGCCGCGGCGGCCGATGCGGGTCTGCACGAAGAACACCGGCCCCGGGCTGTCGAGGCGCACCAGCAGCGCGACGACCGCCAGAACGGGCAGCAGGATCGGCAGCAGCAGCACCGTGACGGCCATTTCGACAGCACGGCGCACCACGAGATATTGCCGGGAGGGCAGGAGGGCACCGAACTCGTTGGGAGTGAGTCCACCCAGCGGGGTGCGGCCGGTCAGGTTCTCGACGATATAGCGGCGGTCGAGCACCGGTATGCCGGCGATCGCCGCCTCGGCCAGCGCTTCGATCCGTCCTTTGCCGAGCGCTGCGCCAAGGTCGGCGACGATGGCGTCGACGCGAATGCCGCTTGCCCGGACTTCGTCGAAGTCGATCCAGCGGCAGGTCTCGATCCTCGGCATCCCGGCAATCGAGCTGCGGGGCATGACCGCATAGCTGCGGACCAGGAAGCGCGCCCTCAGCTGGGCCACGCTGCCCATCCAGACCACGGCGAGCAGCCCCGAACCGAACAGCTGGACACGTGAATAGTCGGCGCGCAGCAGCAGCAGGACCGCTGCAATGAAGGCGTAGGTCAGCACGGCCACCGGGGCAACGTAGCCGATGTTGCCCTGCAGGGTGCTTCGCGGAAACGCTTCCAGCCGTCGCCCGCAATACCAGACCGTCGCGTAGCCCATGGCGGTCGCGATGATGGTGAATTCCGTCGGCCCCAGAGGACCGGTGAAGGGCTCGCCGGGGGCATACAGCGGAATCGGCAGGACGACGCAGAACACGAAGCCCAATGCGGCGTCGATCCACGTCTCGAGGAAGCGCTGAGGCGCGGACAGCATCGTCCGTCGCCCGGTCGGCCTGCGAGGATCCGGGGAAGCAGCAGCAGCAGCTCCGGCCGTTATGGCTTCGCGCACGTCCAACATTGCCTCGAATCGAGGATCCCACGTGACAGTATGGCCCCACGCATACTGTTTGCACCCGCACTGATCATATTTGAAATTCGTCGCCGACGCAAAGTGGAACGAGCATCAGGAGCGCACGGAAGTACGCTCGCTTTCGACTTGCGGCTTTCTGCTTGCGGTCCTCTGAGAACTGCTACGCGGGTCACACACGGGACCGCCGGCACCAGGCGCCGGCTGGCTGGGGGACCAGGATTCGAACCTAGACTAACCGGGTCAGAGCCGGTTGTTCTACCGTTAAACTATCCCCCAACGGCGCTCAGCCACGGGCCTGCGCATCACAGGCCGGTGGATTTAGCGATGGCTTGCCGGGTTGGCAAGTCGCTTGGCGGGCAGGAACGGTCGACGGCGCCGCAGGTCGCCGATTCTGTTGTCCACCGTTTTCACTGCGCGCTCTCGCCGCGGCCCCGACTGTAGGCTACCATCGGCCCAAAGAAAGAGTTCAACATGGCCGGGGAATCCACCCTTCATGCAGGGAATAGGGGAGGCTGGCACAGCGGCCGTTTTGCGCACACCTTCGCTGCCATCGATCTGGGCACCAACAACTGCCGCCTTCTGGTGGCGCGGGCATCAGTCGACGGCTACGAGGTGATCGACACCTACTCGCGCCCGGTGCGGCTGGGCGAGGGGGTTGCGCTCAATGGATCTCTGTGCGGGCAGGCGATCGATCGCACGCTGCAGGCGTTGAGCGTCTGCGCCGCCAGGATTGATCGCCATCGCGTGAGCCGGGCCCGTCACATCGCCACCGAGGCCTGCCGTCGCGCCGGCAATGGCGGCGACTTCCTCGCTCTGGTGAAGGAGCGCACTGGCCTCTGCCTCGAGGTCATCCCGCCATCCGAGGAGGCGCGTCTGGCGCTGGCCAGCTGCGAGAACCTGCTCGACCCGGCGGTCCCTTACGCGGTGCTGGTCGACATCGGCGGCGGATCGACCGAGGTCTGCTGGATCCGCGTGTCACGCCGTGACGAACGCCCGGGTAGCGTAGCCACCGAACTGCTGGACATGACATCGGTGCCGTGGGGCGTCGTCACGCTCACCGAAGCCTGCGTCAAGGGGACGCCGCGCGAACGCCCCGTGGACCGTTCCTGCTACGACGGAATGGTCGAACGCATCCGCGCCGACCTGCGCCCGTTCTGCGCCCGCCATGGCATCGCCGAGGCGATCGCCCGCGGCGAGGTGCAGATGGTCGGTGCGTCCGGGACCGTTACCACGGTGAGCGCCCACCATCTTGGGCTGAAGCGCTACAACCGCACCCTGGTCGACGGTTCGCGTATCGGCCGCGATTCGATCCTGCGGATCTGCGACCAGCTCGCCGAGAAATCGGTGGTCGAACTGATGGACATGCCGTGCATCGGCAATGATCGCGCCGACCTGGCGCTGGCCGGCGGTGCGATCCTCGAGGCCGTCTGCCGCCAGTGGCCGGCAGCCATGGTGACGGTGGCTGATCGCGGCCTGCGCGAAGGCGTGCTAATGGACCTGATGCGTCAGGCCGATCGTGACGCCGATCCCTTTCTCTGCCGTGAGCAGTAGCCGCGGCGGCCGGGGATCCGGCAAGTCCTCCAGTACCCCGACAGGGCGTCGTGCCAGCGTGCGCGTGAAGACGGCGCGCGGCCGCACGGTCTCGTCGCAACGCTGGCTGCAGCGCCAGCTCAACGACCCCTACGTCGCGGAGGCGAAGAAGCGCGGCTATCGTTCGCGTGCGGCCTTCAAGCTTCTGCAGATCGACGATCAGTTCCGCTTCCTCAAGCCCGGTGGTCGCGTGGTCGATCTCGGCGCCGCGCCCGGTGGCTGGACGCAAGTGGCCGTCGAGCGTGTTCGGCCGCAACAGACGGGCGGCGCGGTCGTGGGCATCGATCTGACGCCCGTCGAGCCGATCCCCGGCGCCGAAGTGCTCGCCAAGGATTTCTACGACGACGATGCGCCGGCGATCCTGAAGGACAGGCTGGGCGGTCCGGCCGACGTCGTGCTGAGCGACATGGCGGCCTCCGCAACGGGGGATACCCAGGTCGACCATCTACGCATCATGGCCCTCGCCGAGGCAGCACACGATTTCGCTCGCGGTGTGCTGAAGCCGGGCGGCACCTTCGTCGCCAAGGTCCTGCGCGGCGGTACCGAACGGACGTTGCTCGACCGCCTCAAGCGCGATTTCGTCAAGGTTCGCCACGTGAAGCCGGAAGCCAGTCGCGCCGACTCCGCGGAGATGTATGTCGTGGGAACGGGCTTCCGCGGCTAGTTTCGTACCGGAAAGCCATTCATCACGTACGAACCTGTCCCATGCAACCGACGCTTGGCTTGAGCGCGGCTTAGTGTATAAAGCGCCGCCAATTCGTTTCTCCGCCGTGGAGGTTGGCATGAAGTTTCAGGAAGCGCTCACATTCGATGACGTCCTCCTGAAGCCTGCCGCCTCGGCGGTCCTTCCCAGCCAGACCGATACCCGGACGCGCCTCACGCGCACCATCGAGCTCGGTATCCCGCTGATGTCGTCGGCGATGGATACCGTCACCGAAGCCGCCATGGCGATCGCCATGGCGCAGGCCGGCGGTATCGGCGTCATCCACAAGAATCTAGAGGCCGAGGCGCAGGCCAACGAGGTCCGCAAGGTCAAGAAGTTCGAATCAGGCATGGTGGTGAACCCCGTCACCATCCATCCCGACCAGACGCTGGCGGATGCGCTGCAGCTGATGGCCCAGCACGAGATCTCCGGCATCCCGGTCGTCGAGCGTTCGGGCAAGCTGGTCGGCATCCTGACCAACCGCGACGTGCGCTTCGCCACCGACGACAGGACGCCGGTCAGCGCGCTGATGACCAGGGAACGGCTGATCACGGTGCGCGAGGGCGCCACCACCGAGGACGCCAAGCGGCTGCTGCACCAGTACCGCATCGAGAAGCTGCTGGTGGTCGATGGCGACTATCGCTGCATCGGCCTGATCACGGTCAAGGACATCGAGAAGGCCAACAAGTTCCCCGGCGCATCCAAGGACGAGAAGGGCCGCCTGCGGGCCGCCGCCGCGACGGGCGTGGGCGAAGACGGTCTGCGCCGTGCCCAGATGCTGATCGACGCCGACGTCGACGTCATCGTCGTCGACACCGCGCACGGCCATTCCAGGGGCGTGCTCGAGGCCGTGACGCGGGTCAAGAAGCTCAGCAACTACACCCAGGTGATGGCCGGCAACGTCGCCACCGCCGAGGGCGCCCAGGCGCTGATTGATGCCGGCGCCGACGCCGTGAAGATCGGCATCGGGCCGGGCTCGATCTGCACCACGCGCATGGTGGCGGGCGTCGGTGTCCCGCAGCTCACCGCCATCCTCGAGGCGGCGGAGGTCTGCCGCGCCGCTGGCGTGCCGGCGATCGGCGATGGCGGCATCAAGTACTCGGGCGACCTTGCCAAGGCGATCGCGGCCGGCGCTGACTGCGCCATGATCGGCTCGCTGCTGGCCGGTACCGACGAGGCGCCCGGCGAGGTGATGCTCTACCAGGGCCGCTCGTACAAGTCGTATCGCGGCATGGGTTCGATCGGCGCCATGGCGCGCGGCTCGGCCGACCGATACTTCCAGCAGGAAGTGCAGAGCGCGCTCAAGCTGGTGCCCGAGGGGATCGAGGGCCGGGTCCCCTACAAGGGCCCGGTCTCCAACATCCTCCACCAGCTGGTTGGCGGGCTGAAGGCGGCGATGGGCTACACGGGCAACGGCACGATCGGCGAGATGCAGAAGAACTGCCAGTTCCTGCGCATCACCGGCTCCGGCCTCCGCGAGAGCCACGTCCACGACGTCGAGATCATGCGGGAGGCTCCCAACTACCGCGGCGGGATGTGACGGGGGCCGTCGTCGGCGATTCCTTCGCGGGCGGGCGGCGCGATCCGCGTCCGCGAGCCCCTGACATGCCAGACGGCGGTGGGGCCGGCTCCCTTGACGTCGATGGTGCCGCCGGGTGTGCAGTCGAAGCGGTCGTGGACGAGACGCCATGTCCGCTCGGTGATCTGGATGGCGCCGCTGCGGCCGTGGCTTTCCATGCGGCTCGCCATGTTCACGGCCTCGCCCCACAGGTCGTAGATGAACTTTCGTCGGCCGATGACGCCCGCCACCACGGGCCCGGAATTGATGCCGATGCGGAAGGCGAGGCGGCGGCCGCCGAAGGTGCGCTCGGCCACGGCCGCCTGCATGTCGAGCGCGAGCTGCACCAGCACCTCCGCATGGTCCGCCCGCCGGCGCGGCACGCCGGCGGCCACCATGTAGCAGTCGCCGATCGTCTTGATCTTCTCGAGGTCGTGACGCTCGACCAGGGTGTCGAAGCACTGGAAGACCTCGTTCAGCAACTCGACCAGATGCAGCGGCGTCATGCCCGCCGCCATCGGCGTGAAGGAGACGACGTCGGCGAACAGGATGCTGGCCTCGTCGTACTGTTCGGCGATTGTGCGCGGTCCGGCCTTCAGCGTCTCGGAGATCTCGCGCGGCAGGATGTTCAGCAGCAGCATCTCCGAGCGCTCCTGGAAGAAGTTGCGCCGGCCGACGAAGTAGTAGAGCAGGCCGAACACCACCAGCACCACGGTTCCGACATTGAGCACGAAGAACCACGCGACGAACGACGCCGGCAGGTCGCGCTGCGGCAGCCACGGCTCGACGACCGCGCCCGCCACCAGCAGCACGATGTAGCCCACGATCCACATCAGCGTCTTGCGCAGCTCCTCCACCAGCAGCGCCACCAGCGGGCAGAGCGCGGCCCACAGCACGACCACGCTGGACGGGGCGAAGCCGCCTAATGCCATCATCACTCCGAAGGGCAGGATCAGGATCGTCAGCAGCTGCGTGAAGCGGTAGAAGGCGAGATTGCGGGTTGCAGCGAAGAACGCTGTGTTGGCGATCGTGAACAGCGTGTAACCGGCCGGGATCGCCGCCGCGACGGGGACGCCCGCCGCGAAGTAGAGGACGCTCCAGGCCGCGGTGAAGGGCAGCGTACCCACGCAGAGCGCCACCGCCAGCCGCTTCTGCAGGGTCGTCTCGTTGCCGTCGGCTGTGTCGGCGCCGATGCGGCCGGCCCAGTCGAGCAACCGCTCGCCGCGCCGGCCAAGCCAAGCCGCCAGGGCCGGCCGCTCCTTCATGGCAGCGCCTTCGCCACCAGCGCCGCGATCAGGCGGTTGCCCGGTTCGTTCATGTGCCAGGTGACGTAGAGCTTGCGCGGTGTTCCCGTGGCGGCCAGCGCCTCGAACGTGTCGAGCGTCGCGAGCCCTTGCTTCGCCGCGCAGTCGAGCAGGCCCGCTGTCATGCGCCGCTGCTCGGCGGCGAAGGCGGGATCGTCCCACACCACGGGATCGTACTCGGCGACCAGCAGCACCTTTGCGCCGCTGGTGCGCTGCAGGCCCGCGAGCCGCCCCGCCAGCCGGCAGGCGATGTGCTCGCCCGTGCCCGGCGCCTGCGCCCGTATGTGGTCGCCGAACCAGTCGTGCAGCAGGTCGAGCCGCCGCAGCACGAAGTCGAACAGATAGGAATAGCCCAGCGTCCACTGCCACACGCTCAGCGTCGTGCGCGGATCGGCGCGCGGCGGCACCGGTACGCCCTTGAGTGCGAGCGCGTCGCCCTCCAGCACGAAGTAGGGCTTGTCGGCGCTCCACAGGCGGCGCATCTCGGTGCGTCGTATGTCGTCGGCGATGAAGGCGACGACGATCGCCGTCGGCTTGTGGCCGGCCGCCAGCTGTTCGGCACGCAACACGATCTGGTCGAAGCCGTAGCCGCTCACGCCGCCATTCAGGACCTGCCGCCCGGTGAGGCGTTGCAGCTGCGCCGGCCAGGTCTGGCCGTCCTCGACCTCGTCGCCGAAGGTGAAGGAATCGCCCACCGCCAGGATCGGCGGTAGCACGGCGGTCGCCGGATCGTCCGTCCGGCGCAGACCATCTTCCTCGATTGTCACGCCGGGCGCCGTGTGGGCCTCGCGCGGCACATATCCCAGCTGTGGGTCGTGCACATAGCGGCCGCCGTCGCGTTCGGCCAGGACGCTGCGCGCATCGAGCACGAAGTTCGGCCAGGTGAACAGGTAGCCCCAGGTGGTGGCGCGCAGTCCGATCTCCAGCGCCATCAAGCCGACAAGGATCGAAGCCACGATCAGGCTGGCGCGCTTGAGGCTTTCGCGCCATTGGACTTCACGCCGCGGACGGGAACACGAGGGACGTTGCGCGGCGGGCTGTTTCATCGTAGCGGCAGGGACGAGCGGAGAGGATAGACGTGACACCGGGCGCGCGGGTGGCCGCCACCATAGAGCTTCTCGACGAGATCGTCAGCCGCAACGAGCGGCCGGCGGACCTCGTCGCCAACGCCTTCTTTCGCGCCCGCCGCTTCATCGGCAGCGGCGACCGGCGTGCCGTGTCCGACCGCGTGTGGGGCATCCTGCGCCGCTGGGGCCAGCTGCGCTGGTGGATCGAGCGTGCGCGGGCGCCCGAGCTGTCGGCGCGCGCCATCGTGGCGGCCGACCTGATGCTGACCGAAGGCATGGCGCTGCACGAGGTCGAGGCGATGTTCGATGGCGGCCGCTATCGCCCGGCGCCGCTCGACGAGGCCGAGCACCGCGCGCTGCGCCAGATGGAGGGCCATTCGCTCGCTCATCCCGAACAGCCCGACTGGGTGCGGCTGAACGTCCAGGAGTGGGTCGCGCCGCACCTGAAGGAGGCCTATGGCGATGCCTGGGGCCGCGAGATCGCCGCCCTGGAGGTGCCGCCGCCGGTCGACCTGCGCGTCAATCGTCTCAAGTCCACGCTGGGACAGGCGCGCGCCGCGCTGTCTCAGGAAGGCATCGAGACCCAGCGCATGCCGCTCGCGCCCGACGGGTTGCGCCTCAAGCGCCGCTTGTCCGTCGTCGCGGGCGCCGCCTTCCAGGATGGCCTGGTCGAGGTCCAGGACGAGGGCTCGCAGCTCGTGGCGCTGCTGGTCGGTGCGCGGCCGGGCATGCAGGTCGCCGACTACTGCGCGGGCGCCGGCGGCAAGACGCTGGCCATCGCCGCGGGCATGAACAACAAGGGCCGTGTCGTCGCCATGGACGTGCTGGAGAGCCGTCTCGACCGCTCGGCCCAGCGCCTGCGCCGCGCCGGCGCCCACAATGTCGAGCGTCGCGCGCTGTCCCCCGACAACCGCAAGTGGCTGAAGCGCCAGGCCGGCGCCTTCGACCGCGTCCTGGTCGATGCGCCGTGCACCGGCACGGGCACCTGGCGGCGTAATCCCGACGGCCGCTGGACGCTCGCGCCGCGCGACCTCGAGGAGCTGGTGCCCAAGCAGGCGGCGATCCTCGACGCGGCCGCGCGCCTCGTGAAGCCTGGCGGCCGCCTGGTCTATGCGACGTGCTCGGTGCTGCCGGTCGAGAACGAACGCCAGATCGATTCCTTCCTGGCGCGGCACGAGGAGTTCGCGGCGATGCCCGTGGCGGACGCCTGGAGAGACGCCACGGGGCAGGAGCCGCCGGCCGCGCTCGCCGCGGCCGGGCCGTACCTGCGCCTGTCGCCCCTGCGCCACGGCACCGATGGCTTCTTCGCCGCCGTGCTGGTGCGTCGCGCACCGCCGCGCGGGGAAGAGGCGCCCGACGAGACGCCCGCCGAGGCGTCCGAAGTGACGCCCGAAGAGACGCCCGACGAGACGCTGGACGGGCAGCTCCCCGGACCTGTCGTCGAAGAGGGCATCGAGGAGCCCGCCGAGGAGCCCGCCGAGGAGCCCGTCGATGAGCCCGCCGAGGCGCCGGCCGCCGCCGTGGCGGACCGGCGAGCGGAAGAAGAGAGGGCATGATCTCCATCCGCCGGGCCCGCCCGAGCGACGCTGCCGCCATCGGCCGCGTTCATGTCGAGACGTGGCAGGCGACCTATGCCGGATTGCTGCCGGATTCCCTGCTGACGGCGATGTCGGACGTGCGGCAGGCAGCGTGGTGGTCGCATCTGCTGGCGGATCCCGGTGAGGCGCGCGGCGTGTTCGTGGCGGACGACGAGGAGATGGGCGTGGTCGGCTTCGGAAGCTGCGGCCCGGTGCGCGATCTGCCGGAGGATCTCGACGTTACCGAGGTCCGGGTTGGCGAGGTCTATACGCTCTATGTCGAGCCCGACTTCCAGAACCAGGGACTGGGCCGCCGACTGCTCGACGCCATGTTCCGCCAATTGGGCGCCGACGGCTGCGACACCGCTGTGCTGTGGATGCTGGCCGACAATCCCACGCGCTTCTTTTACGAAGGCATGGGCGGGCAGCGTGTCGGCCAGCGCATCGATACCATGGGTGGCCAGGACGTCGAGGAGCTCGCCTATGCCTGGCGCGACCTCGACGCGCCGCTGATTCGCCGCAGGCTTGCGATCGGCGACTAGAACACTTCTTCGTGCATATGGGAAAAGGGAGCGTTGATTTAGAACGATTCTAAACTAATATGACTGGGCCGACCAGCGAGAGGAGGGAAGCATGCCAGACGACAGCCACCCCACAGAAGGCCATGTCCCAGAAGGCCAGGCGACCGAGGGCAAATGCCCCTTCACCGGCCGCGGCCGGATCAACAGCAACCGCGACTGGTGGCCGAACCAGGTGGACATCGACGTCCTCCACCAGCATTCCAGCCTCTCCGATCCGATGGGCGAGGGCTTCGACTATGCCAGTGAGTTCAAGAGCCTCGACCTCGATGCCGTGATCGCCGATCTCAAGGCGCTGATGACGGACTCGCAGGAATGGTGGCCGGCCGACTTCGGCCATTATGGCCCGTTCTTCATCCGCATGGCCTGGCACAGCGCCGGCACCTACCGCATCGGCGACGGCCGTGGCGGCGGCGGCTCGGGCCAGCAGCGCTTCGCGCCGCTCAACAGCTGGCCGGACAACGTCAACCTCGACAAGGCGCGGCGGCTGCTGTGGCCGATCAAGCAGAAGTATGGGCGCAAGCTCTCGTGGGCCGACCTGATCATCCTCACCGGCAACGTCGCGCTCGAATCGATGGGCTTCAAGACGTTCGGCTTCGGTGGCGGCCGCAAGGACGTCTGGGAGCCGGACCAGGACATTTACTGGGGCCCCGAGGGCAAGTGGCTGGCCGACGAGCGCTACAGCGGCGAGCGCAGCCTCGACAATCCGCTCGGCGCCGTGCAGATGGGCCTGATCTACGTCAATCCGGAAGGCCCGAACGGCAAGCCGGACCCGATCGCGGCGGCGCACGACATCCGCGAGACCTTCGCCCGCATGGCGATGAACGACGAGGAGACCGTCGCGCTGATCGCCGGCGGTCACACCTTCGGCAAGACCCACGGCGCCGGTGATGCCGCGCTGGTCGGTCCCGAGCCCGAGGCGGCGCCCATCGAACAGCAGGGCCTCGGCTGGAAGAGCAGCTTCCGCAGCGGCAAGGGCGGCGACGCGATCGGCAGTGGTCTCGAGGTCACCTGGACCACGACGCCGACCAAGTGGAGCAGCAACTTCTTCTGGAACCTGTTCGGCTACGACTGGGAGCTGACGAAGAGCCCGGCCGGCGCCCACCAGTGGACCCCCAAGAACGGCGCCGGCGCCAACACGATTCCCGACGCTTTCGACAAGTCGAAGCGGCACGCGCCCACGATGCTGACCACCGACCTCGCGCTGCGCTTCGATCCGGAATACGAGAAGATCTCGCGCCGCTTCTACGAGAATCCAGACGAGTTCGCCGATGCCTTTGCGCGCGCCTGGTTCAAGCTGACCCATCGCGACATGGGGCCGGTCGTGCGCTATCTCGGGCCGCTGGTGCCGAAGGAGACGCTGATCTGGCAGGACCCGATCCCGCCCGTCGATCATCCGCTGATCGGCGAGGCCGAGATCGCCGCCCTCAAGGCGAAGATCCTGGCCTCGGGCCTGTCGGTCTCCCAGCTCGTCTCGACGGCCTGGGCCTCGGCCTCGACCTTCCGCGGTTCGGACAAGCGCGGTGGCGCCAACGGCGCGCGCATCCGCCTCGCGCCGCAGAAGGACTGGGCGGTCAACCAGCCTGGCGAGCTGGCCAAGGTGCTGCAGGCGCTGGAAGCCATCCAGGCGGAGTTCAACGCCGGGCAGAAGGACGGCAAGAAGGTCTCGCTGGCCGACCTGATCGTCCTGGCGGGTGGCGTCGGCGTCGAGAAGGCCGCCAAGGCAGCCGGGCACGACGTGACGGTGCCCTTCGCCCCGGGCCGCATGGACGCCTCGCAGGAGGAGACCGACGTCCACTCCTTCGTGCCGCTCGAGCCGGTGGCCGACGGTTTCCGCAGCTATGTCGGCGCAAACCCGCGCCTGTCGGTCGAAGCGCTGCTGGTCGACAGGGCCCAGCTCTTGACCCTGACCGCGCCGCAGATGACGGTCCTGCTCGGCGGCCTGCGCGTCCTCGGCGCCAATGTCGGTGGCGCCAAGCACGGCGTCTTCACCCGGCAGCCGGAGGTGCTGACCAACGACTTCTTCGTGAATCTGCTCGACATGGGCACGGAGTGGCAGCCCGCGGCCGACGCGGAGGGCATCTACGAGGGCCGCGACCGCGCCACCGGCGAGGTCCGCTGGACGGCTACCCGCGCCGACCTGGTCTTCGGCGCGCACTCGCAGCTGCGCGCCCTGGTGGAGGTCTACGGCTCGGCCGATGCCCAGGCGAAGTTCGTGAAGGACTTCGTGGCGGCCTGGACCAAGGTCATGAACCTCGACCGCTTCGACCTGCACCGCTAGCTTCGGACCGACGGGAGGGCGCCGCCGGGGCGGCGCCCTCCCGTCGGCCGCGTCCGGCGACCGCTCCCGGCCGAGATTCCCCCGTTGAACCCTGCCGCGGCGTTCCGTATATCGCGCCATGGCAGACCGTTTGCTGATCGTCGATTTCGGGTCCCAGGTCACCCAGCTGATCGCCCGCCGCCTGCGCGAAGCCGGCGTCTACTGCGAAATCCATCCCTTCCAGTCCGTCGACGAGAAGAAGCTCGCCGAGTTCGATCCGAAGGCGATCGTGCTCTCGGGCGGCCCCGCCTCGGTGATCGAGGGCGCGGCGCCGCAAGCCGATCCCGCCATCTTCCAGGCCGCGGTCCCGGTGCTGGGCATCTGCTACGGCGAGCAGACCATGGCGCACCAGCTCGGCGGCCAGGTCGAGGCCGGGCACCATCGCGAGTTCGGCCGAGCCGAGCTCGAGGTGAAGAAGCCGTCCGCCCTGTTCGACGGCGTGTGGCAGCCGGGCGACCGCAGGCAGGTCTGGATGAGCCACGGCGACCGCGTCACCAGGCTGCCGCCCGGCTTCGAGGTCATCGCCACCAGTGAGAACGCGCCCTTCGCCGCCATCGCCGACGAGCGCCGCCACTACTACGGTGTGCAGTTCCACCCCGAGGTGATGCACACGCCCGACGGCGCGAAGCTGCTGCGCAACTTCGCCCTCAACATCGCGGGCTTCAAGGGCGACTGGACGATGCACGCCTTCCGTGAGCGCGCCATCGCCCAGGTCCGCGCCCAGGTCGGCACGGGCCGCGTGATCTGCGGCCTTTCGGGCGGCGTCGACTCATCGGTCGTGGCCGTGCTGCTGCACGAGGCGATCGGCGACCAGCTGCAGTGCGTGTTCGTCGACCATGGGCTGCTGCGCCAGGGCGAGGCGGAGGAGGTCGTGACGCTGTTCCGCGACCACTACAACATCCCGCTGATCCACACCGATGCCTCGGAGCTGTTCCTGAAGGCGCTGGACGGAGTCACCGACCCGGAGAAGAAGCGCAAGACGATCGGCGCGCTGTTCATCGACGTCTTCGAGGCCGAGGCGAAGAAGATCGGCGGCGCCCAGTTCCTGGCCCAGGGCACGCTCTATCCAGACGTCATCGAATCGGTCTCCTTCACCGGCGGCCCGTCGGTCACGATCAAGAGCCATCACAATGTCGGCGGCCTGCCCGAGCGCATGAACATGAAGCTCGTCGAGCCGCTGCGCGAGCTGTTCAAGGACGAGGTGAGGGTGCTCGGCCGCGAGCTCGGCCTGCCGCCCAGCCTGGTCAACCGCCATCCCTTCCCGGGCCCGGGCCTGGCCATCCGCATCCCCGGCAACATCACCAGGGAGAAGCTCGACCTCCTCAGGAAGGTCGATGCCGTCTATCTCGACGAGATCCGCAAGGCCGGGCTGTACGACGAGATCTGGCAGGCCTTCGCCGTGCTGCTGCCGGTGCGCACCGTCGGCGTGATGGGCGACGGCCGCACCTACGACCAGGCCTGCGCCCTGCGCGCCGTGACCTCGACCGACGGCATGACGGCCGACTACTACCCGTTCGACCATGCCTTCCTCGGCCGCGTCGCCAACCGCATCATCAACGAGGTGCGCGGCATCAACCGTGTGACCTACGACATCACCTCGAAGCCGCCGGGCACGATCGAGTGGGAGTAGGAGCTGTAGTCGCTGAAGAATTATTTTTATAATTCAATAGCTTGTCTGGCGATCGAAATCATCGGCAATGCATCGTTCGTTCATCTGCTTGATCCGATAACTGATTGATTTACCAAGAGA